>Ga0209722_1001281_pt1 | contig 22735 bp, 13 predicted proteins | sample BioC12SIPDNA_2_FD_185745 | JGI IMG/M metagenome (GOLD analysis project Ga0209722, IMG submission 185745) | Anaerobic biogas reactor microbial communites from Washington, USA - Biogas_R1_A C12 SIP DNA (SPAdes) (version 2) | ecosystem: Engineered > Bioreactor > Anaerobic > Unclassified | place... | reverse complement strand
GGTGGTGCTCTCTACCAGTGGCGCCGTCATCAGCTCGACGCTGGTCGGCTATTCGCTGGCGCGCTTTAGATACCGTGGCCGTGACCTGTTGCTCATGCTGGCCCTGGCCACCATGATGCTGCCCGGGCAGGTGACGCTCATTCCCCAGTTCCTGCTGTTCAACAAGCTGGGTTGGATCAACACCATCCGCCCGCTGTGGATCCCCGCCTGGTTCGGTGGCGGCGCGTTCAACATCTTTTTGATGCGCCAGTTCATGATGACACTGCCCGTGGAGCTGGACGAGGCCGCCTCCATCGATGGCGCCAGCCGGCTGCGCACCTTTCTCACTATCCTGGTGCCGCTCTGCAAGCCGGCCATCGCCACCATGGCGGTCATCTCGTTCATGGGCAACTGGTCTGACTTTATGAGCCCGCTCATCTATCTCAACTCGCAAGACAAGTTCACCGTGGCCGTCGGCCTCAACTATTTCAAGGCCGTGCCTGCCAGCTCTGAAGAGCAGTTCTACCACTACCTGATGGCGGCCTGCGTCATCAGCTTGGCGCCATGCATCGTCATGTTCTTTTCGGCGCAGCGCTACTTTGTGCGTGGCATCGCCATGACGGGCCTCAAGGGCTAACGCAGGCTCACAGCGGCATTCACACAGGGGAGGCGACATAGCAGCAACACCGGTGTCAGCGGATAGCACGAATGACTTTCAAGAGGAGAACACAATGAAGCTCGAGAACCTGCTCAGCCGACGCGCATTTCTGCGCAACACCATGATCGCCAGCGGCGGCGTGCTGCTGGCCGCCTGCGCGCCCAAGGCTACGGCCCCCGCCGGCGCCGCGCCGGCCGGTGAGGCCCCTGCGGCCGAAGCCCCCGCGGCTGAAGCCCCTGCGGCTGCCGTGCCCGCTGACAAGCCCAAGGGCACCATCCGCGTGCAGACGCCCGCTCGCCCCAACACCATCCCGATGATGAACAAAACCATCGAGCTCTTCAAAGAGACGCACCCCGAGATCGAGGTCATCTCTGAAGAGACCATCTATGACGAAATCGCCACCAAGACCCAGACCGGCTTTGTCTCGGGCACCCTGCAAGACATGGTCTATGGTCACCACCGCTGGTACGCCTATGGCTGCTACATGGGCATCTATGCGCCCATCGATGACTATATCGAGTCGTCGCCGCCCGAGGATTTCGACGACTTTTTCCAGGCGCCTCTGGAAGCCAACAAGTTCGAGGGCAAGCAGTACAGCCTGCCGCACTTTGTGCACCCCGGCAGCAACATCCTGTTCGTCTATAACAAGACGCTGCTGCAAGAGTTTGGCCTTGAAGAGCCCCCACGCGACTGGACCTACCAGGACCTCGCCGAGATGGCCATCGCCTGCACCGACAAAGAGCGCGGCATCTTTGGCGTCTCGTGGGTGGTCACCGACTTTCACAAGTACGGCCAGTACACCCGCGCCTGGGGCGAGAACACCCCTGACGACAAGAGCGGCTGGCTGCTCTCTGAAGACGGCAAGACCTTCCGCTTTCTCGAGAACGAAGAGGCCGCCAAGCTCTACATCGATCTGCGCAAGGCCGGCGCCGCACCTGGCCCCGCCGATCAGGTCGAGGGCACCATGGGTCTCTTTGGCGCTGGCCGCCAGGTGTTCATCGGCGGGCAGGTGCAGGGCATGGTCACCGCCCAGAACACCGTCGGCGACGCGTTCGAGCTCGGCTACCAGATCCGCCCGCTGGGTCCCAAGGGCAGGGGCAACACCTGCAACGAGGGCAACCAGTGGATGATCAATAGCCAGTCCAAGAACCCCGACGCCGCCTGGGAGTTTATGAAGGCCGTCACCGGTAAAGAGGTCGTCATCTATGGCATCCTCGAGGGCGGCCTGCAGCCGGCCCGCCGCTCGGCGTGGCTCGACCCGCAGGTGCTCGAGCGCGTTCCTGCCTACAAAGATGGCGCTGAGATCATCGACCAGGGCCTTGAGCCGTTCCCCATGCCGTGGAACCTGCGCTTTGTCGAGGCCAACGACGTGTTCAACAACGAAGCCGCACCCATCTGGAGCCTCGAAAAGTCCTGGGAAGAGCAGGCCCCCGTGGTGCAAGCGAACGTGCAGCAGATCCTGGATATGGATCGCCCCCCCAAGCTCTAGCATCGCTGGGCTCGGCCCGCGCATCGCAGAGCGCTTACCGATAGTGTGGGCTGCCCTCGGCATGAGGGCAGCCCGCAGACCCAACAGAACGGCCCGACACGCGGCCACCAGGCCTGTGTTCACCCGCGGAGCGTTCGTCGGGGCGGCCATTCTGTGGCACAATTCAAGACAAGCCGCATGTGCGGCGGCTCACACCGACGACCTGGCCCGCCGCTGCGTGCCAGCCCAGGCCCGTCGAGCGCACATGGCAAGTACAGGAGGGCAACATGGAGTTCAAGATAGCCGACAATTGCGAGATCGACTGGCTCGTTGATCGAACGGACAGCCCTCGCGTCATCGATTTGCGCCGGCGCGTCAAGGCGTCGATGGAATCCCCCGTACAGGCGGGCGACTGCCCCGAGCACATCGCCGACGAGTACATGGCGGCGCCGCTGGCCGTCCGCAAGGCCCACGCTGTCGCGCTCAAGCTGTCGTCGATGCCCACCACCCTGTGGGATGGCCAGCTCTTCGCAGGCTCGCTCACGCTCGAGAACCCGCGCGTGCACTATGAGCCCGGCAAGGCCTACCGTGGCGCCTTTGCAGGCTTTCCTGACTATGCCACCCCCGAAGAGACCGCCGAGGCTGGCAAGCATGGCCTCAGCATCCTCTCGGTGATGGGGCACATCGTGCCCGATTACCCGCGCCTCATGGAAAAGGGCCTGCTGGGCATCAAGGCCGATGCGCACGCACAGCGCGCCAGCGCTCAGAACGACGAGGAGCTCGCCTTTCTCGAATCCGTCGAGATCGCCGTGCAAGGCGTTATCGACTTTGCCGAGCGTCTGGCAGACGCCTGCGAGGCCGAGGCCCGCGCTTGCCCCGATGAGGAGCGCGCCGTCGAGCTGGCGCAGATGGCCGCTAACCTGAGGCACGCACCGGCCAACCCGCCGCGCACTTTCTGGGAGGCGCTGCAGGCCACCTGGCTGCTGCATATGTGTTTCCACGCCACCTTCAACTGGCTGGCCCTGGGCCGGCTCGATCAGTATGTGTGGCCCTTTTTGCAGGCCGACCTCGAGGCTGGCCGCCTGACGCTTGAGCAGGCCGCTGAACTGGTGGACTGCTTTATGCTCAAGTTCAACGAGCGCGCCAAAACCACCGAAGACCAGCTGCCCACCGCCCGCAAGGCCGAAGAGCCCAGGCGCACCGGTGGGCGTGGGCGCCGCGCACGCAACACCTCGTCGCAGGCTGGCTCGCAGCGCGATCAGATCGATGCCACCAACCACTGGCTACAGAACATCGTCATCAGCGGCCTTACGCCCGAGGGCGAGGACGGCACCAACCCGTTCACCTTCTTGCTCCTCGAGAGCTATCGTCGCAACGAGATGACCAACCCGCTGCTGGCCGTGCGCATGCACAAAGACTCGCCCGAGGGCCTCGTCTACTATGTCTGCGAGGTGCTCAAAGACGGCGGTGGCATGCCGGCCATTTTCAACGACGAGCAGCTCGTGCCCGCCCTCGAGCGCACTGGCATCCCCACGCCTGATGCGCGCGACTATACCAACGACGGCTGCTGGGAAGTGATCGTCCCCGGCCGCACAGACTTTCGCTTTACCAGGCTGAGCATGATGCTCTGCCTCGAATGGGCGCTCAACCGCGGCGTCTCGCGCGTCGATGGCTCTGAACAGGGCCTCGATACCGGCGACCCGCGTAACTTTGCCACCTTTGACGACGTCTGGGGCGCCTTTGCCGCTCAGATGGACGTGATGGCCAGCGAGCTGATGCAAGAGATCGTCGCGGCCATCAACAATCGCGCCATGATCGCCCCCGTGCCGCTGCTCAGTGCCATGATCGATGGCGCCGTCGAGAACCGCCGCGATATGACGGCCGGTGGCGCCAAGTTCCGCACCTTTGCCCTGCTGGCCGAGAGCGCCGCCTATGCCATCGACTCGCTGGCCGCCATCAAAAAGGTCGTCTTCGAAGACCGCGCCGCCACCATGGACGAGCTGCTGGCCGCCCTCGACGCCAACTTTGAGGGCTATGCGCCGCTGCGCGCCAAACTGGCCGCTGCGCCCAAGTATGGCTGCAACGACCCCTACGCCGATGAGATCGGCCGCCAGATGATCGAGCTGTTTACAGCCACCATCAACCGCCACGCCGATCGCTATCGCGAGCAGATCATGTTCCCCGCGGGCGTGGGCACCTTTGGCTGGTACATCGGCATCGGCGAAGGCCTGGGCGCCTCGCCCGACGGCCGCCTGGCCGGAGAGTCGGTCTCGCCGAACTTTTCGCCCGCCCTGGGCCGCGACTCAAAGGGCCTGCCCGCCGCCATCATGTCATACGGGGCCATGCACAGCGAGGATCTGCCCGCCGGCGGCCCGCTCGACCTGCGCCTCAACCGCAGCCTGGTGCGCGGCGAAGTGGGCACCGAGCGTATGGTGGGGCTGGTGCGTACCTTTATCGAGACGGGCGGCAATATGCTCACCCTCACCGTCGTCGATACGCAAGAGCTACGCGATGCACAGCGCGAGCCGGAAAAGTTCAAGTCTCTGCGGGTGCGCATGGGCGGGTGGTGCGCCTACTTTACTACCCTCAGCCGCGAACAACAGGACCATCACATCCGCCGGCAGGAGAACGGTAAATGATAGCCTTGGGCGACCCGGCCGCAACCCGCGGCCTGGTCTATGATATCGACACCTTTGCCATCCACGACGGCCCTGGCACGCGCATGGCCGTCTATCTCAAGGGGTGCCCGCTCTCGTGCGCCTGGTGCCACAGCCCCGAGTCTCAGCGGCACGCCCAGGAACTCGTCTTGTTCCGCGACCGCTGCACGTTGTGCGGCGCCTGCGTGAGGGTGTGCCCTCAAGGGGTGCACACCGTCACCGCCGACGCCCATACCCTCGACCGCGAGCGCTGCATTTTGTGCGGCGCTTGCGTCGAGCACTGCCCCCAGGGCGCCCTGGCCATCAAGGGCTACTGGACCACGGCGGCCGACATCATCACGCAGGCCGTGCGCCTCAAACCCTTCCTGGTCAACGCCCGCGGTGGCATCACCCTCTCTGGGGGCGAGCCTACCCTGCAGCCTGCCTTTACCGCCACGGTGCTGGCCGGCTGCCGCGAGCAAGGCATCCACACCGCAGTCGAGACCACGGCCTTTTGCCAGTGGCCTGTGCTCAAGAGCGTGATCGATCAGGCCGACCTGGTGCTCATGGATATCAAGCTGATCGACGACGCCGCGCACCAACGCTGGACGGGCGTGTCCAACCGTCAGATTCTGCAGAACGCTGCGCGCCTGGCGGGGCGCAACGTGCAGGTGCGTGTGCCGCTCATCCCTGCCATCACCGACACCGTCGAGAACATCCGCGGCATCTGCCGTTTCATGAACGACGTGGGCCTCAAGCGCATCGCGCTGCTGCCCTACAACCCGTCGGCCGGCGCCAAGTACGAGTGGCTCGATCGTCCCTATCGGGTCGAGGGCGAATCACAGTCGCCCGCCTATCTGCAAGAACTGCGCGACCTGGCGCAGCGCGCCGGCGTCGAGGCCGTCATCGTCACCTAGGGCCTGGTCTGTCGCCAGCGCCATCACATCTCATACTCAGGAGCAGTCATCACCATGGCCTTATTACCCAACCCCATCTCGCAGCCGCTCGAGCTCCAGAACTATATCGATGGTTTCTGGGAACCTTCGGCCGGCCAGATGCGCGATGTGGTCAACCCAGCTACCCTGGAGACCGTCGGCCGTGTGCCTCTCTCGACGCCAGCCGAGTTCGACCAGGCCGTGCAGGCCGCCAAGACGGCCTTTTACGAGTGGCGCCGCACGCCACCCCTGGCTCGCGCTCGCTGCCTGTTGCGCCTGCGCGACCTGATGGAGCAAAACTTTGAGGAGCTCAGCCGCATCCAGACCGTCGAGCATGGCAAGACCATCGACGAGTCGCGCGGCGAGACGCGCCGTGGCATCGAGATGGTCGAGGTGGCCGCCGGCATCCCCTCGCTGATGATGGGCAGCAACCTCGAGGACATCGCCTCGGGCATCGACGAGTTCCTCATCCGTCAGCCGCTGGGCGTCTTTGGCATCATCGGCCCCTACAACTTTCCCTTTATGGTGCCGCTCTGGTTTGCGCCCTTTGCCGTGGCCACCGGTAACACCATCGTCGTCAAGCCGTCGAGCGAGGACCCCATCAGCCAGGTCAAGATCGTCGAATTGGCCGAAGAGGCCGGCTTCCCCGACGGCGTCTGGAACATCGTCCACGGTGGCCGCGACGTGGTGGGCGCCATGCTCGACCATCCCGATATCCAGGGTGTCTGCTTTGTGGGCTCGACGCCGGTGGCCAAAGAGGTCATCTATCCGCGCTGCGGCGCCACGGGCAAGCGCGTCATCGCCCAGGGTGGCGCCAAGAACTTTGCCCTGGTGATGCCTGATGCCGACCTGCCGCGCACCGTGGCAGCCTGCATGAACTCGTTCTTTGGCAACGCCGGCCAGCGCTGCCTGGCCAACGCCAACCTGGTGGTGGTGGGCGAGGGCCTCACACCCTCAGAGCACGCCGCGCTGTATGACGAGATCGCCAGCCTGTTTGTGCAGGCCGCGCGCAACATCACCATCGGCAACGGCCTCGATGAGGCCGTGCAGATGGGCCCCCTGCGCGACCCTGGCAAAAAGCAGGGCGTGGCGCAGCGCATTGCCGACGCCGTCGCAGAGGGCGCCGAGCTGCTGCTCGACGGTCGCGTGTACGAGACGCCCGTCGGCTGCCAGCCCGATGCCTTCCTCGGCCCCACGGTGCTCGGCCGCGTGACGCCCGACATGGCCGTGGCGCAAGAAGAGGTGTTTGGCCCCGTGGCCGCGCTCATGTCTGCCGCTTCGCTCGACGAGGCCATCGCCATGATCCACGCCAACCCGTTTGGCAACGCCGCCTCGATCTTTACCTCGAGCGGCGCCTGGGCCCGCAAGTTCCGCTACGACGTCGAGTGTGGCAACATCGGCGTCAACATCGGCATCGCCGCGCCCATGGCGTTCTTTCCGTTCAGCGGCATGAAAGATTCGTTCTTTGGCGACCTGCACGGGCAGGGCGAGGATGTGATTCGCTTCTTTACCGAGAGCAAGGTCGTCGTCGAAAGGTGGTTCTAGCGTGACCGATGCATCTCTGACCGCCAGCGCTGTGATGAGCCACCTGGCCGCGCAAGAGCAGGCCGCCGAGCAGTTCTACCGCGGCCTGGCCGCGCGGTTTGCCCCGCAGCAGGCCGTGTGGAGCCGCTGCGCGCAGGCCTGCGCCAAGAATCAGGTGCAGGTTGCCCGCAGCTATCAAGAGACCATCAGTGACGCTCTCGAGGTGGGCTATACCTTTGCGGGGCTCACCCTCGACGCCACGCCGGTGCCCTGCGCCGACGCCCTGGCCGACCTGGCCGCTGCCGTCGAGCAGGCGCTGGCCCTCGAAGAGCGCGCTGCCAGCGCCTACGAACAGGTGGCCGAGTGCGCCGAGGGCCTGCTGGCCACCATCCCGCGCACGCTGCGCCGCGCTGCCGAGATCCGCCGGCGCAACGCCGCCCTCATCGCCGCTCTCTAGGCGGCGACACTGACCGTCTGCCACACGAGCCCCGCGCCCTCTGGTGCGGGGCTCGTGCCTGCGGCGGCTTTTGGCCACTGGCGCACGCACCCGCTTTGCGGCATCATAGCCGCACAGCCTGCGCCCTGGAGCCGCCCATGCACATCATCGACGCCCACACCCACGTTCAGCCCCAACATGCCGCTCTGGCCGTCGAGGTCATGGATCGCTGCGGCATCGCTTGCTCAGTCACCCTGGCCTGGCACGATGGCTTTGGCGACGGGCTGCGCCACCAGCTCGAGGCCTTTGGCCGTCACCCCGGCCGCTGGGTGCTGTTCGGCAACGTCGACTGGCGACGCATCAACGAGCGTGGCTTTGCCGAGGCCGCCGCGCGCCAGCTCGAGCGCGATGTGGCCGCCGGCATGCGCGGCCTCAAGGTCTACAAGGCCCTTGGCCTCGAGTATCGCCATGCCGATGGCGCCCTCTGGCGCGTCAACGACGCCGCGCTCGACCCCGTCTGGCAGGCCGCCGGCGAGCTGGGCATCCCCGTGCTCATCCACACCGCCGACCCCGCGCCCTTTTGGGAGCCGTTGAGCGAGCACAGCTTCTGGAGCGGCGTGCTCCGCGGTGAGTATGCCCGTTGGTCGTACTATGGCAGTGGCCTGCCCGGCCGCGACGAGCTGGTGGGCGAGCGTAACCAGATGATCGCCCGCCACCCGCGCACCACCTTTATCTGCCCGCACGTTGGCTCGCGCTCCGACTGCCTAGACACCGCCGCCGAAGACCTGGACGCGCTGCCCAACCTCTACTATGACCTCTCGGCGCGCCTGCCCACGCTGGCCCGCTCGCCTCGCAGGGTGGCCCACGCCCGCGAGTTCTTGTGCGCCTATGCCGACCGCATCCTCTTTGGCACCGACATGATCTATGACGACGCGGCCGTGGCCACGGGCACGCAGTCGCAAAGCCTCTACCAGCCCGACGCCTTTCCGCTGGCAGGGGCCGACCCTCGCGCGCGCTACGCCGACACCTCGGTGGCCTTTGTGCGTTCGCATCTGCAATGCCTGACCACCGACGTGGCGCAGGCCGAGCCGCCCTTTTGCCGCAGCCTGGCGGGCTTTACCCTGCACGGCCTGGCGCTGCCGCCAGACGTGTGCGAGCGCATCCTGTGGGGCAACGCTGCGCGGCTATTGCGGGTGGGGTGAGGCTCGGCTTATTCTGGCTCTGCACGAGAGGTCGCAGCTTGCGTTTGGCTAGCGCCTCGGGCCAGCACCCAGAGGCTACGAATCAGCAAAATGAGTAGGGGCCAGCCTGCCGGCCACAACGGTATGGCCCAGGGGGAGAGTAACAGGACGATCGCTACCCGTGTCGCTCTATCCCATGAGCGAGTCAGTAGCGAAGGAACTAGCAGAATCGAATACCCGGCCCAGGCGACTGGCGCCGCCAGAATGGACAGCGCAAGGCCTGTCTCGTTCGCCAAGTCTAGGTTGCCAGGCCTGCGCCACACGAGTACGAGCGTGCCTGCTGTCAGGGTCCCCGCAATGCCATAGCTCATCAATCGCGATGCCCCAAGGAGCGCCATCAAGCTGGGTATAGAGCCGTTGGCGTTCCGCAGCGCGCCCGCATAGCTGCGGGCCGCGTCGATCCACTGCAAATAGATCTCTGCCCCGTAAACGGCCAAGGGGATTGCCCATGCCACGAGGAAGGCCAACGCGGCACTAATGAACGCACGGTATTGCCTGGCTGCGAGCAGCGCGAGCAGCCAGAGCGCCAGGTTCGGCTTGATAGCAACGGCCAAGCCAATTGCAGCTCCTGCGGTCGTCGGGCGCTTCCGGAGTAGCCCCAGTAGTGCTAGAGCCACCAGCACCTCCACGATCGCATAAACCTGCCCCCAGCGGACTGTTTCCCAGAGACAGAATACGGCCAGCGCCCACGCGAACCGAGGCTTGGGGATGCGCATTCTGGCAGATGCCGCTGCGAGAGCTATGGCTGCTAGGTGCATGAGCAGCGTCGCGACCCGCCACCACATCAACCCCTTTGTGGGATCGAACCTTGCGAGGGCCGAAAAGCCTAGCACACTGATCGGGGGGTTCAGGTTGGGGTTTCGAACAGGGTCGGACCCTGCGACTGGCTGGACGAGGACCAGCGGCTCGTCTTCTCCATACGGGTTACGCCCTTCTACAGCCGCACTGCCGCTTGCGATGAACGAACCATAGTCCTGCAGTCCCTCGTCGTCCAGCGCGCTTGCGGCGTACAGCCCAGCAATGACCAACAGCGCCACGATGACGCCGACCTCTAGAGCAGAGGATACACGCGTGCACAGCAGTCGGCCGCGCACAGAGAATCCCTGACGTATACCCATGTTCGGGCTTTCTCCCTGTCTGGCCCTGCGGCCGAAACGTGAGGCGATACGCTTTATGAGTCGCTGTTCCACTTCAGATATACGCATTATAGCACATCGCCTAACGGGCAGCGTAAAAAGAAGACGCATCACAACTAGACGGTCATCTCACCTCGCCGGTACGATTCTCTTGTCCTTTGGCCTAACCTGCGCTATACTATTCCTGACAATCTCGACCGAGTTACGACAATAACAGCTGAGGTGACGATGAAACCGAGCGACAAACGCATGGGAGTGCTGTGGCTCCTCCTCTACGTCGTGTTCGCCCTGGCGCCACTGATCTTGATGCTCTTTGGCGAGCGCCCCATGGGCCGCGAGTTCATCCGAGAGCTCTCGGTCGCCTTTGGCTTTGTGGGCATCGGGGTGATGGCGCTGCACTTTGTGCTCACCGCGCGCATCACCGCCGTCAAAGCCCCCTATGGCAGCGACGTGGTCTATCACTTTCACCACCGCATCGCCTTCTTGACGCTGTTTCTCTGGCTGGCGCATCCTGTCATTCTGTTCATCCAGTTCGAGTGGGCCCGTGGTCTGCTCAACGTCTTTACGGCCCCCTGGCGGGCTCGCTGGGGCGTGTTCTCGGTAGTGTTCTTGCTTGGCCTGATGCTGCTGGCCATCTGGCGGCGCCAGCTCAAGCTCGAGTATGTGATCTGGCGCATCACCCATGGCGTGCTGGCCGTGCTGGCCATGTTGGCGGTGATGGTGCACGCCTACATGGTGGGGCGCTACATCGGCACGCCGCTCAAGCAGGCCCTCTGGCTCGCCTATGGCGCCATATCGGTGGCGCTGGTGGCCTATCTGCGCGTCTACAAGCCCTGGCAGATGCTGCGCCGCCCCTATCGCGTCACTTTGGTGCGCGCCGAGCACGGCGCCATGTGGAGCCTGGCCCTCGAGCCAGTGGGGCATGCCGGCCTGCGCTTTGAGCCCGGCCAGTTCGCCTGGCTCACCGCGCGCAAGTCGCCTTTTGCCGCCCACGAGCACCCCTTTTCCTTTTCGTCGAGCAGCGAGCAGCGCGGCAGCGTCGAGTTCGCCATCAAAGAGTTGGGCGACTTTACCGCCACCATCCAAGACCTGCCGGTGGGTCTGCAGGTCTATGTCGATGGCCCCTACGGTTCCTTTAGCCCCGATCGCCATCGCGGCGCCGAGCAGCGCCTGCTCATTGCGGGCGGCGCCGGCATCGCGCCCATGATGTCCATCTTGCGCACCATGGTCGACCGTGGCGACCGCACGCCCGTCACCCTGCTCTATGGCACGCAAGATTGGGATGGCGCTAGCTTCGGTGACGAGCTGGCCACGCTGCAAGACAAGCTCAACCTCAAGGTGGTGCACGTGCTCGAACGCCCGCCCGAGGGCTGGCAGGGCGAGAGCGGCTATGTCACCCGCGAGATGTTGTCGCGCTATCTGCCAGGCGGTGCGACCAACCTGCACGTCTATCTCTGTGGCCCCACCGGCATGCTCAATGCCGTCGAGCCCGCCCTCGAGGCGCTCGGCGTGCCGCCCGCGCGCATCCACCTCGAACGCTTCGATCTCGCCTGACAGGAGGGCAACCATGAGGCACCGCATCGCAAACTGGCTCGTCTGGGTGATCTCAGCCGTCGTCGTGGCGGGCTCGGCGCTCGTGGCGCTGCTCCAAAGCCGCGCAGGCTGACCGCTCACCTGCTCATGCCTCGCGGGGGCGGCCTCTGGCCGCCCCTTTTGCATACGCACAAGGGGCGTATGCCACGTCCCTGCGGCGCTGGATCTGCCTCTCTACCACGCTTGAACGTCCCGCGGCTGTGCTACAATGAAGGTGTCGAACCGCAGAGGCACTCACCATGTCCGTATCGTCTCGCTGGCGGCGCCCGCCGAGGATCGTCGCTCTGGGCCTGCTCCTGGCTGCGCTGGCCATCGCAGCGGTGCTGTTGTGGGGCCGCCCCGGGCCAGCGGCTGAACCCCAGGCCGACGCCCAGCCTCAGGCCGAGCGCTACGATCTGCTCCGCGAGCAGATGGTCGCTCGCCAGATCGCTGCGCGCGGCGTGGCTGACCCCGCCGTGCTGGCCGCCATGCGCGCCGTGCCGCGCCACGAGTTCGTCCCCGCCGAATACCTCTCGCAGGCCTACGAAGACCACCCCGTGGCGATCGGCTATGGCCAGACCATCTCGCAGCCCTACATCGTCGGGCTGATGACCGAGCTGCTGCAGATCGAGCCCGGCGACCGTGTGCTCGAGATCGGCGCCGGCTCGGGCTACCAGGCCGCGGTGCTGGCCGAGATCACGCCCCACGTCGTCTCGGTCGAGATCGTGCCAGAGCTATGCGAGCTGGCCCGCTCTCGCCTGGGCTATCGCGATGGCGGCGCCGTCAAGGTGATCTGCGCCGACGGCTACTATGGCTGGCCCGAGGACGCCCCCTACGATGCCATCATCGTCACCTGCGCGCCCGACCATCTGCCCCAGCCGCTGATCAACCAGCTTGCCGACGGCGGTCGCATGGTCATCCCGGTCGGCCCGCCAGGCATGGTGCAGGTGCTCTGGCTCGTCGAGCGCCACGGCGAGACGGTCACCACGCGGCAGATCGCCGACGTGAGCTTTGTGCCACTGGTGCGCAAGGTCCGCTAAAGCGTCAGTCTGCCGCCTCGGCAGGCCACAGACACAGCGCCGCCAGCAGATAGCACCCTGCGCCCAGCCACAGCACCAGCCGGTAGCCGCTGGCCAGCGCCAGCACGGTGGCCAGCAGCGTGCCCACCACCGAGGCGCCGCCGTTGGCCGCCCACGCCCAGGGCAGGGCGCGCTCGCGGCTGGCCCCCAGGCGCCGTAACGCCCCGCTGAACGGCAGCCCCATCAACAAACCCAGCGGGGCCAGCGCCAGCACGCAGAGCCCTGCGCGTGCCAACAGCGGCCAGGCCAGTGTCAGGCGCACCAGCGCCGGCAACGCCGCCGTGCCAACAGCGATGAGCAGCCCCAGCAACACCAGCGCCGGCCGCAGCGGCGCCCGCCCGGCCAACAGGCTGCCCACACCCGATGCCAGCAGCAGCGTCGCCAGCACCAACGCCGCTGCCCGCGCCGGGTGCTCGAGATAGAGGATGAACTGCTGCAACAGCGGCATCTCTACCAGCATGAACGCCAGCCCTACCAGCGCCATGTAAGCCACGGCGCGCTGCCGCTGTGGCCAGGCGTTCCGCTCCGCCCGCTGGGCCAACATGGTCAGCGCCGCCGCCGCCGCCACCGCCGCCACCAGCAGGGCCAGCACCAGCAAGTAGCCGCTGCCGCCAAAGGGCTGCCACGTCTTGCCCAACCGCGCGATGACCCCCGGCAGCTGCGCCCACCGGAAGTAGTGCTCGAAAAAGGGCCGGTCGTCGCTGGGCGGCGAGATGTCGTACATCTGTTGGCGATAGAACGCCTCGCGATCGCGCGCTGTCAGCAGTGCGCTCAACAGCGCGCCCTCGTCGGCTCCGCCGCCCAGATGGTAGCGTGGCGTCGCGTCTGCTGCGCCCGGCGCGTGGAGCACGTCCCAGCCCAGCGTGTTGCAGCGCGCCTTTAGCGCCGCCACCTCTGCGGCTGCCAGCGGGGTGGGCGAGGCCAGCAGCGTGACGGTGCTCCAGGTGCGATAGACGAACAGGTGCTCGCCCGGCTGGGCCACGCCCTGCCGCGCCAACGCCTCGATCAACAGGGCGGCCGCCCGCAGCATCTCGGCCGGCGGCTCTTGCACCCAGCGTGTCATCACCAGCAGCCCGCGCGTGTCGAGGCGCAGTAGCGCGGCGCTCAAGCCCTCGATCGTATAGACATAATCCTCGCTCAGCGCGTAGGTCCCCGCGGTGAGTGGGGCAAAGGGGCGCGTCAGCGGCAGCACCACCAGGTCGAACGGCTCCCCGGCCCGCGAAAGGGCGGTGCGCCCGCCCTCGATGCGCACCGTGACGCGCGGATCACGGTAGAGATGATCAGTATACTCACTAAAGACCGTGGTCAGCACGTGCTGCACGGTCGCGTTGGCCTCGCTGGCCGCAACGGTCGCAGCATCATGCGCCAGGGCCAGCGCCACCTGTGTGCCGCCGCACGGCGTCAGCACCAGCGCGCGCGCCCTGGGGCGCAGCTCGTACGGCAGCGCCTCGGGGAGATAGCGCAGATAGGCTTCATCGGCGGGGGTGGCGCGCCGCGCGATGGGGCAGAGGTCGCCCCCATCCACGGCAATGCCCATCTGCGGCGGCAGGTCGCCGGCAAAGGTCAGGCTCAGCCCCGGCGCCGAGTGCAGGCTGGGAGCGGCCACCACATCGACGCGCGAGTGGCTGTTCCACGCCTGGTAGCGCAGCTCGGCACCCTCGGTCAGCAGCAGCTGGCTCAGGCTCCTGTAGGGCGAGAGCGGCAGCACCAGCCAGCCCGGCCGCGCGGCCAGCAACGCCCCGCACGCCAGGCCCACGGCTAGCGCGCTCGCCAGCGCGCGGCGACGCGTCTGCGGGGCGGCGTCGGCGGGCCCCAGCTGCAGCAGCGCACCCCCCAGCGCCGCCAGTATGGCCGCCACCAGCACGGCGCCTTCGGCTCCCACCAGTGGCAGCAGCGCCAGCAACAGCACGCCGCCCGCCGCCGACCCGGCGAGGTTGGCTCCATAGGCCATATGCCCGTGCTCACCCTCGGCGCCGATAGCCCGCAGCAGCAGATACCCGCTCAGTGCAAAGGGCAGCGTCAACGTCAGCCAATTCTGCAGCAACCGCACGAGCTGTCGAGGTTCCCACGCCAGGAGGTAGGCGTCAAAGGGCAGGTGTGCCAGCACCAGATAGGCGCCCAGCAGGGCGAGGGGCAGCAGCGGCGTGGCCCAGCCGTCGAGCGCGCGCAGTGTTCGCCGCGAAAAGAGCGCGGCAACGGTGCCGCTCAGCGCGTTGCCTAACAGGGCCACGCTGACGCTCATAAAGGCATAGTGGTGCCCCTGCGCCAGCGCATAGAGCCGCATGAGCGTTAGCTCGAACAGCAGCGTGGCGCTAGAGACCAGCAGGATGCCGACGTGGCGCGGGCGCATCGCTCTTGCCCCGGGTGAATGGCGCCGGGTTCTGCCTACGATATATCCCTACGCTCCGGCGGGCGCAAGGGCGCCGCCGTCAGCCTTGATGTTGGCAGTTGTTGGCGCAGGCCTCTAGGTGCTGGCCTGCCGGTCGCGCAGCTCGCCAACCATCCGGATGCCCAGCACCCCCAGCCCCACCGCCGCGGCCACAAAGAGCGCATAGGGCACCATCACGGCCACCAGTCGCCAGCCCGTCGCCTCGTTGCGCCCCGAGGCCAACCCGGTGGCCACCGCAATCCCCTGCGAGCCCACCAACAGCGCCACCGCGCCGCCCAGCAGCAGGGCCACCACCAACTGCCTCTGCCGTTGCACCAGCGCCGCCGTCAGCAGCAGTAGCCCCCCGGCCAGGATCAGCGCGAACAGCTCGCCCGGCATCAGGTAATCCACCAGCAGCCGCCCCCGGCCGATCCACATGCCCAGGCCCAGCACCAGCGGTGCCACAATGGGCAGCCACACCAGCACCGTGCCCATGATGGCCAGCACCAGCGCCCAACGCCTGCGTCTCGCCTCGATCTCCATCTCCCCGCTCCTTCGGCCCGGCGGCCGGCCTTGCGTGCCTAGTCCAACTGATCGAGCGGCGGCTCCAGATCGGGCGGCAACGGGCACTTGTAGGTCAGGCCCTGCATGCGCGCCTGCCAGTCCTGGCGCGCGGCGGCCAACAGCTCGGGCTCTGTCAGCAGGTCGAGCACCGTCGCCGCCATCACCTGCGAGGCAAACAGTGACGACTTGACGCCGATGCTGCTGCCGCTTGAGGCCGTGTTCTGCCAGCTGTGCCCCGGCGCCCCCACGATAAAGGCCGCCGTGCTGAACTGCATGGTAGGCGTGTTCCAGGCCACGTCTGCCACGTCGCTCGAGCCACCGCCGCCCTTGCGCTCCTCGCCATAGGGGTCATAGATGCGCGTGTCGATGTCGACATCGGCCAGCGCCATGGCATCGGGCAGCAGGCTGCGTCGCAGGCCCGTCAGCTTTTGCTCGCGGGGAATCGACGTGGCCAGCTCGGCAGCAAAGGCCAACTCGTCGTCGGTATAGCTGGGCGCGCCGATTGCCCGCATGTTGGCCACGATAGCCTCGGCCAGCGGGCGGTTGGGCAGGCCGTTGTGCACGCCGGTGAGAAAGCGCACCTTGTGCGTGGTGCCGGCCATCAGGTCGGCCCCCTCGGCGATGCGCAACACCCACTCGTAATACTTGTCCACCAGGTCGCGCGTTGGCGCCCGCACGTAATACCAGCTGCGGGCATAGGCGGGCACCACGTTGGGCTCGTGCCCGCCATCCTCGATGACATAGTGCATGCGCGTCTCTTGCACCACGTGTTCGCGCATATAGTTGACGCCCACGTTCATCAGCTCCACCGCATCGAGCGCGCTGATGCCCTGCTCGGGCGACCCGCCGGCGTGGCTGGCCTTTCCGTAGAACTCAAACTTGACACTGTTCATGGCATTACCGCTGCCCATCATGGCGCTGTTGGCCTGCCCAGGGTGGTGCCCCAGACAGGCGTCCACGCCGCCGAACACGCCATCGCGCACCATGAACACTTTGCCCACCAGCGTCTCTTCGGCGGGGCAGCCAAAGCACTTGATGGTGCCCGGCAGCCCGAACTGCTCCATGGCCGCCCTGGCGGCCAGCGCGCCGCCCAGTGCCGCCGTGGCATAGCCGCAATGCCCACAGCCATGGCCGGCGCCGTTTTCTTCGCGCGGCTGGCGGTAGGGCAGCGCCTCTTGCGACAGGCCCGGCAGCGCGTCAAGCTCGGCCATCATGCCGATCACCGGCGCCCCCGAGCCATAGGTGGCCACAAAGGCCGAGGGCATGCCCGCCACGCCCCGCTCGACGCTAAAGCCATGCTCCTCCAGGATATCGGCCAGCAGCTTGCCGGTCTTGAGTTCTTTGAGGCCCACCTCGGCCCAGTCCCACACCTGTAGGTGCACGCGACGTAGCAGCTCGGCCTGCTCGCTCACCCAGCCGATGGCCATCTCTTTGGCTGTGCTCATCTTGCTCTGCTCCTTGATGCTCGCCAGACACGCCTCTGAAACCAGCATACTGCAGCCCGCAACGGCGCGCCACCTCATCAATGGCCAGCCTGTCGAGCGCACTGGACGACGCGTCGTCTCTGGCGCTATGATATGTGGGCAGACCCAGGGCGCCCTGCGCGGCGTGCAGGGCGAGGGCGGGCGCGGCACGGTGCGCATGGAACCGGCGCGCCCCCGCCGCCGTTGTAGTTGGTGAGAGTCTGTCGCTCTCGCCCTGGTCTGTCGTACAGGTTCGCCGCTGAGGAGGCCAACATGCCCACCCGCACCCGCTGCCTATCGCTGCTGTTGGTTCTGGCGTTGTTGCTGCCCTCACTGGCGAGCTGTAGCCCCGGCGGTTTGCGCCGTGAGCCCACAGTCACGCCCATTGTGCCCCTGAGCGGCGGCGGCGGCCGCGTATCGCCGGCCAATGTTGCCCCCAACCGCGTGGGGTCGGCTCTGGGCGCCACCCAAGGAGGTGTCACCGGCATGACCATCACCCTGGGCGAGGGCGTCGACACGCCGCCGCCCCCCGAGACCTTGCGTGTGCTGACCGGTCAACCCCTCTCCGAGGCGGCCACTGCGGCGCTGTTACGGCGCCTGCCCGCCCTCGAGGGCGCGCCCGATGATGCCCAGGCGTTCCGCCTGCCCGCAGAGACGCTCAAGCCGCCACGCCCCGGCGAGACGGTCGAGCAGCCCTTTCCGCCTACAGAGACGGGCGACGACGCTCAGCCTGTCGAGGCTGGCCCGCTGCAGGTGCTGCGCTTCAGCCCCGAGGGCGACGTGCCGCTGGCGCCCTTCCTGAGCGTCACCTTTAGCCAACCGATGGTGCCGCTGGGCACCATCGCCCAGCTGGCGGCGCAAGATGTGCCGGTGCGCCTCACGCCGCAGCCCGAGGGCGCCTGGCGCTGGGTGGGCACGCAGACGCTGCTGTTCGAGCCCATCACGCGCTTCCCCATGGCCACCGAGTATCAGGTCGAGGTGCCCGCCGGCGTGCGCTCGGCCACAGGCGGCGAGCTGGCCGAGGCGGTGCGCTGGATCTTTAGCACGCCGCCGGTGCAACTGGTGCGCTCGCATCCCAACGACGGCCCCACCGCGCGCCAACCGCTGATCTGGGCCGCTTTCGACCAGCGCATCGATCCCGCGGCGCTGCTCGAGACCATCACCCTGGCCGCCGGCGGGCGTAACCATGCCGTGCGCCTGGCCACCGCGGCCGAGGTGCAGGCCGATGCCACCGTGAGCGCGCTGGCCAAAGCAGCTGGCGACGGCCGCTGGATCGCGCTCATGCCGGTAGAGCCGCTGCCCGCCGCTACCACTGTCAGCGTCAACATCGGGCCCGACGCCCCCTCAGATGAGGGCGCTTTGCTCAACAAAGGCGTGCAGTCTTTTACCTTTAGCACCTACGGGCCGCTGCTGGCGCAGGGCATCCAGTGTGGCTGGGGCAACGAGTGCCCACCGCTGGCGCCCTGGTCGGTGCAGTTCACCAACCCTCTCGACGAGGCCGCCTTTGACCCGGCGCTGGTGACCGTCTCGCCCGCTCTGCCAGACCTGAGCGTGGCCGCCATGGGCAACAGCATCACCATCCGCGGGCGCTCGGCGGGGCGCACCACCTACACCGTCACCGTGCGCGCCGGCCTGCGAGACGCCTTTGGCCAGACCCTGGCCGAGGATGCCAGGCTCACCGTCAAGGTGGGGGCGGCCTATCCCGTGTTCAACGTCCCCGGCGAGGCCTTTGTGGTGCTCGATCCTGCCGCCTCGCCCGGCCTGTCGATCTACTCGGTCAACTATGACGCCGCCCGCGTGCGCGCTTATGCCGTCGAGCCGGCCGATTGGCCCGCCTATCAGGCTTATCTGCGCACCGCTACCCGCGACACCTCGGCCGACACCCCGCCAGGCCGCAAGGTGCGCGACGAGCGCCTGCCCATCCGCGCCGAGGCCGATGCCATGGTCGAGACCGTCATCGACCTGGCCGACCTCAAGGCCAAGGGCCACCGTCACCTCATCCTGGTCATCGAGCCCGAGCAGGGCCTGGTGGCCCGGCTGCGCGGCATGCACGTGCCCGTCACGCGACTGTGGGTGCAGATGAGCGATCTGGCGGTAGACGCCTTTACAGACCAGCAGGACGTGCTGGCCTGGGCCACCTCGCTGAGCACCGGCGCTCCGCTGGCCGATGTGGCGCTCGAGCTCTACCCCGGTGGCGCCAGCGCACAGACCGCTGCCGACGGCCTGGCCCGCTTGCCTCTGGCCGCCCGCGCCCAGGGCGACGAGCCCGGCTATCTGGTGGCCAGCCTGGGCGATGATGCGGCCCTGCTGCCCGAGCAGGCCTGGAGCTGGGGCACTGGCTGGGTCAAGCAGGCGCTCGACGACACCTTCCGCTGGTATGTGTGGGATGATCGCCAGATGTACCGCCCCGAAGAAGAGGTACACGTCAAGGGTTGGGTGCGCCATGTCGCCATGGAGCGAGGCGATGACCACCTCGAACTGCCCGGCAATGGCGACGTCAGCTATGAGCTCTACGATGCCCAGGGCAACCGCGTGGCTCAGGGCGTCGCCGCCCTCAACGCACTGGGCGGCTTTGATCTCTCTCTGACGCTGCCCGCCGGTATGAACCTGGGCTATGCCAACCTGCGGCTCTGGCTGTCCACCGCTAAAGGGTCTACTGAGTATAATCACTCCATCCAGGTGCAAGAGTTCCGTCGCCCCGAGTTCGAGGTCAGCGCCAGCGCCAGTCAGGGCCCCCATTTCGTGGGAGAGAGCGCCCTGGTCACCGTCTCGGCGCAATACTATGCCGGCGGCCCGCTGCCTGGCGCCGATGTAGACTGGCTCGTGCGCACCGCGCCCGGCAGCTATCGCCCGCCCAAGTGGGACGAGTTCGACTTTGGCTTCTGGACGCCCTGGTGGGCGGGCCGCCGCGAGTGGGACCTGCCCGAGCAGCCCAGCGTCGAACAGGGGTACCACGCCACCACCGACGCCGCCGGCGAGCATGTGCTGCGCATCGGCTTTGACGATGTGCAGCCGCCGCGCGCCACCGTGGTCACCGCCGAGGCCACCGTCATGGATGTCAACCGCCAGGCCTGGGCCGCCTCGACCAGCTTGCTGGTGCACCCCGCCGCCTGGTATGTGGGCCTGCGCAGTCAGCCCACCTTTGTCGAGCGCGGCGACCCGCTTCACGTCGATGCCATCGTGGTCGATCTGGACGGCGCCGCCATCGCCGATGTGCCCATCACCGTGCAGGCCGTGCGTGTCAAGTGGCAGTACGACCGTGGCGAGTGGCAAGAGGTCGAGGTCGACGAACAGCTCTGCGAGCTGACCTCGGCCGCCGAACCGCTGCGCTGCACCTTTGACACGCCCGAGGGCGGCACCTACCGCCTCACCGCCTGGATCGCCGACGCCGAGGACCGCCGCAACGTCACCCAGATCACCCGCTGGGTGAGCGGTGGCCAGCGCCCCACGGCGCAGCGCGTCGAGCTCGAAGAGGTGACGCTCATCCCCGACCGCGACGAGTACCAGCCCGGCGACACCGCCGAGATTCTGGTGCAGGCGCCCTTTGTTCCCGCCGAAGGCCTGCTGACGGTGCGCCGCCTGGGCCTGGTGCACAGCGAGCGCTTTACCATGGACGAGCCCGGCCACGTGCTGCGGGTGCCCATCGATGAGGCCGACGTGCCCAACGTCACCGTACAGGTCGAGCTGGTTGGCACGGCGCCGCGCCTCGACGCCGCGGGCGAGCCCGACGAGACCCTGCCCGTGCGGCCGGCCTATGCCACCGGCAACCTCACGCTGCGCGTGCCTGCCTATGCGCGCACCCTGGCCGTCGATCTGGCCCCGCGCCAGGCCGAGCTCGAGCCCGGCGGCAGCACCACCCTCGACCTCACCGTGCGCGACGCCGACGGCCGGCCTGTGCCCGGCGCCGAGGTGGCCGTGGTGGTGGTCGACGAGGCCGTGCTGGCCCTCACCGGCTATACACTGGCCGATCCCATCGCGATCTTTTACCCCGACCGCTGGACAGGCGTGTCTGACTATCGCCTGCGCCAGCATGTGCTGCTGGTCGATCCCGCGCGCCTGCTCGACGAGGCCCAGGCCATGAACGCCGTGGCTGAGGAAGCTGTGGAGCGCCAGATGCTGGGCACGCCGCTGCCGTCTGCCGCGCCGATGGCCGAGACGCCCGCCATGGCCAAGGGCATGGCCGACGAGGCCACAGGGGCGCCGGCGCCCATCCGCGTCCGCAGCGACATGAACCCGCTGGCCCTCTTTAGCCCCGAGACGCCCACCGACGCCGACGGCACCGCCGAGGTGCTCGTCACCGTGCCCGACAGCCTGACGCGCTATCGCATTATGGCCGTGGCGATCTCGGGCGCCAGCGACTATGGCAAGGCCGAGGCCAACCTCACCGCGCGCCTGCCGCTGATGGTGCGCCCCGCCGCGCCACGCTTTCTCAACTTTGGCGACCGCATCGCCCTGCCGGTGGTGCTGCAGAACCAGACCGACGCGCCCCTGGCCGTCGATGTGGCTCTGGCCGTCAGCAACCTGACGCTCGAGGGCAAGCCCGGCCTGGCCGTGACAGTGCCCCCACGAGATCGCGTCGAGGTGCGCTTTGCGGTGAGCACGCTCCAGGCTGGCACCGCCCGCCTGCAGGTGGCCGCCGCCGCGGGAGAGTGGGCCGACGCCGCCGAGCTCTCGCTGCCGGTCTACACGCCGGCCACCAGCGAGGCCTTTGCCACCTATGGCACCCTCGACGAGGGCGCCATGGCGCAGCCCATCGTGCCGCCCGCCGATGTCTATCCGCAGTTCGGTGGCCTCGAGATCACCACCTCGTCTACGGCGCTGCAGGCGCTCACCGACGCCGTGCTCTACCTGGTCAGCTACCCGTTCGACTGCTCCGAGCAGCTGGCCTCGCGCATCCTCTCTATCGCCGCCCTGCGCGACGTGCTCGAGGCCTTCCAGGCCGAGGGCCTGCCGCCCGCGCAAGAGATCGACGCCGCCGTGCAGCGCGACATCGTGACCCTGCAGAGCTTGCAGAACAACGATGGCGGCTTTCCTGTGTGGACGAGGGGCCGCGAGTCCTGGCCGTTCCACTCGATCCATGCCGCCCACGCCCTGGCGCGCGCTCGCCAAAAAGACTATGCCGTCAGCGACGAGACCATCCAGCGTGCGCTGGCCTACCTGCGCGAGATCGAGGCGCACTATCCCCACTGGTATAGCGTCGAGGTGCGCCAGACGCTCAGCGCCTACGCCCTCTACACGCGCCTGCAGCTCGACGATCACGACCCCGTGGGCGCTCGCCGCCTGCTCGACGAGGCCGGCCTCGAGGGCCTGCAGCCCGAGGCGCTGGGCTGGGTCTATAACGTGCTGGTCGTCTCGGCGCAGGGCGGCGATGCTGCCTCGGCCGAGGCCGTGCAGCGCATCGAGCGGCATCTGGGCAACCGCGTCGTTGAGACGGCGGGCGCCGCGCACTTTGTCACCTCGTTCCGCGAAGAGGATGCCTATGTGCTGCTGGCCTCTGATCGGCGCGCCGACGGCATCATCCTCGAGGGCCTGATGCGCTCACAGCCCGATAGCGACCTCATCGTCAAGATCGTGCGGGGCCTGCTGGCCCACCGCAAGGCGGGCCACTGGGGCAGCACGCAAGAGAACGCCTTTGTGCTGCTGGCCCTCGACGCCTACTTTCGCACCTACGAGGCG
>Ga0209722_1001280_pt1 | contig 22751 bp, 21 predicted proteins | sample BioC12SIPDNA_2_FD_185745 | JGI IMG/M metagenome (GOLD analysis project Ga0209722, IMG submission 185745) | Anaerobic biogas reactor microbial communites from Washington, USA - Biogas_R1_A C12 SIP DNA (SPAdes) (version 2) | ecosystem: Engineered > Bioreactor > Anaerobic > Unclassified | place... | reverse complement strand
GTTCCATTGTATTGCAACGTATCCCTTTTAAAAATCTGGCTTCGGTTGGGGGGTGTTTGAAAAGCATAAATCAGCATCGCCGAAGGCGATTCCCATTATTTTTACCCACAAATTATTCCGAAGAGCCAGATAATCTTTCCCGGCACCGCCGCCGATTCGCTGTGAATGGTGCAATGAACGGTCAGACGCCGGATGACGCCCGTGTAATCTTTGTTGTGGGAGAGGCGCGGAGATTTCAAGTCGGTCACCCAGTGGGTATTGCCCGCCATCACGCGGCGCACCCAGCCCAGCGCCGAGTTGGCCCAGAACGGCTTAATGCCGTTGCGGATAAGATAATCCTTCAAATAGTCCAGTTCCTCGTGGCCGGTTCGTTGGGTTTGCATCGTCACATCCTTTCGTTATCGGTTCAGCGCCTGCCGTGCTGTTTTAATTTCCGCAGGATCGGTCAATGCGTCAAAATGCTTCACATAGTGTGTCAGTCTGTACCATATTTCCGTAAGGGTGTATTCGGCCAGACCGCCAACACAATCGTTTTCGACATCCACCCAGTCATCGTTCAGGCAGACAATCCAGTTGTGGCGGTGCCCACAGCAGCCGCCGTCGTCTTCGATGTCTTTGACCGCCGGGTGGTTCTTGATTTTTTCGAGCAGTGTCATCGTTCGGTGCTTTCGTTTTTAAGGTTATTTCCGTCGTGGTCTGTTCAGCATCGCTACGGTCGCATAATCGCCCCAGGGCAGTGCGATCTTGGCCGGTCGGGGCGTCGGCTTAATCCCGGCCGCCCGGGCGGCCTTGGCCGTGGTGATGAAGGTTTTATGACCGTCCTTGCGGAGCCAATACCCGTCTTTCCAACCGACGATTTCATAGCCCAGCGATTCGTAATAAGCGATGATGGCAGCGTGTTTTTCTCTCCGGTTCATCGTTCTGTCCTCTGCGTGAGAAGGTTTGGTTTACCGCAGGGTCAATACATCGCGGCCGAAGTAATCGTCCAGCCCGATGTTGACGCTGATGGCCTCTTCGGGCATTTGCATCTGGTGGGCGTCGCAGAGCATGTCCATCGCCTGGAGGATCAGCGCGGCAACGGTTGGCTCTTCGGTTTCGGCCAGCAGGTCGTTGAGTTTCTGGAGGGCGGTCGTTTTTGCGTTTTCGTCAAGGCGCTTCATGGCGTTGTCCTTTCGGTCTTGCGGTGTCGTTATCGTTTAATCTGGTGCGGCCGGAAATCGCAGAAGACAACCCTTTTTCCTTTGCCGCCAAAGCGGATGTTGTATTTTCCGTTGTGGTGTCCCATCACCTTGCCCTGGGTGCCCTTGAAGGGGCCTTTTGCAATCGTGACCGTCTGGTATAAATCAAAAAGCTTCATCGTTTTTGTCCTTTCGTGTTTTGCGTTTTTTAATCCCGTTATGGATCTGATCGCATAATCGGCGCGGAAAGCCAAGTTGATTCATTCCTTAATTTTGAATTATTTGCAGTATTTTTGCTCATTGTGGACAAGGGGTACAAGCAATGGAAAAACCCATGAAAATCACGGCGCTGACGCCGGAGGAATTGGCCTTATTGCTCAGCCGGGCCAGCCGTCGCACGATATCCGGACAAGACGTACTGGCTATTGCCAGAACTGCTGGCATCGTCTCGGCGACCGGCACGATCAACCTGATTGAATACACCGCGTTTTTGGCCAGGGAGGCTGCCGGTGGCGCTGATTAATCCGACTAAACTGAAGCCGACCGACCTGACGCGATTGCTCAACTCCGCCGGCTTCGGCGAGGTGCTGAATGAACGCACACTCCGCCGCCATCGCAACCGGGCAGGCTATACCATCGGCGATAAGAAGACCGTCGACCTCCTGCGGTATGCGGCGTGGCTGACGCAGCTTTACCTGGCCCCGCCGAAGGCGACGCGGGATTATGACGACCTCAAGGAGACCTCCCGGCTGCGGAACGCCGAGCTGGCCCGTGCCGGTCAGGACATCGGCCCCATCCCGCCGGTGGTCAATCCTCTGCGCCGCGCGATGGCCGAGCGCAGTTTTAAGTGTTTCTGCGAGACATATTTTCCCGAAGTGTTTTATCTGGCCTGGTCGGAGGATCACCTCAAGGTCATCGACAAGATCGAACAGGCGGTTCTCAAGGGCGGATTGTTTGCCCTAGCGATGCCGCGCGGCAGCGGTAAGGCACTGGCTCTGGACACCCCATTGGCAGCACCCACCGGCTGGACAACGATGGGCGATGTCAAAGTCGGGGATTTTCTGTTTGATGAGCAAGGGTTGATGTGCCGGGTTGTTTATGCCACGGAGGTAATTGAAGGCCACCCGTGCTATCGGGTGAGATTTAGCGATGGCGAAGAGATTGTCTGTGATCGGGACCATCTCTGGACCGTTCATGACCGATACAGCCGAAAAAATCCATTGACATTGACAACACAGCAAATGGCTTCGCGTGTCAATCTTCCCGGCAAACGTCGGGTTGAGCGGCGCTACCGTATCCCGCTGGCCAAGCCGCTGCAGATTTCGGCGTCGAATCTCCCTATCGCTCCGTATGCACTGGGCGTCTGGCTGGGCGATGGGACCTGTGCCCATTCGACGGTAACTCTGGCTGAATGGGACTGGCTGGAAATTAACGACCAGGTTCGCTGGTCGGGAGAGTTTTTGCACCACCGCAGCCATCAGCCCGACGAGCATACCCATACGGGGATTCTCACCCGAACGCGGCCGCGTGAACAGTCATTTCAAGGAAAATTACGGCAACTGGGGTTGTTGGAAAATAAACACATTCCGTCCGTTTATCTGCGCGCCGGCGAAGGGCAACGCATGCAGGTACTGCGAGGTCTGATGGACACCGACGGCTATATCAGTGAAGGCGGCGAATGTGAAATCGCCATCAAGTACCCCGCCTTGGCCGATGATTTTGGTGACTTGCTCAGTTCATTGGGGATTAAATACGGGCGAAGTGAGAAATATATCAATCTCAACGGTAAACATCTTGGGCCGTATCACCGATTCCAATTTACCGTTCATCGTGAGCGGCCGGTTTTTACACTCCGTCGGAAATACGCTCGCCAGCGGCCGCTTCCCAAGACACGGCCGCTGTCGCAATCCCGATACATCGTTTCGATTGAGCCGACAGAATCGGTGCCGGTGCGATGCATTCAGGTGGATTCTCCATCACACCTGTATCTGGCCGGCCGCAAGATGGTACCGACGCACAATACCGTGATGATGCAGATGGCCTGCCTGTGGTCGGCGCTGATCGGGGCGACGGAGTTTGTCTGCCTGATCGCTGCATCGGCCGAGCGGGCACAGAACCTTCTGGAGACGATCAAGGTCTGGCTGGAGACCAACGACCTTCTGCGTGAGGACTTCCCGGAGGTGACTGTGCCGGTCCGGGCGCTGGACCGCATCACCAACCGGCAGAAGGGCCAAAAGCACAACGGCATCGCCACGCGGATTGAGTGGATGAACGACAAGATCGTCCTGCCGACAATAGAAGGTAGCGCCGCCTCCGGCGTGGTGATCTCCTGTTCGGGCATGAAGGGTTCGGACATCCGCGGCCAAAACCACGCCCGCCCGGACGGCAAGGTGGTCCGGCCGCAGTTGGTGATGGTGGACGACCCCCAGACCACCGAATCGGCCTGGAGCCCCTCGCAATCGCAGCGGCGAGAGGCGATTTTGGCCGGGGATGTTCTCGGTATGGCCGGACCCGGCAAGAAGATATCCGGCCTGATGGCCTGCACCGTCATCCGGCCCGGCGATATGGCGGATAATATCCTTGATAGGGAAAAACACCCCGAATGGCAAGGGGAACGGACCAAGATGGTCTATGCCTTCCCGACCAACGAGAAGCTCTGGCTACAGTACGCCGAAATCCGTGCTGATTCGTTGCGGAATGACGGGGATGGGTCCGAGGCGACCGAGTTTTATCGCAGCAACAGGGAGGCAATGGATGTCGGTGCGGTGGTCGCCTGGTCCGAGCGGCACAATCCCGATGAACTTTCGGCTATTCAGCACGCGATGAATCTTAAGCTCCGGGATGAGGCAGCCTTCTTTGCCGAGTATCAGAACGAGCCGCTGGTTATGGCCGAAGGTGAGCAGATGCTGACGGCCGAGGAGATTGCGGAAAAACTTAACGGCTACAACCGGGCCATCGTTCCGGTGGGCTGTTCGGCGCTGACGCTGTTTATCGACGTCCAGCAAAAGGCGCTTTTCTGGATGCTGTGCGGCTGGGAGACGGAGTTTACCGGCTATGTCATCGATTACGGTACCTGGCCCGACCAGAAACGGCAGTTCTTTACCCTGCGGGATCTTCGCCGCACACTGGCCCAGCAAAAGCCCCAGGCCGGGTTGGAGGGGGCGATCTACCACGCCCTCGACAAGCTGACCGAGGAGAAACTGTCCCGGTTTTATCACCGTGAGGATGGCCTTCAGATGAAGATTGACCGGTGTCTGATCGACGCCAACTGGGGACAATCGACCGACGTGGTCTATCAGTTCTGCCGGCAGTCGCGGTTTTCCGGGATTGTGCTGCCCAGCCACGGCAAGTATGTCGGGGCGTCTTCGATTCCGTTTTCCGACTACAAACGCAAAAAAGGCGACCGCGTCGGCCTTCACTGGCGAATCCCCAATACCACCGGCAAACGCGCGATGCGGCATGTCCTGATTGACACCAACTACTGGAAGAGCTTTGTGCACGCCCGATTGGCGGTGGCGATGGGCGACCCCGGCTCTTTGTCGCTGTACGGACGGGAAGAAGCAGCGCATCGCCTTCTGGCCGAACACCTGACGGCCGAGTTTCGCATCAAGACGATGGCGCGGGACCGGACGGTCGATGAATGGAAGCTCAAGGCCGCCCGCCCGGACAACCACTGGCTGGACTGCCTGGTCGGCTGCGCGGTGGCTGCCTCGATGGAAGGGATAAAACTCTTCGGCACCGAAGATAACGCCGTGTCGATTCAGCAGCGCATTAAACTCTCATCGCTGCAGCAAAAAAAACAGCGGTAATTTTATTTTTCCGTGACACAAAAACGACCGTATTAACGATTGTAGTATAAGGAGGGACGTGATGCCGTCCACTGTTTCCCGAAGCGAACAAACAACTGAAACTTTATTCCATCATTATAACTACCTGGTCAATCGAATTATAAGCCCTTACCGCAGACTCTTTCGCGGCCCGGACTGGGACGATGTGGTCAGTGACGCCAACGTCGGATTGGTGCGGGCAATTTACCAGTATGACCCGACGCGGTGTGAACACTTTGAGTCCTTTGCCCGGTGCAGGATTCGACAGACAGTTCAAGAGGGACTTCGCCGTCGCGATATTTCCAGTCGTTATAGACGCATTAACAAAAAACACTCGCGACGGACGGTTACTATTGAGGCGGCCGATCTGGCGACTGAGCCGATATTTCAATACATCGAGAAAGCCTATGACTCTATCGAGAATACCGAGTGTGTCGCCGTGCTGCTCAGCGGACTGGACGATGCATCGCAAGCCTTGATTCACATGAAGTTCTATGAAGACCTGGATATGGATACCATTGCCGAACGGACAGGAATGACGCGGCGAAGTGTTTATCGTAAACTCAATAAGATTCTCAAGGGATTAAAAGACAGCTATGACAGACACGCTGGATAAGTCGATCCAGGACAACGCCGCCGGCCCGCGTAAGGCCAGCGGCGATGCCGGTTCGGTCGAGCAGCACGCGCTATCCGACCAGATTGCCGCCGATAAGCACTTGGCCTCCAAACAGGCGATGCGCACCAAGGGGCTGGGCGTCAAGCTCGTCCGATTGTCCCCTTCGGGAACGATTTAGGCGTGGGGCCCAAACTCCCTCCCCCAAGTCCCAAGCCTCAAGCCCATAAAATTATGAAATGGTTTAAGCGTAAAAAACAGGTTCCCCGTACAACCGCTCTGCCGGTGACGCTGCGTGCAAGATATGACGCCGCCCAGACGACCCGTGAGAACATCCGGCACTGGGCGATGGCCGATGCACTGTCCGCCGATGCGGCCGCCAGCAGCGATGTCCGTAAAAAGATTCGTGAGCGGGCGCGGTACGAGGTGGCCAACAACTCCTACGCCAAGGGCATTACGCTGACCTTGGCCGATTACTGTGTGGGTACCGGCCCGCGGCTTCAGGTTTTGACCGAGGACAATGCGTTTAACAATGCGATTGAAGAGGCGTTTTTACGCTGGTCGCATCAGGTGGGGCTGCCCGCCAAGCTGCGAACAATGCGGATGGCCAAATCGACCGACGGTGAGGCGTTTGCGCTGTTGATCGGCAATCCCCGATTGAGCGGTCCGGTCAAACTGGATGTGGCCCTGGTCGAGGCCGACCGGGTGACGACGCCCTGGACGGGATCGCCGATGGCGCAGACGGACGTCGACGGCATCCGCCTGGACCGACACAGCAACCCGATTGAATATACGATTCTCAATCAGCACCCCGGCGATGTCGGCAGCCCCGGCGGCGACTTTCGGCATGTCAATGCCGAGTCAGTCGTCCACTGGTTCCGGGCCGACCGGCCCGGCCAGCATCGGGGGGTTTCGGAGATTACCCCGGCCTTGCCGCTGTTCGCTCAATTGCGTCGCTATACCCTGGCGGTATTGGGTGCGGCCGAGACGGCGGCGGACTTTGCGGCGGTGTTGTTTACCGACGCCCCGGCCAATGGGGAAGCGGCCGCCGTTGAGCCGATGGATGTCGTCGAGCTGGAAAAACGCATGGCCACCGTCCTTCCGGACGGCTGGAAGCTCGGTCAGATCAAGGCCGAACAACCGGCGACCGCCTATGCGGAGTTTAAGCGGGAACTGCTCAACGAAATCGCCCGGTGCTTGAATATTCCCCTGAACATCGCGCTGTGTAATTCGGCGGGCTATAACTATGCCAGCGGTCGTCTTGACCACCAAACGTTCTTCCGTGCCATTCGTGTTGAGCAGGCGGACATGGCGGCGGCGGTGTTGGATAAGATTTTGGCCGCCTGGATTCACGAGGCGATGCTGACGACGGAGTTTTCGCTGCTGCGGTCGCTGCAGTACCTGCCGCACCAGTGGTTCTTTGACGGTAATGAGCACGTTGACCCGGCCAAAGAGGCCAACGCCCAGAAGATTCGGCTCGAATCCAACACCACGACCCTGGCGACCGAGTTTGCCCGTCAGGGTAAAGACTGGGAATCGGAGCTCTACCAGCGGGCCAAGGAAAAACAGCTCATGACCGATTTGGGGCTGTTAGGACAAGAGATGACAACATCTGTTTTAATCGAGGATGAGGATGAAGAATAGCTCACAGCGTCCCGCTTCCAGCGGCCAGCAGACACACTTTCGGTTTGAATGTCCGATCAGCATCGAAGCGGCCGGTGACAACAAAGAGGTACCGCACTTTTCGATGGTCGCCTATACCGGCGGGATGATGAAGATTGCCGGGTTTATGCACCCGGTGGTGGTCGATCTGGAGGGCATCTCCATTGACCGCCAGAACATCCCCATCCGCCTGGATCACAACCCCAAGCAAGGTGTCGGCCATACCGACCGGGTGGTCATTGAGAACGGTCAGATTTTGGCCGACGGCCTGATCTCCCGCGATACCAGTTGGGCGCGGGATGTGGCCAAAAGCGGCAGCCGGGGGTTTCCCTGGCAGGCCAGTATCGGGGCCGACATTTTAGCCGCCGAGTTTATCCCCAACGGTTCGACGGTCACTGTCAACGGCCGGTCGTTCGATGGGCCGCTGTATGTGATACGGCAGTCAATCCTCAAAGAAATCAGCTTTGTCGATAATGGCGCAGACACTCAAACGACGGCGACCGTTGCCGCGCATCAGGCAGAGCCTGCAAAACAACCCGTAACCCCTCTTTCTGAAAAGGAACCCCCGATGGATGAAACGAAAGACAAACACACCCCCGAAACACCGGCAGACCCACCGCAGACCCCTCAAAAAATCGAGGCCGCTTCTGGCGTGGATGACCCGGTTCTGCAGATGCGTCAGCGGGTGGCTGACGAGACCCGACGCATTCAGGCGATTCGAACGGTCTGCGACGGCAAGCACACCGATATTGAGGCCAAGGCCATTGTCGAAGGCTGGGACACGACGCGCTGTGAGCTGGAAGTCCTGCGGGCCTCACGTCCGGCGGCCCCGGCGGCGCACGTTCGTCATCAGTCCGGCGATCCGAAGGTCTTTGAGGCCGTCGCCCTGATGGCCGCCGGCGTGGCCGATGCGCGGATGCAGGCCAGTTACGATGCGCCCACCCTCGAGGCGGCTGACCGCCTGCGGGGTATCGGTATCCAGGAATACTGCGAACGCATTTCGGGCGCATCGCACTTCCCGCGGTTTCGGCGGGACGCCTCCGGCTGGCTTCAGGCGGCCTTCAGTACGGCCAGCTTGCCGGGAATCCTCTCCAACGTCGCCAACAAGATGCTCCTGGAGGGGTACAATTATATCGAGGATGCCTGGCGCAGGGTCTGCAAGATCGCCAGCGTCAACGATTTCAAGGAGCATACCCGCTACCGGATGACCGGCAGCTTTACCTTCGAGAAGGTCGGTGCCGATGGGGAACTCAAGCACGGTAAGCTCGACGAGATGAAGTTTGGCCAGAAGGCCGACACCCACGGCATCATGTTTGCCCTGACCCGTCAGATGATTATCAACGACGACCTGGGCGCGTTTGCCGACATCCCGCGGTCGATTGGGATGGGGGCGGCCGAGGCCATCGCCGATGCGGTCTGGGGGCTACTGCTTTCGAATCCGAACGATTTCTTCTCGCTGGCACATAAGAACTATAAAGACGGTGCCGATACCGTTCTGAGCGTTGACGGCCTGACGCTGGCCGAAATCCTGTTCAGCGAACAGACCAAGCCCAACGGCCGTCCGTTAGGGATTACGCCCTCGCTCCTCTTGGTGCCGACGGCCCTGAAGGTCGCAGCGCAGCTCTTGATGACCTCGGTGCTCTTGAACGAGACGACCACCGCCAACAAGGGCAAACCCGCCAACAACCCGAACGTCGGTAAGCTTGAGGTCGTCTCCAGTGCGTACCTGTCCAACCCATCGTTTGCCGGGGCCAGCTCCAAGGCGTGGTATTTGCTTGCCGACCCGAACCGGATTCCGGCGATTGAGGTAGCGTTCCTCAACGGCGTGGACCGTCCCACGGTGGAAAAGACCGATGCCGACTTTAACACGCTGGGCATCCAGTTCCGCGGCTATATCGATTTCGGTGTGCGTGAGCAGGATTCCTGCCTCCCCCAACTACAAAAACGGAAGTTCCGCTGGTTTAAGCGGAAAATCGAAGAAGTGAAGTAGCCAACCTTATTGCTCTTTGACAAGTAAATAGCCCATCGGCAAACTGTAAAAAAACATAGGCTGATAGTATGAAACATTTTGTCGGCAAACCAAGTTTCATATTGGGGAAATGCGAACTTACTTGACTGTAAAACCAAGCATGTTAAGCACATTAATGTAATCGCATTTATCAAGAACTGTTCTTATTACATCGGGTGCCATCGTAGAGCTATCCAATTCACTGAAATTGTAGACAAAGTAATTGCTCTCCTTTATTACCGTAAACATTTTCAACTCTACTTCTTCTCCATACTCATCCTTGACCTTAGTTCGCTTTGTCCAGCGGAAACGAGAGTCGTATTTGTATAATTGCGTTTCAATCTTTAATAATTCGCCCTCTTCTAAATTGCTTGTTATTAGTTTTTTCCATAGCAATCTTTCTGTATCAAAATGTTCCCAAGTGAAAGTTCCATTCCGGAGTAAAGTAAGTCTACAATTTGCGAAATCCGTAAAACTAGTGATTACGAGCAATTTCTCACTGCTGGATGCATCAGATTTTGGCAAATCATTTGAGATGCATCCAGCAATAAAACTGCATGTTAATAAAAGAATAGTAGCAACGAAGTGTTGTAGCATATAACTTTATGTCCTTTTACCTTTAGAAAGACAACAGCCCTTGAGAGTAACATCGACAAACTTTCTGCAGTTATTGAAGATGGCATTGTTTCTCCACCCTGGATCAGGAGAAGACAAGACACAGGAAGTAATATCAGAGCATGTTGCAGCGCAACACTTCTTGCCTGCTCCTGTGCCCCATTTAAGCTTCTTTTCATTGAACCAACCATTATCTCGGTTTGTATCCCAAACAATATCAGGAGCTTTGGAAGATGATTCTCCAGGGTCTGGTGAAAACACTGACCATTCCCTTCCTGGGATTCCGGCTCCATTAGGCCAGAAACCAATCGATCCACTGCCGGTGGACAACCACTCGTGGCCCATATCAATCCAAGATGAATCTCTGACTACGAACCTTTTCACGACCACACCGCATTCCAGTCCCCATGGGTCAATCTTGTTTACAGGATCAGATTGGCAATACTGATAGAGGTTCATTCCGTCAGCATACTGATTTTGCGGCACAATCTGAGGTTTGGATTGGAACTGTGCTACAGTCTGCAAGCCTGACTTTGTGGCAGGCGTTTGAGAAGAGCTTGTAACTGGTGTCATCGAGTTTACAGACTGAACGGCAGGCGGTTTAACACCAACATAATCATACTGCCTCGTCATCTGTAGAAAACCAGCATGAGCAGCATTGGTCAAAAAAATGCTGATTATCGATACGAAAATTAAACTTCTGAATTTCATACATACTCCTTTCAAGACTGCCCGATTTTTATTTTCAATAATTTTTAGCCTTATACACAAACGCTGATATTGCACTGAAATCTACGGTATCATTGGCCCTGTCAAAGGAGGCACTCCAGGATTAGAGACAGGTGGTCGAACCGAAGGATTTTGTGCTTCCATTCTACGCCGATTCGCCTCGTTCATCCGCATTACATCATCGATGGTATGCTGTGGTGGAATATACCTTCTTTCTGCGGGAAACTGCGAGTTGAGGTAGCTGAAAAATGAGGTCGGATGTCCGAACTCGCCCGGCTCAAACAGTTCACTGGCACGCCAGACATAGCATGGCAAAGCCATCGTGTTCAATTTGCGGTAATTCGGGAATATGGCTCTTGCCAGAGAGTAGTCCCTGTCTGCTAAATCCATCTGGTTGGTGTCACGGTAATATCGTGCCCGCAAATTAACAAAAACTGCTAAAGTTTCACGTGCAGTCAAGGACCGCAGGTCAGAGCCGGATGAAATCGCCCGCTTTGAAAGATTGAATTCCTTGATATACCCTTCATCTCGTTCCATGGCAAAGCCACCTCTGCCGGTATCGGTGGTCTCAAAATTGTAAATGTTCTTCCCGTCATCGTAACGACAGATGTAGTGGGCGTTGACACAAGCTAACGAAACAGGCCAACCGCAGCGCCTGCCCATGGCGACATGCAGCACGGACATATTACCACACGTGCCTCGCTTGGTGTCGATAAGACCATAAACAAGAAGGTGACTGGGATCAGTATATTGGACTTCCTTGGCCTTTTTCTGCTCTTCAATATAGGCAATACCGCCCGCTTGGTCCAGCCATTGAGCCAGAGCACCCATCCGAGCAAAATTAATATCATTTTCCCATTTTCCGGGATTCTGATAAAACTCCTGTTCAACCACAGGCAACCACTGTAAAAACTGTTGAGTCCAGCTATCTACGACCTGCTTGTAATGGTTGTAGTCGAGATTCTCCAAACCTTTAATTTCACGGGCAACAGCAAGATTGAGTTCGAGTATGTCAACCTTGCTCAGTTTCTCCTCCGGCAATGCCAGTAGCTCCATAACGGAACGGCTTCCGGCTTTTGAATCAATGTCTTGAGAACGTTGAATTACATTATGTCCAAAAGAAGACATAAGTGGGGTAATTTCCTGTTGGTGAAATTTTTGGGAGGTGAACAAGGAAACCGATGCCGTTGTCAGAACACCTAATGTGAAAGTGACCAGATATCGCCAAATACCTGACCGGGAAGAAGTTTGAACTCCTTCAGTTTGCCTTTGTCCTGATTTTAACCTCCGCTTGGCCATCTTAATCCCTTGAAATCCTTAATTAAAGCCCAACTTCTAAAATTGTAGCTCTGGCTCATCGTTTGTCAAAGCAAATTATTCGGTTTTGAGGAAACTTTTTCTTTGGATTCTAAGTTACGCGGATTTAATCACTTACGGTATTTTTCGGGGTGCCGGCATTGTCCGGCATCGAAAATCTTTTCATATCGTACCGCAATTTTTGTAGTTTTTGTCGCCTCTCGCCCTCGGCGTGAGGATACTATAATAGGCGGGATGAAACCGGACTTCAGACCTGAAAGGAACTCGATGGACCAACACCAGATGACGGCGGAGGAAATCTACGCATTTGCCCGGCGGGTGGCGATGCAATTTCTTTCTAAACAAGGACTTAACCTTCATGAGCACCTGCTCGGCGACGCGACGCAGGAGATTGCGTTGGCGGGATTCCAGAATTGGGAAAAGACAAAAGACATCGCCTTTACTAAGAAGCGGATTCGCGACCGTATGAAAACGTGGTGGGTGCGGCACTGCATTCGGGAAAAACGCCAGCCCAAACCGGAATCCACCCTGTCAGCGGTCGACACGGACGGCGATGAGGAACTGACGGTTTATGAAACAAGGCAGGACCGGCGGGTTGAGCCGGATCAGGAGGCGGCCGTTCAGGATTTTCTGGAAAACTGCTTGACTCCGCGCCAGCGGGATATTGTGCAATTTTCGGCTGCCGGGTTTAGCGACGATGAGGTCGCCCTGCAGATCGGCGTATCGGTCCGCACCGTTCAGCGGGAACGGCAGGTTATGAAGGACAAGTACAAACGCGAATTTGACAAACACGTCTAACGACTTTTTAGGAGAACAAACGTATGAAGAAGCATTACTGGTTGCGGGAAGATTTTGACACGTTGATGTCCCTTTTGCCCGGTGCAGATGTCCGGCTTCCGCACAGCAACACACTCGGCCACAGCCTTCAGTATCCCAAACACATCGACGGAGCGGTCGCGGAACTGAAGCTTCGCGGTCTGCTGGCCGACCGTCAGGCTTTGGACAAACTGGTCGCTGCGGGTGTGGCCACCCCCCAGAAGATGGCCGGTTCTGGGGCGATTACCCTCTGGAGCAAAGACGACATCGACGCCGCGGCCGAGTACCTGTACGACAACGACCAGTGGTCGCCGTGGACACATTTCTGCTATGTGGCCAACATCAGGTTTGGTCAGGCGGTCAAGGCATATCGGGTGGCCGCTGCCCGATATGGTCTCGGCTTTACCTTGGGCTTTGACATACTTGGTCTCAACACGGTCATTGAGCCCGCCAAAACGCCGGATGAGTATGCGTGGATTGCCTTTTATCCGGCCGACGCCAAGCTCAAACCTGAGGGAGTTCGCTAATGCCCCCTCTGGTGATGGAATCGCAAACCCTGAATCTGATTGCCGCTATCACACTGCAATCGCCTGATGGCATTGCGGCTGCCCAGCGGGTACCGACCCTCGAAATCGTCGCCTACACAGGCGGGTTTATGACGGTGCCGGGCTGGGGGCCGCTGTGTATCGACCTGAAGGGTCTGGAAGCCGGACAGGTAGCGGTGCTGGCCGACCACGACGCCAAGCAGTCCGGCGTGGTCGGCCACGGCACCGCCTCGGTCGAGGGCGGCCGATTGGTGGTGCGGGGTCAGATGAGTGCCGACAGTGAGGCGGCCCGTTCGGTGCTGGCGGCCGCCAGGAACGGCTTTCCGTGGCAGGCGTCGGTGGGGCTGGAAGTGATGGAGTCTAAACCCCTGCGTCCAAGACAGACGCTGGACTTGAACGGTCGCCACCTGACCGTTCCGGACAGCGGAGCCGTTCTCGTATCCCGCGGCAAACTGCGTGAGGTCAGCATCACGGCGCTGGGCTGTGATGATGCGACCGTGGTCAATATTTCTGCAATGCAACATCAAGGAGACAAATGTATGGAAAAAACCGTAGAAACCCCCGATACCCAAACCGCTGACACCCAGACCGAGTTGAAACGGGTGGCCACCATCCGCAATCTGTGCGGAGACCGCTTTCCGGATATTCAGGCCAAGGCCCTCGCCGACGGCTGGGACGAAAACCGTACCGAGCTGGAAATCCTTCGCGCCTCGCGTCCCTTGCCGCCGAGTGTATATGTGCGGGCGCATGCGCCCAACAGCAGCGTTCTGGAAGCGGCCCTGCTGCTGCGGATGGGCAAATCGGGATTGGGCGAGAAAGTCCTTGGCCCGATGGCGATGGAGCAGGCCGACCGGATGGGGGTTACCAACCTCATCGATGTCTGCCGGGCGGCCCTGTACGCGGACGGCAGTTTCGGTATTGTACGTTCCTGTGCGGCCACAGACGGCGAAAACAACTGCTGCGGGAAAGTCCCATCCAGTGGACCAGCCGCTATCCCAAGCACGACGATTTGGTCTGGAAAATTGATGCGGGCGAGGGGTCAAGAGAGACCCGCAATCCCCCCAGGATTGAGAGGTCGGGGCAGTTCCGGCAGTCCGCTTTTGATAGGGTAAAGGTGAAAGTTAAAAGTCCAAAATTGAGGAATCACCCTCTGCTGTTTGAGGGCATCGCATGACGCTGGATACCCTCATCGGTGGTGATTGCAGGCAGGTCTTACAAACCCTGCCCGATGGATGCGTGGACTGCTGTGTCACCAGCCCGCCGTATAATATCGGTCTGGACTATGGCACAGCAGACGACCGTAAGAGCGACGATGACTATCTGGCGTTTACACGTGATTATCTGGCCGAGTGCTACCGGGTCTTAAAAGACGATGGGCGGTTTTGTCTGAACATCGGCTATAAAGTCTCGACCGTCAAAGAGGCGGGCATCGACTATGTCGAGTTGCTGAATCTGATTAACAGCATCGGTTATACGCTTCGCGAGACGATTATCTGGGTCAAGTCCAAACGGCCGGACGATCCACAGAGCTTTTGCGGCTCCAACACCGCTTGGGGCAGCTGGATGTCGGCGGCCAATCCTATCTGCCGGGCGCGGATGGAGTTTATCTTTGTGCTGAACAAAAACAGCTTCAAGAAACACCACCGCGGCATCTCCACGATGACCCGACAGGAGTTTATGGACTATGCTTCGACGGTGTGGTACTTCCCGGCCGAGAGAAGCCGTCTCCACAAAGCCCCATTCCCGGTCGAACTGCCGTATCGGTGCATTCAATTTTATACCTACCACGGTGATGTGGTACTGGACCCGTTTGTCGGTTCGGGCACCACGGCGGTGGCGTGTGTCCGCACCGGTCGGCGGTATATCGGGATTGAGCAAAACCCCGACTATATCCGGATGGCCGAGGGGCGTATTCAACAGGAAAAGCAACAATTGAAAAACAGGCAAGTCTGCTGATGGCTAAATCCAATGCAATCCGAGCGGGACGGGCGTTTGTCGAGTTATTCGCCGATGATACGAAGTTGGTACGGGGCCTCCGTGCCGCCGAAAAGAAGCTCAAGGCGTTTGGGACTGCCATCAGCCGGATGGGACGTCAGATGGTTGGATTGGGTGCGGCCGTTCTGACGCCGCTGGTGGCGGTCTCCAAGGCGTTTGCGGCGATGGGCGATGCGATGGGCAAGATGAGCAAACGGACGGGATTTTCGACCGAGGCGCTGTCGGAACTGTCGTTTGCCGCCCAGCAGTCCGGTACGACCATTGAGACGCTCGAAGGCGGCGTCCGCAAGATGCAGCGAACCATCAGCGATGCCGGGCAAGGGTCAAAATCCGCCGCCGATGCACTGGGGATGTTAGGGCTGTCCTACGGCCACCGGCAGTGGGATGGGACGTTTTGCATAAGTGATTCCCACAAAGGCCAAATCCAGGTCACTATGAACAATGAGATCGGTTTTTTGGAAAAAGAGACGCTTTTCGGGAAGCTGGACACCTCCGACGGCCACTTCAAGATCAAGGTCCCCATCGGCGGCCTGCCGCTGGAACCGTGTGCCGTGACGCTTTCTGACTTCCTGACCGGCCGGAAATACGGGGTACGGTTTACCTGCGACCCCCAGAAACTGGGCTATGGCAACCCGGTTCTGGATTCCTGCGGTGTGGCATTTTTTGACGGAACTACCCAGTCTTTCGTCTGGGCCGGGATTGACGATGCCGGCTCATTTAAGGATGGCGGCCAATACGGCAGCCAGCTGTGGGGGATGGAGTTTGGCGGGCGCGGCGGGCCGCAGTCCCAATACGACCCGAAAATGCTCTATACCACCAAAAGCGTCCTGTCAGGCGGCGACACTCCTGTCTGGACACACTATACCGAGACCTGGACGCCCTCGGGCATTTCCCTTAACCACAACGTCGAATTCGAAACCGGCACCAAGATCGTCGTCGGCTGGCAAAGCGCCGGGGGCGATCCGCCCGTCCCCGATTATTCCAAACCGATTGAGTATGTGCTCACCGGGATTCATACGCCCTGGTTTAACACTGCCGGATTTGCCTGGCGTCGCGTCAGCTGGCGGCAGGGATGGCAGCAATATGCCTATTCAGGCTTTCAGTGCAGCAACGGACGCCTCTATGGCGGATGGATGGACAGCTGGCAGGTTGAGATTCCCGAGCACCAGTGGAGCAGCACGCAGATTACGGGGTTTGGCTACCGCCCCGATACCAGCCCTCTGAGCAACCGGATGGAGCTGTATGTCGCCTGGCAAGTGCATCCTTCAGACATCCACCCGGACTGCGATGTGTGGGACGTGCTGGCGCAATGCAAGGATTATTTTGTGGTGTATGCCACCGATTATGCGACGTGGAGTCTGCGCTATTATGCCATCATCCGAAAATCAGATGGGGCCATCCTGCACGTCCACAACTGGGCGGATTATCCGCACCTGTCGGACCCGACAAGCGCAGGCGTCCTGTCCGGCACTGCGTGGCTGTTTTGCCGGGACGTGGTCAACGACAAGGCCGCGGCGTTCAATATGCAATCGGACCACCTTCAGCAATATTTTTATTGGCGCGACGTTTACCGCTGGCCCAGCCCGCCGTGGCCGCCAGCCAGAGGATTCCAGGTTCCCAAGTCAGATGGGCAATTGGGATGGGGATTCCATACGGCGTATCCGTACCTTACTTACGAGACGGTGTTTCGCGGCAATGTCTGTCTCCTTGGGCCGGTCGAGGACTTCTATTTGGCTATCGGTCAATGCGGGCCGACCGAAGATTTATCCGGCAGTTGTCCGGAAGGATACCACAAGGCCAGGGCGCGGTTTACCGTCAAATCCCTGCCCTCAAACGACCCCGTACATGGCGCAGCGGTAACGGTCAAGATCACGGCCGGGCCAGCGGGCGAAAATCCGGTCTACGAGAACGAGTTGACCGCCACCACCAACAGCAGCGGGCAGGTGTGGTTTGAGCCGCCGTGTGTGGAGCGCAACACCGTGCGGGATTTTGTGTTTACATTCACTGTGCTCAGTATTGTCAAGGAAGGGATGCTGTATGCAGCGAACAACAACGTCTGCTCTCAGACCGAGCATGTCTTTGAGGGCCTGCCGGGATGGTGGTGTGATACCCAAGAGTTCCCGCTTGCACCCGACCCGGCACAATTCCAGTTGGACTTTCCGTTCAAGGGACAAGTCGGCGGTAAATGGTATCATATTATGGTCGCCGAGCCAGCGACCCACGCAACCGACTGCGTGGAGTATCGGTTTGTCTGCCAGGACGACCCCGGCCTTGGCAGTGGTTGGCGAAATTTTAGCAACACGCAAGGCCAGACCTTCCCGGATGGCCGTTCCCAAACAGGCCGTCCGCACGAGTATTGGGCCCAAGTGCCTGACGGCGGTACGCCCTACAACGGTTATCAATGGAGCGTCCAGTACCGGGCGTGCGATTGTGAGGGCTACGAAGGCGGCACACCGTCGCCGTGGACAGGGATACAAAACGGATGAAGAACACACCCCCGCTACCCACACTGGCCGCGACACTGGCCGTCGAGACCGTCAAGTATGTCGCGTCCGGCCGCAAGCAGCGGCCCCCCGACGAAATACACCAGCAGACCTCGTTGTTATTTCTGTTGGCAGAAGAAGAATTCCCTCGCAGACACAAACAAGCAAGTTTAGATACACAATGCCTCAATGTGTCGCTTTTGGGTTTCGCAGGATAGTTGTGTAGACGGAGCAGGAAAGGCGATCTTTTATATAGAAAAAGCCTGTGGAGGTAAAGGAGGAAAAGCAGTCGGTGAGACCGCTCAGGGCTGACCCCCACAGGCTTCAGAAGGAGAACTCATAAGTTAGTCAAAACCCGCCTGTGTGTCAACCCTCAAAAATTAACAAAATGATAACTCCGCATACATAAAGACCGGAACAATTGTACTGTTCTGCTCACCAGAACCGGTACGTTTGACGCAGTACACCGCACGGAGACCACCGTCTCGGTGAATGCTGCTAAAGCGGATATAATTTCGGCTGACTCGGAGATTGAGGGATTTCAATTTGGTTTTTTTTCTGTTTTTAATTTTTCTGTTGAAAACGATTGTAAAGAGTTGTATGTTGATTTTGACAATTGAATATTTGGTACTGAACTTTAAGCATTTGCGTCAAAACAGGCAAAATTTGAATTCCACAAATGCTCGTAAGTCGGTGCTCGTGTTTGCCTTCGGGCAAAAACGGGCATCGCTGGCGTATTGTGGAGAGCCTTGCCTGGCTTTGACCTATACGACCGTGCGATGCCCTTTTTTCATGGGGGCGGCGGTCAAGGTCAAAAAGTTTCTGTTTTTTCAGTTGAAAACGATTCGAAGGCGTTGTATGTTGGGAGCGAAGAATATTGGACAATTGAATAGCGATTACTGACTGACGTTCTATCCAAATACCGTCAAATTTACAGCAAAGGAACGTTTTAAGTGGTACTCGCTTGCCATTGGCAAGTCGAGTGCCGCTGAAGCGTACCTTTGCGGCTCTTGACGGGGCTTGGATAGTGCGTGAATGCGGCACTCCATTTACCCGCCTTTCCGCAAATGCCTTTCCAGCAATCCCTTAGCAATGATGACGCTCCTTCTGCCGCACGTTACCTCTTGTGCGGTGTCGGGTCGGCAAGGTAGTGTTTATTGTCGGCCCGGCCTGGAAATAAAGCGATTGACGGCGCTGTGAATAACGATAAAATCGACATTCAATAAATAACAGGAATTCGGAGGTCTTTATGAGAACGGCAGCGAAGGCGTGTGTTCTGTGGGCTATAGTTTCAGCTTCTTCACTTCTGTACGGGGCGGAGTGCCCAACCTGCCCGGACACCTCGGCGTCGGCGTGTCGGCGATGGGGGGCAGGGCGAGCGAAATTCCTCTGGGCAAGCGGCGATTCAGCCAGTTCGGACATTACGCTGACGGCCGGACCCTGTGGCCAGAGCGGGGAGAGTGCAACGGGGTATATCATGTTTCAGACCGATACGCATTCGGCAATCTGCGATGGAAGAATCATTTGCGATGACGGGTTGGGACATGAGGAAACCGTGGCCGTGATCCGCATTATCGGCGACCAGAAAGCCTTCCGGCATATTTTTGGAAGTCTTGATTTTACGGGGGATGAAGTCTATACCACTTATCTGGGAGCACAATATTATAGCCATACGACAGTCACACAGACCGACTGTGATTATCCTCTTGTCTTGAGTTCCCCCTCAGCGTCTCGTATCCGGGTTTCGGCCTCGGTAGGACAGTGCGATCCGGAATACAGCAACAGCAAGTTCAGCATCATCGTCACGTTGTATGAGGTACTGAGCAGCGGTTCAGGCCCCAACCGTTACAGCCTGCTGTCCTCGGTCACCGGAACAATCACCGTCAAGACCAATTCCTCCAGAGACATCGATCCGATCTCCTTTAAGCCCGACCTTCGGGACGGTTCATCGATGGCGGCAATAAAGGAGATTGCCCGAAACTACACCGAAAACGGCGGCCAAGAGGAATGGTCGATGAACTACCGATGGGGTTTTGGGGGATGGTGTCAAGACCGTCAGATATGGTGCGGACCGTGGGGCGGTATAGAGTATCGACCGATGGTTCCAAGTTTCCAAACCTATTATGCTGTCAAATATCCGGGGTGGGAAACCGCCATACAGGGAGCACAGGTCGTAGGGGGGACGCCGATACAAGCCGCCTACGTCAAAGAAGCGGGCTGGAACTTCGAACCGGCCGGCAACCGCCTTGTTTATGACATGGGCGATCTGGGCAAGATGGTCTATCATTTGCAGACCACCCCGAACGGGACGGTTCGTTTGCGGACGGTGGAACGGTGTGAGTCGGGGCAATCCGCCGGACAAGGGACGGTGCAGTGGACAATCGCTTACGATGAGCAAGACCGCATCCGCTATATCCATAACGCCAGCTATGCCGACCCGAACAATCCGCCGGACCCCAACAGCATCACGAACGCCACGCTTGCTTATCAATATGACTATAACGGGCAGAGTAATAATCCTGCCGTGACCTTCAAATCCCGTCCGACGACCGTTACATCATGGCAGACCGACCGGCAATGGGAGCTTGAATTTGACGACCAAGGGCGGGCGGTGAAGTTTCAGGGCGGCTGCGGCAGTTGTTCGGGAACCGGGTCATTTGAACACGTCGCCTATCACGAACACTACGCAGATACTATTATCCGGAGGATGAACGCCGACGGGGTCGTTCTGGTCGAAAACGACTATGAAGAAATCGAGTTCGGACGATACGAACCGACGGGCTGGGTCTATGTGGCGGATGGAGACTTTGAACAGCAGAATGTCTCGGCCTATCAATGTGACACCTTTGTCTATCAGCCATTCGGCTGGAAATGCGACAGCCCGTCTATCGTCGCCAATATCTGTGACCCGAATAACGGCTCCCAATATCTGGAGATCAACAACGACACCCTGTCTCAGGAACTCTCCCCGGTCATGCCCAACACCCGGTATCAGTTGGATATATCGATACGGGCACAGATCGGCCAGCAAAACAGCTATGCGCTGGTAGAGCTTAATGCGGTACGCGATGGAAGTGTTCCTGTAGAACTGGGACTCATTGCACTGGCGGATATAGACATGCAGGAAGGGGTGTGGGATACGTATAGTCTGGGATGGGACAGTAAAGACCATCCGGATTTGATTGACTTTTTCAATCCGTGGCGATTAAAGATTGTCTTGACAGGCGACAAGGTGGACATGGACGCGGTGAAACTGTCCACGAGCATTTGGATAGGCGGCCATACAAGGCCGTTACTCAAAGAGCAGAAGGTGTGGGCGCAGGGATATGCAAATCCTGTCACGGCACTGAAACGCACCTTTACATCAGACAGGACAGTGGGTCTTTATCAGGTGGTGGAGCGGCGGTATGTGCAGGCGGGTCAGAACGACTGTCGGGTGACGGTTATTGATTATGCGGATGATTCCTTTACCACGGCGGTCAAAAGGACCGAATTTGCCAATCTCGGCACAGCGACCACCCTGCCGACAGGGGACAGCTTTGTCACCACGTTCGGCGCAGATGACCCCAATGGCATCTATACCCGTTTATCGCCCAACGGCAAACGGGCGGATGTTCAACTCTATGAGCACGGCAATCTGATTGAGTCCTATATCCAAAATACCGACACCGAAGCCTATTCGCTTCGGGAATGGTATGACTATGAGGAGTTGGGATGGGATACCGGCCAGTGGAAGCTGAAAAAACATATCAATGCCAGAGGCGGCGTGACGGAGTACGAGTATTATCGAACCGAACCGCAGTGGCGGGGGCTGCTCAAAAAGCAGACCGACCCGAATACCCCGGCAGGCCGACAGGTTACGGAATACGTCTATGACGACGCTCGACGGGTCATTCGTCAGACCCAAACGCTCGATGCCGAACGAACGATTGCCACACACTACTTCTATAACCCAGATACCGGATATCTGGATGCCGTATCCGTTAATGGCGTCAGCACGCAGTATTACTACAATCCCTTCGGACAGTTGATCCGGCAGGTTGACCCGGACGGGGTCGTAACCGGCAAGTCCTATGGTCTGGGCGGCGAGGTCGTCAGCGAATTTGTCATCTCGGCCAACACCGCCGACCCCAACGGCGTGGATACCAGTCTGACCCTCATCAGCCAGACCCGCACGACCTATACCGCCAACGGACAGATAGAATTGGTCGGCCGGTACAAGTCCGATGAGGAGTTTTCGTATCAATCGGATATGGCTTCTTCAAACTGGATTATTACGAAATATGAGTACACTCCCGACGGCAAGCAGAAGAAGATTATTGAAGACTTCGGCACAGGCCGCACGAATCTGACAACGGAATATGTCTACAATCTTCAGGGCGAGATTGAAAAAGTCCTCTATCCGACCGGCAAGTGGGTCAAGACCGTTCGGGACGGGCGAGGGCTGGTGACAGAGGAATATGTCGGGTATGGAGCCGATACCGTGGTCATGGACACTTTTTATACGTATGATGACAACGGCAACCTCCAGTGGCAAAAGAATCCGGACGGCACGGAAGTCCATTATACCTACGACAACGTTGACCGGCTAAAACGCATCTATCAGGGCAGCCTGAGCGGCCCTTACACAGAACGGTTTTACACTTCGGCCGGGGATATTGAGCGGGAAATCGCCTGTGAGGCGGACGGAACCGTCCTGAGTGACCGCTGGATGGCGTATGACACCAAAGGACAGATCAAGACCGAGCGTCTCTGCGCCGAACCAAACAGTATCGACAATGCCCACGACCTGCTGACCCAGACAGTCTATGACCTCGCGGGCAATGTCCGTTATGTCATTCAGGAAGGGCTTGGCAACTCCGATCCCAATGACATCCTCGAAGACAATGACCTTGTAACGGAACTGCGGTATGACCCTCAAGGCAGACGCAGTCTGATGATTGACCCCAAGGGGATTGGCTAC
>Ga0209722_1001266_pt1 | contig 22854 bp, 13 predicted proteins | sample BioC12SIPDNA_2_FD_185745 | JGI IMG/M metagenome (GOLD analysis project Ga0209722, IMG submission 185745) | Anaerobic biogas reactor microbial communites from Washington, USA - Biogas_R1_A C12 SIP DNA (SPAdes) (version 2) | ecosystem: Engineered > Bioreactor > Anaerobic > Unclassified | place... | reverse complement strand
CGATGGATGATGTCACGCTGATGCCCAACACGTCGGGCGCGCGCAACGCCGAGGAGGCGATCCAGGCCGCGCGCATCGCGCGCGAGCTGTGCGGCAGCCGCCTGGTCAAAGTCGAGATCCACCCCAATCCGCGCCACCTGATGCCCGACGCGATCGAGACCTACGAGGCCGCGCGCGTGCTGGCGGCCGACGGCTGGCTGGTGATGCCGTACATCCCGCCCGACCCGGTCCTGGCCAAACGCCTTGAGGAGGCCGGCTGCGCCTCAGTCATGCCGCTGGGCGCGGCGATCGGCAGCGGCCAGGGGCTGGCCTCGGCCGAGCTGCTCAAGATCATCCTGCGCGAGGCGACCATCCCCGTGATCGTGGACGCGGGCCTGCGCGCGCCGTCGCAGGCCGCCGCCGCGCTGGAGATGGGCTGCGACGCGGTGCTGGTCAACACGGCGGTGGCCGATGCGGGTGACCCGCCGGCCATGGCCGCGGCCTTCGCGCAGGCGGTGGCGGCCGGCCGCAGCGCCCGGCGGGCCGGCCTGATGCCCGTAGGGACAGATGCGCAAGCCAGCAGCCCGCTGACCGCCTTTCTGCAGGGAGGGGAACGCGCGTGAACGCGGCATCAGCATCGACGAGCAGGATCCCCCCCGAGCTGGATCCGCAGCCCTGGCTGGCGCTGCCGCCGCCGGACGCGCGGGCGGTCGCCGCGGCCCTGGCCACCGAAGAGCCCGACGAGACTACGTTTGTCACGCTGGCGCGCGCGGAGCCTGCACGCTGGCTGGAAGCCATGGCGCAGCGGGCGCAGGCGCTGACGCGCCGCCAGTTCGGCCGTACGATTCAGCTCTACGCACCGCTCTACCTCTCAAATTACTGCTCCGGCGGCTGCGCCTACTGCGGGTTTGCCGCCGACCGCAGCCAGGTGCGCCACCGGCTCGAGCCCGACGAGATCGCGCGCGAACTGGCCGCTCTGAAAGGCCTAGGGTTCGAGCAGGTGCTGCTGCTGACGGGCGAGCGCACGCCGCACGCCGATTTCGCCTACCTGCGCGACGGCGTGCGCGCGGCGGCGCGCCTCTTCCACGAGGTCACCGTCGAAGCGTTCCCGATGGCGGCTGACGAGTATCGCGCGCTGGCCGAGGCCGGCTGCACCGGCGTGACGATCTACCAGGAGACCTACGACCCCGAGGCCTATGAACGCTTCCACCGGTGGGGCCCTAAACGCGACTATGCGGCGCGGCTGGAGGCGCCGTCGCGCGCGCTGGCCGGCGGCGTCGCGAGCGTGGGGCTCGGCGCGCTGCTGGGCCTGGCCGATCCGCTGGCCGACGCGCTCGCGCTCTTCCGGCATGTCCGCGCGCTGCAACAGCGCTTCTGGCGCGCGGCGTTCTCCGTTTCGTTTCCCCGGCTGCGTCCCGAGGCCGGGGGCTTTCAAGCGCCGTATCCGGTCACCGACCGCTGGCTGGCGCAGCTCATCTTCGCCTTCCGCATCTGCCTGCCGGAGACCACGCTGGTGCTTTCGACGCGCGAGGCGCCGGCGTTCCGCGACGGGCTGGCGGGCGTGGGCGTCAACCGCATGAGCGCCGGCAGCCGCACGACGGTGGGCGGCTATGACGGACGCGCCGAGGACGAGGGGCAGTTCGCGGTGTCGGACGGGCGTGACGTGACGGCTTTCTGCGCGATGCTGCGCGGGCGCGGGCTTGATCCCGTCTTCAAAAACTGGGACGCCGCATACCGTTCGGTGCTGCCGCCGCCCGGGGAGATGCCGGCATGAACCTCTCGCCTCAGCAGCAGGCGCGTTACGCGCGGCACCTGACACTGCCGGAAATCGGCGCGGCCGGACAGGTGCGTCTGTCCGCAGGCCGCGTGCTGGTCGTCGGCGCGGGCGGACTCGGCTCGCCGGCGGCTCTCTATCTGGCGGCGGCGGGCGCGGGGCGGATCGGCGTGATGGACGGCGACGCGCTGGAGCTGAGCAATCTGCAGCGCCAGATCCTGCACCGCACGGCAGACCTCGGCCGGCCCAAAGCCGCGTCGGCGGCGGATGCCCTGCGCGCGCTGAATCCCGAGGTCGAGATCGTGCCGATCCCGCAGCGCTTGACTGAGGCGAACGGCCGCGCGGTCATCGACGGCTACGATGTGGTGATCGATGCGACTGACAGCTTTACGGCAAAATTCCTGATCGCGGATCTCTGCCACGCGGCGGGCCGGCCGGTGGTGCATGGCGGCATCCGCGCGTTCGAGGGGTCGGCGATGACGGTGGTTCCGGGGCGCGGCGCCTGCTACCGCTGCGTGTTCGAGAAGCCGCCGCCGGCGGACGACGGTGCGCCGCGTGGCCCGCTGGGCGCGCTGCCGGGTGTGATCGGCGCGGTGCAGGCGGCTGAAGCGCTCAAGCTGCTGCTCGGGGCGCCGACCGAGACGCTGCTGGTCGACCGCCTGTTCGTGTTCGACGCCTGGCGCTTGACCGCGCGGACGGTCCGCGTCATGCGGCGGGAGACATGTCCGCTGTGCGGAGAAAGGAAAGAGTAATCGCATGAATCAGACGCCCAGGATCGATATGCAGGGCTTGTATCTGGTGTTGACGGACCCGGTGACGGGATACGCGCGTTGCGCCGAGGCGGCGGTGGCGTGTGGCGTAATGTGGCTGCAGGTGCGTATGAAGCGCGCGGCGCGCGACGAGATCGTCGCGGTCGGCCGCACGCTGCGCGCCATCACGCGCGGCACGGCGACGCGCCTGGTGATCAACGATGATGTCGGGATCGCGCGTGAGGTCGATGCCGACGGCGTGCACTTGGGCCAGGACGACATGCCGCTGGACGAGGCGCGGCGGCTCTGGCCGGCGGCGGGCAAGGTCTTCGGCCTTTCCACGCACAGCCGCTCGCAGGCCGCGCGCGCGATCACGTGTGCGCCGGATTACATCGGCGTGGGGCCGGTCTTCGCCACGCCGACCAAAGCGATCCCTGATCCGGTGCTCGGTCTTGAGGAGATGGGGGCGATCCTCCGCGCGTCATCCGTGCCTGCCGTGGCGATCGGCGGCATCGGCCCGGAGAATCTGTCGGGCGTGCGCCGCCACGGCGCCACGGCCTTCGCGGTGGTGCGCGCGGTCAATCAGGCGGCCGATCCTGAGGCGGCCATCCGCAGGCTTCAAGCGGTGTGGCAGGAGGCGGGCGTGATCCAGCCGCCGCCCAGCACCTCGTCGCCGTCGTAGAGCGCCGCCATCTGGCCCGGCGTCACGGCGAACTGCGGCTCGTCGAACCGCAGGTCGAGCGCGCCGTCGGCGCAGCGCGCGAAGCGGCAGGCGACGCCCTTGTGGCGGTAGCGCAGCCGGGCGGTGACCGGGCGCGGCGCATCGGGCGGTTCCCCCGCGATCCACTGCATGTCGGCCACGCGGCAGGCGTCGGCCAGCACGCCCTCGCGGTCATCCACGACCAGCGTGTTGGAGGCGGCGCGGATCTCTTTGACGTACACCTTGCGTCCCACCGCGATCCCGAGGCCGTCGCGCTGGCCGACCGTGTAGTGAATGATGCCGCGGTGCCGGCCGAGCACGCGGCCGGCGGTATCCACGATCGGACCGGGCTCGGTGCCGGCACCGTTGAAGAGGACCGAGATGTCGTCCCCCTCGAAGAAATCCTGGCTTTCGGGCTTCGCGTTCAGGTCGTCCAGCCCGGCCTCGTGCGCGAGCGCGCGCACCTCGTGCTTGGTCTTGTCGCCGAGCGGGAAGAGGATCTCAGCCAACTGCGCCTGAGTGAGGCGCGCGAGGAAGTAGGACTGGTCCTTGGCCGGGTCCGCGCCGCGCAGCAGGCGGAGGCGCCCGGAGGCTTCATCGCGCACGATGCGCGCGTAATGGCCGGTCGCGAAGCGGTCGAAGCGGATGCCGAGCGCGCGGGCGCGGGCCGGCAGCAGCCCGAACTTCATGACGGGGTTGCAGAGGGCGCAGGGGTTCGGGGTCAGCCCCGCCAGGTTTTGGCTGCGGAACGCGTCCAGCACCCAGCGGTCGTACTCGTCGGCCAGCGGCACGGTGCGGTGGGGAATGCCGAGGCGTTCGGCAGTCGCTTGCGCCGCCGCGATATCTTCGGCCTCGCCCGGCCCGTAACAGGCGTTGCGTTTGGCCGAGGTGAACGGCTGCTTGGGGTCCCAGATGCTCATCGTCAGTCCGATGACGTCATACCCCTGCCGCTTGAGCAGCCAGGCCGTGACGCCGGAATCCACCCCGCCGCTCATGCCCACCGCCACGGTGAGGCCCGCTGTCCCTGCATGTCGCGCACCGCTCATGGCCTGCTCCTACTTGTCATGTACTCAGCATACCGGGTGCGGGCTGTTCAGGTCGAGACGGATTCGCATCTTTCGGGGAGGATTAAGATTACGATTAGGATTAAGATTACGAAGATACCCGGCCACCAGTCCTGATCATAATCATAATCATAATCTTAATCGTCCCCACAAACGGAGTTCTGACGTAATGAGTCAAATTTAAGATGCGTCGACCCTGGCGGCCCGGCTTGTTCGCGAAGATCCTGGATGCTATAGTATGCGTGTCAAACAAAAGGATGATCCTCATGAAAAACCTTGCGGGCCTGTTGTTATTTCTGTCTCTGATCGCCGGATGCGCCTGCCCTTTCCGCTGCGCGGAACGGGATCTCACGCAGTATGTAAACCCCTTTATCGGCGCGGCCGACAACGGCCACACCTTTCCGGGAGCCTGTTCCCCGTTCGGGCTGGTGCAGCCCAGCCCCGACACCGGCAACTGCACGTGGGCTTACTGCTCTGGCTACATGTATCTTGACGAGAAGATTTGGGGGTTCTCGCAGACCCACCTCAACGGAACGGGCTGTCCCGACCTCGGCGACATCCAGCTCCAACCGTTTACGGGGGCTGTCGAGCGCGAGAATTATCACAGCCGTTATCAGAAAGAGACGCAGCAGGCCAAGCCCGGTTACTATGCGGTGACCTTGGACGACTTCGGCGTGGATGTCGAACTGACCGCCTCGCCGCGCGTGGCCTTTCATCGCTATACCTTCAAAAAAGCCGGGCCCGCGCGTCTGCTGGTCGACTTGCAGTACGGCATCGTCAGCGGCAAGGAAGCGCTGCGCAAGCACATCCTGGCCAGTAACGTGACCGTCGAAGACGCCATGACGATCAGCGGCCACAACCAGGCCCAAGCGTGGGTCAAGCGCCATTATTTCTATGTGGTGAAGTTCGACAGGCCCTACGCAGCGATCCGGCAACTTCCGGCTCAAGAGGGCGAGAAGGCCCCGCGCTATGTGCTGGATTTTGACCTCAAGCCCGGCGAAACCCTGCAGGTCAAGGTGGCGCTCTCAACGGTCAGTGTCGAAGGCGCGAAGAAAAACCTGGCCGCCGAGATTCCGCACTGGAATTTCATGAAGGTGCGCGCGCAGGCCAAGGCGGCGTGGAACACCCTGCTCGCGCGCGCCGAGGTCGAGGGCTCGCTCGAGCAGAAAGAGAACTTCTACACCGCGATGTACCACCTGTTCATCCAGCCGAACAACATTGCGGACGTGGACGGTCAGTACCGCGGTGCCGATGACAAGGTGCAGACCGCGCCGGGCAAGACGTACTACTCCACGCTCTCGCTCTGGGACACCTACCGCGCGGCGCATCCGCTCTACACCATTCTCGCTCCCGAGCGCGTGGACGGATTCATCGAGACCATGATCGCGCACCAGAAGGCACAGGGCTATGTGCCGATCTGGACGTTATGGGGCAAGGAGAACCACTGCATGATCGCCAACCACTCGGTGCCGGTCATCGCCGATGCCACCCTCAAGGGATTTCGGGGGTTTGACGCCGAGGCCGCGTTCCAGGGCATCAAGACATCGCTCACGGTCAATCATCCCAAGTCGGACTGGGACGTCTACACCCGCTACGGCTACCTGCCTTTCGACGTCATCAAGGGCGAGAGCGTCTCGCGCACGCTGGAGTACGTTTACGACGATTATTGCGCCGCGCAGCTCGCCAAGGCGTTGGGCAAACATGCCGACGCAGAGCGTTTTTCCAAACGCGCGGAGTACTACAAGAATCTCTTCTGTACGGAAACCGGTTTCATGCGCGGTCGCGACGCCAAGGGCAACTGGCGCACGCCGTTCGATCCTGTGAAGCTGAACCACGGCGAACACAGCGGATATGATTACACCGAAGGCAACGCCTGGCAGTACACCTGGCACGTGCAGCACGATCCCGAGGGGCTGATTGCGCTCTTGGGCGGCAAGGCCGCCACCGCCGCCAAACTCAACACGCTCTTCACGCTCCCGTCCAAAGTCGAAGGCGCGGGCTTTGTGCTCGATGTCTCCGGCCTGATCGGCCAGTACGCGCACGGCAACGAGCCCAGCCACCACACGGCCTATTTCTTCAACTATGCGGGACAGCCGTGGCGCACGCAGGAACTGATCCGCGAGATCTTCGACACGCAGTACAAGAACAAGCCCGACGGCCTGTGCGGCAATGACGATTGCGGCCAGATGTCGGCTTGGTACATCTTCTCGGCGATGGGCTTTTACCCCTTCAATCCGTGCAACGACGGCTATGTGTTCGGTGCGCCGCAGATCGGCAAGATCACGCTGCGCCTGCCGCGCGGGCGCACCTTCACGGTCGAGGCGCGGAATCTTTCGAAAGAGAACAAGTACGTGCAGGGCATCACGCTCAACGGCAAGCCGTTCCCGGGCATGAAGCTCGCGCACGCAGACATCATGAAGGGCGGGGCGCTGGTCTTCGAGATGGGTGCGGCGGCCCGCCGATGATCTTTTCTCTTTTGATAACGCTGTGAAATGAGCGATCTGAATGAACATGAAACGCTCGGCTTGCCGCCGGGCTAACACAACAGGGGAGTCATGATGCAACGGATGGGGTTCGTCTTAGCGGCCGGCGCCGCGTTGGCCGCCGGTGTTGTCTCGGCTGATGTCAGCCTGCCGAATGTCTTCAACCACAACATGGTCCTGCAGCGCGGTCAGCCGGTGCCGGTCTGGGGCTGGGCCGCGCCGGACGAGCCGGTGACCGTCTCGTTCGCGGGACAATCGAAGAAAACCGTGGCGGGCAACGACGGCGCGTGGCGTCTGGTGCTGGGGGCCCTGCAGGCGTCGGCCGATCCCGCGACCTTCACCGTCTCCGGCGCGAACACGGTGACCTTCACCAATGTGGTCGTGGGCGAGGTCTGGTTCTGCTCCGGCCAGTCGAACATGGAGTGGCGCATGGCGAATGTGGACAACGCGGAGCAGGAGCGCGCGGCCGCGACCTATCCGCTGATCCGCCACTTCAAAGCGCCCAAGGCCTTCAAGCCCGCGCCGGAAAAGAACATTCAGGCCGTGTGGGAGGTGACGACACCCGACGGCATCGGCGACGAGTCGGCCGTGGCCTATTTCTTCGGCCGCCGCCTGCATCAGGCGCTCAAGGTGCCGGTGGGCTTGATTAATTCGTCGTGGGGCGGCACGCGCATCGAGCCGTGGACGCCGGCGTGCGGGTTTGACGGTCTGCCCGAACTGGCCGCCATCAAGACGCGCGTCGACACCGCCACTCCCGGCACGCCCCGGCACACGCAGGTGCTCAACGAGTATGTGGCGGCCGTACAGGCGTGGGTCGCGGATGCCAAGGCCAAGAGCGCGGCAGGACAGGCGATCAGCGCGGCGCCCGAATTTCCGCAGCAACTGGTTTTTCCGAACGCCCAAGGCAAGCACCAGGAGCCCACGGTACTTTACAACGGCATGGTGGCGGGCCTCGTGCCTTACGCCATCAAAGGCGCGATCTGGTATCAGGGCTGCTCCAACAACGGCGAGGGCATGCTCTATCTGGAAAAAACCAAGGCGCTCGTGAACGGCTGGCGCAAGGTGTGGGGGCAGGGCGATTTTCCCTACTACCTCGTGCAGCTCGCGCCCTATAACTACGGTCCGGCGCGCGCCACGCACCTGCCGGGCATCTGGGAGGCGCAGGCCGCCGTGCCCGCCGCGATCCCCAACACCGGCTATACCGTGATCAACGACATCGGCAACACCAAGGATATCCATCCGCGCAACAAGCAGGACGTGGGCCTGCGCATGGCCAACCAGGCGCTTAACCGCACATACGGCATGCGGGAGATCCGCTGGGAAGGCCCGGTCTACAAAGCCTTCGCGGTCGAAGGCGCGAAGCTGCGCGTCACGTTTGACCACGCCGAGGGACTGAAGACGCGCGACGGCCAGCAGCCGACCTGGTTCGAGCTTTGCGGCCAGGACGGGCTCTTCCGCAAGGCCGACGCGGTGATCGACGGCAACAGTGTCGTGCTCTCCGCCCCTGGCATCACCGCGCCGATGGCGATGCGTTTCGCCTGGGACCAGCTCGCGGAGCCCAACCTCGTCAACGGCCTGGGCCTGCCAGCCGGCGCCTTCCGCTGCGGCAACAAGCCGAAGCTGGACGGCGCGCTGGCCTTGCCCGAGCTTCAAGGTTTCCGCAAGGTCTACGAAATCGACCTGCCGCTCGGAGGCAACTTCAATGCGGCGGCGCCGGCATATGCCGTCGACGCCAGCAGCACGGCAGGCGCGTTCGCGCGCGTGGCGTATGTGCTCCAGCTTCAGCAGGCCGAGAGTATCCGCTACGTCTGCACCGTCATGGACGCTTTCACGAAAGACGCCAAGAAACTGGGCATCCCGCACGCCCGCAGCGGCATCTTCCATCAGGCCAAAGTCGCCAACCTGACGGTGCGCTCCAATGTCGAAGGCATTCCTGCGCTCGACAACTCCGACGGCGGCAACATCGAGTTCTGGGGCGCGAACTACGGCAATCCGAACGGCCTGAACCTGCCCGGCGCGAACAACGCCAAATATGACTTCGACGACAAGCCGGCGGCCGACGGCGGCAACATCGAGTTCTGGGGCGCGAACTACGGCAATCCGAACGGCCTGAACCTGCCCGGCGCGAACAACGCCAAATATGACTTCGACGACAAGCCGGCGGCCGACGGCGGCTACGGCTGCATGCAGGTCCACTGCTGGAAGAGCAAGGTGACGCTCTTCGCCTACAACAATTTCAACGGCGGCGGGCCCTGCGACATCGGCATCGGCAACAACGCCGCCGGCGAACATCCCGACTACACCTTCATGGGCAACGGCGGCCAATACGAGGTCCGCCGCCTGACCGTGCTGGTCAAGTAATCTTCCGCAACCGTTCACTCCCGGTCTTTACGTCATGACAAACGCCCCTTCGCGCGCGGCCGTCGGCTGGCGCTCCTCGCAGACGCTCACCGTGGCAGCGGCGTTCCTCGCGCTGTTCGCGCTCGTGGGGTTCGCCCTGTACGGGCTGCCGTTCTTCTATGACTTCATGACCCATGAATACGGCTGGTCGCGCGCCACCGTGACCAGCGGCAACGCGCTGGGCAAGCTGTTGGTCGGCCCGCTGTTCGGCTTCATCGCCGGGTGGCTGGTCGACCGCTTCGGCCCGCAGCGCCTGATGGCCGCGGGCGCGTTGATGGGCGGCCTCGCGCTGGCCGGGCTGAGCATGGCCGACTCGCTGCCGCTCTTTTACCTCTTCTACGTGCTCAACGCGCTGGCGTACGTTTGCGGCGGCCCGCTGCCCTGCCAGGTGCTGATCGCGCGGCGTTTCGACAAGAACCGCGGCAAGGCCATGGGCATCGCCTATCTCGGCATCGGCGCGGGCGGCGCGCTGGTGCCGCTGGTGGCCGCGCGCCTGCAGCATGTCTTGGGCTGGCATCACGCCCTGCTTGCGCTGGGCGGTCTGATTGTCCTGTTGGCGTTTCCGCTGCCGCTGCTGCTCAAGAATCCCGGCACCGCGCCGCAGCCGGCCGGCGCGGCACCGCCGCCAGCCGCCCCCAAGGTGGACATCGGCGCGATCCTGCGGTCTCCCGCTTTTTATCTGCTGGCATTCGGCAGTATGTGTTCGATCGGTGCGGTCGGCGGCGTGATGCAGCATCTGAAGCTCTACCTGCGCGATCAGACGTTTTCGCAGGAGGGCGCCGCGCGCATCCTGTCGCTCGTCCTGCTGTCGAGCCTGGCGGGCCGCGTGCTGATGGGCTGGCTGGCCGACCGTTTTAGCCGCAAGCACGTGATGCTGCTGATCTACCTGCTCGTGGCGACGGCCATTCCGCTGCTGCTTCTGCCGGCCTTTCCGGGCCGCATCTATCTCTTTGCGGTGCTCTTCGGTGTCGGCCTGGGCGGCGACTACATGATCATTCCGCTGATGGCCGGCGACCTCTTCGGCGTGCGCGCGTTGGGTCGCGTGATGGGGATCATCCTGGTGGCGGACGGCGCGGCAGAATCGGCCTTTCCGATGCTGGTCGGCGCCCTGTACAGCGAGGCCGCGAAAAGTTACGCGCTCGGCTTCTCGGTGCTGATCGCGGTCGCGCTCGCGGGAGCGGCGCTGATCGCGTTCCTCCCCAAGCACCTCTCGGACAAAGCGGCGAAATAATCGCGTGCGGCCTGACAACAAACAGCGATTCCGGGATCATCGCTGAGCGTTTTCAGGAAGGCCTCGCGGAATTCCAGCACGTTACGCTGAGAGGCCAGACGGTTTGCGGTTGTATAATGAAGGCCGCCGATCAGCCAGCCCACCTGAATCAGAATGAAGTCCGCGAGCGTGCGGATCCAAGCATAGCTGACCGAGTGTCCCTGCCGGATCGCCTCCACCACATCGGGAGACGGGGCGCCCTTGAGCTGAAGTCCCCAGGCGATCTCCGGATTGCGTTCGAGCGAGCCGTCGGAGACCGCCTGTTCCATGACGCGGAAAATGTCGAGTTTGTCGGCATCGCGCACCAGATGCGTAAACCGAGCGACACGCGCGGAAACCGCAACCGGCACCGCGCGCCGGTTGTGCAGTGCCACGGTGGCCAGCACCAGATTGCTTTCTGCGGCGGGCAGGTCATCCAGCCAGCGCTGCTCCCGGATGATCCGCACGCCGTGCGCGGCATGATCGACCGACCTCGAATCCTGAAACGTCCCGAACGCTTTGAACTGCTCGTAGCGACCGGCGTCGTGCAGCAGTGCGCAGGCCTCGCCCAGCACGCGCGACGACTCATCCCACGCCTCGCCCGCCATGATGCACCGCGCGTCCCGCACCACGCCCTGCGTGTGCTCGAGCTTGAGGCGCAGCATGTCCGGCAGAGAGCCGTCGGCTTCACGAAACGTGTCTACGTAGGCGCGATATTGACGGGTCAGATGGAATAGGAAATCAGAAGTCATGGTTTTTGCTAAAGTGAGAACGCTGTTCATTGCTCCTCTAACCAGACCGGACGCGAGCGCTTGAGCCGATACGCCTTGACCGCCGGGTCGCCAGCGATATTGTCCATGCCCGGCCTTTCATGAACACATGGACGGGGAACGCTTGCGCATAGTAGGATCAGAAGGGGGAGGGAGCAAGGGTTATTTTTCAGGGGCGGAAGCCGGTTTCAAGTTCCGGGTTTCCGGTTTCGGCAGCTCCTCCTTTCTCCCTCCTCCTTTTTGCTACGGCGCCGCCCGCACGCGGTAGAAACGAGCGGGCAAGAGCGTCGCGCCGGGGTCACTCCAGAGGAACGGCAGTGCCGGTGAGACGTAGGAGTCGAGCGGCAGCCAATCGAGGAGGTTGGTCGAAGCCTCGACCGTGTAGGTCAAGTCCGCAGCCCCGTTCACAGTCATCAGCCAGTCACCGCCCGCCGACACACCCGCCGAAGTCATGGCTGGTGCCTCCTCCGGCGCGAGCACGCGCACCGCGACGCTGTTGGTGGCCGCATCCCCGCCAAGATGCGCCACGCTGCGCGTCGCCAGTGCCTTCACCTCGTCGGCGCTCAGCGCCGCGCGGAACACAGCCAGATCGTCCAGCAGGCCGTTGAACCAGCGTGTCACCGCGAATCCGTCGTTCTGGTGCCCGCCGAAAACCACGGGCACGCTCTGATCCAGCGTCAGAGAGAAGAGGGTGTCCGTGCCTTTCAGTTCGCCGTCGAGGTAGAGCGCCATCTCGCCAGACGTTGCGTTTGTCCGCAGACAGGTGACCGCAACGTGGTGCCACGCGCCCGTACCGATCCCGCCCGCACTGAGGTCAATGTCCGTCGCACTTTGACCGATGAAGTGCTGCAACCGCAGGTCCGACGTCCCGTTCGCGCCGAACAGGTGGATCTCCTCGTTCGAGCCGAACCCGTCGCCGTTGCCCAGGTAGAAGATGAAGTCCTCGTTGGTCTGGGCAGCGCGGTTGAACCAGCCGCTGACCGTCCAGCTCTGTTCGCTGAAATTGAGTTCGTTCGTGCCGATGAGCCGGCGGATTCGTGCGCCGTTGAAGTTCGCGGCTTCGCAGAGCCGCAGCGACTGGCTGGACACGATGGACGATGGCACGCTGTTCGTCAGCACGGCAATCCCTGTTCCGACCACGTCGAGCGTGCCGTCGCGGCCGCCGCCGGCGGCGTCAATGATCGGCCTGCCTGGCGCTACGCTCGTCTGCTCGAAATCGTAGTACAGCAAGAGTCGAGGATCGACCGCACGATCGGTAATGGTGTAGGCAAAGGCGGCTGTGCCGGTGAAGTCCGTTGTCGGCACAAAGCGGGCGGTGTGAAGGTCAGCCAGCAGGCCCACCGCGCCGTTTGCCGGCTGACCCACCGCATAACGTAGCTTGTCGCGCGGCGTTGCAAACGCACCGGCCCAATGGCGGAGGTCAGCCTCTGCCGGCACGTTGCGGAGCGTCAGTGCTTGGCCCGGCCCCGCGAGCGGCGCACCGCCCACCGTCACCACAACCGGCATGCTTGTCGCGGCCGCGCCGGCCTCCTCTGTCGCGACGGCCGTGAGCCAGCGTGCACCCGGCGCGAGGTTTGTGGCCGCCAGCGTGTAAGGCGGTACGGCCACCCGGCCCAGCTCAGTTGCGCCGTCGAAGAAGCTCACGTTAGTGACGCTGCCGCCGACCGCGCTGGCCGAGGCCGCCAACGTCAGGCCCTGCGACCAATGGATCACCGTGTCCGGCGCGGGCGCGGTGAGCGAGACGGCCGGCGGCGGATGTGCCCGCGTGAGTATCAGCGCCGGGCGGTTGCCGACGGCACCGTTCTCGCGGGAGGCGTAACTCACATAAGCACCGCCCAGCGCGGTGACACGCAGGTCGAGCAGACCGCCAACTGCCGCTCTCGCAGCAGCGCCAACCGCTGCTATCGTCTGCCGCGGCACATTCGTGTAGACGTTCCATCGCGCCTGCTCCGGACCCGAGGCCGGCTTGTTGGTCCACACCAGGTCAGGCTCGGGCCACCTTGTATCGGTCACCCGCGAGACCGCCTGCGTATCGCTCTGGTTGCAGGTGGTATAGGTGAGGCGCAGGGACGCGTCAAGGAGAAGCCCGTTCGTCTCAGATGACAGGTCAAAGCGCAGGTACGATTCGCGCGTCAGCGAACTCCCTCCGCTGTGTTTGACCACAAGGCTGGAAGACGTCCCGTAGTTGTTGGTGGCTTTGTCGCCGTTTTCGACATAGGCGTCGGCTACCGGCGCGAGCGCGACGGTGCTGACCTTGCCCAAGAAAAGTGAAGCGCGGTAGCTGCGTCCGTCGCCGCCCGTCGCGCTGACCAAGAGCTTCACCGTCGGGCTCAACTGCAGCACCGTCACGCCCATGTCCAGCGACCGCACACCCGTTGCGGAAGCGGCGAGTTCAACCGTGATCGCGGCCGTGTTGGTTTGCGTCGGATCCGCGACAGCAACATCCAGCCATGTGCCGTCGGTGCGCGTGATCACGCTGCAGGGCCTGTTGGCAGCAATGCCGGCCGCTGAGTGGGTGCCGGCGTCCCAGAAGTTGACCGCCGTGTGCCCGGTGGACTTGATCCTTACGGCTTGTGCAGCGGCCGAGTTCTCAAGCACAACCGCGTCGGGCGCGGCCGCGTAGTCCGCCACATTCGAAGCCGTGAAGCAAGGCAGCAGTACATAGGCGTAGCTCGCGCCAGACGGGCTCGTCCCGTGGTCGAGCCAAAGCGTCAGGTAGTTCCGAGTGATCGGGTTGGTGGAGCCGCCCGCGTTCACGTCCCGCCATGAGCCTGTCCGCGCCTCGCGCAGCGCGCGCACGCTGTTCGTCGTCGGGAAGTAATAGCCGATTCCGGCGTTGGCGGGGCCGGACAGATGTGCCCACGTCATGTTCGTGACCGTTGCAGACCAGCCGAGATTCGCTGGCATAACGCTGCCGTTCACCACGAAGGCGTTGGTTCCGGTCGATGTCAGCCTGCGGTTCTCGACAACCGTCTCGATCACCCGGCCGTCCGAGCTTGCGATGCCCGCGCCGAGGCAGATGATCTCGCGGTCGAACATGAACCACGATTTCTTCGCGGTCAGCGAGCAGCCCCATGCGTCGAGCTGCATGCCCGCCGAGCCGACCCCGTCCAGCTTCGCGCCGCCGACCCACGGATACGACTGTCGCCAGCTCTGGCCGTTGGCCCGTGTCGGATTGGAAGGCGGTGTCCGCACCATCGTGTCGACGGTGGTCCCTGGCAGGCGGTATGGGTTGACAGTCGGCCAGTAGCTGTCGCTGTAGTGGTCGAGCTGGTCGTTGTAAAGCGTCGTCATACCGTCGCCCGTGTACCATCCGCACATGTTTTCGGAGTTGATGGACTCAAAGTTCGCGATCCGGCTTGAGAAGAGGCTCAGGCCGAAACCATAACCGGGGCGCAGGTGGATGACGCGGTCCATCTCGCCGAAGTGGTAGTGGCCGAGCAGTTCACCGCGCGGCACGGTCGTGCTGTCGGCCATCAGCGCCTTCGCGTCCGCCAGCACCTGCAGCGGCACGCTGTTCGTGAAGTTGCGAACGGTATCGCTCAGCGCCCAGTATTTGACCATGCTGCGCATGCGCGCCGAGTCAGCCGCCGGGGCGAACTGCGAGACGCGCAAGATGTTCTGCAGAATACTGTGCCCTGTGCCTTGTGGGGTGCTGCCGGAGCGTGAGACCTCGCGGCCGCGCACGAGGTCCCAGGCCGCACCGCGGTAAATGAGCGGCTCGAACGAATCGTAAACCCAGCGGTAAAGATTGGTTTGCGCGGGGTCGGTCACGGCCCATGCCGAACCCGCCAACCAAGTCAGCACCGACGCCATCGTGCCCAGCAGCGCCGCGCCATAACCCTCCGTGTACGGGTGGTACCCATGCTGGATGAACGAGCCGTCGCGGTAAAACCCGTCGCCGCTGGTCACGTTTCGAGCGGGACAGCGATTTGTCCATGCTGCTCCAGAAGTTGTTCGCGGCATTCGCAACGCTGGCGAGCCGCGACTTGACGTCGGCGGCCGACGGGTCATACCCGGTTCCGGTCGTCAGGTCTTTCCACTTCTGGCGCAGCTCGTCATACTCGTCAGCACAGGCGGAGAGGGGCGAGAACAACACAAACAAAGCCAAAAACAAGAGCAGACGGCCCTGCGACAGGGGCGATCCGTTCGTGGTTGCCGTGCGCGTGAGACGTCGGCGGCACAACACGATCCTGGCCACACCGCTCTGTTTGACGGGATATGTCATTGACCCGAGTATACCTGAAGACCCAATTCCGCGCAAAAACGAACTGCCTGAACGAAACGAACTGCCTGAATCACTTCCCTGCGGTTGCCACCAGACAAAAACGGATGGTATACTGCCGCCAAAAGGATGAGCGCGGGGGATCGTCGGAGACGCCGATATGTCGAGCTCTGGGTTGACGTCAGGTATTGGGAGAAGGACGTTATGATGACAATAACATGGGATCGAATGATGACTGTGGTCGTGTCCGTTATCGTCGCGACTGGCGTCAGCGCCGCAGAAACCGCCTTGCCGGCGGCACAGGCACAGCAGCATGATTTCGTGACGTTCCGCCCGCCGCCGAACGAGGCGCGCATGGCGGTCGACGGTTTCCTCTGGGTGGAGACCGAGGATTTCACAGCGTACGGTGCCTGGAAGCTGGACACCCAGTTCATCCACAAGATGGGATCGGCCTACCTGATCGCGTGCGGCGTCGGCGCGCCGATCGGCGAGGCCTCCACCGAGGTGCGCCTGCCGCAGGCCGGTACCTACCGTGTCTGGGCGCGCACGAAGAACTGGCTGCCGCAATATTCGCCCGGCACATTCACGGTGGCTGTCAACGGCCGGCGCGCCGCGCAGACGCTTGGCGCGTCTCAGAAACCCGGATGGATCTGGGAACGGGCGGGCGACTTCGAACTGGCCGCCGGACGGACGCGCCTCGCGTTGGTCGATCTCTCCGGCGCGTTCGCGCGCTGCGACGCCCTGTTGCTGACCCGCGACCTCGCCTATGAGCCGCCGGCCGAGGCGGAGGCGTGCCGGCGCGAACGGGCGCGGCTGACCGGCCTCCCGCCAGAGGTTCGCGACGAGGGCGATTTCGACGTGATTGTCGTGGGCGCGGGCACGGCGGGCTGCGGCGCGGCGGTCGCTGCGGCGCGCAACGGGGCGCGCACCGCGCTGGTACACGACCGGCCCGTGCTGGGGGGCAACGCCAGCGACGAGCTGGGCGTGCCGACTTGCGGCGCGAGCGTCTCGCATCCGAACGCGCGCGAGAGCGGCCTGAACGAAGAGGTTAATCTCTGGCGCGGCAAACTCAACAGCGGGCGCTACAGCGCGGCGTTCGCGAAACAGATGGAGGGCGAGAAGAACCTGACGCTCTTCAACAACCGCCGCGTGCTCGGCGTCGAAATGCGCGACCCGCGCACGATCGACGCCGTGCTCGCAACCGACACGCTGACCCACCGCGACAGCCGCTTCCGCGCCAGGCTGTTCATCGACTGCACCGGCGACGGCTGGGTCGGCTACTATGCCGGCGCGCAGTACCGGTTCGGCCGCGAATCGCGCGATGAGTTCGGCGAGTCCGCCGCGCCGGAAAAGGCCGACCGCATCACCATGAGCGGCTGCATCATGGGCAACTACGCGCTCGGCTACCGCGCCGTCGACACCGGACAGCCGCAGGCGTACACGCCGCCGCCGTGGGCCACCCGGTTGCCGCCGCCCGAAGCGTTCCACCGTTTTCCCAAAGGCTTCACGGGCGGTCAGTGGTGGCTGGAACACCCCGGCGACATCGATGACCTCGAAGATCCGGAGCACGCGCGCGACGAATTGATCCGCATCTCCTTCGCCTACTGGGGCTGGATCAAGAACCACTGGGAGCACAAGGCGCGTGCCCGCACCTACGCCTTGTCGTACGTGCCCTACATGGACGCGCGGCGTGAGACGCGGCGCCTGGTCGGCGACTATATCCTCAAGCAGCAGGACGCCGAGCAGGGCGTGATGTTTCCGGACCGCATTTCCTACGGCGGCTGGAGCCTGGATGTCCACAATCCGCGCGGCATCCATTCCGGCAAGGAGGGCCCGTATGACTTTGACGGCCGCGTGCCGATCTACAGTATTCCCTACCGCACGCTGTACTCCACGAACATCGTCAACCTGCTGTTTGCCGGCCGGTGCATGAGCGTGACGCACATCGCGTTGGGCACCGTGCGCGTCGAGGCCACGCTCTCGACCGCCGGGCAGGCGGCGGGCACCGCCGCCGCGCTGGCGATCCGGCACCGCGCCACGCCGCGCGAAGTCGGGCAGCGCTACATCGGCGAGTTGCAGCAGCAGTTGCTCAAGGACGACCAGTACATCCCCGAACTCAAGAACGAGGACCCGGCCGATCTCGCGCGCGACGTGGCGGTCACCGCGTCCAGCACGCAGCGCTTCTCCGAGTTCACGCGCAAGCAGGTGAGAACCGATGATGAGCACGAGCTGAACATGCCGCGCGCGGTGATGTTCCCGCGCGGCCTGACCGAGCGGCTCGGCACCGTGCAGCTCTGCCTGATCTCTACGCGCGAGGAACCGGTGGATCTGACGCTGCATGTGCGCGGCGCGGACGCCGCAGGTGATTTTGCCGCGGCGAAAGATCTGGCTGCCGTCACGGCCAAGGTGCCGGCGAAGCGGCGCGCGTACGTGGCGTTCAAGGTGGACTGTCCCGTCACCCAGCCGTATCTCTGGCTGTGGCTGCCCCGGACGCCGGGTGTCTCCTGGGCTTTGGTCGCCAGCAGCATGTCTGAGGGGTGCCGCGCTTACGGAGGCGGCGACACGCGGCCGTGGACCGTCGTCAAGGGCCAGCAGTACGCTTTCTTCACCGAGCCGGGACTCCGCTTTGCCACCGACCACCGACCTGAGAATGTCATCGATGGCGTATCGCGCATCGTCGGAAAAGAGAGCCACCTCTGGTCGTCGGACCCGCAGCAGCCGCTGCCGCAATGGCTGGAGCTGGACTTCGGCAAACCGGTGACGTTCAATGCCGTGCGCCTGACGTTCGACACCGATCTCAACCCCAAGTTCCCGGTGCGCCCGGTGGTGCCGCAGTGCGTGAAAGATTACCGGCTCGCCGTGCTGGAGAACGGAAAGTGGGTCGACGTGGTGACGGAACGCGACAATTTCCTGCGCCATCGCGTACACCCGTTTGAGGCGCGTACCGCGTCAAAACTACGCCTGCTGGTGGACGCGACGAACGGTGATCCGTCAGCCCGCGTGTTTGAGATCCGCGTCTACCGCGAGTGACGCGACCAGCGCGACACATGCGCCGGACTCAACGGTGAAAATCAACACCGGCCCCGCCGGACGGGCCAACAGCGCCAAAGCCAAATGCAGGGCAGAGGTAGCACCTTGGACATCGCCGCACAGGCGGGCGGGCTCCTCGACGGGCAGATTGGGCAGGAGACGGCTCGCCGTGTCGCGAGCCGCCGCGTTGATGTAAACGGCGCACAATGCGTCCGGTTTCAGCCCCGCTTGGGCCAGTGCGGCCTGAAGCGCCGCTTCGGGCGTCGGCGCAAGGCCGCAACCCAACAGATGCCCGAGCGGATGGGCTCCCCGCGCTTGAGCCGCATCGGCGCCCTCGAGAACCAGAGCGGCGGCGGCCTCGCCCATCGGCGTCAGGTCACCGGTTGCGGTCCGCGCGTTGAAGGCGATGTCGGAAAGCGCTTCTGCGCCGCAGACGGCGATTACCGGCGTCAGTCCGGCGCGAAGCTGGTCGAAAGCTTCGACCAGCGCCACGCCCGATGCGGTTGCGCGTGTCACCACATTTTCGTGCGGACCTTTCAACGTCCACTCCATCGCGGCCAGGCTGACGGCGGTATTGGCGTAGGCGTGCGGAAAGAGGAACGGCTTCACCAGACGCGGTCCTTTGAGAATGAAGTCGGCAAAAAACAGTTCTGCCGTTGACTGGCACCCCCAGGCCGTTCCGCCCATGATGCCGGCGTTCAGGGAGGAGAGCGCGGCGGCGTCGAGGCCGGATGCCTGAAACGCCATGCCGCACGCCGTCAAGAAAAGCTGGCTCGCGCGGTCAAGATATGCCTTGGGCGCGACACCGCATGCGGCGAGATCCACATCCGGAGCCTCGCCGGCCAGCGGCGATTCGGCGGCTTCCGGCACGGTGAAGCGTGCCAGCGGAAAGAGGGCGGGCTCCTGTTCCAGAAAGGCCGCGCCGTTCTCCTCAGCGTCGGCGCCAAGCGCACTGATGACGCCGAGGCCGGTGATGACCACGGAGGCGGTCAGCGCTCCGGCAGGGGCGGCGTGAGACGATGCGGGCGCGTCGCGTGTCAGGACCGCAGCGGCGTTGCAGCCTCCGAACCCGGCCGAGTTCGAGAGCACGCACTGAAGTGCGACATGGCGTGGCGAAGTCACGACATCGAGCGCGCATTCGGGATCGGGCGTGGTGAAATGGCCAGTCGGAGGAATGATGCCTTGCCGCAGCGACATGACAGAAACGATCAACTCGACCGATCCGGCCGCACCCAGCATGTGCCCCAGCAGGCCCTTGACCGAGGTCACGGGAATGGCGGCGGCGCGTTCACCGAACAGATCCTGGATGGCTTGCGTCTCCGTGCTGTCATTGGGCTTGGTGCCGGTGCCATGCGTGTTGATGTGATCGACGGCCTCCGGCGCGATGCCGGCGGAGATCAGAGCCGCGCGCATGACGGCGGCCGATCCCGCGCCGCGCGGCGCGGGCGCGGTCATGTGGTGGCCGTTGTTGCCGGAGGCCCAGCCGCGCAGCCAGGCCAGCGGCTCCGCACCGCGCGCAGCGCAGATTTCGGCCCGCTCGATCACGAGGGCGGCCGCCCCTTCCGTAAAGATCGTGCCGTTGCGGCCGGCATCGAAGGGTCGAACGGCCTCCTTGGTCATGGTGCGCAGCGAGCAGAGCCCGCTCCAGGAGAAGCGCGAGAGTGCATCATACCCGACGATCAAGACCCGCTGCGCACGGCCTGCCGCAATCAAATTCGCTGCGGTCGCGGCGGCTGCGGCACCGGAAGCGCAGGAGAGCGAAAGCGCGATGCGCAGCCCTCCGAGCCCGAGGGCCGCGGCCAGTCTGTCGGCGGGCGATGCATGCGCACAGTGAACGCTGGCCGCGGCGTGCCGTCCTTCATGGCCGGGCGGAATCAGCGCGGGCTCACCGGCATCGATGTCGCCAAAATTAGATGCGGTGATCAGGGCGGTCTCTGCGAGTGCCTCTGGATCGTTGAGCAGCCGTGCCTGAGCAAGGGCTTCGCGACAGGCGCCAGCCGCGAAGCCGGAGGCGCGCGGTGTGCTCGCCAAGCCGGCGGGCGGCGTGTAGTCCCGGATCACGCCGGCGCACGTGCAAGCGATACCGCCGAGGTCGAAGAGGTCCATATCGGAGATCGCGGAGTCACCCCGCAGCAGGGCTTGCCAAAGGGCGTTTACGCCGCTGCCGAAGGGCGTGACCGCCCCTAACCCTGAAATGACGATTGCGGAGCTTGAGACACTCGGACACATGGTCATGATCTTTTCCCCTTCCCCATAACTTTTCTAACCAGGATTGCAGGATTAACAGGATTGGAATAAGGCAGTTAACTCAAGAAAATCCTGCAATCCTGGCTCAATGATTAAGCTGTACAAAGTGCTAGAGACCGTCTTGCGCGAATGCGCGGGCCAGGGCCTGCCACTGACTGTTCGTGAGCTGTTCAGCACGCGCCGCCGGTTCGATGCCGGCCGCGTCGAAGAGCGCTGTCAGCGCCGCATCCTCGCGCCCCAGCGGCGCGGGCGCTTTGCGCAGCGCCGCGCCCAACTGCTTGCGGCGGTGCATGAACGCATAGCGCGTGAGGTCAAAGAACGCCTGCCGCTCACTCGGTGTCAGACTGCTCACGCGCCGGTCCAGGCGCACGATAGTCGAACCGACCTCGGGGCGCGGCCAGAAGCACGAGGCCTTGACGGCGCGCACCAGACGCACGTCGTAATCAAGCTGCAGCCAGACGCCGGCCTGGCCGCGCGCAGCCGTCGCGGGCGGCGCGGCGAACCGTTCGGCCACCTCGGCCTGCACCAGCACGGTCAGGACGGGCGGGGCGCAGCGGTGCAGCGCCACATCCAGCAGGATGCGGGTGCCGACCGAATAGGGCAGATTCGAGACACAGGCGTCAAAGCCGCCGCCCAACAACGCATCCAGATCGAGTTCCAAGGCATCCGCCTCGATCACGCTGAGCCCTGCAGGATTGCCCAGCGCCCCGGCCAGCCGCGCGGCGAGCCGGATGTCCTTCTCGACCGCCGTCACGCGCGCGCCGCGCTCCAGCAGGGCCTCGGTGAGCACACCCAACCCCGGCCCCACCTCCAGCACGCGCTGGCCGGACGCCACGCCGGCCGCATCGAGAATCGCCTCCAGGATGTTGCGGTCGATGAGAAAGTTTTGCCCGAGCGTTCGGTTCGGATGGAATCCGTTTTCGATGCACCAAGCCTTGACCTGAGAGGGCGAGGTGAGATTCAAGCGGGCCTCACTTTCCGGTAGGCAGCTCGAACATCTTGATGTAGGACTCAGTGCGCAAACGGTCTGTCCACTCCTTGTAGAGCTTTTCAGCCTGACGCATGCGCAGGTGGCTCTCGACATACGGCGCGGCCTCCTCAAAGGTCAAGGGGCGCGCGTCCTGCTGCTCGTCCTTGCGCACGATGTAGCCGTAACCGTCCAGCACCAGCACCGGCGAGGTTTCGCCCGGGTTCAGCTTGCCCAACGCCTCGACAATCTCGCGCCGGAAGACATCCGACGGATTCACCTTGCCCCACGACCCGCCCTCCGACGCTTTGGCGTCGCGCGAATAGGTCTTGGCCAGCGAGGCGAAAGAGGTGCCGGCTTTGAGCGCTTCCGCGATCTTGGCCGCGCGCGCCTCGACGCTCTCATCGCCCGCCTGCTCCGGCGGATCGAGGATGATCATGCTGACGGCCGTCGCGGTCTCGGTCTGGTAGCGTCCCTTGTTGGCTTCGTACTCCGCGCGCACTTCCGAAGGCGTCGGCGCGACGCGCTTCTCGACCTGCTGGTAGCGCATGGCCGTGATCAGCAGATCCTCCTCGATGTTCTTCTTCCACTCCTCGAAGGCGATCTTGCGGTCCGCCAGCAGATTGTGCAGCTTGGTCTGGTCGCCGTCGAAGTTGTTGGCCACGATCTCGCGGATGCGGTTGTCCACCGCCCAGGATTGCAGCTCCATCTTCGATTTGCGCGCGGCGGCCAAGATCAGCTTACGGTCGACCAAGGCGTTGAGCGTGGCGGTGTACAGCTCGCGCAGCCGCTTTTCGCGCAGCTCCGGCGCGGTGTCGGCCCAAGGACTGCGCCGCACCTCGCTCATCACTTCGCCGATGGTGATCATCTCGGTGTTGACGTAGGCGGCCACGCCGTCGAGCAGGACGGCGGGGTTCTTGGCGGTGAGCAGTCCTTGGGCGGACGCAAGGCCTGCCACGGCGAGCAGCCCTGCGGTGAGAGAGAGACGCGGTATCATCGTGCGGTGTTCCTTTTATTTCAGCAGTTTCGTGAAACTTGCGTACGCCGCGTCCCAGGCCGCTGTGTTCTGCGGCTTGAAGGTGGCGATCGGGAAGGCGGTTTTGATCAGCGGCATCGCGGCCTTGAGATCCGGAATGATCCCGGCGCCGATCGCCTGGACCATGAGGTTGCCGACGGCGGTCGCCTCTTTCGGTCCGGCCAGGACCGGCACGCCGACC
>Ga0209722_1001250_pt1 | contig 23026 bp, 12 predicted proteins | sample BioC12SIPDNA_2_FD_185745 | JGI IMG/M metagenome (GOLD analysis project Ga0209722, IMG submission 185745) | Anaerobic biogas reactor microbial communites from Washington, USA - Biogas_R1_A C12 SIP DNA (SPAdes) (version 2) | ecosystem: Engineered > Bioreactor > Anaerobic > Unclassified | place... | reverse complement strand
GTCCTTCAACGGGATCGGTCCGTGCGGAGCCGTGACGCTTGTCCTGCAGGGACCCCCCCATGTCTTGCCGTTGTCTTCCGAGCGGCGCACCCAGTGGCCGAGCCATTGCTCCCTTGTTTCCGGACCAATCTTGGCCGAATGATGCTGCCACGCATGGCGCATAATGGTCGGCTGCTCGAAGTAGAGCGACGTGAACCAACTGACCACCAGCGTACCCTTGCACGTTTCGATGACGCCCGTGTCCCGGTCGTCGAGGGGCGTATTGTTGATAGTGACAACGTCGGACCAGGTCTTGCCGTTGTCGCGAGACCGGACCATTTGGGTCTTGCCCCAGGGACAGACGTGAGCGTCCCGGTCGCCGGAAAAAGTCACAATCAGCTCGCCTTTCGATGTCCGCACAATCGTCGGCCAGCCGATGTACCGGCCGGGTTGCTTGCAGATCACGCCGGTCGCGGGGCCCAGCTCATTCTCGGCCAAGGGCCGGGACTTTTTGAAGCGGCTGACGGGAATGAACTTGAGCGCGTCGATGTACGCGGCCTTGCCGATGCAGCGGAACACCAGCTTCTCACCATCCAGCCTGACGCTCTTCCGGAATGGCAGCCAGACGTTGAAGTGCTTCGTCGCAGTGGCGTCTTGGTTGGGGACGTCGAGGATGGTGAACTCCGAGTCGGATGCCAGTTTCACGCCAAAGCCACCGGGGCGATGCGTCGCCCGGGATTCCACTTCAATATCATAGACGCCCTTCAACGCCGGGTCGTACGTGATGTCGGGCGCTTCCGGGCAGCCGTGAAGCAGAGGGTTGTCGCCCCAGGTTTTGTAGCGCAGGTTCCAGAAGCCGGGCCGGCTCTCGTCGAACAAGACCTTGTCTCTTGGCGTACAGCGCTCGAAATCCTCCTTGAAGATCGGCTCGCCGCGGGCAGTGGCGTCGTTGGCGGGCCCGGCGGCGTGCGCGGGTGCAGCGCACAGGTTGAGCAGGAGCGGCAGCAACAGCGGGACGAGGACGAAGCGTTTCATTGTCAACTCCGTCTTTCCTTCTAGTTGTTAGGGGCTTCTTTCTTCGCGTAAAGAATGATCACGGCGCCGGGCCGATCCGGAATGCTGATCGGAAGGCCGGTTTCGAGCAGTTCCCGTCCGGTCATTTCCGTGGCGTCTGCGATGTCCAGGTTCGTTAACGTGTAGGTCGCATTCGGATCCAGCCCGCGGAGTCTTGGCAGGGCCGACGCCTCAGGGCTCTCCTCGCGCCGGAATGCCTGCACCAGGCCTTCGCCCGTCTCGGGGCAGTCGAACTGCCAGGCCATCCACACCTTCTTGTCCTGACTGTACGGCGTCAGCGGATAGTAGTCGCCCAGGAAGTAGCGGGCGAATTGCCGCCAATGATTCACCAAGCGTCGAGCCATGGTGTAGTCGCGTTCCCTTTTGCGCATGTCGAATCGCAAGGTGAGTTCGGGGCATAGCCCGCTGCGCATCAGGTACAGGTTGTCCCACACATCTTGCATGGGCTGGCCGAAGTAAGGCATCCAGGAGGCGATACCGTAGGTATGACACTGCTGAGCGATTCCGGGTTGCAGGTAGTCGCTGCGCAACAGCGGCACGGCGCGCCGCAGGGTCTCCAGGTCGTTGCGTCGTCCGCCGCTGGCGCAACTGTCGATCAGCATATCGGGGTGACGGCGGCGCAACTCGTCCCAGTACGCAAGGTAGCCCATCACGTGCTTGATCTCGGTCATGCCCTGCCGGTCGGGCGCGTCGTTGGCACGCCACCTGGTGAGCGGATCGATATTGAAGTCCTGACGGTACAGGCCGATGCGCTGCTCGACGAGCAGATTGTCAATGTGATCGACTAGCCACGCCCAGGCTTCCGGGTTACCCAGGTTCAGAAGGCCCCCCTCGGCGCCGCCAAGAACCCACTCGGGATGGTGCTCGGCCAGCCACGTGTCGGCACGGACCCGTTCCGGCTCGAACCAGACGATCGTCTTCGCTCCTTGGGGCTCGATGTAGTCGCTGATCTCGCGCAGGCCTTTCGGGAACCGCCGCGTGTCGACTTCCCAGGTGCCCGTCTTCGGCCAGCCGACCGGGTCGCATCGATACCAGCCTGCGTCCATCCACCAGTAATCCAGCTTCATGCCTTCTTCCCGGTACCGGTCGAAGAAGAACTTCTGCGATGCGGAATCGGCACGGTACATCGTGTCGAAGTAGTAGGAACTCGACGCACTGAGAAACAGACGGGGCAGCTTGCCCCCGAGGCGGGGGACGTTGTGCGCCAGCATCCAGCGACGCCAGAGGTTTTGTGCGCGAAGGCGATCGCCCTTCCAGAACTGGAGGACCACCAGCGGCGTGCGGATCTCCTCGCCTGGCAGCAGCTTCAGTCGCGTGGCTTCCTGGCCGCCGCGGATGCGCAGGCGGCCCGAATCGTCGCAGAGGAAGTCAGCCGCCCATTGTCCCGGCCAGCCGATCACGATGATCAGCCCCCCGTCGCCGGGCCGCTGCAGGTTGAAATGCGGCAGGTCGCTATTGGTCGGCCGCCCGCCGGCTGCCGTAATACGCTTGGTCGTCCCTCGCGACAAGACCGTCTCCAGCGGTCGATAATCCTCCACGGAACAGGGACTGCCGACGTGGTGATGGAGGCGGAACTCTCCAGCGGGCTTGACGCCACCCTGTGCGCTAGTCGCCTCAACCTGGATGTCCAATGGGCAGATGTCGGCCAGGATAGGCGTCTCTTGGTCGCCGGCATTCCGGAAGTAAAGCGTCCATTCCACGGTAGGGAAGTCGCCGTACCGGATGCCCACGCAGCGCAGCACCAACCCGGTTTTCGGATCGCGATAGGTGAGTGTGTGCTGTGTTCTTTTCTCATCGAGGAGCCGACGTGTGCGCTGGACTGTCCACGTCTTGAGCACTTCGGCTGACGGCCGACCGTTGTAGGTGAACGAAAAGAACGGTTCGGCATTGGACGGCGAGCGGCCCGCTTGTCGCAGGTCCGACGTTCCCTCCTCGAATCTCGCCGCAGCCCATTCTTGGGCCTCGGCCATCTCGTCGCCGGCAGGTGAGCTGGCCGACGCCGGGCCGTCCACCATGCCCCACAAGACCGCCGCCCCGGTCAACGTCAACAACACGTTTGCTCGGATGATCCGAAAAGCGTTTCTCATGGGAAGCCTTGGTCGGGATTCAGTTTCGGAAGATCGGACGCAGGCGGGGTACGACGACATTCTGCCCCTTGCTCCGGGCAGTGTCAACGCTCGGGTGGCACCACGTCCGGGCAGAGCGCGCGAAGCTCTCAAGTTGACGGAACGGCACGCCGCCTTTCAGGTGGCGGTCCGTTCCATTATGATCGAGTCAACCGGCTGGTTCAGGGTGATGGGGAAATGCCGGTTTGGTTCTTCGGCCTGCGGAAGGAACGTCCAGCATGACCAACGACAATTCCAGACTCCGACCTCTGGCGGTGAGCCGTCGTGACCTTCTCCGATTTGCCGTAGCGGGTGCGACGGCCGCCGTAACGACACCACGGACCGTGTCGGCGGCCTCGGCCGGCGCGGTGAAGATCGAGGAGCCGTTTGACGGTGCAATCGTCCACCACCGGCATGGGAAGCTATCCGCCAATGGCCTGACGATTACCGTCTCGGGCACCGCACCGAAATCCGAGATGGTGACGGTCAACGGCCAGCTCGCCCGCCGCGAGGGAGACACGTTCATCGGCGAAGTCGTCCTGCGCCAGCAGGTGACCGAAATTGTCGCTGCCTTGCGTGGCGATTCTCTCCGCGGTGAGGATCGCGTTCAGGTCGTGTGGGACCGGCATTCCCGGCCCCGGTATCACTTTGCGGTCGACGACAATAGCTTCTTCCTTCGCGACATCGCCCGGCAGAAGTACACGTCGCTGTTCGACTGCTTCTACCTCAAGACGTTCCGCGACCTGCACAGGAAGTATCGCACGCGGTTTTCCCTGAACGTGTACTACGCCGCGGACGACGGTTTCACCCTGACGCAGTTTCCGGATCGCTACAAAAGCGAGTGGAAAGACAACGCCGACTGGCTGAAGCTGGCGTTTCATGCGTATGCCGACGCCCCGGCACGCCCCTATCAAGAGGCCCCGGCCGAGAAACTGATCGGCGATTACGATCTGGTGGCCGAGCAGATTCATCGCTTTGCCGGCGCCGAGACCTTTGCTCCGCCGACGAACCTGCATTGGTCCATGGCCACGCCCGAGGGCCTGAAGGCCCTGCGCCAGCGCGGCGTACGCGTGCTCAGCGGATATTTCGCCAAGATTCAAGGGCGCTGGGACATCAACTACAACTTCGACGCCCGGCGTTCGGAGTACGTCTCCAAACACGACCTGTGGATGGACTTTCAGAGCGGAATCATCTTCATTCGGGACGCCATCGTGTGCAACTCCACTCCAGTCGATCAGGTCGCGCAGACGCTCGACCCGCTGGCCCGGGAGCCCGATCGGCGGGAGACGGTGAACCTGCTGACGCACGAGCAATACTTCTGGCCGTTCTACCGGGCCTACGTGCCCGACCATGTCCAGCGCTGCGAGGCGGCGATCCGCTGGGCCACCGACCACGGTTACCAGCCGGTCTTCTTCCACGAACACTTTTTGGGTGGTCCGGAATAGTCGTTTGACTTCCGTGTGAAACACTCGCATTGCCAGCTCGCGGCCAGATCGGACCGAGTGGATTTCTTGCCGAGTGCCTTATGCATCCTCAGGGCGCGGCGTGAATCGCCTGCAAATGGCGGTTGACGGCCGCGCTCAGGTCGCCGGCGGCCGAAGCGGTAAAGGACGTGGTTGCCGCTTCGTAGCCGCCGGCCAGGTATTCCTGCTCGCTGGGCAGGTAGCAAAACGTCCCGTTGGTGTAACCAACGTAGAACGTGTTGGCAAAGGGCGATCGGTCGCGGATCTCGTTGGAGATTTCGCAGAACAGTTCCAAGGGGGCGCTCCAGAGGACCGTATCATCGTTGATCCGCAGGAATCGCAACGGCACCAGCAGGGTTTCCGTGCCGTCGTCGGCAACGCGCAGGTACTCTTTGAGCTCATCCGACCATGCAAGTCCCGGACGCTTGGGAGTCTCGACGATGATGCGCGAGGCCCTTAGCTTCACCTCGGCGGTGGTGGCGCCCAGACGGCGGTTCGCCTCCAGAATCGGATCGCCCAGCAAGACCTTGAACCGGCCGAGGAGCTTGATCTCGGCCTCGGCGCGGGTGCTATAGAGCGAAGCGATATTGCCGGCGGCACTGTTCAGGTAAAGCATCGCCGCCCCGGTTTTCTCTTCGACGTATTCGGCGATGGCACCGGGCCCGTCGGCGCTGACGACGGTGCTGGTGCCGCCAAGCACGGTGCCGTGCATGGCGTAGTTCGCCAGCAGGGCCAAAGGAGTGCCGTCGGCTTTTTCGAGACGCACCAACCCGATGCGGCGGTCCACCGCCCCGAAAGGATTCAGGCCAAGGCGGACCTGGCCATCGGCGTCGCGGGCCCGGCGGTTCATGTTCGCCTCCGCATAGCCCCGGCCGATGCCCAGCCGGGCAGGCGCCAGCTTCTGCCTGGCCTGCCGGACGCCGTCCGCAAGCGCCGTTTCCACGAGCGCCGTGTAGCCTTCCTCCACGGGAAACTCGAACCGGTTGGGCATGAACAAGACGGGAACACCAGGCGAACCGACGTAAGGCGACGAATGGGTGTGAGTGATGGACCACCAGATGTTCTCACCCGGCAGGCCCAACTCTTTGGCCAGATTCCCGGTAATGTGGTCGCAAAACGCGGGCGAGAGCGAACAGAGGTCGGACGAGATGAGGAAGAACAGGGTCGTGCCGTCGTCGAGAGCAACAATGCGATGATAGAGGCGGTCATGCACCTTGGTGGACATGCGGGGGCTGTAACCTCGCAACATCTGCGGCGAATCCGGCGTAATATCAACCTTGACCACGGCCGCGCGGAACTCCGCGGCCTGCAAGCCGCAGAAGGGCGAGAGAGCGAGAACCAATACAGGAAGCAAGAGCATGAATGAGCTGCGGATGGTCATGGGGGCGATCACCTCGGGTTGAACGGAAGCGCCTCGAAATCAACGGCGATCCTGGCGCGCGACGGATCGTAATCTTCGCAGGCCGAAGTTCTTGCCCACGGGTCGGCCTGGACTGCGCCAGCTTACTATTCCCATTTTGCTGGCGTCGAAGCGGTTTCGCAAGTGCGCTGCGGACGGTTCCGTCGCTGCGCCCGGCGATCATTCAGTCGACCTGTTGTCGGAGGGAAAGAGATCCGCGGGCATTGGCTATCGGCGAGGCGGCTTGGTAACATAGGTCGCGAGAGACAACAGCACAACTACCACGGAGAGAAGCATCGATGACTGAGATGAATGTCAACCAGCAACGGCTCGTATCGCTCGATGCCATGCGAGGCTTCGTGATGTTCCTCCTTTTGGGCGGTGGAGAGATCGGTCACGCGGGATTTTTGAGCGCGCTGTTTGCCGCCATCGATAATCCCTGGGTTCAAACGCTTTACCACCAGTTGCAGTATTCCGGCTGGAGCGACGCCAGTCACGTCAAGGACCTGATCCGGCCGCTGTTCATCTTCGTCGTCGGCGTGGCCATGCCCTTTTCCTTCGGCAAACGGCTGAGCCTCGGCGACAGCAAGCGAAAAGTCTTCGGCCACGTGCTCAAGCGGGCGGCAATCCTGTTTCTTCTGGGAACGATTGCCGGCGGGCATTTGCTCGCCTTGGACCGCTCCAAGTTCTATCTCGTCAACAACGTTCTCGAAGAGATCGCTATCGGCTACCTGGTGGCTTCGCTGTTCCTCTTGAACTTCAGCGTTCGGGGCCAATTGATGGCGCTGGTTGCGATGCTGCTGGGATACTGGGCCTTGATCGTGCTGGTGCCGGTTCCCGGCCACGGTGCCGGCATCATCACCCCCGAAGTGAATCTTCCGCGCTACGTCGACGACCTCGTCCTCGGCGGATTGCGCCCCGTGAAATGGTCGTTCACCTGGACGCTCAGCCTGCCCCTGGCTTCCAGTTGTATCGTTCTGCTCGGCGCGATGGCCGGACAACTGCTGAGATCGGGGAAAAACGCCGGGGCCAAACTGGCCTGGCTTGTCGGCGGCGCCCTGGTGTGCGTAGTGCTGAGCCTCATCTGGAGTCGTTGGTATCCGATGATCGTCAGCCTTACGACCGGATCGTGGGTGCTATTTGTCGGGGCGGTGGGCATGGGGCTGTCGGCTCTGTTTTACCTGGTGAGCGACATTTGGGGGTTCCGAAAATCTGTCTTTTTCTTTGTGGTCATCGGCAGCAACTCGATCGCCGTGTACATGGCGGCGCACCTGTTTGATTTTCGCAATATCGGCAACATCTTCGTGAAAGGCTGGACAACCAATCACTATGTCGGCGTTGCCGACGGCGTGTGCGGCTGGATTGGGCCGGGCCCGTGGAGCAACTTCGTCGAAGCCTTTGCCGCCTTCGTCGTGATCTGGCTGATCATGTTGTGGATGTACCGCACCAAGACGTTTATCAAGGTTTGACAGGCCGCTGACGCCGGCCGGACCGCCACTGCCTATAACCGGAAGGAGTCAGCCGTGGAGTCTCGAACAAGGCGCATGCGAATCACTCACCGAGGTACGGTTCTCGTGGTAGCGATCGTCCTGACCGCCGCCGCTGCAGGGACAGACGTGGCGCAAGCACAGATGGTGAATCCCTACGCCGGGATCGACTGGGAGAACGTGCGGCCACCACACTTGTTTTCGCACCAGCATGGAAGCAATCCCGGGGTGATCTGGAACATGGGTTTCGACCGCAACCCCCCGGGCCGTATATCGACTGCCAGCGTAGCAACAAGGCCTTCGGCTATCTCGAAGGCAAGGTCCTCCTTTCCGAAGACAATGCCCGCACCTGGCCGCACAGCGGTGGCTTTCCCGACGCCAAGAAGATCACGTTCAGCCACATTCTGAAGAACGGAAACATCCTCTTCGCCACCGGGGCAAACCTGTATCCAAGCACCGACAACCTCCAGTCCTGCAAGCCGATCACCGTGAAGGACGCAAAGGGCCGGGACTATCTGCCGGCCTCGCCCATGAAGAACGGAATCATCGTTTCCACCGACATGGACAAGACCTGGGCCCAGTACGACTTGGCGGACTTCGGTCCGAGATCGGGAACCCGTTTCCACGAGAAAAGCAGCGAAGGGTGGTTCCGCCTCGACCTGCGGACTGGCTGGGTGACGCAGGCCGACGTGATGTTCATCAAGCCCAATCCGGCAGCCGCGGCGCGAAACAACTGATCGTTTCACCGCCAATTCGTCCTGCAGACTTCAGCCAGACGCCGGCCACGACGTACCTCGCTGTTGTGGCCAGACAGGTAGTTACCAATGACAAAGCGGTTACAACGTTTGTTTTCCGCAGTTGTGTTCTCCTCGCTGTTCACGGCGGGGAGTTCCGTTCTTTTCCGCGGAGCCGGATTCCTTTGTCTTTGAAACGGAACACCTGAAATACGTCCTTGGCAGCGACGGTACGGTACGGCGGTTTATCGATAAGCGGGACGGCCGCAATTGCCTGAAAGAGAACCAAACCCACCATTTTTGCGCCCTTCAGAAGATGGACGGTCGTTCGGATGACTTCGTCGATCATGGAGTTCACGCCGGATTCAATTCTCACGGCAGCGGCAAGGAGAAGACATCTTTCTTTTCCAATCGATTGGAGAAGAAGGGCGCTCATTACGTTGTTTCGTTCTCCGACACGAATTCTCGGGCCGAGCATCCTGTCCAACTGACGCTCGACATCCGAGCCCAGTCGCACGGCATCGCAATAAAGGCCGTTTCCGTTGTCGGCGACGATGTCTTCTCCATTGAAATGGCTCGTTGCATGATGGCGCCGACGGACGGCAGCGCCGATCCTCTTTCGGCTACGGTCATGTCGCTGACGATCAACGTAACCGCCTTGGAGCTTTGCGGACGTTCGCAGCGTCTGGGAGGAGTCATCTATCGTGAACTCGGCTGCGACAACGCCGGTTTGGCGGTTCTGGGCGCTCCCGCTTCGATCTTGTGTGAAGAGATGAAGGCGATCGCAGGCGGGTTTCGCAAAGGAGAAATGCCCGTTCATGCGGCGGGAGGCCCTTTCGCCCTGATTCCTCGGGTCGGTCAGATTGCAGGGCCGTGCGACGGCGGCCATAAATGGGCGGGGCGATCCGACTGCCCTCCCATGAAAATACTATCCTCTTCCCGTTGCTGATTGCTCTGATGAGGGGTGCACTGTCGGCAGAGCCGATTGACGTCAACGGTCGCTTTCAATCAAAAACGCCCGGCGGCTTCCCCGACGGCTGGGTCATGGACGAATGGGGAGGCTACAAACCGTTTCCGGACGTCAAAACCATACCCGGCGCTTATGGGGGCAACACGGGGTGGAGCATCACGAACGTCCTAGGTGACGGCGGCGTCGCCATCCAGACCCGCGCGAAACTTCCCACCCGGTCCGGCTCCGTGGGCCGCCTTTCATTCCTCGCAAAGGGAAAGGGGCTAGCCTGGGCCACATTTTGTCGCTGGGGCGAGAAGGGCGACTGGAACGGGGTCGTCGTCAGTTCTCCGTTCACCCTCTCTGACACGTGGCAGCCGCACGTCTTGACGATTCCCATCGACAACGGGCATGCCTGCGAAACCCATGCCGTCTCGCTCGCCATCGGCGGAAAAATGGGCGCCGAGATACAGGTATGCAGTCTGACTCTCGACATCCGGCCGTCTCGAATCGTCGACGATACCCGCATGCCTAAATCCTGGACGATCTTCGGGCCCGTCGACAAGGCTCCTAAACCGTCGCGGGAACAGCTCCAATCGATTTCGGAAACCTTCGGCGGAGCCAAAGCTCAGACGGTCCCTCTCATTTCCAACACGCTGGAGCTCGCGCCACTGGCCGGTTCTGGCCCGTCTCAATGCCTATGGGTGTTCGGTCGAATCGAGGCCGAGTACGATTGCGAAATGACAGTCGGCGCGGGTGCCGGTGGGGCGATGCAGTACTATCTCAACGGCGAGCCGGTTTTCGATACCCCCGCGCCAAGCAACGCCCAATCGCTTGTCGAGATCGACAATTACGTCAAGAACGTCCGGCTCCAAAAGGAGACGAACGTCATCGCGGTTAGAATCGTCGCGGACAGGGCCGGCTCGGTTCTAAAACTCGCCGGTCCGTTGGATCTGCGCGGCGCCGTCCGAAAACTGAGGTTCTCCAAACGCACGTTCGAGGAGGATTTCGACGGTTCTTCGGTCCGCTGCTCCGGAAACCCGCTGTTGATTAAGGGAAATCCGACACCGGGGCTGCTCTCGGTTACCGGACAGGGCCTTTTCAAGACCGATGCGAAACTCGCCATCACCTGTCCGAACAACATCGAGCCCCTCCCCGACAAGTCGGACGCCATCTCGTTTGCCGCCGCGGGAGTTCGTATCCAGAATTCCGCGAGGGAACCGTCCCAGAGACGAAACGCGGCATTTGAAATCGTCGCCTCCGAGATGACGTGCCGGATCTGCTCCCGAAGCAATTCGGCATTCCTGACTCTCTCGGTCCTCGAAAACGACAACCGGCGCGAAATGCTGGAAATACCCGCGAATTCCCCGACTGGCGCCATACCAGCAAAGCGGCCCTGAAGTCCGTCCCACTCATCGCAGACGACCGGGAAATCGTCCTCCTTGTGCAGGGATCGTACAACTTGGGTGCGCTGACGGTCGAGGCGGAGTAACCAACGCCTTGCGTGAGAAGAGGATGATTCGCAAGCGCGAAACCGATTGAGTTGAAACGGCACCAGGACTACGAAGGAAACGATTCTCGATGACACCATTCCCGAATGCAGTACTACTTGCCGGGGCTTTACTGCCGCTGTCGTCTCCAGAAGAAACACCGCCGGTCCTTCGGCCGGTTCCCGCCTATCTGACTGCGTAATTATGCAATTCAGTTTCAAGTCCACACTCTTGGGCCTTGATGATTCCACCCGGAAAGACTGTAGCGAATCACTGGGTCACCACGCCACTCGATTCTTTCATCCGATTGCTGGTGAACGAGTCATGCCTTGCAGGCACTGTCAGGCACAACGCCCATGTCACGCAGCCAATCCGCGGATTCCACGGGGAATTATGGCGGCAAAAAGTCGCGGGACGGGCAACCCCACCAACATCGGCCAAGTCGCACCGTACGCCGACCAGTATCAGAAGTCGTGAGATCACGAAGCCCGCCGGTTCCGCGTCAGTCGATGCGTCGTGCCCCGTGGACCGCGCAGGAAGCATCGCCGACGCTGCTTGCTTGCATTCGTGTCTGCGTTGCGCGATACTCTGCAACAGTGGGCTGTTCCCATACCTAAGTCGCTCTCGAGGTACTAACATGATACCAGCCAAGTCCGCGTTCCGTTTTTGCTCCTTCTTGCTTGCCCTGATGGTCCTGGCGAGCGCACCCGTGTTGGCCGACGGACTGCGTCTGGGCACCGCCGCCGTCAAGATCACGCCGCCGCTGGGAATTCCCCTGGCCGGCTACTACAGCCCGCGGGGAAGCGAGGGAGTGCTTGAGGACCTGTATGCGAAGGTCGTCGTTCTCGACGACGGCCAGACCCAGGCCGCCATGGTTGTGTGCGATCTGATTACCGTGCCCCGCCACACGGTGCTCGAAGCGCGGAAGCTGATCGAACATCAGACCAAGATACCCGGCAGCCACGTGATGATCTCGGCCACCCACACGCATACCGGTCCGGTGCTGGCCCGGGAAGCAGCCCGCGATGATTCCGACGGCGGGAGCGGCGACCTGGCAAAGAAATATACCGTGGAATTGCCGGCCATGATTGCGCAGGGCGTGGCGGAAGCGAGCGGCCGGCTCGTGCCGGTGCGAACGTCCTTTGCCCGTGGCCACGAAGACCGCATGGCGTTCACCCGCCGGTTCTGGATGAAAGACGGCACGGTGGGGTGGAACCCGGGCAAGAACAACCCGAACATCATCCGGCCGGTCAGTCCCATCGATCCGGAGGTTGGCGTGGTCTACTTTGAGACCGCCAAAGGCAAGCCCACCCTGACCTACGTCAACTACGCCATGCATCCCGATACGACCGGCGGGTTGAAATTCTGGCCGGACTATCCCGGCGTCCTCGCTCGCCGGCTGGCCGAAGTCAAGGGCGACGAGATGCTCACGATCTTCGCCAACGGCACCTGCGGCAATTTGAATCATATCAACGTCCAGTGGTCCGATCGCCAGCATGGCCAGGAAGAGGCCATCCGCCTGGGAACGATCCTGGCCGGCGACGTGCTCAAGGCATACATGGACCTCCGGCCGGCCGCCGACGGGGCCCTACAAGTCCGTAGCAAGGTTCTCTCCCTCCCGCTCGCCCCCGTGACCGAGAAGGATATCGCGGAAGCACACGAGGTGGTCAAACGCGGCGCCAAGGCGAAGTTCATGGAACAGGTGCAGGCGTACAAGGTGCTCGACGTCGCCGCCCGGGAGGGCAAGCCCTGGGAATCGGAGGTTCAGGTGATCACGTTGGGCCGGGATCTGGCCTGGGTCGCGCTCGGCGGTGAGGTGTTCGTTGAACTGGGCCTGAGCATCAAGGCCGCTTCCCCGTTCAAGCAGACGCACGTCGTCGAACTGGCCAACGGTTCGTTCAGCTACATTCCCAACCGTTCCGCCTACGCGGAAGGAAACTACGAGGTCGTCAGCGCCCGTTGTGCGGAAGGTTCCGGCGAGATGATGGTCACGGCGGCGATCCGCATGCTGGCCGAATTGACGCCCGCACCCGTTAAGGCAGCCCCGCCCAAGGAAATCATCGAACCGCCCCATTAGCCCGCGTGCCGATCTGCAACTGCCGCCCGGCGGCGGAAAGCTCGTCCGCCTCGCGAATTGAGGCGTCGCTTGGATATCGCCTTAAACTTAAGCTGATACATGAGAGGCTGAATTGTGACAAACCGGATACGACCAAGGATGCTGTTTCCAGCTTTGTTTATAGCCTGTCTCGCGGCAAACATCGCCACTGGCGGTGTCATCGTAGGACGGGTAGATGTTGAACCGAGCGGCGGCAGCGTCGCGGAGAAACCGACGGCTAGAATCGCGGCGGAGAGCCCCGGAGCCGGGTTGGTTGTCTCCGGAGGAAACCGCGGTGATTTTGGACTGGGGGTCGGCGCCACGAAGGACACGCCGAAGGGAATAGGCATGTTCCAGGCACACGGGGTCTTGATGGCAAGCCTTTCTGAATGTCTCCCCAAAGACAACCGCGGCGGCGTGGAGGTAGCCGGCGCGACCACATCGACATCCGGCAACTCTTTGAACGGCGCGACGTGGGTTGCCGGCTTCACCGCGGCCGGCAACGGCGCTGAGGCCAACTACGACTTCGGCTTTGCCTACTTCCCGTTCGCGGACGGCTGGATCGGAGGACATCTGGCGCCCAAAGGTGAGCAGATTCTGGCCTCGGGGAATCTGCCGCCGGGAACGACGGTCTCGGTTGCAGAACGAGCCCGCTCCGGCGAGATTGTTCTGAAGATGCCGGGCATCGACAGTTGCGAAGACGGAATGCTCTTCACCATCGCGGCAGCAAACGGCGACAACGTGACGGCTGTGGGACCGCTGGAGGATGGCAGTGGGTGGCACATTCGAAACGCGGACGAGAGCCAGGATTTCAAGAACGAGGAACACTGTAATCTCAGTTTCGTCTACCTCCCCTATGCGGCGGCAGGGCTGATCGGCGGGTGGGTTGCAGAGGACGGCCATGTCTTGAACGGCTGCGGTTCCTTCGGTGTTCTGCACCCGGCGGCAGGCCGGTATGAAATCTTCATTCCCGGAAGAACGGGTGATGACGGAATCCTGCTTGTCGAGGTGGCCAAGATTGCCCCCGAAGGTGTCGAAGACAATGCCGTCGCCTGGGATTACTCACCGGATGCGTGCGACGGCAAAGGCGGGTTCGTGGTCGAGTCCTACGACCAACCGGATTTCAATGACCAGGACGTGATGTTCTACTTCGCATTCATCCCATTCGCCAATTCCCTGAGCCCTAAAGCCGATCCGGCTGATAATGCGTCCGCGTTCATCTGCCGCGACAACTGGGCTGATAGTATGGTTGCCGCCCGGGACTTGACCGCAGCCCAAGCGGGTGAAACGGACGGGTTCAAGCCGTTTTTCAGCGGCATCCGGCGCCCGGGCGACAGGCCTGTGCCTGTAAACATTGCGGTGACCGGGCTGCAGCAACTGTGGCTCATCGTGGATGCCGTGGACGGCAACAGCGACGACGAAGCACAGTGGTTGCACCCGGCGTTTGTGATGGCGGATGGCATCCGTCGCCCCCTTAGCGAACAGACGCCCACGTTGGTCAGGGTAGGGAAAGGGGAACTGCGGAAAGATGACGAGAACCTCTCGGTCCATGCCTCCAGTCTGCTCTGCTATGAGGTGCCTGACGGCGCAGTTCGGTTCGAGGCCCAAGCCGGGCTTCGTGCCGGCGCGGGCGGAAAGGCATCCGTGGCGTTCAGTGTTGTTGATCGCCATGACCGGAAGCCGCTTTGGCGTGGGGAAATCTGTCCTGCCCTGAAAGAGAAGTACCCCGAGCACATGGCCCGTCTGACTCGGCACGCAGAGACTGCAACAGGGCTTCAGTGGTTCGATCCGCGAACATGTGAGCCTGTGTTGAGGCGAGGTCTCCAGCAGATGGAAGAGGAGTTGGGCGGACTCACTGCGATTCTGAAGACCGACGGCAACGATCCCACCTCACTGCTGCGGCGCTATGACGAGTGTGTCCGGCTGCTGGAGCGCCTGACGGCGTTAAGGGAGCAGTTCTGGCAAAGATCGCCGGCATTGAGTCGGATCATGGACTATCCCGAGTTGACGGTCAACGGATTACGCGCCAAGCTTGCTCGCATCCGTGACAATGCTCCGGCACTGGAGGCCGAAGTAGTCCGCCACGAAACCGAGCTCCAGACATGCGAGGCGATGTGCACCGAGGTCCTGCAGACAGCATTGGCCGGGAATGCCGATGCTTTGGAAAGGCTGTCGACCGTCGCTGACCGCCTCAATAACCTGGCTGCGTGGGTCGACCGAAGCTCCGGCTGGACCACTTTCAGGGGCGACAATCGCCGCACAGGTGTGAGCCGGGAGGCCTTGGCACTGCCGTTGGCCGTCGCCTGGGAACACCAGCCGTCGACACCTCCCGCTCCTGCGTGGCCGCTTCCTCGCACGGACAATCCCGCTCCCACTCCGGCACACTCGGACCTCGGACCAACCCTTACCTACGATTGGGCTCACCACGTTGTCACCGCCGACGGACGCGCGTTCTACGCATCTTCCGGCGATGATTCCGTGGTCTGCCTCAACGCCGTCGACGGCTCCGAACGTTGGCGTTTCATCGCCGAAGGTCCGGTTCGCACGGTGCCGATTCTAAGCCGCGACCGCATCTACGCTGGCTCGGATGACGGATGGTTCTACTGCCTGAATGCCGAGGACGGGGCCGTCGTCTGGCGCAATCGGGCAGGACCGGGCGACATGCGCCTTCCCGGCAACGGCCGGATGATTTCTCAGTGGCCGGTGAGGTCAGCGATCTGCATCGACCCTGGCGTGGTGATCTTCGGAGCCGGCGTTTTTCCTAACCAGGGAACGCTCCTCCGTGCGGTCAATGCCGAGACTGGAGAGACAACCTGGCAGCAGAACGTCTCATTCCCGCCGCAGGGCTTCATGCTCGCCACGTCGAGCCGCTTGTATGTGCCAAGCGGCAGGACGCCGTTCTACGCGTTTGACGTAGAGACAGGCAAGAGCCTGACACGCCTCGGACACTCGGACTCGTGGGGGCGAGACCTGCCCGGAGGAACACGTGCGGTCGCAATCGGCGACAACATCGCAACCGGTCCGGGCGAGGGCGGGATGATTCATCTCTTCGAGAAAGATTCGACTGAGAGCCTGCTGAAAACGCGTGGACGCGATCTGATCGTGGACGGCCTCAAGTCGTTCGTCCTGATGCCGACCAAGCTGCTTGCCATCGAACGCCAGCAGTACCTGGGACGCCCCGCTCCGGAGCGGCTGTGGGAGGCTCCGTGCCGTGGCGGACGCTGCATGATCAAAGCGGGAGACCACATCGTCGTCGGCTGTGGCGACGGACTCGACGTCTACACGGCAAGCGACGGCTCCTGCGTTGATCACGTGCCGCTTCAGAACGGCGATATCGAAAGCCTCGCGTATCATGCCGGACGGCTTTTCGTGAGTGTACGTGACGGACGGATCCTCTGCTTGACTCACAGCCCTGACGAAAAGCCGAGGTACGATGTCGCAAGGAAGAAGGAATCCATGCCGGAGACTCTCTCACCTGCGACTTCAGCAAGGGCGGAGGCGCTCGTGGCCGCGTCCCAGGTACGCAAGGGCTATGCCCTGGTTCTCGGCGCCAACAACGGCGATCTGGTACGAGGTCTCTTGCAGATCAGCGAGATGCGAGTCGTCTGTTCCGAAAGCGACCCTCACGCCGCAGCCGCGTTGCGGCTCGCATTACACCGGGAGGGGCTGAACGGCCTTCGCTGTGAGATCCATACCCGGGAGGGCGACCGGTTACCGTACCGCCCATATCTGTTTAACCTGATCGTCGCAGACAGCACGTCTCGCGTGCAGGCCGCCGAACTCCTCCGCGTTCTTCGCCCATGCGGGGGAGTCCTGCTTGCAGACTCCACAGACAGCCTGTTAAAGGCTGCGGAAGGGATAACCGGCGAGACCTTCGAACCGTCGTTGGAGACCAGGCGCCGATTCGGCTTCCGACGTGGTCTCTTGTCCGGGAGCGGTGCATGGACGCATGGCTACGGTGATCTCGGCAATACGGCCTGCTCCAACGATCGCACCAAGTTCGGCCCGATGGACATTCTCTGGTTCGGTCGGCCCGGCACGCAGTTCATGCTGGAGCGTCATATCAAGGGAGCCTCGCCGCTGGTAGACAAGGGGTTGCTGTACGTAACCGGAAACGATTACCTGGTCGGCCTCGATGCCTACAACGGCACGATTCTGTGGGAAAACCATCTCGCAGGCAGCGGCCGCATGGCCATGTTGAAGGACTGCGGGAACATGACGACCGCCGACGGACTGCTCTACGTCGCGACCAACAAGGAATGCGTCGTCCTCCACGGCCGCACAGGCAGGGAACAGACCCGTTTCCCGGCATCTCCACAAGATTCGAAGGCGCATTGGGGATACATCGCCGCAGCCGGAGACCTCCTCATCGGCAGCACGACGATGCCGGATGCCGAACTCAAGCCCGGAAACAGGGAGGACTACGCAACGGTCTGGAAACACTTCAAGCCGGTCGTCGTCAGCACCTCGCTATTCGCTTTGGACCGCAAGACCGGTCGGCGGGTCTGGACGTGGACTCCACCCTCGGGCACGGTCCTGAACCCCACCATCACCATTTTGGACGGCAAGGTCTGTTTCGTTGAAAGTACCAATCCCCCGACCGCTTCGAATGCGAACGGCAAGGTCCCGTTGAAGGCCTTGTTCGAGGGCGGCCCGCGGCTAACGGCCCTTGCTCTGGATACGGGGAAGGTCGCGTGGCAGAGGGAGATGGACCTGAGCACCTTCCACCACGCCATCTACATGTCGGGCAATAACCACGTGCTCGTGCTGACGGGCACCCGGCACGATACCGTTGACGAAAAACAGATGATCCAGTACCGACTGATCGGCGTCGACGCCGCAACCGGACACGAACTCTGGCACAACGACAACACCCCCTCGCGCGGACATATCCTGGACGGTGGCCACGGTGAGCAGACCCAACACCCCGCGATCGTTGGTGACATTGTCTATGGCCCTGGTTTCGCAAGGAACTTGCAGGACGGTGCCAAACACGACGGCTGGCTCTGGAACAAGAGTCCGCAGTGCGCCACGCTTTCGGCCTCGGCGCGCTACGCATTCAGCCGCCAGGACGGCAACCCCACAATGGAAGCATTCGACGACGGAAAGGCCCTCAAGCTCACCCGTGTCACTCGCCCCGGGTGTTGGATCAACACGATTCCGGCAGGCGGCATCGTCCTCATTCCCGAGGCCAGTTCCGGCTGCACCTGCGGGTACTCCGTGCGAACGTCCCTCGCATTGTGCCCGCGTCTGGAAGAGGAGTGACCAATCGGAATTTGGGTCCGACCCGAAAGTCACGCATCGTGCATAATGTTCCAAACGGTTTTTTGAACGGACTGTGTACGGGGAGAATCAGAGACTACGGACTCAGACCCGAAGGGGCAGAATGTAGTATGAGTCGAATTTCCTCTTCAGCAGCAAGGGGGCGATCGGGAAACACGGGACCAAGCTGCCGGAAGACATGAACATCCCCCATTGCCTTTGGTGTCGTGCCACAAGGCCAACCGCCTTCACAACAGAAGTGAGTTCGCACAACCATGAGACGAGTCCTTTACACCCTTGTCGTACTGCTGGCATCTTCTCTGGCCGTGTATGCGGAAGATGTTCGCCTTCAGCCTCCCAAAGACTTGAACGGTTATTTCCCGTTCACCCCACCGTCGACGTTGCGAGAATGGGAATCGCGGAGGGAATACGTGCGGCGGCAGATTCTGGTGGCGGTGGGCCTCTGGCCGATGCCCACCAAGACGCCGCTCAACGCGGTAATCCACGGCAAGATCGATCGAGGTGACTACACGATCGAGAAGGTCTACTTCGAGAGCGCGCCGGGGTTCTTCGTCACCGGCAGCCTGTATCGTCCGAAGAACATCCAGGGCCGCGCGCCGGGCGTGATGTTCGCGCACGGCCACCGGGAAAACGCCCGCTTCTACCTGACGCCCGACGACACGCTGCGCAAGAGCATCGCCGACGGCGCAGAGCGTTTCGAGCGGGCCGGACGCAGCACCTACCAGTCGCAGTGCCGCCAGCTCGCCCGCATGGGCTGCGTGGTCTGGCAGTGGGATATGCTCGGCGACTCGGATTCGATTCAGTTATCGCGGCAGGTCGTGCATGGTTTCGCCAAACAGCGGCCGGAGATGAACGCGACGGAGAATTGGGGCCTGTACAGCCCACAGGCCGAGGCGCATTGCCAGAACGTCATGGGCTTGCAGACGCTCAATGCCGTGCGCGGCCTTGATTTCCTGCTCAGCCTGCCCGAGGTAGACCCGCAGCGCACGGCTGTCACCGGCGGCAGCGGCGGCGGCACCCAGTCGATGATCCTGGCCGCGATTGACGACCGCATCCAGCTCTCCTTTCCCGTTGTCATGGTCAGCACCTCGATGCAGGGCGGTTGCACCTGCGAAAACGCGAGCCTGCTGCGGGTGAACACGGGCAACGTCGAGTTTGCCGCCCTGTTCGCGCCAAAACCCCAGGGCATGAATAGCGCGGACGATTGGACGAAGGAGATGGCCGCCAAGGGCTTCCCCGAGCTGCAGCAGCTCTACGCACTGTACGGCAAGAAAGACAACGTCTATCTGAAGCGCGGCGAGCACTTCCCGCACAACTACAACGCGGTCACGCGATCCGCTTTCTACACCTTCCTCAACAAGCATTTCAAACTGGGCTTTCCGGCGCCCGTGATCGAAACGGATTTCGATCCGCTGCCGCCTGAGCAGCTCACCGTCTGGGACGACCAGCATCCCGCGCCGAAGGCCGCCGATCCGGATTTCGAGCGCCGTTTGCTGGTGTGGTTCACCGAGGACGCCCAGCAACAAGTCCTCGCTGCCGCCGCGACGCCCGACGGTCTGCGGAAGGTGATCCGCCCCGCGGTCGAGGTGCTCATCGGCCGTGCGCTGGCCAATGCGGGCGACGTGGAATGGAGACTCCAGCACGAGCAGGATCGAGGCGAGTTCCTGGAAAGGAGCGGTACGCTTCTGAACAAGACCTACGGTGAGGAGGTGAAGGTCGTGGGGCTGTGTCCGAAGCAACGAAACGGACGCGTCGTCGTCTGGCTCGACGACCAGGGCTCAGCCGCGCTCCGCAACGCCGCCGGCAGCCTGAAGCCTGCGGTGCAGAAACTGGTTCAAGCGGGCGCGGTCGTCGTAGGCTCCGATCTTCTCTTTCAGGGCGGGGAACCGGTGACGCCGACCCGCGTCGTGGCCAATCCCCGCGAATTCGCCGGCTACACCTTCGGCTACAACCACGCGCTCTTCGCTCAACGGACGCACGACGTACTGACCATCGTGGGTTTCGTCCGCCAGGCGACAAATGGCCTCTGTCCGAATCCGAAGTCCACAGCCATCGTCGGTTGGCGCGGCACCGGTCCCCTCGTGGCCGCAACCGGCGCGTTGGCTGGTGAGGCGCTCGAGCGCGTTGCGGTGGACACCCAGGGGTTCCGCTTCGGCAAGCTGCTCGACTACCGCGATCCGATGTTCCTCCCTGGCGGCGCGAAATACCTCGATCTGCCCGGCCTGCTCGCGATTCGCGCTCCTCGCCCGCTCTGGCTCGCCGGCGAGGGGCCAGAGCCCGCGCTCATCACCGCCGCGTACCACGCCGCCACGTCGCCGGACGAGCTTGTGACCTTCACTGGCGACGCCGCGCAACAGGAAGCCGCGGCTGGCCTGTGGCTGCTGAAGTAGATGATCTCTTGTATCAAGGAGTGTTGTTATGAGTACCTCACGACGTCGTTTTCTTCGGAGTTCCGCTCTTGCCGCCGCAGGCGTTTCCGTAGCCCCCCTGGCGGCCGCAGACAAGCCCGCGACCTCCGCCCCGCCTGCGCCACACTCTCCGGACGACGATCCCCGCATGCGGTATTACGACCAGTTCTACTTCAAGGAGAAACCGGTCTTCCGCTTCGAGTATCCATTCGACGGCGGTGTGCTCCAGGAAGGAACCGGATATCCGATTCTGGGCACGGAGACGGGAGCCGACGGAGTCAAACGGCTTCGGATTCACGTCGTCGTTCGGCCCGGTGACGTCGGTAATCTTCAGGTCTTCGATCCCGAAGGTGCAGTCATCCCGATGGAACACATCTCCGGCGCCCTCATGGGCACCGCACTGCTCAAGGACCGTTTGTCCATTCTCAAAGCGCGTGGCAAAAAAAACGGCAAGCCGGTCGAATTTACCTGTCGCGTCTTGTGGGCCAAGAATGCTTACAAGCGCTATCGCTGCTATATCGACGACCATAGCTTTTGCTTCCGAGATATTCTGCAGAAACAGTACAAGAGCATTTTCGACTGCTTCTATTTCGCGAAACTTCGCGAACTTCACAAACGCTATCAAACGAAGATCGTCCTGAACTGTTTCAACTCGACGCCGGAACGCGACTTCACCCTTTCGATGTTTCCCGAAAAGTACAAGCCGGAATTCGAGGACAATGCCGATTGGCTCCGACTGGCCTTCCACTCGGAAAACGAGTTCCCCGGTGAACCGTACCGCAACGCGACACCCGAAAAACTCGCAGCCGACTTCGATCTGACCGCGACGCAACTCAAACGGATCGCGGGCAAAGCCTATACGGCGGGACTGCAAATCCACTTCGCCATGGTTCGCGCCGATTCCTATCAGGTCTTGGCCGATCGCGGGGTCAAGATGCTTCCGACCGGCGGAAGCAAGAATCCCGGAACGGGGGACAAATACTGCGATTTCATGCTCCCGAACCATATCACGGCCTACATTCGGGAACATCAGGGCTGGATGGATCCCGACTCCGGCATCATCTTTTACAACGGGGCCATGCCGACGACCTGTGAATGGATTCCGACGACGCAGACCGAATGGCTCCATCATCGCAAGCTCGACAACCCGAAGCAGAACCTGCTGATCAATATCGCGGGCCACGAACAGTACTGGTGGCCGTTCTATCGGAATTTCAAGTCGGATATTTTCGAACGTTGGGATACCGCGCTGCGTCACGTGACGGAACACGGGTACAAACCGATCTGGATCGACGACGGATTCTTCGGCGGTTGCGATTGACGTTTACCGCCGGCGCTGTTCGTCTCCCCGCCCGACGTGGCGCATGACCTGCCGGGATTCGTCACTATGCCGATGGGCGTCGAGCGTTTCCTGGCCGGGCTTAAGGCAGTGGTCGACCAACAGCGAACGTAGGCCGCGACGCCAGCCCTGGAGATGGGCTTGCGGGGCGTGTGCACGCGGCAGCAGTATAACTCCAGAGAGAGCAGCAATGAAACACCTTCTTCTAGCCTTCTGTCTTCTCACGCCAGTGAGTCTCTTTGCCGAGATGCCCAATCGCGGCATCTGCGCCCACCGGGGCGACAAGGCCGTTTTCCCCGAAAATACCGTCCCCGCCTTCAAGTCGGCCGCTGAAAAGGGCGCCGCCATGGTCGAGATGGACGTCCAGCGCTGCGCCACTGGGGAACTCGTCATCATGCACGATGCGACCGTCGACCGCACCACGAACGGCACCGGCAAAATTGCCGAGCTGACCTTCGCGCAGATCCGCGCACTCGATGCCGGCGTCAAGAAGAATCCCGGCTTTGCCGGAACCAAGGTCCCGACCTTTGACGAAGCCATCGACTGCCTCCCCAAGGACGTTATCTGGATCAACGTCCACTGCTCGAGCAACGTCGCCGACGAGGTCGCCAAGACGATCAAGGAGAAGGGACGCCTGCACCAGGCGTTCATCTCGACCTCGCTCAGCGCCATCGAACGCGCCCGCAAGGTCGTCCCCGAGGTTCTCTCCTGCAACATGAACCGCACCGGCAAACGCAACGTTGCCTGGACGCCCGAACAGAGCACTCTCTACGCCACCCAGACCATCGACCACCGCTGCAACTTCCTGCAGCTCATCACTCCCTGTTCCGCCGGTGACGTCAAACTCCTCCATGACGCCGGCGCCAAGATCAACTACTTTGGCTGCAACGAGCCCGAGAAACTCCAGGAACTCCTCGACCTCGGCGTCGACTTCATCCTCACCGACAAGCTGGACGTCATCCAGTCCAAATTCAGAGAGTTAAAGAACAACAAGTAACTCGCGGCGTCAGGGAATGCCGTTCCTTGGCCCGTCTCTCGCATCCGACGCAACGTGAGGCATAACATGAAACTACTGACAGTGTTCATCCATGGTCTCTTGACGATCACCTCGACTGCCGCATTCGCCGGCTATTCTGTTGACGTTCGTCTCGACAAGAGCGACGGCTACTACAAGGTGGGTGACGAGGCGGTCTGCACCGCCACACTGATGAACGACGGCAA
>Ga0209722_1001243_pt1 | contig 23181 bp, 19 predicted proteins | sample BioC12SIPDNA_2_FD_185745 | JGI IMG/M metagenome (GOLD analysis project Ga0209722, IMG submission 185745) | Anaerobic biogas reactor microbial communites from Washington, USA - Biogas_R1_A C12 SIP DNA (SPAdes) (version 2) | ecosystem: Engineered > Bioreactor > Anaerobic > Unclassified | place... | reverse complement strand
AAACACAAGGCGATTCCGGCCTAAGCCGAAATCATACGCGAACGCGAGGCTCAACACCAGCAGTGCGGCCTGCGCGAGCGGTTAAACTCCGCGCGTCATGACCCCTCGCCGCACGGCAGTACCATTCGTGTCAGGATGATTTTTATGGGGGTGTGCGGCATGCCGCACACCCCCATAAAAATCATCCTGACACCATTTTCGCTCGGGCGTTATCGGGGCTCGAACTTGAGGGCTGGGAGGGGGCTGCCGTCAGGTGCTAGCACGGAGCAGCAGAAGCCCCAGCCGCCGCCGCCCTGCGTGATCTTGAGCAGGAGCGTGTTCCACCCAGCTTTGAGCGTGACCGCGGCCTTGTCCTCGCCGCAAGTGATGCCGCGGCTCAGGTTGGCGGCGTGCACGACTTGGCCGTTAAGCCAGACTTTGGCTCCATCGTCACTGCCCAGGATGAGCAGAGCGGGCTGTTCGTTCTCCGACCAGACGGCGGTGCGCACATAACCGCAGACATTACTTGGCGGGGTAGGAAAGTCGCCGAGGGCGAACTGGCCCGGCTGATCGAGGTTGGTGACTTCGAGCGGCTGCCAAGTGGCGTTGCCCTGCGGATCTTCGGGCGGGAAGGGGAGGTCGAACAGATCCCCGGCTCCCTTGCCCGCCTGCTGATAGGGGCCGCTGAACAGCCAGGCGACGACGTGTTGTTTGAGCGAATCGAGGGCCCGGGAGGCCTTGCCCCGCAGGTCGTCGCCGGAAGCGGAATCGCGTAGCCGTTCGAGGGCGGCGACGGCTTGGGCCCCATGCTGCCCACTCACTGCGACGGCGATGCCCAGCACGGCTGTTTCGGCCTCGGCCCGCAGGTCGGCGTCGTCGAGAAGCGGCAAGACGAACTGAAGGGCCTCCAGGCAGCCGGCCTCGTGCATGGCGGCCAACACGGTCTTGCGGTCCTTGACCTCACTGGCCAAGGCCATGGCATCCTTGAGCATGGCGAAGGTCTCGGCCCGGGATCGCCCGGACGGTAGACGCACGAGCCGGACATACCCGCGTAGAGCCGCTTGGCGATGCGCTTGCTGCTCGGCGGAGCGGGCCAGGTCGAGCAGAGCGGGTATCGCGGTGGGTTCGCTCCACTTGGCCAGCACGTTGATTGCAGTGTCCCGCACCGCGGCGTCCGGCGAGGCCGTCTGCTCGCGAACGGCGGCCAGGGCGGCATCGCCTTCAAGGCGGCCGAGGATGCGGACCAAGGCCGATCGCGCGGGCTGTGGGGCTGTGGGCAGAGCCGCGATCACCGGGGCGGCTCGACGTGGGCGGTCGTCCATACGCAGACTGACCGAGGCGACTGCTTCTTCGACCGCTTGGCGTGTGGCCTCGTCCTGGACGCCGGGCAGCAGGGCAACGATTCGGGGCAAGTCGGCCTCACTGCCGAGGTTGCCCAGGGCGATGATCACCGCGACTCGCACGCTTTCATCCGCGTCGCCCGTCGCCGCGTAGAGGACCGGTAGGGCCGCGGGGATCCTGCGTACGGCAGCGATTTTGACTAGTTCGGCGCGCATGTGCGGCTCCGCAGACTCGATGGCCGCGAGGACCGCCCGGTCCACGTCGGCCCCGCTGGCGCCGGCGAGGCTGTCGCGGGCGGCCTGGCGCTCGTCATCCGGTCCGGTCAACATGCGTTCAGCCAGAAGCCGCACCGAGGAGGCGTCGCCCACGAAGCGTAGGGCTTGCAGGGCGGCCAGCCGCACGGCAGGGTCGCTGCTGTTTGCCTGTGCGGTGACGGCGGGCAGGGCGGTTTTCTCCCCTCGTTGGCCGAGTACTTCGAGGATCACCGCCCGCACCGCCGGGGCGGCGTTCTGCAGGGCGGCGGCCAGCCGGTCGGTGGTCTTGGGATCGGGCATGTCTCGCAGGCATTGGGCGGCGATCCACTGGATCCGATGGTCCTCTCCGCCGAGAAGATCCACGAACATGGGGACCGACTGTGCCCCACGAGCCAGCATGAGGCCCTGGAGAGCGGCGATCCGGATGGCCTCCTTCTCGGGGGGCGCACTCAGTTCCTGGTATATGGTGGCGGCCTGATCGCGCTGGCCGGTCGCCAGGAGTTGCTCGGCACACCGCAGACACGCATGGGTGGTCGTATCGCGCAACACGAGTCGGCCGTTGCGTCGCAGAGACTGGATTTCGCGGATGGCCGGCGGCGTGCCGATATCGGCGAGCCCGGCAATGGCGGCTGTGGCCACGGCGTCGTCGTTGTCCTTGGCGAACTGACGCAGCGGGTCGACGCTGTCGGCCTCACGGCGGGCCGCCAGGGAGTTGATCAGAGCGATACGCCACGCCGGGGTATCCGCTTTCGCGAGACTCTTGCGAAGCTCGGTTCCCGCTCTGGGCGAAGGGTTATTCTGCAGTGCCCGCCGAGCCAACTCACGAATCTGCGGGTCTGGGTCGCAAAGCAGGGTCGCCAGGGCGGGCACGACCTCCTGCTTACCCAGGGGTTCCACTTTCCGGAGTATCCAGACGCGGGCCGGTAGGGCGACCTCCGGGCCGGTGCGGGCCATCATTGCGCGACACAGGGCTTGCCGTTCGGCTTCTTTGCCGGGGGCGCTGGCCGCGAAGCATATCTTCTCCAGGGCCAACTGTGGCTTTTCCCGGGCGACGAGATCCTCGGCGCCCATGCCGGGCAGCAGGCAGTCAATCTGTGTGAGGAAGTCCGCCTCGAGGGCGGCGGTCTGTCTGGGCGTGAGCTTGTCGGCGGGCTCGGCCGCGGCGAAAGCGCCGCCCGACCAAGCGGCCAGGGCAGCCAGAGTGAGGGGCGACAGGATTCGGTGCGTGTATCTCATAGGTTTCTCCTCGTTTCTTGAATTACAGGCGCCACGGGGCTCGCTTGGGCCGATCCAGCCAGCGGCTGGCTTCCGAGTCGCCGATGATCTCCTTGCGGGCCGGGTCCCATTTGAGCGGTCGGCCGAGCCAATACGCGATGTTGCCCAGGTGGCAGACGGTGATCGAGCTGGCCCCTATCAGCACGTCGCAGATGGGTCGTTGCCGGTTGCGAATGCAGTTGACCCAGTCTTCGCGATGCCCGGGACTGCGGTACAGGTGCACGTCGTTGGCTCCCAGGGGCGTGCGGCCGATCTCGTCCGGCCAGGTACGGAGGTAGCCGCGGTTGACCTCGATGCGCCCGTCACTGCCGACGAAGAGGATGCCGTTGACTGGTCCGTGGCCCTCGGCCTTGGACGCGTGGTACATGACCACGCCGCTGGGGTATTTGTACGTGAGCGTGTCGTAGTCCTTGCCGTCGGGCGGGATGATCTCGACCGGCCCGGAGCCGTCCATGCCCATGCCCCACTGGGCGATGTCGAAGTGGTGGGCCCCCCAGTCGGTCATCATGCCGCCGGAGTAGTCGCGGACCCGTCGCCAGCCGCCGCTGTAGCTGCCGCTGCATCGCTCGGAGTTGTAGGGTTGCCACGGCGCTGGCCCGAGCCAGCGGTTCCAGTCGAAGCCCTCGGGAACCTTCTCCTCCGGCAGGTACTTCTCCTCGGAAGGCATGCCGACGTTGACGTAGATGCGCTGCAGTTTGCCGATGCGGCCCGAGCGGACCAACTCGCACGCTTGCCGGAAGCTGCCTTCACTTCGCTGCTGGCTGCCGGTCTGGAGCACCCGGCCGTAGCGTCGCATCGCGTCGACCATCGCCCAGGCTTCGCGCACGGTCAGGGTGAGCGGCTTTTCGCAGTAGATGTCCTTGCCCGCGCGGGCGGCGGCGATGGCGATGATCGTATGCCAGTGGTCCGGCGTGGCGACCAGGACTGCGTCGATATCCGGTCGGGCGAGCAACAGCTCAAACTCGTTGTATTCGGCACAACCTTTGAAGGTGCCCGCTTGGCGTTGCTCGGCGTAATGCTCCTCGACCCGCTTGCGCGTGCTGGCTCGCTTGTTGGCGTTCACGTCGCAAGCCGCCACGATCTGGAGTTGCTTGTCGTTCAGGAACCCGTGCAGGTGGCCCCCGCCCATGTTCCCGATGCCGATGAAGCCTACCGTGATGCGCTCGCTCGGGGGGATGTAGCCGCTGCGTCCCAACGCGGAGGCGGGGACGAAGTACGGCGCCGCCAGTGCCGCGGTTGCCCCCTTGAGGAACAACCGTCGGCTGACCTTGTTCGTAGTCGGCATGGTCTATCCTTTCCTGAAAAGTAGCCGCCGTGGGGTGGACACGACGGTCGGTCGGAAGTGCAAAGCTTACCGCCTCGCACGCTTTGTTGCCATATCCGCCCCGTTCTTGTCATCGGGGGGCGGAGGGGCGAGGGGCTTGGTCATTGATTGGTCATTGGGCCTTGGGCATTCGCCATTTTGCCCCAGTGAGCGGCGGTTCGCGGCAACGAGTTGGCCTGGTCCTGTTGAAGCCCGCACGGCGGGATGGTACGGTGCCGGTTATGGCAACGGGCGAAGACGCTCTGAAACGAGATTATCCCGATTTGCGGGACGATCAGATCCTGGCGATAGGCGTGTATGGCGAGACGGTGGCCGCGTATCGCTACACGGTTCTTTCCGAGAAGGTGCCCGACCCAGCGGATCGCCGCACGTTCGCCGCGATCGCCGACGAGGAACAGAGCCACAAGCAGCGGTTGCAGGCTCTGCTGGACAAGTATCACCCGGACAGCGCGTTCTACCTGTCCGACCAGGACAAGGCTCTTGTGGTGGCCGGCCCGAGACTGATCAACGTCCGCGACGTTGACGATTACCGCCAGGTGCTCGATTTGGCCTTGGATACGGAGTACCGCGTCGCCAGTTTCTACGAGGTGATGAGCAAGCGGGTCCAGAACCCCGCCTTACGGAGTGTCTTTGAGGAATTGGCTCGGGAAGGCTTCTGCCATCACCAGCGGCTGTCGGAGCTGACCCGCAAGCATGCCCCGCCACCCGCCGGCCCGTGATTCCTGGAGCGTTTCACGAGATTGTGTAGCGGCCACCGCCCCCGGAGGACGCTGGATTTTCGACAAACACACCGGTTGCCACAGCCTGTCCGCCGCGGCGGAGGGGGCCACCGCTACGATGAATCGTGAAACGGTTCAGTTCCACGTCCAGCCCATGCTGAGGCGACGGGATCGGACAGTTCAATCCACCGGGTCGCCGCCGCGTTCCACGGATTCCCTGGTAAAGACACGGGTTGGCAAGGTATAGCGTTTCTCGACCGGCTTGCCCGCGAGGATATCCAGGGCGACCTCAAGGCCTTTCTCGCCCGGCGTCGGGTAGGCGAAGGTGGCGGTCAACTCGCCGGCCCGGACCCAGCGTTGGCCTTCATCGGGGTTGGCGTCGATCCCCAGGAACATGATCTGGTCGGCCCGGCCGGCGGCCTTGGCGGCCAGATAGGCGCCATGGGCCATCGGGTCGTTGTGGGCGTAGACCAGCTTGATGTCGGGATGGGTTTTCAGGGCATCCTGTGTGATGGTCTGTGCCCGGTCTTTCTTCCAGTCGGCATCCAGCCCGCCGATGACGGAGATGCCGGGCTCGGCCTCAACGATCTCGTGGAACCCGTCGCGACGTTCCTGGGCTGGAGGCGAGGCGAGCCCGCCACAAATCTCGTAGATGAGGCCCGCGGCCTTCCCGGCGCCGCCGAGCAGTCTGACCGCCTCACGACCGGCGGCCCGGCCGATTTCCATATTGTCGCCCCCGATGAACGAGGCGTACTGATCCGTATTGACTCCGCGGTCCAGCAGAATGACTGGAATGCCTGCGGCCGTGGCCTCTTCGACCACGGGAGTCAGGCCCGGGGCCTCCTTGGGGCTGATGAGGATCGCGTCCACTTTCTGGCGAATGAAGGTCCGCACCTGGGCGACCTGTTCCTCGGTTTTGTCGTCGGCGTCGAGGGTGATCAGTCGCACCTCAGGATGGTTGGCGGCGGCCTCGGTCAAACGCTGGTTGAACAAAACGCGCCACGGCTCTTTGACCGTGCATTGCGAGAACCCGATGGTGTGCTTGGTTTTCTGACTGTCGCATCCCGCCAAGCCCAACGCCGCCGCACAGCCCGCGACAAGCCCAAGGCTCGTCCATCCCGCCAACTTAGTCATCGCATGGTCCCCTTTCTTGAACTCAGGATCCCCGGATTCTGCGATAAGTGCTACCCATCCACCGGCCGAGAATGCCTTCCTGGAGCAGGACGGCTAGGACGATGATAACGCCCTTGAGGATAGCCTGAAACTCTGTGGATACGCCGCGGAGATTCAGGATATTGCCCAGGTAACCGAAGATGAACACGCCGACGACGGTTCCGCCGATGCGGCCTCGGCCACCCATGAGGCTGGTGCCGCCGATGACCACCGCGGCGATCGCGTCGAGTTCGCGGGTTGCTCCCGCGTCGGCCTTGCCCTGGAGGTATTGGGCGCTATACAGCAAGGCCGCCACCGCCGACAACATGCCCGAGACCGCGTAGACGAAGAGTTTGACCCGGTCGGTGTTGACGCCGGACAGTCGCGTCGCCTCCTCGTTACCCCCGACGCCGTAGATGTAACGGCCGATACGCAGTTTGTTGAGCATCAGCCAGGCCAGGACCGCGCTGGCGACGAAGAAGATGCCGGGCACCGGGATGAGATCGCGACCGAAAACCGGGATGTTTGCTGCCAGTGAAGGGAAGGCGGGTGGGGCGACCGCTTCGGTGAGGGAATCGCCGACGTAGATTGGATGAACCGCTCCGCCGAAGCCGGCCACATACTTGGCCAAGCCAACGGCGCTGACCATCATCGCCAGGGTGACGATGAACGGCTGGAGTTTGCCCTTGGCGATGATTGCTCCGTTGACCGCACCGAGGAGGAGGCCCACTGGCGGCACGACCAGCAGCACGCCGATGACTCCGAACCCACGGGGTACGCGATAGATCCCCCATGCCGCCGCGACCGCACAGACGGCGATGCCGACGAGCCAACCGATCGCGCGGAGTCCCTTTCGGGAGCCGGCTCCGTTTCGTCCGTTGATCAGCGAGACGGTGGTCCAGCGAGCCAGCAGCCCGGCCGTGAGGGCGAAGCAGGCAACCGCGATCACACTGGCCTTGGTCCACTCCCGGTCCATCAGAAGCATGGCACACACGACCGAGCCCAGCGACAGGACGCTGCCCACGGACAGGTCGATGCCCGCGGTGAGGATGACCAGGGTCATGCCGATGGCGATGATGCCGATGCCCGAGACTTGCCAGAGCACGTCGCGGAGGTTGTCGAGGGTGAGGAATTGATCGCTGAGCAGGGAGCCGGCGACAAACAGGCTGACCAATCCCAGGTACAGGCTGGCTGAGCGGAAGATGCTGGGGTACTTGGAATCAGAAGTTGCCATAAGTCGACTCATCGTTGAAGGGGTCGGTGCGGGAGCCGGGCGGGAGGAGCCCTTGCGATGCCCGCAGTGCCGTTCCTGGAGTACCGGCGGTATGATGAGGCAGGATCGGCAAAATCACAAGCCGATGCGAGGAAGGCCGATGTCTGACGCATTGTGGCAGCAAGCTCGAGGTGATCTCGGTCTGCGCACCGGTGGGGCAATCGTGGACCTGACGGTGTGGGAGCACTCGGCGCGGGTGGCGAAGCTGGCGGAGATGGTGTGTGGGCTTCCGGAGCTGGCCGACCGAGTTCTGGAGCGGACGGCGCTGAGGGCCGCCGCCCTGTACCACGAGGCGGGTTGGGTACTGCAGGTTGAGGCGGGGCAGGTTCGGCAGCTGGAAGTTCTGCTGCGCCGCACGTCCGACCAGCAACGGGAGCTGGCCGCCGCGTGGATCACGAAGCGGCTGGCCTCGATTCTCGCCCCGGGTGCGACTCAGCTGGCCGCCCGGATCATCCGCGAGTACCCCGACCGTCAGTCCAAGCTGCCGGAGGCCCAGGTACTGGCCGAAGCGGAGGCGTTGGACGAGTTTGGCTTGCAGGCCATCTGGTTGATGGTCCGCAGGCAGATAGCCGAGGGACGCACGCTGGCGGATATGGTTGAGCTGTGGCGGCGACAGGAGGAGTACGGCTACTGGCCGGCCAGGATCAAGGAGACGCTGCGATTCTCGGCTACGCGTGTTCTGGCCGAGGAGCGCTGGCAGGCCATGGCTCGCTTCATGGCGGATCAGCGGTTTCTGTGCGCCTGATCCCATATCCGGACGCCGGATCCCAAGCGGGTTGGCGGGTGTGGCGTTGACCCTTGTGAGCGGCGAGGCTACCTTTGACAGGCGATGGCGGATGGCAGTCAACACGCTGGCGGGCGGATGGCGAGTTCCTTGGAGCGGGATTGCCCGGCGGGTGAGGAGTGTGGCGTGCCGGCTACGCCCTGGGCGGGTGCCCCAGTGGAAGCCCGGCCTGTTCCGCCGACAGGAGGGGCGCCGCCCACGAGTCGCTACGTCCGGCACTCGCTGGGCCCGATACTGGTCATGACCCGGGTGGAGCATCGGGTCATTGGCAGGTTGTACGCGGCAGGTGTTGGGCTGGCGGTGTTGGCGATCCTGGTTCTGGCGGCCCGGTTGACGCCGAACGGCGACCGGAGGGGCACGCATCGGCAGTTGGGTTTGCCGCCCTGCGGGTTCGTTGTCGCGACCGGTTATCCGTGTCCGACTTGCGGGATGACGACGGCCTTTGCTCTGGCGGTTCGGGGTCGGTTTCTGGCCGCCGCCCGGGCCCAAGTGGCGGCTTGCATGCTGTTTTTCGGCGTGGTCGGCGCGGGAGTAGCCGCGGGGTGGTGTGTGGTCATGGGGTGCTACCCGGCCGTGAACTGGTATCGGGTTGATCCGGCGCGGGTGGTGTGGCTGGCGGCCTTGGTCTTAGTGGGAGCTTGGGCGCTGACCATTGGCTTGGGGTTGGCGGACGGCAGCCTGCCGGTGCGTTGGCCTCTTCGGTACCCATAGGGGTGCGCAGGCGGACGTTGTGCACTGGCTGAAGGTGCCTCTGGGAGTATTCATAATGGCCCAGGTGCGATGGTTGAGGTGGCGAGCGATGCGGACCGCGGTGATGGCGGGGTTGATGACCGTCGGTCTGCTGGGTGGCGGGTGCGAGCTGGCCAAACAAGTGGCTCTGCAGACGGCCCCTCGTAGTGAGCGGGTACCCCCGGAGTACAGCAATCTGCCTGGGAGCCGTGTTCTGGTGTTCGTCTGGGTGCCGCCGGAGGTGCGATGGGAGTATCCCTACCTGCGACTCGACTTGGCTGCCCACATGGGGGCATACTTGGCCGCCAACGTCGAGAAAGTGACGGTGGTCGATGCCCGGCACGTCGAGGCATACCTGGACAAGAACAAGCAGTTCGAAACAAGCCCTATCGAAGTGGGACGGCATTTCCGGGCGGACAGAGTCGTCCATCTGTCTCTGCATCATTTCTCCGTACGTGATCCGGGCATGGCTCACTACTATCGCGGTCGGGCATCGGGCTCGGTGGAGGTACACGACTTGACCGTCACCGACGGGCCTCCCAAACGCCACACCCTTCGCAGTATCGAGGCGGTCTACCCTGAGAAGGCACCGGTGAGCTTCAGCAACACCCGGCCGGAGCAGATTCGCAAGGGCACCTATGAGGTCTTCACCATCGAGGCAGGTAAGAAGTTCCACGAATACGAGCGGCCGCTGGATTAGAGGCCATGATGAAGAACGAAAGACAATCCGCTGAAGGTCGTGGCGAGGGTGTGTCGTTGTTGCATGCAACCGCGGCGGATCAAGCAGGGCAGCCCCGCTCGATAGCGGCGAGATGTCCAAACCGGCGGGTTGCCGGAGGCGCGGTGGTCGCGGTTTTGGGTTGTGCGGCACTGGCGCTTGTGGTCGGAGGGTGCGGGCCGAAATTCGGTGCGATGCTCTACTTCCTTGGCGGTGGCCAGGGGCCCAAGGTGCCGGCCGAGTACACCTTGCCTGCGGGGCCCATGCTCATCCTGGTTGACGACGATTGGGATTTGGTGCACCCGCGGACCGCGTGTGATGCGCTGGTGGATGCGTTGGCTACGGAACTGACCAAGTACAAGTTAGCCGACCGAGTCACGACCAACGAGGAGCTTGCCCGGCTGCGGCAAACCGAGCCGAACTTCGACAAGCGGGGTGCTCGCGAGGTGGGGCGGCTGGCCAAAGCGGACGTGGTTATCTGGCTGAAGGTGGTGCGGTTCAGCCTGCAAGACGATCTGGAGATGGCACATCAGGCCGGTCGGTTCGGTGTGACGTTGAAGGTGATTAACGCCAATGCGGAGAACCGTGACGAAGTTGCCCTCTGGCCTTCGGATCGCGAGGGACGGCTTATCGAGATCAAGGTCTCGGCTCACGAGATTCGCGCCTGTGGCAAGCTTGCCGATGCCCATGCCTTGTTGGCGGAGCGCTTGGCGGTGGAGATCGCCAAGTTGTTTCGCGAGTATCAGGAAGACCACTGGTTGGAAGGGTGATTGATCGCCGGCGCAAACCGAGCTCATGGTTTGGGCTCAAGGGGCGCCGTACACGGTGAGAGGGTATCGCGACTTGTCGCGTCAGCCCCGTGGCCGACGTTGCGGGGCGGCGGTACCCGGGAGTCCGGCCGCCGCGTCCGCCGAAGGCGAGACCCACCGAGGCAGCTGGGCGGTCGCTGGGGTCCGCGAACATGATTGTATCCAAGGAATCCTTGGGGACCTGTCTGACGCATGACGAGCTGCGTCATGCTGTCGAGCAGGGATTGGCCGGTTTGTCGCTGAGCGGCAAGCGTGTGCTCGTGGTTATTCCCGATCACACCCGCAGCGGCCCGGTCGGTACCTTCTTTCGGGTTATCGCCGACGCCCTCCTGGGCAAGGCGGCGGCCCTCGACTTCCTCGTTGCCATGGGGACGCACGATCCTCTGCCCGAGGACCAGCCCGAGGCCCTGCTGGGTTTGACGCCCGAGGAGCGTACGGGCCGGTACGGCCGGGTGAGCGTGCGCCACCATGCGTGGAGGTCACCAGAAGCTCTGCGGCAGGCAGGGACGCTTACGCGGACGCAGGTGGAAGAGCTCTCCGGCGGGCGACTGAGCATCGACGTGCCGGTGCTGGTCAATCGCCTGGTGTTCGAGTACGACCATGTGATCATCGCCGGGCCCGTCTTCCCGCACGAGGTGGCGGGTTTCTCCGGCGGACACAAGTACCTCTTCCCGGGCATAGCGGACAAGCAGGTGATCGACTTCACCCATTGGCTGGGAGCCCTGGTGACCAACCCGTTGATCAACGGCACGCGCGAGACGCCGGTGCGGGCGGCGATCGAGGCGGCCGCCGACCTGGTGCCTGGCGAACGGACGCTGATTGGCTACGTCGTGAAGGGCGAGGGCGTGGCCGGTCTGTTCGTCGGGCCGGTACGCGAGGCTTGGCGGGCGGCTACCGAGTTGTCCGACCGCATCCATATTGTCTACCGCGATCGGCCCTATCACACCGTGTTGTCCTGTGCTCCCAAGATGTACAACGACATCTGGACGGCCGGTAAGTGCATGTACAAACTCGAACCGGTCGTGGCCGACGGTGGTACCCTCATCATCTACGCACCGCACATCAACGAAGTCTCCTATTCGCACGGCGAGGTCATCGACCAGGTGGGCTATCATGTGCGAGACTACTTCGTGAGGCAGTGGGAGCAGTTCAAGGGGTTCCCGTGGGGTGTGTTGGCTCACAGCACGCACGTGCGGGGCGTTGGCACGTACGAGGCCGGCGTCGAACGGCCGCGGGTCCACGTTGTGCTCGCCACCGGCATTCCCGAGGAGCATTGCCACCGCATCAATCTCGGGTACCTCGCCCCCGCGACCGTGGATCCGCGGGATTATGCCGACCGCGAGGGCGAGGGCGTGCTCCTGGTGCCCAAGGCGGGCGAGATCCTCTATCGGCTCAAGGACATGAGCCGATTCAGTTAGGCTGCTGTGATCGGCTGCTGCCAAATCGCTTTGTTGCGAGGGCAGGCCGGGGAACATAAACTCGACTCAAGGTGAAATGGTTGTGTCGGCCGAGCTTTCACCTCAGAAAGTTGAAGCTCATGTGAAGCCCCGGAGTGCTTCGACGTGATGGAGACGACCGCATGAATCGTAGTGAGCTGAAACTGCGACCGATCATCGGGCTGGAGATCCACGTGCAACTGGCCACGCGCAGCAAGATGTTCTGCGCCTGCCCGGTGGAGTTCGGAGCGGGGCCCAACAGCCGGGTATGTCCGGTGTGTCTGGGGATGCCCGGCGTGCTGCCGGTGATGAACCGCACCGCGGTCGAGTATGCCATCCGCACCGCACTGGCCCTCAACTGCCAGATCGCCCGGTTCAGCAAGTGGGATCGCAAGAGCTACTACTACCCGGATTTGCCGAAGAACTACCAGATCAGCCAGTATGATCTGCCGCTGGGCTTCGACGGGGCGTTTGATGTGCCCTCAAGCGAGGGCGGCACTCGTCGGGTGGGCATCATTCGGGCACACCTGGAGGAGGACGCGGGCAAGAACATTCACGACAACCCCACCTGCACGCAGGTTGACCTCAATCGTACGGGTACGCCCCTGCTGGAGATCGTCACCGAGCCCGATCTCGCCTCCGCCGACGATGCCTACGCTTTCTGCACCGCTCTGCAACGGCTCGTCACCTACCTCGGTGTCAGCGAAGGCAGCATGCAGAAGGGGCAGATGCGCTTCGAGCCCAACATCAACGTGGCCATCACCTGGGAGGACCGCGAGTATCGTACGCCCATCAGCGAGGTCAAGAATCTCAACAGCTTCCGGGCCGTACGCAACGCCATCGCCTACGAGATCGAGCGGCAGGTGGCCGATTGGATCGCCGATCACGACTACGTCATCGGCAAGCGGGCGAAGGAAAACCGCGGCTGGGACGACGACCGCGGGGTCACCGACTATCAGCGCAGCAAGGAAGAGGCCCACGATTACCGCTATTTCCCTGATCCGGATCTCGTGCCGGTCGAGGTCGACGACGCTTGGCTGGAGGAGATCCAGGCGACCGTCGGCGAACTGCTGACCGATCGCGAGCGGCGAATGCGCGAGCAGTATGGCCTAAGTGACGCCGATGTGGCCGCTCTGCTCAAGGACCGGGCGACGGTCGATCTGTTCGAGGAGGCGGCTGCCTGCGGGCACGGGCCGACGCTCGCCAAGCAGTTTCTCGGCTTCTGGGCCGCCTTGGCCAATGCCCGCAACTGCACGATTGCCGGTCTGGGGATCGAGGCGGAACGGCTCGGCGAGCTGTCCCGCATCACGGCCGACGGGCAGATCAACGCCACCGCCGCCCAGGCGATCGCCGACCGCATGCTGGCCTCCGCCGACGGCCCGCTGGCCATCGCTCAGCAGGCGGGCCTGCTCCAGGTGCATGACGAGGGGCAAATGCGAGCCTGGGTCGAGCAGGCCTTCGCCGCCAACGAAAAGGCGGTGCATGACGCCTTGGCCAACCCCAAGAAGAAACAACAGGCCCGCGGATTCCTCACCGGGCAGGTCATGAAGATCTCCGGCGGCAAGGCCGACCCCAAAGTTGTCGGCAAGCTCATCGATGAGCGGCTCAGCCGGTCAGACGAAAACTGAACGGATGGCTGAGAAACACGTTGCGTACCAGAGCCGCGACCGTAGGGAAGCGACGGGTGGCATGGGTCGGTACTCCGACCCGTGGTGGGTCGGAGCAGGCCACGGGCCTGAGTACAGGCCCATGCCACCCGGCCGCTGGCCATCGCTCAGCAGGCGGGCCTGCTCCAGGTGCATGACGAGGGGCAAATGCGAGCCTGGGTCGAGCAGGCCTTCGCCGCCAACGAAAAGGCGGTGCATGACGCCTTGGCCAACCCCAAGAAGAAACAACAGGCCCGCGGATTCCTCACCGGGCAGGTCATGAAGATCTCCGGCGGCAAGGCCGACCCCAAAGTTGTCGGCAAGCTCATCGATGAGCGGCTCAGCCGGTCAGACGAAAACTGAACGGATGGCTGAGAAACACGTTGCGTACCAGAGCCGCGACCGTAGGGAAGCGACGGGTGGCATGGGTCGGTACTCCGACCCGTGGTGGGTCGGAGCAGGCCACGGGCCTGAGTACAGGCCCATGCCACCCGGCCGCTGGCCATCGCTCAGCAGGCGGGCCTGCTCCAGGTGCATGACGAGGGGCAGATGCGAGCCTGGGTTGAGCAGGCCTTCGCCGCCAACGAAAAGGCTGTGCATGACGCCCTGGCCAACCCCAAGAAGAAACAACAGGCCCGCGGATTCCTCACCGGGCAAGTCATGAAGATCTCCGGCGGCAAGGCCGACCCCAAGGTTGTCGGCAAGCTCATCGATGAGCGGCTCAGCCGGTCAGACGAAGACTGAACGGATGGCTGAGAAACACGTTGCGTACCAGAGCCGCGACCGCAGGGAAGCGGTTCTTCTGGACAGCGACGGGTGGCATGGGTCGGTACTCCGACCCGTGGTGGGTCGGAGCAGGCCACGGGCCTGAGTACAGGCCCATGCCACCCGGCGCTCCCTGATGGTCGCGGCTCTGAACGGTCGCCACGGGGGGCGACCGCTACAGATGCCGGGGGGCGACCGCTACAGATACCAGCGGGCGACCGCTGCAGATACCACCGGGGCGGCTACTACAGGTACTTTTCCGGCAGCTTCCAGGGGTCGCGATAGGTCGGCCGGGCCAGTCGCGCGGCCTCGGGATCGCCGACGATCGTGAGAGCCTGCGGGTCGAACTCGATCGTCCGCTTGAGCCGCATCGACAAGTTGGCCAGCGTCAGGGCCAAGTCGAGCTTGTAGTGGTACCCGACATGGCAGGTCGCCTGCTCGCGAGAGCGGATGCAGTCCAGCCACTCGCGGTGGTGGCCCTTGGATGCCGGGATGCTCTCCGGCGGCGTTTGGGCGTCCTTCATCCGGTCTCCCTCGGGCACGATCCGCATGGTCCCGTAGTCGGCCATCAGCGTGCCGTTGACTCCGTGGAGGTACACGCCCAACCGGCGGCGCATGCCCGCCTCGCCCTGGAAATCCATGCCGTAACTGTTCACCAGTGAAGTATTCCAGTGCATGGCGAACTTGTCGTACTCCCAAAGCACCTGCTGGCAGTCGTACGCGTCGCCGGGGTCCTGGATGACGTATCGTCCGCCGATCGCCGTGGTACGCCGCGGTGCGTCCAGCCCCAGAGCCCAGTAGGGCAGGTCGATGATGTGCGGGGCCATACCCGGCGTCCACCCGCCGCTGTAAGCCATGAACGAGCTATGGGTGTAGGCGTCATGCGTAATCAGCGGGTTGAACCGGCGCATGACGGCCGGCCCGACCCACATCTCCCAGTCGAGCCCGGCCGGCGGATCGCTGTCCGGGGTATCGCCCAACCCCTCGGGGCCCTGGTTCATGATGTTGAAAGTGCGGGCGCTGCTGATCTGGCCCAACTGGCCCGACCGCACGTACTCGACCACGCGACGGTAGTTGTCGCCGGCGTGGATCTGCGTGCCGACCTGCGTGATAGTATTGTGCTCTCGCACCGCTCGCAGGACGGCCAGCGTCTCGGCGGGGTGGAGGGTCATGGGCTTCTCGACGTAGAAGTCCTTGCCCGCCTCGGCGGCGGCGATGGCCTGCAGGGCATGCCAGTGCGGCGGCGTCACGATCACCACCGCGTCCACGTCATCGCGCTGCATCACCTCCCGCCAGTCGCGATGACCCTTGGCCGTCCCCTCGCACCGCTTGACCGCTTCATCCAGCCGTTCCTGCCACACGTCGCAGACCGCCACAATCGCCACATCCTGCTGCTCCAACAGTTGTGGAAAGTGCCAGCCTTTTGCCAGCGATCCGGTTCCGATAACCGCGACGTTGATCCGGTCGTTGGCTCCCTTACGTCCTGCCGCCGCCAACGCCGCGGACCGCACGAAGTACGGCATCGCCACCGTGGCCGTCCCCAGTCCCACCGTCCGCCCTAGAAACGCTCGCCGCGACAATCGATCCGATTCTGCCATGGTATGTGCCTCCGCGCAAAAGTTGCCGTTCGCTGTTCCGCCTGCGGCGGAAGCACGGCTTAGTCACTGGACCATGTACTCTGCCGTCGGGCGATTGTCCAGTCCGCGGGGCGTCACACGTCGCCCGCAAGATTTCTCTCTGATTTTTTGAGCGGTTCACTCAACTCGCGGCCAAAGGATAGCGTATAATTAGTGTGAGGACGGCGGCATGGTGGAGCTCGCCATGACCGGTTGACCGACGGGTCGTCCGGGAGAGCGCACCAAGGCCCCTCTGGACCTTGTACAAGGACGCATCGGTCCCCCTGACGCCGGTCAGGGGGTGGGCCAAGCCCGGCGACACGCGTCGGATTCGGTGAGCGACAACCGAATCGCGGGTGACCCGGGGAGTTTGCCCAGAAAGGAGGTGGTCCAGTGACGTGTCGCATAGGTGGGCTGCCCTAGGGCAGCGTATCTGCTGTCGTAGGGCAGCTAGAGTCCATTTGTTAGTCCGCTTTCGCCCCGCGGTATATACTACCGCGGGGCTTGTTTCATGGGTGCAGGGTACGTGGATCAGCCGCAATTCTGGGCTGTCGTGTTCATCGTTGCTGGTGCCGCCGGGTACCTGGCATTGGCCCTGCGCCGCTCGCTGCGTGGGAAGGACTCCTGCTGCGGCAGTCGGTGCTGCCCGACCATCTTTCCTGGCCAGGAGCAGGACCGCGGTTGTGCGAGGGGCGATCGCCCGGATGCGACCGGCGCACAACCGACGTCTTGCCTGCCGGGGACTTGCCGCGACGACGGCTCACCGCCACAGGCGTTTATTCCCGTAGAGCATCTCGCTGATGTTGCCCGGCAACGACGCCGAGAGCGGGGCGAAGCGAGCGAGGCACCGCCGGCGTCATGACGCATGTCACCAATGAGGATTGCTGGTCGGAAGGCTTGGCCGATCTCGGAGCCCGGGGCCTGCGTCGTCGCCTGCGAGAGGTCGCGGCGCGGCAAGGGGCTCATCTCACCGTGGACGGCCGATCCCTGATCTGCTTTGCCAGTAATAACTACCTTGCGTTGGCGGACCACCCAGCCGTCGTGGCCGCCGTTCGGGAGGCCGTCGCCCAGTGGGGCTGGGGGGCTGGGGCGTCGCGCTTGGTCTGCGGACACATGGGGCCGCACGCCCAACTCGAACAGCGTCTGGCGGCATTCAAGGGGAGCGAGGCCGCCCTGGTTTGCCCGACGGGCTACCATGCGAATCTCGCGGCCATCCGGGCCTTGGCGGGCAAGGGCGACGTCGTTTTTCTCGATAAGCTGAACCACGCGAGCATCATCGACGCGGCCCGGGGCAGCGGGGCGGTCGTACGCGTCTTTCCGCATCGCGACTGCCGCAAGCTCGAGCGCCTGCTCGCCGGTGCCGCCGACGCTCGCCGCCGGGTGATCCTGACCGACTCGTTGTTCAGCATGGACGGCGATCTGGCCGACCTGCCGCGACTGGTGGAACTCAAGCGGGCGTACGCGGCGTTGCTCTGCGTGGATGAGGCTCACGCGACCGGCGTTCTGGGCCCGCACGGTCGCGGGGCGGCGGAGTTGATGGGCGTCGAGGCCGAGATCGACGTCACCGTCGGCACGCTGAGCAAGGCCCTCGGGGGCATCGGTGGATTCTTGGCCGGCCCGAGGTCATTCATCGACTGGGTGGTCAACACCGCCGGCCCGTTCATCTACACCACGGCCCTGCCGCCCGCCTCCTGTGCCGCCGCCCTCGCCGCCCTGGATCTCGTCGAACGCGAGCCCGCTCGCCGTGAGAAACTGCTCGCCCTGGCCCGTCACCTGCGCGGCGAGTTGAGCGCGCGCGGTTGGGACATCGGCCCATCCGTCAGCCAGATCGTGCCCGTCATCGTAGGCGACGCCGAGCGGGCGGTGAGCCTCTCGGCCAAGCTCGAAGCCGAGGGTATCCTCGCACCCGCGATCCGCCCGCCCACCGTCCCCCGCGGTCAGGCCCGCCTGCGCTTGAGCCTTTGCGCCGACCACGACCCCGCCGACGTCGATCGCCTGCTCGTCGCGATGGGGCAAGAGCGCGAGCGAGCGAGCAAGTCGTGCGGCACTGCTCCCTAACTCGTGCAGCGCTGCTCTATCATTCGTTTGGCATTGCTCTGGGGGCAGTGTGATCGCCTGCAATCATTCGGGGCGTAACTCGCCATCCGCGGGCGGAATGCCCCATGGCGAAGCCCCAATGACCCATGAAGTCCGAATGACCCATGCCGAACGTCACCGCTCGCGGTTGGCGTTCGGGCTTTGGGCTCGGTCATTGATTGGTCATTGGGCCTTGGGCATTCGCCATTCTGCCCCGGGAGCCACGCGGCCAGCGAGTTGCACGCTAATCATTCGTGTGGCGATGCTCTGTGAGCAGTACCCCCGTGTAGGGCTTGAACACCGATCAAGTCTCCGCTGTCCACACCGCATGACTGGCATCCCCGCAAGCCCAACTTGCTGCCGGCTTGCCTTGGCCCGACCACCATGCACCTCCTGATCGCCGGTGCGTCGTGGGTCACTCCCGGGCGAGCGCGCCCGGTTCGCGCGCTCAGCGTCTCCGTCCGCTTGCTCCTTCGCGTTTTCGTTGTTCCCCATCCGCTTGCCGGTTGTCGCCCACACCCGCGCTGTGGTACGCTGTCGCCGTCATGAAGATTGTCGCCCAAGGTATCGACCTCATCGAGTGTGCCCGCATCCGCGAGATCTGGGAGCGGCACGCGGACCGTTTCCTGGATCGGCTGCTGACGCCCGACGAGGTTCGGCACGTGCAACGCTACAAAAACGCGGTGCCCTCGCTGGCCGGCCGCTTCGCCGCCAAGGAGGCCATCCTTAAGGTGCTCGGCACCGGGTGGCGAGGTCAGATCGCCTGGCGAGACATGGAAATCCTCAACAACGCCAACGGCCAGCCGCACGTCACCCTCAGCGGCGAAAGCCAACGCGTCGCCGCCCAGCTCGGCATCACCCGCATCCTCATCTCGATCACCCACACCGAACACTACGCCGCCGCCTCGGCCATCGGAGTGAGCGAGTAAGCAAGTGAACGCGGAAGCCAGCAACGACGCCAACGAGCCGCGGGCTTCCAGCCCGCGCGGCGCGTTGGGTTCTCGGTCCTCCACGAACAAGTTCGCTCGGTCCCGGCCGAGAACCCATTCCCCCGGTCCCGGCCGCGAGCGAACTCACCGGTCATCCTGGCAATTCGCCGAGTGTGCCCTGTTGTCCGCCCTCCGCGACGGCTTCATCGTCGATGTGGCGGGGGGCTGGCCCTGCAACCTCGTGCGACACCGATTGCTGCACGAAGCGGGTGATCGCCTCAACGGTGATGAGCTCCATGAAACGGGACATTTGCGGATCAGCGGCGAAGGCTTGGTGGTCCAGGAACGGATAATCGCGTTTCATCTGCTCCAGACCTTCCGGAGTCACCCTGCCTTGTGCATCGGTCGGCAGGTTGTTCGAACCTGCCATGGCCTGCAGGTTCATTCGGACCCCATAGTGTCGCTCCAGTTGGAAGGACAGTTCAAGGAAGTCGATCGACTCGCCCCCGAGATCCTCAACAAATCGTGACGAAGGATGCACCTCGTGGGGCTCGATGGCCAGGACGTCCGCGATGATTCGGCCAGTCTCCTCAGATGTCGTTGTGTGCATGTTCATGGGCGATGCTCCGATTGAGATAAGGGGGCCAATAGGTTTCGTGGCTTGCTGCCAGTCCATGCAGTAACCAAGCCAGACGGCAGTTCGGCTAAGTCCTCGTATGATTCGTCGACCAGTTGTGCGTAGACACTGGTGATCATCGGGTGAGCGTGGCCAAGCTGACGCTGGACGAACAGGAGATTGCCTCCGGTTCGTTTGTATGCGAGAAAGCCGTAGGTGTGACGCAGGAGTTGCACACTCGCTCGCTCGCCAAGGCCGGCGTCCGTAAGGATGCGTTTGACACGCCGATAGAGCCCGGTCCGATTGAAGGGGCGGCCGCGCTCACTGATCAACCAGGGAAGTTCGAGGTCGTCAGGCCGAACATCGACGGGCAGAAACTGAGGTCGTATCTGACTCGCGAACTCCCGTGTCAGGTCGCTGAGCCAGCGGGGTATGTAGACCGTTCGGCTTGCACCAAGCCGGCCATGGACAACGATGGTTGACGCATCGTGGCCGGCTGGTGTGTCGGCCAGCTTGAGCCCGCAGCACTCCGAAGTCCGGAGCCCCGAGAACAGCAGCAATTCGATGATCACCCGATCAAGCACGGCGGTAGGGTGATCCGTGCGTGGTGAGGATCTGTGGGTGCCGCGGACTCGCGCTAACAGTCGCTCAACCTCGGTCTCGCTGAGGAACATCTCTGCGGTAATGGTCCATGGAAGTCTCGTCATGATTCATCTCCGATCAATAATGAGCACCAGTTCTATCGGCTCATTACTAATCTGTCAAGAGACATGTTCTCCGTTCTGCGGCAGGGATCTTGATGACGTCTGTGCACATGGAGGGCCTGTCCAGCAGGCTTGTGTCTTGTAATCTTCTTTCACAAAACGAGTTACATGTGAATCGGCTTCGGTGGCACGGCAGCTGGACACCCGGGGAGGGCCTTCCTGCGGTGATCCTCAACCTTGATTCCGGTGGCCGCCAGTAGCGGTGGGCGTGGGTCCGGGGTACAGTGCGGGGATGCCGATTGCCGTACGAAGTTTGACGTTGGAGCTGGACGAACCGGAGGATCTGCTGGCCGGGCGGGCCGCCGCCCGGCTGAAGGTGCCGGTGGGGGATATTCGTGTTTGGGGCGTCGTGCGGCGGACGCTGGACGCCCGCGACAAGAGCCGTCTTCGCTTCTCGTACAACATCGAGCTGGCCTTGGCGGGTTCGCCGAAGCGCGAGCGGCAGGTGGTGCAGCGGCTGCATCGGCCGGACGTGGCCCTGCTGCAGCCCGAGCCGGACCTGGAAGTCGATCCGGGTTCAACTCCGTTGCCGGGTCGCCCGGTGGTGGTGGGTTTCGGGCCGGCTGGCATGTTTGCGGCGGTGCTGCTCGCCCGCATGGGTTATCGGCCGCTGGTGCTCGACCGCGGGCAGGAGGTCTCTGTCCGCCACCGCGACATCCTCGTGGATTTCTACCGCCACGGGCAGTTTCACCCGGAATCCAACCTGCTCTTCGGCGAAGGCGGTGCGGGGGCCTACTCGGACGGCAAGCTTTACACCCGCTTGCATGACCCCCGCGTGCGGATCGTGCTCGAGCTGTTGTACCAGTTCGGGGCCTCGCCGAGCATCCTCATCGACGGCAAGCCGCACGTGGGCTCGGACAAGCTGCCGGGCATTTGCCGCCGCATTCGCATGCACATCAACGATCTGGGCGGCGAGGTGCGGTTCGGTGCTCGGCTTGATGACGTGGAAATCCGCGACGGCCGGTTGTGTGCCGTGGTGGTCAACGGCGAGCGGATCGTCTGTGGGCCGGTGATTCTGGCGATTGGGCATTCGGCCCGCGACACGCTGCGTATGTTGGGCCGCCGGGGCGTGGCCTTCGAGCCCAAGCCGTTCCAGATGGGGGTGCGCATCGAGCATCCGCAGGCGATGGTCGACCGTTGGCAATACGGCCCATCCTGCGGGCACGAGCGGTTGCCGCCGGCGGATTACCAGTTGGTCGCCAAGGGGGCGGCGGGCGATCAGGGTGACGTGTTCAGCTTCTGCATGTGCCCCGGCGGGATGATCCTGCCGACGAACGAGTCGCCCGGTCAGATATCGACCAACGGGGCAAGCCGGTCGCGGCGGGGCGGTCCGCTGGCCAACAGCGGCTTGGTGCTGACCCTCGACCCGGTCGGTGTTTGCCCGGCTTCGGCCGAGCCGTTGGCGGCCTTCGATTTCCTCGAAGGCGTGGAACGGTCGGCCTTCGAGCTGACCGGCGGGACGTATCGTGTCCCTGTCCAGCGGGCGGCGGACTTCATTCACGGGCGGCAGTCGGACGGTCACCTGGAGACAAGCTATCCGTTGGGCGGACAATGGTCCGATCTGCGGCGCGTGTTGCCCCCGGCCGTGGCCGAGTCCATCGCTCGAGCCGTCGCCCAGCTCGACCGTCGGTTGCCGGGCTTCGGCGGCGACGAGGCCCTGGTCACCGCCCCCGAGACTCGGGCCAGCGGCCCGGTCCGCATGACCCGCGACCGCGACTCGCGGGAATCTGTATCTATCCTGAGCCTCTACCCGGTCGGCGAAGGGGCCGGCTACGCGGGCGGCATCGTCAGCGCTGCCGTGGATGGCATCAAAACCGCCGAGGCAATCATCGCTCGCTACGCGGCGGAAGAATGAGGTTAAACCCGCCAGTTGTGTCAACTATGGCACTGCGGAGGCGCCGGGTGCTCGGCGAGACAGCGTTTCAGATTACCTGCCAGGAAGACCACGCCCCCACTTCGCGGGAGATTCCGAAAACCCCCGATTCTCGATAGAGTCGCCAGAAGCCTCTGTGTTGCCCGTGTCTTTGTGCTGCCAATTGTGCCACGCTCAAGCAACGAAAAGATGGGCATGCTCATGGCATCATTGCCTGCACAAGGAACCGCCCCTGACCTTTGCTGGGCTCGTACGCGTAAACCGCTGCATCCTGGCCACCCATTCTGAGAGCGGTCATGACCAGCATCTGCTTGCACCACACAGTGCCGGCGATGTAGAATCCATCGGGGGAGATACGTTTCAGTTCGTGCTTGCCCAGATCGTAGGTGAACACGCACACTGCATCCAGATAGTCCAGTCGGCCATCTTGATTGGTGTCCTCGGTGCGGGCTTCGAGAATCAACAGGTCTTCGAAGCGCAGGCACGGTTCGTCAACCTCGGGCTTTGCGGCACTGAACGACAACCTCCAGTCACCCAATGCGACGGGGCCGGGAAAGACGCGGTACTGAGTACCCGAGGAAAAATCCACGATCGCGAGGTTCACACGCTGTTCTCTGTGGCCACCGGAGGAGAAGCCGGCCGATTCGAAGCCGATAGTAACTCCTCCGTCCAAGTAGAGCTTGCCCTTGCCATGGGGGGAAAGGACGATCGGGATCAGTAGGTAACGGTCTTGGAGGAGTTGAAGCTGCTCAAGAGCGAATTGCGTATCGAGCGGTTTCGCCGTCTCGCCCTGTCTCGGATCGCCGGCATTACCGTGATCCGAATCGCGGCAGCCGAAACAGAGCCAAACACAGCAGAAAGCGGTCGCGACTTTCATTGCTCGTGTCATGGTTTAGACTCCTGATGAGTTCTACAACAGGGCCATATGTGATCGTTGATCTCTGGCCTGAGTCAAGTGTCAACATCCCGCGTATCGATATCGAGCGGGCCGTGGAGGTGTTCGGCTTCGCGGGGCGTGGTCAGCACCTTGTAGTAGCAGAAGGTCGTCAGGATGAGTACGCAGCCGCACGAGATCAGCATCAGCAGCCAGCCGGCAAGGGTCA
>Ga0209722_1001241_pt1 | contig 23198 bp, 13 predicted proteins | sample BioC12SIPDNA_2_FD_185745 | JGI IMG/M metagenome (GOLD analysis project Ga0209722, IMG submission 185745) | Anaerobic biogas reactor microbial communites from Washington, USA - Biogas_R1_A C12 SIP DNA (SPAdes) (version 2) | ecosystem: Engineered > Bioreactor > Anaerobic > Unclassified | place... | reverse complement strand
AGCGGCAGTGGCCGCCCGGCTGACGGCCATGTTCGGGGTCATGGCCCTGTTCCTGGCCGGGCTGGGCCTCTACGCGGTCAAGGGCCACATGGTCGCGTCGCGGACGCCCGAGATCGGCATCCGCATGGCCCTGGGCGCGACCCGGCGCGACATCCTGGCTCTGGTGTTTCGCCAGGGCGCCATATCGACGTTTGTAGGACTGACGCTCGGAATCCTGTTAGCCGGCGGATTGGCACGATTGATTCGCGCCGGCCTTTACGGCGTCAGCCCGCTCGATCCGCTGAGCATCGGCGCGACGGTCACTCTGCTGGCGATCGTTTCGCTGCTGGCTGGTTGTGTGCCCGCCCGCCGGGCGGCACGAATCGATCCGATGGTCGCGCTGCGGTACGAATAGGAGAAGATAGATGGGAACTCTGTGGCAAGACATTCGATATGCTCTCCGCATAGTCGGCAGGAACCCCGGTTTTGCCGCCGTGATTGTTCTGATCCTCGCGGTTGGCATCGGCATCAACACGTCCGTCTTCAGCGTGGTCAACGCGGTGATTCTCCGGCCTCTTCCGTTTGTCGAGGCCCATCGTCTGGTCATGCTCTCGGAGCGACCCAGGAAGATCGAGACGAGCACCATCCATCAGCGGTTCTTTCTATGGCGCGAGCAGAACCAGGTATTCGAACACATGGCGGCCTGCAGCGGACGCAGACCCTACGTCACCGGGATCGACCGGCCGCGGTACGTCTGGGCGGCCGCGGTCTCACCCGATCTGTTCGGGTTGCTGGGTGTTTCGCCTCTGCTGGGCCGGGGGTTTCTCCCGGAAGAGGAACAGCGGGGCAAGGAGTGTGTGGTGGTCGTGAGCCATGCCTTCTGGCAGAGCGATTTAGGCGGAACGCCGGACGCCATTGGCGGGGCTATGGTCGTCGGCGGCAAGAGCCACACGATTGTTGGCGTCATGCCGTCGGATTTCATGTTTCCTGTGGGCACCGGCAGGGCGTTCTGGGTGCCTCTGGTCTATGAACCCAATCCCGAGTGGGGAGGGATCGTGTTCGGGGTGGCGCGCTTGAAGAAGGACTGCACGCTGGCCCAGGCGCGTTCCGCGATGGATGTGATTGCGAACCGCCTGCAACAGACGAATCCCGAAGCGGGACCGATTGCGGTGCACCGCCTGCTGGAACGCAAGTTGGGACGGAACCGTCAACTGCTGTGGCTGCTGCTGGGTGCGGCGGGATTCGTGCTCCTGATTGGCTGCACGAATGTGGCCAGTCTGCTTCTGGCCCGCGCGACCTCGCGACAACGTGAGATGGCCATGCGTGTGGCTCTCGGTGCGTCGCGTGTGCGTCTGTTGCGTCAGATGCTCACCGAGAGCCTCCTGCTGAGCGTGGCCGCCGGAGCGCTCGGGCTTTTCGTTACGTTCTGTGTGGTTAAGGGACTGGTTCGGCTGTGTCCGGCGGACATACCGCGTCTGAACGAGACAAAGGTGGATTGGCCGGTCCTCGGATTCACGCTGGGTGTGTCTGTGCTGACGGGTCTGGCGTTTGGCATCGTCCCGGCCTGTCGGACTTCGGGTATTCACGTGGGCCTGGCCCTCAAGGAGGGACGGACGCCGTCCTCGACCGGACGCGGATGGCGTCGCGTGCATGGAGGCTTGGTCATCGGGCAGACGGGTCTGTCCTTGATCCTCCTGGCCGGAGCGGCGCTGCTGATTCGTACCTGGATTGCCTTTTACAGGCTGGACCTGGGTTTCCAGCCTGAGCATGTGCTGACGATGGAGATCAGCCTGCTCGAATCGAGCTATCCCGTGTACGAACGATGCGAAGCCTTCTTCAAACCGCTGCTGGAGTGTGTCCGAGGCCTTCCCGGCGTTCGCGCCGCCGCGTTGACCCCGTTTCTCGACTTCGGCTACGACGGAGTCGAATCTTCTTTCCATATCGTCGGGCGGCCTCCCGCCCATCCCGACGAGACGCCTGTCGGCAAAGGTCGCGAAGTGACTGCCGGTTTCTTTGAGACGCTCGGCATGAGGCTGCTCAAAGGCCGGAGCTTCACAGAACTGGATATGCAGGAAGCGGTGCACAATGTCATCATCGACGAGAACCTGGCGCGGAAGTACTTCGACGGCGTTGACCCGATTGGCCAGAGGGTCCATGTCTGGGACGAAGACCGCACTGTTGTGGGTGTGGTCGGCACGCTCAGAGATTTCGAGCATCCCGATCCTGCGTTGGGGACGCTGTTTCGGCCCTGGAATCAGTACTTCAGGGACACGACGCTTGTGGTGAGAACCGATGGCGATCCGTTGCGTCTGGCCGGTGCGATTCGGGCACAAGTGGCCGAGCTGGAAAAGGACCAGGTGATCACAGAGGTGCAGGCTCTGGAGGCGCATTTGTCCGATTCGCTGGCGCCGCAGCGTTTCGCGGCGGTTCTGTTAGGCCTTTTCGCAGGCATCGCGCTGGCGCTGGCGACGGTCGGCGTCTACGGACTGCTCCAATACACCACGAGCCAGCAAACGCACGACATCGGCATCCGCATGGCGCTGGGCGCCACAGGCAGGAATGTTCTGGCCGTGGTACTTCGGCAGGGACTCAGACTCGCGCTGATTGGCGTCGTGGTCGGCTTGGCCGGAGCGCTGGCGCTGACACGCGTACTGTCGAGCCTTCTGTACGCAGTGACGCCCACGGACCCATTGACTCTGGCGACCGTCTCGGCCATGTTGATCGCTATTGCTCTGCTGGCCAGCTACATCCCCGCCCGCCGGGCCGCGCGGATCGACCCGATGGAGGCGCTGCGATGTGAGTAGGAGTGGAGTGAGGGAATACTGGAATACTGGAATGATGGGTGGACAAGGCGACGCTCTTCCAACATTCCGTTATTCCAATGGTCTTTTGAGGCTTTGGCATGGATATACCTCGAAAATCTGCAAAGCGTATGAAGATGATCCGGCGGGGCGTGATCGCCACGGTCGGGCTGGTGGTGATCGCTGCCGTGACGGTGGGTCTGTCGCGGCTGGAACCGGCGTCGCCGAGCGTGGACCGCCGCACGCTCTGGCTGGACACCGTTAAGAGAGGCTCCATGCTCCGCCAGGTGCGAGGCGTCGGCACCCTGGTCTCGGAGGATATCCTGGTGGTTCCCGCCCTGGTGAGCGGCCGCGTCACCCACATCCGGGTTCTGCCGGGCGCCATCGTCGACGCCAACACTGTGATCCTGGAGCTGAGCAATCCCGATCTGGAGCGGGAACTGCTGGATGCCACCTCGCAACTGAACTCGGCCAAGGCCAGGCTGAGCGCCCAGAGAACGAGTCTGCAAGATCAGCTCCTGGGAAACGAAGCGTCTCTGGCGCAATACCAGGCTTCCTGCGACGAGGCCAGGCTCCGCGCCGAGGTCAACCAGAAGCAGTTCGAGCAGGATCTGATCCCCGAATTGGAGCTGACGCTGTCCAATACGAACGCCGAACGGGCGAAGCGGCTCCTGGAGATCAACAAACGGCGCTTCGAGATGTTCGAGAAGGAGACGGTGCCGGCGCAGTTGGCCGAGTTGCAGGAATCGGTGAGCCAGGCTGAATCGCTCTGCGATCTCAAGCGCCGGCAGATCGAATCCCTGAAAGTCAGAGCCGGTACGAACGGCGTGCTGGCCCAGATCAAGGACAAGATCGAGCCGGGCCAGCAGATCGCGCCGGGCGTGGTGCTGGCGCGCATCACGAACCCGAGTCGGCTCAAGGCGCAGTTGAGAATCCCCGAGGTGCAGGCCCGCGATGTGCTCATCGGCTTGCTTGCGGAAGTGGACACGTACAACGGCACGGTGCAGGGCGCCGTCTCCCGCATCGATCCGACGGTGATCGAGGGCAACGTGACGGTGGACGTCACGCTGAACGGCGCACTGCCCAAAGGCGCCCGGCCGGATCTGTCGGTGACCGGGACCATCGAAATCGAGCGGCTCGAGGATGTGCTCAATGTCGGAAGGCCGGTCTCCGCCTCGTCCGATGGCGTCTCGGAGCTGTTCAAGGTCGTCGAGGAGGGCAAGTATGCGATTCGGACGCGCGTGCAGTTCGGCCGCGTCTCGGTCAGCACGATCGAAGTCCTCGACGGCCTGGACGTCGGCGACGAGATCATCCTCAGCGATATGTCCCAGTGGGACGGCCAGGACCGACTGCGGCTGAAGTAGACTTCAGTTGTCAGTTTCCAGTTTCCAGTTGACAGTTGCGGGAAGAGGAGAGAAGCCATGAGCAGAAACAGCTATCGGGACTTGGATGTTTGGAGGAAGAGCATGGATCTCGTGGTGCAGTGCTATGATGTCACACGTGCTTTTCCTGCCAATGAGAAGTATGGTCTAATGGGGCAGATTCAGAGGGCGGCCGTATCGGTTCCTGCCAACATTGCCGAGGGGCAAGCGCGCGAGCACAGAAAGGAATTCCTTCACCACTTGTCCATCGCACATGGGTCTGTGGCTGAGTTGGAGACTCATATCGAGATCGCAAGTCGGATCGGGTACCTGAAGGCTGATGTGGCCCATCGTCTCTTCGGCCAAACCGAGGAGGTTGGCAGAATGATCAATGGTCTGCGGAGATCATTGCGCCAAGCTCGTCCGCAGAAGGGGCAATCTAACGACTGAGTACTGCAAACCGCGAACCGAGAACTGGGAACTGGGAACTGACAACTGACAACTGGGAACTGACAACTGGGAACTGGGAACTGACAACTGGGAACCATGCCATGACAGAATCGAACGAATCATTGATCCACGTAGCAGACCTGCACAAGGTCTTCGTTACCGAAGAGGTCGAGACCCACGCCTTGGCGGGGGTGCATCTGTCGATCGCGCAGGGCGAGTACGTCTCGATCGCCGGGCCGTCGGGCTGCGGCAAATCGACGCTCATGGCCATTCTCGGCCTGCTGGACTCGCCCACGCAGGGCGACTACCGGCTCGCGGGAGAGCCGGTGGCGGACCTGTCCGCCTCGCAACGCGCCCGCATCCGCAACCGGGAGGTGGGCTTCATCTTCCAGAGCTTCAACCTGATCGGCGACCTGACGGTCTTCGAGAACGTCGAGCTGCCGCTGACCTATCGCGGCATGTCGTCGGCCGAGCGGAAGAAGCGCGCCCTCGACGCGCTGGAGAGGGTCGGGATGAGCCATCGGACCAAGCACTACCCCGCGCAGCTTTCCGGCGGCCAGCAGCAGCGCGTCGCGGTCGCCCGCGCGGTGGTGGGCAGTCCGTCGATCGTGCTGGCCGACGAGCCCACCGGAAACCTCGACTCGGTCAACAGCGAGGCGGTGATGGCCCTGCTCGGCGAGCTGCATCGCGAGGGCGCGACGATCTGCATGGTCACACACGACCCGCGCTACGCCCGCCACGCCCAGCGGACCGTCCACCTCTTCGACGGCCGGATCGTCGAGGAGGAAGAGGCCGCCCGCAAACAGCAGGAATCCGCCGAACTCAAACAAAGCGGATTCGACGTGGCGTGAAACGAAATGGGATTGGAATGATGGAATAATGGAATGCTGGAATGATGGGTCGCAGCGCCGGTGCTCCTGCAGTATTCCATCATTCCACCATTCCATCATTCCAACTGGTTCTTGGAGTCATGCAATGACAAAGTTGTGGCAAGACCTTCGATACGCCCTGCGGATGCTGGCCAGGTCGCCCGGCTTCACGGCGGTGGCGGTGCTGACGCTGGCATTGGGCATTGGAGCCAATCTGGCGTTGTTCGGCATCCTCAACGAGATGCTGCTGCGTCCCAAGCCGGTCGCTCGACCGCACGAGTTGTGGTCTATCGTACCGGCCGGCAACGCCGGTCAGACAGTTCGTGAGAATTTCTGTCGACCTTACTATGAAGTGTTTCGACGGGAAGAGGGAGTGTTCAAAGGCATCATTGGCTACGCAAACATCCAGCCCAAACTCCACACGAAAGAAGGTTGGGAACATATCGAGGCGCAGTTGGTGTCAGGGGACTACTTCTCGTTTCTCGGCATAGCCCCCGTGTTGGGACGAGGGTTTCTCCCGGAAGAAGAGGCCCAGGGCGGGGCTCACGCCGTCGCTGTGATCAGTCATGCATTCTGGAGAAGGCAGTTTTCCGGAATGAAGGACGTTTTGGGAAAGACTGTCACACTCAACAATACAGTCGTGGAGATCGTCGGTGTTGCACCCAGGGAATTCACCGGCCTCGATTTGCAGGCACCCTGTCTGTGGATGCCTGCAAGTATGGAGCCTGTGCTGGGGGAGGGGGCGGTTTACGAGTTCGTCGGTCGCCTGACCGAACCGAAATTAGCCGTTGCAGCCGCTGAGCATCTAACACCCATCGCAGCCGAGGTCAAGAGGGAGTTGGAAGGTGGTAACGATCCTCGCTGGCATAATTATGGAACCTCACCCGATTTTCACAGAATCAGGCTCGAGCCCATTGGTCGGGGTCTGCTGGGTACGTCGCGCTCCGGTTTGAAGCCGAAGATCGTCAATTTTCTGAAGTTTGCGGCGATCGCGACGGTGCTGCTGCTCTTGATTGCCTGCGCCAACGTGGCCGGTCTATTTCTTGCCCGTACCCTGCAGCGCCGCAAGGAAACGGCCACCCGAGTCGCCCTCGGCGCCACGCGTTCTGACCTGCTGCGTCAGGTTCTCTGCGAAGGGGTCCTGATCGCGGCCGGTGGCATGCTGGGCGCGCTGCTGGCGTTTTCGTGGGTGAGCCGGACGATCATGCAGTTTGTCAGTTGGTGGCCGGGGACGCCTCTGCGTTTGGTGCCGGACGTGCGGATCCTGCTCTTCGCAGCCGGAGGGGTGCTGGCGGTGGGGATAGGAGCCAGTCTCTTGCCCGCGCTACAAGCGAGCGTGTTCGAGCCGGTCGTCGCCTTGAAGGACGGCGGAGGGGCGGGTCGCAGACGACTGTGGTTGCGCCACGGATTGATTGTCACGCAGGTAGCCGGATCGCTCGTTCTGCTGTGCGGTGCGATGTTGTGTCTGCGCAGCATGAGCAAACAGCTCGCCGTGCACTTGGGATATGACCATGACCGGCTGATTACCGTGCCGCTCGACCTGGAACGTATCGGTTTCGCAGAGGATACGTTCGGACCACAGTTGGCGGAGATCATCCGTCGGATGACCTCTATCCCCGGGGTCGAGCAGGTTGGTGTTTCGTGGCTCCGCCCGCTGGGTGGGCAGATGGGAACGATGGACGCGTGGGCATGGCGACCTGAAGGCTACGATCCGCCCAATGATAATAGTATAGAGGTCGCTCACTATAGGGGCACTGGTCCTGATCTATTTGATGTGATGGGAATCCCCATACTGCGCGGCCGCGAATTCCGCCAGGAAGACATTGATTCAGACGGCAAATTTTTCGTCGTCAATGAGAGCTACGCGCGGAAATTCTGGCCGGGCCAGAACCCGGTGGGAAAACATATTCTCGAACGGCAGGTCATTGGCGTGGTTAAGGACGCACGCTTCAACCAATACGATGAACAACATGCGGCTGTGTTTAGCGTGGCGAAGAAGAACATGCTCCTCCATTCCACCCTGCTGATCCGCACCACGGGAGACGCGCGACGCGCGCTTATCGCTGTGCGTGCCGAACTGGGCCGAATCCACCCCAGGCTGGCGCAGGGCAAGGTGTGCACGGTGCGTGACCTGATAAGAGATGCCTTGGCATTTCAACATACGTCCATGCGGATTTTAGGCGCCCTCGGCGTCTTGGCGCTCGTACTGGCATCGATTGGCACGTATGGTGTAATGGCCTATGTGGTGAGCAGCCGGACGCGAGAAATCGGCATTCGCATGGCGATCGGGGCGACCCAGGGAAACGTGATGTGGCGGATCTTGTCCACGGGTGTGCGTCTGTGGCTAATCGCAATGGCGATCGGCATTCCGTTGGCCCTTGCCGGCGCTGTAGTCCTTCGGAACCAGATTGCCGGAATCAGTCCATTCGACCCGATCTCTTTCGTCACCGCAGGGACGTTCGTACTGGCGGCCCTGGTCGCCGCCTGCTGGCTGCCCGCGCGTCGGGCGGCGAGGATCGATCCGATGGTGGCGTTGCGATGTGAATAGGAATGGAATGATGGGATACTGGAATGTTGGAATGATGGGTCGCCACGCCGGTGCTCCTGCAGTATTGCATTATTCCACCATTCCGCCATTCCATCATTCCATCATTCCATCATTCCAACTGTTTCTTGGAGTCATGCAATGACGACGTTGTGGCAAGACATCCGATATGGCCTGAGGCTGCTGCGGTGCTGGGTGCTGGCGAGCCTGGTGTTGGCGGGTTGCGGGGGCACGCCGGTGCGGCGGGCGCCCGAGCTGGAGGTGTTGGCGGCGCGGTCGGGCGCGATCGAGAGGGTGCAGCTCAAGGACCAATCGCAGTCGGAGCCGATGTCGATCGAGCGGGCCACCGAAGAGCTGGCGGCGAAGGGGGTCGAGCCGAATGCCGTGCCGCACAGGACAGTCGAGCTGACGCTCGAAGAGGCTCGCGCGGCCGCGCTGACGAACAACCTGGATCTGAAGTTCTATCTCGTCGGCCCCTCGATCGCCGAGCAGGCGCTGGACGAGGAGCGGGCCAAGTTCGAGTGGACGTTCTTCGGCTCGGCCGGATACAGCCACAGCGAACGGGACGATGAAGGCAACACCGTCACGGTGCAGTCCTACGAGGCAGGCGTGGAGGCCCCGCTCCAGACCGGTGGTCTGCTTCGCGCCAGCCTGCCGTTCCGTCGCGCCGATTACGACGTCGACGACATCGGGGGCGTCTCCAGCGCGGCCATGAGCGTCTCCTACGTCCAGTCTCTGCTCCGGGGCGCCGGCACGCGGATCAACACGCATTCGATTCGTATCGCGACCTACCAGAAGGACATCACGGACGTTTATACGAAGCTCTCGGCCATCGCGATCCTTGCGAACGTCGACATTGTCTATTGGCAGCTTTATGCCGCCCGCCGCGAGTTGGATGTACGCCGCGAGCAGTACAAACTCGCCGAGGATCAGTTGGACCACGCGCGTCGAAAGGTCGGGGCCGGCGCGGCCGCGAAGATTGAAATCGTCCGTGCCGAGGCCGGTCTGGCCGGCCGGCTGGAAGACGTGATCAACGCCGAGACATCAGTCCGGGATCGCGAGCGGGACTTCAAGCGTATTCTCAATCGAGAAGACCTGCCGCTCAACGTGGGAATCGACATCCTCCCGACGAGCGAGCCCGATCCGATCGGGCTGGACCTGGACGCCGAAGCCATCGCTGCGGCGGCCCTCGACAATCGGATGGAAATGGCGGAACTCGAATTCCGGCTGGCTGTCGATGACCTGGACATCGCGCTGGCGCGCAATCGCACGTTGCCAGATGTGACCTTCGATTACCGGTATGCCGCCACGAGCGAGTCGGGTAGCTTGGGCCGTGCCCTGGGAGATGTCGGCGACGGTTCTCTGCAGGACCATGCCGTGGGCATTTCGGCGGTGATTCCCTTGGGCAACCGAGCGGCGCAGGCTCGCTACCGCCGCGCCCGACTGGAAAAGGCCCGGGACCGGATCGACCAGGAGCGTCTGCGGCAGAGCATCCGTCAGGAGGTCTATGACGCGGTCGACGCGCTGCAACAGAACTGGCGGCGTATCCTGGCCGCCGAGCAGGGCGTCGTCACGGCGTATCGTGACTACAAGGTCGAGCAGTCCCAGTTCACGTTGGGCAAGAGCACCAGTACGTTCGTTTTGCAGAGCGCCTCACGATTGGCCGACGCCCAGTCGCGACGGATTCGCGCGTTCGCCGAGTATGAGATTGCACAGGTTCGCCTGGCCCGTGCCACGGGCACCCTTCTCGGCCGGGGTCGGCTGGAGATATGATGACGCACGGTCACGGTCGATCCGAACGGCCGTCGAGATCGAGATCAGGCTCTTCGGAAAGGCCTTCTGCCTGGAGGGTACCGCCGGCGCCGATTCTTTGTTGCCGTTCCTGTGCACCAGTCCTGACGTCCAGCGGGTCCGCCATCATCTGGCCCATCGGCGAGCTGTGGCGCGAGTCAATCATGTCCGCGATGGTCTGCCGGGGGTGGCCCTTGGTGGAGAGGGTGGGCGTGAGAATCATGATGAGCTCCGTGGCCTGTTCCTGGGCATCGCGTCCGGAGAACAACAGGTTGAGGACGGGGATGTCCTTGAGAACGGGAACGCCGCGGATCACATCGCGTTTCTCGCTCCTGCGCAGGCCGCCGACGATGAGACTCTGTCCGAGTCGGATACGGCTGTTTCTGTTGGTGAGAATCCGCTCGCTTGTGGAAGGCATCTGCGTGACACCCTGTGGCCCGAGATAGGAGGCGGTCTGAACCCGGGTTTCCAGGCTGACGGTCCCATCGGCGAACACCTGGGGTGTGATTTCGAGAGAGTCGACGATATCGTAGTATTCCGTTTGTGTCTGGAGAATCGTGTCCTCGCCGAACCCACCCGTCTGAACGAGGATGCTCTGAAGGGGCACCTGCTGTTTCGACTCGATCCTGGCCTTCTGTCCATTCAGCACTTGCAGAGTCGGATTCATCAGGACCTTCAAATAGCCTCGCGACACCAGCAGGTCGATCAGGAGCTGAACCTGGTGTCCGGTCAGGGGCTGACTGATTCCGATCTTCAGGCCGAACTTGTTCCTGGCCGGGTCCCTCAGCGAGGCGCCGGGAAAGGTGGGCAGCAGCCCTCCGGAAGGGTCCTCCCTGCTGCCTATCGTGATCTGTTCACCGAACAGATTCTCGATGAGCAGGGTGGTCTCGCGGTCCATCGTCATACTGGCGGATACCTCCGAGACGATGCAGTCGATCTCGATCTGAATCGGTGGAATATCCGTCTCATGGAGCAGTTCGAGGATGGCATCGATGTCCTGTTCGGCCGCGCATCGGACGAGCAGTTGGTTGGTGGCGGATTCTGCCGTGACGGTGTAGTCCCGAAGGGCCGTGTCCTGGCCGGATTGATTGAACAGTCTTGCGGCGAATTGCTCGTGGATGATCTGCTTCAGTTGCTCGGCCGTATGGTAGCGACACAAGTAGGTCAGCCTCCACTCTTCGGCCCCACCGATCGTCTGCATGGTCTTGAGCGGAGGTCGCATGTGGGCCGACGGCCACGGCTCGTCGGCATCGGAGGCCGAATCGATTCTGCGTGTCTCGTCGAAGATCCTCTCCGTCTCGAGAGCCATCTGGCCTTCATCCGGCCAGCCATGGCAGCCTTGCAGGACCGCCGCGGCCGCGACCACGAATGCCATGAGCAGCCGTTTTGCCGTGTGGCGGCGTCTGTGTTCGCCATAAGCCTGAAATGTGGTTTCTGGATTCTGCACAGTGGTTGCTGTGCCCCCCTGACGGCGATCCTCGTCTGCAAGGCCGACGGACGAACGCATCCGACGGCGTCCTTACCATCGGCCCGGTACTATCGATATCGGCGATTCTACCGCCGGATCATGACTGTGCCAACGAGAATCCTCAGCCGGCGGGGTCGGCGAGCGGTAACGGTTATCCGGACGCGGCGTGCCCCAGCCAAACCGGGCACAACCACAGAAGAATGCTACGGAGCCTGTGACGAACACGTTACAGGCTCCGTCTATCATCGGGGAGTGGTCCGGGCCGGCTTTGTGGAAGGCGCCGATTGTGGTATAATGAGGTTGTCATCAGGATGGGTTTGTAGAACAGGAGTGGCGATGATCTCAATCCATGTGACGCCCTCACCTTCGGGGGCGGCGTGCAGGACGAAACGGCTGCTTTTCCTGAATCTGCGGTTGGTGGCGGTGGTGTTCTTTCTGTGCGCCGTTGCACCCGCGGGGACCGGGTCGGTTGTCATCAACGAGATTCACTGCAATCCCGACGACGAGACCGAGCGGGTGGAGTTTGTCGAGCTGCACAACGGCGGCGCGGATGACGTCGATCTGTCCGGCTGGTACTTCGACAAGGGCATATCGTACGCCTTCCCCCAAAGAACCACCCTCCCGGCAGGGGGGTATCTCATCGTCACAGAGAGCCCGGAGGCGGTTCGCGCCAAGTGGAGCGTCGGCCGATTCAGCCTGCCTTCCGATCGAGTGCTGGGACCCTATGAAGGCCGATTGAGCAACGAGGGGGAGAACCTGGTCCTGTGCAACGCCTCCGGCGAGATCGAAGACGAAGTCGACTACCGGATCGGGTTCCCCTGGCCTACCGTGGGGGACGCGGTTCCGACCAATAGCAGCGGCACAGCCTATTCCATGCAACTGGTGCATCCGGATCTGGACAACGGCATCGCAGGCAACTGGCGTTCGGCAAGTCCCACCCCGACAGGGATGAACCATGCGGTGTATTCCAAGAATGTCGGCCCATACATGGACGAGGTCCGACACGAGCCCGGGCAGCCCCTTTCCGGGCAGCCCGTAACAGTAACGATCAGAGTGACGGATCCCGACGGCGTCATTGGTGTCTCCCTGGAGTACCAGGTGGTCGCGCCGGGCAAGTACATCCCCGCGTTCCTGCCGACATCCCAGGCCGTTCTCGATGACAATCCGGATGCGCCGCCGGCGCCGAATCCTCGGTATCACAACTCCGCTGACTGGATACAGGTCTTCCTGCGCGACGACGGCGCTGATGGCGATGCGGTCGCGGGCGATCACGTCTACACCGCGACGTTGCCCGGCCAGCCGAACCGGACGCTGGTGCGATACCGCATCGAGACGATGGACCTGCTGGGCAAAGGCACCATGGCTCCTCGCGCGGACGATGCCGCGCTCAACTTCGCGTACTTCGTCTACGACGGCGTCCCGGACTACGAAGGGTTCTCCTTCGAGATGCTTCAATCGCTTCCGGTACACTTGCTCCTGACGCGCAGCGAGGACATGCGCCAGGCTTCGGACGAGGAGATTCCGCAGTTTGCGGCCGCCGGCTCCAATCCGGCCCGCTTCGTCTACAACTGGCGCGGAACGTTCGTCTACGACGGCGTTGTCTACGACAACATCCGCTACCGCCTGCGCGGAGCCAACGGCCGCTACCTGGGCGGCAGCACGAAGCGCAGCATGCGGTTCCGCTTCAACCGCGGCCACTATTTCCAGGCGCTGGACGCGGACGGCGAGCCCTATCCGGCGAAGTGGCGGACGCTGACCACGGCCAAGGGTTTCGACAACCGCCTGACTCTGACCTATTCGCTCAACGAGCACATCAACTTCCACCTGTTCAACAAGCTCGGCGTGCCCGCTCCGTACTCGTACTATTTCCACTTTCGCGTGGTGGACGGCGCCGAGGAGGCCCCCGATCCCTGGCGCGGTGACTTCTGGGGTTTGGGATTCGCACAGGAGTCCTACGACAGCGACTTCCTCGATGCGCACGGGCTGGAGAAGGGCAATCTCTATAAGCTGATCAACTCCACCACCGACGCCAAGGCGCAGCAGCGCTACCAGGCGCCGGGCGCGGTGATGGACGGCTCCGACCACGACAACATCCAACGCAATCTGACCGCCTACAGCACAGCGGAGTTCATTCGCAACCACGTCCGTCTCGACGAGTGGTATGTCTATCATGCGCTGTGCCAGGCGATTCGGCACTACGACTACTGGCCCACCGCCAACAAGAACGCGGCGTGGTACTTCGAGCCGGTGTATACGCCCCCGAACAGCTTTCTCGGCCTGATGTGGACGTTGCCCTGGGACACCGACGCGACCTGGGGACCGACCTGGAACGATGGTTACGACGTCGTCTACAACAGCGTCTTTGGGGCCGGCGGCGCCCGGGCGGAATTGCAGACGGACTATTTCAACGCGGTCCGCGAGATTCGCGACCTGCTCTGGCAGCGGGATCAGATTGAGCCGTTGATTGATGAATTCGCCGCACCGATTGCCGAGTTCGTCGAGGCCGACCGAAGGCGGTGGCTGAACGCGCCGTCCGATGCGGGCAACTACAATGGTCTGGGCGGGGCCGGCAAGAACGGCATCGCCGCTCTGGTTCGAGACATGAAGAACTTCGCGTTCGTGGGCGGCAGTTGGCCCGGCGGCAGCGTCGGCGCGGGCGGTCGCGCCGCTTTTCTCGATTCGCTCGCCGACGGGGCCGAGGGGGATTCAATACCCCGCACGCCGACAGTGACGTATGTGGGCGAGCCCGGATTCCCGGCCAATGCCTTGCGGTTTCAGACGTCCGCCTTCTCCGATCCGCAAGGGGCGTACACCTTCGCCGCTATGAAATGGCGCATCGCGGAGGTCTCGCCGGACACGCAGGGGCCCGCGCAGCCGGACAGCCTCACACTCGTGCCGGACCGAGCATCGTGGCGCTATCTGAAAGGCCTGACTGAACCGTCGGCTACCACTGGAGCTTGGCGCCAGGCCGGCTTCGATGACTCTATGTGGCAGACGGGCCCGACGCCCATTGGGTACGGTGAGGCGTTCATCGCCACGACCCTCGGTGACATGCAGGGACTCTACACGACGGTGTACGCACGCAAGCAGTTCACCGTGTCCGATCCTGCCGCGTTCGACAATGTGCTCATCGATGTGCAGTACGATGACGGTATCCTCGTCTGGATCAATGGCCGACTTGTCGTCCACGAGAACGTCGCATCGGCCGAACCGCTTCACGGCGCCACCGCGGAAAGCGCGATCGGGATCTCCGACTCTGTGTCGTACTTGCTTGCCGATCCGACCGCATATCTGGTCGAAGGGACGAACACGATTGCGGTTCAACTGTTCAACGCCTCTCTGGCTGGCAGTTCCGACTGCTTCTTCGATCTGCGTTTGCTCGGGCATCTGGGTTCACAGGAATCGCTTCAGGGCGGCGGAGTGGTTGAGACGGCCGCTCGCAAGTACGAGATCGAGGCCGTCTGGGAGAGCGCCGAGTCCATGACGTTCAACCCCGAAGTTACGATTCCGGCCGGCGCGGTCCGGGCCGGACGAACCTACCGAGTTCGCTGTCGGATGAAGGACAACACCGGTCGATGGAGCCACTGGTCCGATCCCGTGCAGTTCGAGGCGGGCGAATCCCTCTCGGTTGACTCGGGGACCGGACTGCGGATCACGGAGCTGATGTACAATCCGCCGGTCTTGGCCTCGGAGCCCGACATTGACAACGAGGACTTCGAGTTCATCGAGCTGAAGAATATCGGCGACGAGGTCCTGGATCTGTCGGACGTTTCCTTCGTCGAAGGAATCGCGTTCGATTTTCGCGATGGGGACATCACGATGCTGCCGCCGGGCGAATTCGTCCTAATCGTTCGCAACCGGGAGGCCTTCCTGTCATACTACGGTTCCGAGATGGCGGCCCTGATCGCGGGGCAGTACGAGGGCAAGCTGGCCAACGAGGGGGAGAGCATCCGGCTGGTGGACTTCTGGAATGGCGCGATCGCCGAGTTCGCCTACGACGACGCCGACGGCTGGCCCGCCTTGGCCGACGGCGCGGGCCATTCTCTGGTTCCGCTGCCTTCGGCCATACCTGGGCAGCCGGTAGGGGCGAATGATTATTCGACCCTGCTCCGAGACCCGGCAAACTGGCGCGCCAGCACGTACATCGGCGGCTCGCCGGGAATGGATGATCCCCTGTAGACCTCTGGCGCTTGTCGGCATACCGCGATCTTGATACCATGACTCAACCAGTTCGCAGAGGTGATCCCGATGGCCATCGGGACGTCGCCCCGGCCAGTTGGATGAGGATTCTGTCATGCGATCGATTCCCATCATACTGCTGCTGAGCCTCAATGCCGGCTTTGCAGCACAGCCCAGGGAAGAGGCAATGCCCATGCAGGAATGGACCAGACAGGTGGGCGCTCAGACGAGGCCCGACAAGACCGAGACGTTCAACGTGACAGACTACGGCGCGGTTGCCGACGGCCGGACGCTCAACACCAGAGCCATTCAGGCCGCCATCGACGCCTGCGCCGCCAGAGGCGGCGTCGTGACATTCGATCCCGGCGCGTATCTGACCGGCTCGATTTTCGTCAAGGGAGGTGTGACGCTTTGCATCGACGAGGGCGTCGAGATTCTGGGCAGCCAGAGCCTTGCCGATTATCCCGAAATCGACACGCGCATAGCCGGCATTGAGATGCGCTGGCCGGCGGCGCTGATCAATGTCTGCGACCAGGACAACGTTGCCGTCGTGGGCAATGGGCTTGTCAACGCGCAGGGAAGGGCGTTCCGGCAGAGGTACTGGACCCTGCGGCGCGAGGAGTACGAACCTCAGGGGCTTCAGTGGGTTGTGGACTATGACTGCAAACGGCCTCGCACGCTTCTCGTCTCGCGCTGCTCGAATGTCACGATCAAGGGCTTTGCGCTCCACGAGGCCGCGTTTCGGACGGTCCACGTTCTCTATTCGAAACACATCACCATCGATGGTCTGACGGTTCGCAATAACACGGACGGTCACGGGCCGGGCATCGATGGGATCGATATCGACTCCTCGTCGTTCGTGCTGATCCAGAAGTGCGACATCGAGGGCGGGGACGACAACGTCTGCCTCAAGGCCGGCCGGGACGCCGATGGGCTGAGAGTGAACCGTCCCACGGAGTACGTCGTCGTCCGCAACAACACTTCCCGCGCGGGCGGGGGGCTGATCGCCTGCGGCAGCGAAACGTCCGGCGGCATTCGCCACGTGCTGGCCCATCACCTCAAGGCTGGCGGCATGGGCGCCGGATTGCGGTTCAAATCGGCCCGGACCTGCGGGGGAACGGTGGAGGATATTCATCTGGAAGATATCGAGATCGACGGCGTCGGTGCGGTTCTCGATGTGGCTGTGAACTGGAATCCGAGCTACAGTTACTGCACGCTGCCGCAGGGGTACACGCACCAGACGCTCCCGCCACACTGGAAGACCCTGCTCCAGAAGGTCGAACCGCCCGAGCGGGGGATTCCCGAGATCAAGGATGTGCACATTGCACGGCTTCAGGCATCCGGAGCCAGACGAGCCATCTCCGCCTCTGGAATGCGCACATCGATTCTGAAGGACTTCATCCTCAAAGACATCGAGATCGAAGCCGACACAGCCGGACAGATCATGTTCGCCAAGGGCTGGCGCTTCGACAACGTCTCGATCCGGACCCGGGAGGATCGCAAGCTGGACGTCCAGGGCTGCGAGGACATGCAGCTCCTGGAGAGGCCGTAGGGTGGGCCACGCCCACCATCTGTCTATTGGCTCTGGCACATCAGTCGAACGATCGTCATCGAATACGGGCGGAAATCGTAGCGGAACTCGGCGGAGCGCACCGGAACCCTCGACTCGACCGGCGCGATCTTTCGCGGCGCCTCGAACGAGTTCTCGTCGTTCAGATCGTCGCTCGCAAGGACCGTCACGTTCGCCTGAAGTCCCACCGTTTTGGCGCCCCTGGTCTGGATGATCGCCCGGACCGGTTCGCCCGTCGCGTTGACCACCTTGAGGATCATCTCGTTCGAGGTCTCATCGTAGACCGATGAAGCATAGAATCGCGGCTTGCCGTCCGGCGTCGTGGCGGGCTCGGCCACCGCCACCGGCAGCACGCGGTCGCCTCGGTTCAGGCTGAAGAGCTTCTGTACATAGTAGTTCGGCGTGCCGAAGACGCGGAGGTTGTCGAACCAGATCAAATCGGGCCGCCATTGCCAGCCGTCCACGTGGCAGAACAGCGGAGCGTAGCAGCTCATCGTCACCAGATCCGCGTTGCGTTCGAGCCCGGTCATGAAAGCCGCCTCGGCCAGAGCGGTGTGCCAGTTGTTGCGGTTGTCCGGGCTGGCGACGCCGATGCTCTGGGCCCCGTACTCGCCGACGAAGATCTCCGAGCCGTCGCGCTCATAGTTGTCATAGAAGTGGGCGTTGTCGAGGAACCAGTCGGGCCGGCGATAGAAGTGCTCGTCGACGATATCGGCCTTGAGCCGGCGGTATTGCGACCAGAGGTAGTCGATCTCCTGTTGGCCGTTGGGGAAGATGGTTGCATCGGACCCCGTCCCGGCGATCAACTGGATGTCCGGATACTTGTCCTGAATTGCTTTGACGAAGACCTTGTAGCGTTCGATGTACTGCGGCCCCCATTGCTCGTTGCCAATGCCCAGCAGCTTGAGGCCGAAGGGCTCAGGGTGGCCCATTTCCGCGCGTTTGCGGCCCCAGCCGCTGTCGGCGGGCCCGTTGGCGAACTCGATCAGATCGAGCGCATCCTGCACGTAGGGTCCCAACTCGTCCATCGGCGCCAGCTCGCCCGTGTTGAACTGGCAGGCCATGCCGCAGTTGATGATCGGCATCGGCTCGGCCCCGAGGTCTTCGCTGAGCAGGAAGTACTCATAGAAGCCCAGCCCGAAGCTCTGGTAGTAGTCGGGCGTCAGGCGGTGGTTGAACTCGGTGTTCCAGCGATTGACGATCAGCTTGCGGTCGGCGGGGTCGCCGATCGTGGTTTTCCATTGGTACCGCACGTCGAGCGTGCGGCCTTCCACGATGCATCCGCCGGGAAATCGCAGAAAGCCTGGCTTCATCTCCGCCAGCATCTGCACCAGGTCGGCCCGCAGGCCGCCTTCCCGATCCTTCCACGTATCGACGGGAAAGAGCGACACCATGTCGAGGTCCAGCGTGCCCGAGCCCTCGACGAACAGGTTCAGGCGGGCCTTCTCCTCGGTGCTTTCGGCGCGCAGCACGGCGGTATACTCCTGCCATTGCGAGGTGAAGCGATCGAGCTTCGTCTCCGCCAGCGGCCGCCTGCCGCGACCGGCCAGTTCGACTCGTAGCGTCATCGGGCCTCCTGCGGTCAGACGGGCTCGGACGCTGAATCGATAGTCCTTGCCCTCGCGGATGCCCATGCCTCGAAATCCGCCATTGGAGATTCCAAAACCCCGGCCGGTCTTGCCGACCTTCATCCGCAGGAAATGCGCATTCGTCTGTTTCTCTGGGTACTTCTCGACGTAGATGTAGCCCTCGGAGCCCGATTGCAGGATTCGGCTCCAGCCCATGATGCTATCGGGGAATTCGAAGGAGCGGTTCTTCACCAGCTCGGCATACAGGCCGCCGTCGGCGCCGAAATTGATGTCCTCGAAGAAGACGCCCCACATGGTCGGCCGGATCGCGGCCCCCGGCTGATCGACCTGAACGCTGATCCGCGTCTGCCCCGGCGAGGCCGTGGCAAGCCCCAGCATTACAGAACACAACGCGAGAATCGTCCAACCCGTCTTCATGCCACCATCTCCTAAGACCCATTGCACCGGCTTCGGCTTCGCGATACACCAACGCTGCCGCCCCGTTGTTACAGGATGGCCGGCCATTTGTCAATCCGCCACGAGCGCGGCTTTGGGGTTGCCGCTGGCAGGCCGTCCGATTACCCTGTGCACCGAGTATGGAGAACCAGGATCGCAATATCGTTCTGATCGGCATGCCGGGCGTCGGCAAGAGCACCATTGGCGTGCTGCTGGCCAAGGCGCTCGGCTGTCACTTCCTCGATACCGACGTCTTCATGCAGGCGATGCAGGGCAAGTCCTTGCAGGAGATGATCGACCGTGACGGGCTGGCCGCCTTCTGCCAGGCGGAAGAAGACTACATCCTCTATCTCGACGCGACCAACACCGTCATCGCCACCGGCGGCAGCGTCGTGTACAGCGGGCACGCGATGCGGCACCTGGCCGAGCACGGCGTTATCGTGCACCTCGACCTGCCCGTCGAACGGATCGAGGAGCGAATCCGCAACCTCCAGACGCGGGGCGTGGTCATGGAGAAGGGCCAGACCATCCGCTCGCTCTACGCCGAACGCGAACCCCTCTACCGCCAATGCGCCCGGATCACCATCGATTGCACCAACAAAAACCACGACCAGATCGTCACCGAAATCCTCGACGCCCTCCGTTCGTAGAATTTCTCGCGATCTGTGCCCAAGCCACCACTTTTCGCGCCTATTTTCCGCCCGGCAACCAGACAATGGAGTAGGAACAAGATCGTGCGGGCCCGTTAGGAGTGCAGAAGATCGATTCGCAGGCGAAACTGGTTCGAGCCGCCCAAGCCGGAGACCTTGATAGCTTTGGCACGCTGTGTGAGAGCTATTATGCCCCCCTTGTCGCGGTGGCTTATAGTGTCCTTGGCGACCATCAGCTTGCCGAGGACGCCGCCCAGGAGGCCTTCGCCCGGGGTCTGACCAATCTCAGGAAACTGAAGGACTCCGAGAAGTTCGCGCCCTGGCTGGCGCAGATATGCCGCCACGTGGCAGCGGATATGGCCCGCGTCCGTCGCCGCAGCGCAAGCGTGGAAGAAAGAGCCGAGAGAACGAATGACCGCCAGGACGATGAGCCCATTCGACAGGTTCGCATCGCGATCGATCGCCTGCCCACGTCGATGAAAGAGGTGGTGGTTCTGCGATACTACAACCACTGTTCCTATGAGCAGATGTCCGCCGTGTTGGGTTTGTCGAGAACGACCATCAACGGCCGCCTGACGCGGGCCAAACGAAAACTCGCTAAGATGCTCCGTCAACATGACGGAATGGAGAGATAGACCATGAAGGCCAACGACAACGACAGAAGGCTCGATAATGTGCTCCACCAGGCCGTTGGCCGGGATGATCCGGCATTCAATTTCGAAAGATGGAAGCAGGAGCACCGCGAGGAGATCGACGAGTTCAATGCCCAGATTTCTGGTGAGCCGATTCGAAGCTGCCGAGGGGTTCGCCTTATGGAATTGATGCCAAGACGTCCGGCGGTCAGAGTGGCCGTTGCAGCCGTCCTGGTTCTTGTGCTGTGGGTGGGCATGTCTCGATGGAGCAATCCCAGCGGAGGATTGGCGTTCGGCGAAGTCCTTGAGCAGACGGCCAAGATCCAGACCTTTCACGCCAAGCTTTATCAAAACGGCAAAGAAAGCGAGATTTGGGGCAAACGCCCCAATAGGTTGCGCTGGGTGTACGATGAGGACATCATCGAGATCTCCGACGGGCCCACGCTGTGGCTTGTGAATGTCCCTTTCCACAAGGCAACGCAGAAACCGTCCCACTACTTCCAGGATGCCCAGCGTCGCGGCCTTGATGTCATGGACGACTTCCTTCAGGTTCGCTTTACCGAGGGGCTGTCGGGCTTCTTTTCGGAAGAACCCGTTGGTCGCATCCGGCAGGGGGGCAAGGTCTTTGATGTCTACCGCATGGACTTCACCACTCAGGAAGGCCCAGCCCATTTTGAGGCCCTGGTCGACGCCGAAACCCATTTGCTCCATTCGCTCAGCATCCAGGTGGGGCAGGGCGACGAGCTTTCAGTCGATCTGAGGTTCTTCGTGACGGACTATGACATTCCATTGTCTGACGACTTGTTCATTTTCGAGCCCGGCCCGACGATGAAGGTGACGGTGGAAGAGCCACAGCCGACCGAAGTACAGGCGGCCGAGGAGGGAGGCGCCACCCTCTCCGGGCGGATCGTCTGGGCTCATAACGGCAAGCCCGTTGCGGGGGCGCGTCTAACGTTCTTCGGCGGCCGTATGGTAACTGTTGCTGACGGGAAGAGGGACCGCGAATTCTTCGAACGCACGGAGACGGATCGAGACGGCTACTGGCAGATCTCCGGTGTGCCGCCCGGAGCCGTCTGGATCGGCGTGCGAAGTTGGGAATTTGAGTGGCCGGCGATGCCCACGTTTACGACCAATGTCGGCACGTCCAAAGATCCACGCGTTCTCGTCGATGGCCGGAGCAGCTACACAGGCCTGGATTTCAAGGTCTACAAGCCCGACGACTTCTATGCACATCTCACGGCCCAGGTCAGCAATGAAGACGGACAACCCATTCGAGACGTCAGCGCCTATCTGATGTACGCCGACTCAGGCGACACGCACCAGTCCGTCTATGCGACAAAACGACGCCATCAGTTCACGCGCCGCGATGGCCAGTTCGACGATTCCGAGATCTGGCCCACCTATCGCCCGGTCAGACTGCACGTGGGACACAAAGATCCCAATGGCCCCTATCCCTTGCGGGGCGTGCACAGTGAGCCGTTCATCATCGAGCCGGCGCAGGAATACCACCTGGATATCGTGTTGCCCTATGAACGTGAGCTGATGGTCCAGGTCGTCGATGCGCAAGGCCGTCCGCTCGAAGGCATCTGCGTCAGTCTGCTCGACGGCGAATGGGGCGGTGCCTTCTCGCCCCCTTCTTACCAACTGGAGGACCAGGCTTTCAGCGATTCCGATGGCTTGGTGCACGGTTCCGGCCTGCTGCCGGGTGAGAACATCCTGATCGCGCTGAAACGTTTGGACCCGAACGCACCCGACCTCTGGAATCCGTCGGTAGCGAACCTCACACCGGTTACGGGGCCGACCGATCGGAGCATGCCGCTCGTCCAGGTCACGTTCGACGACCGACCAATCACTGTCGAGGGGAAGGTCGATCCCGGATTTCCGATCGACCGGGCCCGCGTTGCAGCATACGTCACAGGCCAGCCTGGCGACCTGCGGCACATGCCCTTTGCACAAGTCGACGCCGATCGAGAGGGGCGCTTCATCTTGCGTGGCGTTCCCGCCGGCACAATACGTTTGCTCTACAGTGCCACCGGCCCAGATGGGATTTCTCGCCGTGGGGAAGGTGCTCTGGTCGTCGAATCGGGCCAGTTTTGTCGCGTTGAATTCGCCAACGAGGATCTCCAAGTACTCAGCCGCGAACCCATTTTCTGAGTGTTGCAGTCCTGTATATGAACCCCGTTCCCGCCCCGAGATTCTCGTCGGGGCGGCTCGATTTCTGCGCGCCCACAGAAAACACGCCCTAAGCTAAAGCACGGCCGGCCCTCCGGTTGTTATATTGGTGAGACGGGAATGGTCTCGACGAAAGGGCTTTTTCGGTGAAGTGGGAAGAACGGGTGCTGGTTTGGCGGCTGAATCGGGGCGACGCGACGGCTCTGTCGGAGGTGTACGAGCGGTGCCGGGACGATCTGCTCCGGCTGGCCGGGGCCATGCTGCACGATGCGGCGGCGGCCGAGGACATCGTGCAGGACGTCTTCGTCGCCTTCGCCGGCTCGGCCCGCACCTTTCGGCTGACCGGCCGGCTGAAGGGTTATCTGGCCACGTGCGTGGCCAACGCCGCCCGCAACCGGATCAAGGCGGCCGCAAGGCGCAGAACGACGGACCTCGAAGAGGTGGCCGATCTGCCGTCGCCGGACGAGTCCGCCGCAGGCGGAGAACGCTGGATGGTGCTCAGCGAGCAGTTCGAGCGCGTCAGCGGCGCGATGGCGGAGTTGCCCGCCGAGCAGCGCGAGGTCATCACGCTGCACGTGTATGGCGATATGACGTTTCGCGAGATCGCCGAGTGGCAGCAGGCGTCGATCAAGACGGTGCAGAGCCGCTACCGTTACGGCCTGGACAAGCTCCGTTCGGCCCTGAATGAAGATCAAAGTGCAAAGTGC
>Ga0209722_1001237_pt1 | contig 23239 bp, 19 predicted proteins | sample BioC12SIPDNA_2_FD_185745 | JGI IMG/M metagenome (GOLD analysis project Ga0209722, IMG submission 185745) | Anaerobic biogas reactor microbial communites from Washington, USA - Biogas_R1_A C12 SIP DNA (SPAdes) (version 2) | ecosystem: Engineered > Bioreactor > Anaerobic > Unclassified | place... | reverse complement strand
GCATTTCAGATTCCTCCCGCGGATTCCATGGACATGTTCCAGCCAGTAGTCCCGTAGGTGTGCCATGCACACCATGACACATTCATCTCCAGCGCAGGGCGTGGAGTTCTTCTTCGGTGCGGATGAACTTCACGGTGCCATCGTTGAGCAGGACGCAGCCGCCTTTCGGGTCGTGGTTGTCGAACGTAAACAACTCCGGCCCGCCGTGCTGGTTCCACCCCGCCTTCGTCTCAAACAGCAGCACCATCTCCCCCGGCGAATCCCACTTGCAGGCCTCGTTCAGTGCATAGTGACATCGTCCTTCCTCCGCGCCAGGGCAGGAAAGAGCAACCTGCAGATGGTCGCTTCCCAAGCCTGCCTCCCGGCTGGCCCGCGTCAGCAGATCGCACCATTTCTCAGGGGGCGGGACGGGCCCTCCGTTCCGATAGAACAACCGACGCACGTCATTATACAGTCGCAAGAGATGTCGCAGGCACCCGATGCGATGGACCAGGGCCTGAATCCGTGGTGGATAGAGAAACGCCGCTTCGCCGGGCCGTGGGGCACATCTGAACCGCTCCGCGTTCTCGGTCTCTATCAGGTTCTTGCCGAACAAGGTGAAGCTTCCGACTCGTTCATCGCCCTGATAACAAGCGAACAGGACAACGTCCTTCGTGCGGACCGTGCCTTGGGCAGGTCCATCGTATATGACTGATGCCAACGTGCGCACCAGCGTATGGATATACTCGGCATCCTCAACGACGATCCACTCCTGTGCGGCCAGCTCATCAATCTCCTCCTGGCTGAGCACGGCGCGCTCCTGGGGCATCTCAGCGATGTAGTCAAGGGCAGACGGGAAGTAACGAATCCTCACCTCTGTACAAGTGGCCACATCCGGAAGTCCAACTGCGGGAACGCCGGCCCGGAAGCCGTCTGCCTGCTTCGGAACCAGCAACCGCGCAAGCATCAGCGCCGTACCCAGCAGAACCACACAACAGAGCACGATGACAATCGCCGTTCTGAATCGAAACATTTCTTTCCTCTCACTTCCACCGCAGTCCCGTAGGATAGGCTTTAGCCCATGCGGCGTCTTTGTCACAACGCGGACCTACTTCCAACGCAGGGCGTGGAGTTCTTCTTCGGTGCGGATGAATTTTACGGTGCCGTCGTTGAGCAGGACGCAGCCGCCACGGGGCTCGTGGTTGTCGAACGCAAACAACTCCGGCCCGCCATGCTGGTTCCAACCATCCTTTGTCTCGAACAGCAGAACCGTTTCCGGGAGAGAGTCTGGCTTGCAGTTCTGGTTAATCGCGTAGTGACAGCTCCCATTGGGAACAGATGGGCAGCTAAAGTGCCTCAACGTCTCCGTCTCAGTGTCCCCTCGACGCACGTAGCGACGAATAAGGGCATCGCACCATGTCGACGCAGAAGGGTATGGCACGTCATCCTCGGACGCTCTCAGGCCTGCATAAAGGTAGCGGAGATTGCGCGCACATTCCAAGCGAATGCGAATTTGCGGGAGCAACTCCGAAGACCGTACTTGTGAGACGATCATCTGAAGCAGGCCCAAAGGAGTCCTATAAGTGAAGACCTGCTTATCTTCGGTGACCAGGGTCCTGTCACTGTACACTACAAGACACAACGGTGCCCTGCCATCGAAATGGCAAAGAAGGGTGTGGACGATCGTCGTACGATATGTCCCTCTTTGCTGGCCTTCATACGATCCAGACGCGATCAGCTGGGCGAATGTACGCACGCTCTCCGGGTTATCCACCGCAAACTCAAGGAGTCCCTCAATGTCTTGCGCCTCTTCCGCAGTGAGGAGGCTCTTCTCCGCCTCTGTCTTCCAGATGGGGTATCCCATGCCTATCGGGAATTGCCGGACCTCGATCCGCGTGCAATGGCTCAGGTCGGGCGGAGAAGACCCTGGCAACCCCGTGCGGCGCGACCGGAACAGGATGTTCAACGCTGCGAATACGAGGACAATACACAAGACGCCAAGCGCAACGGCTCGTACCAGACGACCTGACGATGCTCGAAGGTTGTTCTTGTGGGTAGAGTCCGAACGGTTCATGCCTGATCTCATGCGCAATGCCTCTACTCCCAGCGGAGGGTGTGGAGTTCTTCTTCGGTGCGGATGAACTTCACGGTACCGTCGTTGAGAAGGACACAGCCGCCTTTCGGGTCATGGTTGTCGAACGTAAACAACTCCGGCCCGCCGTGCTGGTTCCAACCCGCCTCCGCCTCGAACAGCAACACCACATCCGGCGCCGAATCCACCCCGCAATTCGGATTCATCGCGTAGTGACATCTGCCCGGTCCGGCGCTTGGGCATTGAAAGGCTTCGGGCGGCTCCCTGTGCACGATTGCATCAGACCAGCGTGCAGGGCGAACGGCCTGGTTCGTTCTCGCCATATGGCGTTCGATAGCCACCCTGAGCAGACTGATCTGGTTTCCGCACTTCACGCGGAGGTGAAACGGCCTGGTCTCCGACATCACGAAGCCAAATCCGGGAAACCCCGGTAGCCCGTCGTGTCTGAACAAGTTGCGCTTTTCGTCCTGTATGGATGGGCCCCGCACCAGAAACGATGTCAACTGACGAGCGCCACGATAACCACTGACGTGGAAGACTGGCTGGCCCCCAATGGACACGGCTTCAGGAAGCGTTTCCCGATATGTGGCGAGGGCTACAGCGCGCGCCAACGCCAGGATGTGTTCCCGTCTTGTGACGATCACAGTCTCGAGGGATTGCAGGTACTCTGTCTCCTCAGAATCGAGCAGATTGTCCTCGCAACCTGCGACAATAGCCTCCAACACTGACGGCGTGCAGCGGATCTCAAGACGCGTACACTTGCTCAGGTCGGGGGGTGACGGGGTATCGCCCGGACCGGCCTCCGGCCCCTTGCGGCACGAGGTGGCAAGGAGGACCAAGGCGCACAGGACGGCTACGGCCCAAGCCGCAAGGTGGCGTGCGGCTGGCGCCGATGCGGCGTGTGAGGCGACCGGCATGCACGATCGGTTGCCGCGGGCCCTTTGCGATGTCGCTGGCTCTGTCCGCCGGATTGTGGGGGTTTCCGTCCGCATTGGCTTGCTCCCATGAGTTATGCCTCCATCATACCCTGCGACGGAGGGGGTGTTCAAGGGCCGCAATGCGTTTTTTCGACATGGTGAAACGCCGGCCTTGTGGCGGCGGCCTGTCGGTGGTACGAATGGAGACGCAAGATGCGTCTTGGGGGGCAGAAACGACATGGACACGACATACAGGACAACGTGGCGGCTTCTGACGACGGCGGTGTTGCTCTGTGCCGGCGGCCCGGCGGCTGTTCTTGCGGCGGCCGCCCCACCGACGGCAAAGGCGAGCCTCGCGACGCTGACGCGGGACACGACCTTCGGCGAGGCCATTGACGCGATGCGAAACGCGACCACACCCCCGCTGAACATCGTGGTGCTCTGGCGACAGATCGGCGACGGCGCGGACATCCATCGCGAGACGCCGATCGGGTTCGACAGCATCCCGGGGCTTCGTCTGCGTCAGGTTCTGGAGATCCTGCTGTCGTCCGTTTCGGCGGGCAGCGCCGCCCGGCTTGGATATACCGTAGACAGCGGTGTGATTATCATCGCCACCGCCGACGCCCTGCCGAGGCGCAGAAGCGTGACGCGCGTCTACGACGTCAGCGATCTGGTGGCCGCGCCGTCGTACGCGCCCGACCCCGGCATGATGCGCATGATGATGGGCGGCGGCATGACGGGCGGCTACGGACAGGGTCTCGGGGGCTACAACGCAGGCGCCGGCCTGCCAGGCGTGGTCGGCTCCACAGCAGGAAGCACCCGCTGAACCCCTACTCCAGCCTCCGGTCTCCAGTCTCCAGCCTGCTCAACCCGTACGTCGGGCCGCCCGGCGGCGGTCGGCTTCTTTGAGGAAGCGCTTGCGGATCCGAATCGACTTCGGGCAGACCTCCACCAGCTCGTCCTGCTGGATGTATTCCAGGCACACCTCCAGGCTCATGATGCGAGGCGGACGCACACGAGCCGCATCGTCCTTCGACGAGGTGCGGATGTTCGTGAGTTGCTTGGCCTTCGTCGCGTTCACGGGGATGTCGTTGTCCTTGCAATGCTCGCCGACGACCTGGCCCTCGTAGACCTCATCGCCCGGCCGCACGAAGAAGGCCCCGCGATCGTACAGCGCATCGAGCGCGTAGGCCGTGACGATGCCCGTCTCCGTCGCGATCATCACGCCCGCCTGCCGCTGCGGGATCGAGCCGCGCATCGGCTCGTACCGCTCGAACGTATGGTGCATCACCGCGCGGCCCTGCGTCGCCGTCAGGATGCGGGCGTTGAGGCCGAACAGCCCGCGCGACGGGATCATGAACTCCATGTGGACGTAGTCGCTGACGCCGCTCTTGGAGTCCATCTTCAGCATTTCGCTTCGCCGGTTGCCGATCAGGCTCATCACCGCGCTCTGGCATTCGGCGGGGCATTCGATCACCAACCGCTCGATCGGTTCCTGCCGGAATCCGTTGACCATCTTGATGATGACCTCCGGCTTGCCCACGCAGACCTCGTAGCCCTCGCGCCGCATGTTCTCCAGCAGGATGCCGAGGTGCATCAGCCCGCGTCCGGAGACGACGTAGGCGTCGGCGTTCTCGCCCGGCTGGACCCGCAACGCCACATTGGTCTGAAGCTCCTTGTACAGACGGTCGCGAAGGTTCAGCGACGTGACGTACTTGCCTTCCTTTCCGGCGAACGGGCCGTTGTTGACATGGAATGTCATGCTCATCGTCGGCTCGTCGATCGCCACAATCGGCAGCGCGCTCGGCTCGTCCGGGCAGGCGATCGTATCGCCGATATCGACCGGGTCCAGGCCCGCCACGGCGCAGATGTCGCCGGCCTGGGCGGTCAGCGACGGCTTCTTGCCCAGCCGTTCGAACTCGTACAACTGCACCACTTTCTGCTGTGTGTGGCGCCCGTCCTTGTCGATCACCGTCACCGACTGGGCCTGCGTCAGCCGCCCGGCGAAGACCTTCCCGATCGCCACACGCCCGACGTAATCGGAATACTCCAGAGTGGTCACCAGCATCTGGAGGGGACGGTGAGGATCGACCTTCGGGGCCGGAACCGACCGGATGATGGCGTCGTACACCGGCTTGAGATTGTCGTTGGGTCTGGCCAGATCGGTGGTCGCCCAGCCTTCCTTCGCCGAAGCAAACAGCACGGGAAAATCCAGCGCCTCGTTGTCGGCGTCCAGATCGACGAACAAGTCGAAAACCTCGCTGACCACGTCGTCGGGCCGCGCGTCGTGGCGGTCGGCCTTGTTGACCACGAGGATGGGCTTGAGTCCATGCTGGAGGGCCTTGCCCAGCACGAACCGCGTCTGTGGCATGGGACCTTCGAAGGCATCGACGACCAGCAGGACGCCGTCGGTCATCTTGAGGACGCGCTCGACCTCGCCGCCGAAATCGGCGTGGCCCGGCGTATCGACGATGTTGATCTTGTACACCCCGCCGTCGGCATCGACGTACTGGATCGCGCAGTTCTTGCTCAGAATCGTGATCCCGCGTTCGCGTTCGATGGGGTTGGAGTCCATAATCAACCCGTGCTGACCGCCGGCCAGCTTGTCCAGGTCTTCGTCGCGGAACATCCCCGATTGGTACAGGAGCTGATCCACCAGCGTCGTTTTTCCATGGTCCACGTGAGCGATGATCGCCACGTTACGAACCGTCTCAGCGTACATACACGGTAATCCTCAGATTCACAGTCTGCCTGAAATCCGCTATTGGCCGCCGACTCGCAACCGAGCCGGCCCCACCCCCACAAGATGAGCCCTGTAGTATACCTCGATCTGAGTCCGAAAGCAATACCCCCCGTGCGAAAATTCGCCCCACAGCACTGGGGAGATTCGCCCCGGCCGAACCGCAACCGTTCGCAGTGGCGTCGTCAGACGCGATATATGCCGTTTGTAGTGGCGTGGTCAGACGCTATCATATGCCCTGACAGGCACACCACGAACAAACGAAGCCCCCGTTTGCAGAACTGGCGGAATCTCCCCGGCCGGACCGCGGCAGATGGCAGTCCGGCCCCCTCCCAATAGACGTGGTGTCGCATTGAGCGGTCAGTTGATGACCACGCATCCTTGCAGCAGAACCATCACAACCGCCCATCCCAGAACCAACAGCACCTTGCTCATACTCTTGCCTTCCGAACGAAACGAGATTGGTCTCCCATCGAGCCGAATACCATAGCGGACCCCTGGCGTCCGGTCAATGCCCGTGCCGTTCCGCGTTTGGCCCTTGCGGCCGGCCCGATTCTGTGTCACCCTATTGAGGCCGGACTCATCGAAGGAGTAACGAACTCGTTCGAGGCCGACATCGACCTTGTTGGAACGGGAACGCGATGAGCACAGAACCGAATTGGCTGCGATGGGCGAAGCAACTGGCCGCGTTGGCGCAGAACGGCCTGACCTTCTCCGACAACCCCTACGACATCGAACGCTACGAGCACCTCCGCGAGATCGCCGCCGAGATGATGGCCGAGGGGTTCGATCTGGACAAGAAGAGCTTCCTCGATCTGTTCGCGCGCGAGCAGGGCTATGCCACGCCCAAGGTGGACGTGCGCGGCGCGGCCTTTCGCGACGGCAAGATCCTGCTCGTCCGCGAGGCGCTCGACGGCGGCTGGACCCTGCCCGGCGGCTGGGCCGACCCCTGCCAGAGCCCGTCGGAGGCGGTCGTCCGCGAGATCTTCGAGGAGTCCGGCTTCGAGGCCCGCGTCCGCAAGCTGGCCGCCGTCTACGACCGAAGCCGGCACCCGCACCTGCCCGTCATCCCCTTCCACATCTACAAGCTGTTCTTCCTCTGCGAGATCACCGGCGGCGCCGCTGCCGAGAGCCACGAGACCACCGGCGTCGCCTTCTTCGCCGAGGACCAAATCCCCTCCGATCTATCCATCTCGCGCACCCTGCCCTTCCAGATCGCCCGCATGTTCGACCACCTCCGCAACCCGTCCCTGCCCACCGACTGCGATTGACCCCACGGCGACGTGTGGGGGCGACGCATGCGTCGCCCTTACGGCACGCGACCTGACCATTGCTCATGCCGCCACCTACAAACACGCTGTGCACCGCCGCACATCGCGCTGTTATGCATGGGGCGCTTGATTCATTTGGGCGGCTGGTTACAATGCGGGGGCGTTGAGCGTATGTAGTGTATGCCGCCTTTTGAGGACAGTCCTGCCATGAGAAGACTTCCTGTCGTCGGTTTGTGTCTGATGCTGGCGGCCGTTGCGGCGGCGAACGCCCCTCGGCCGGTGGTCGAGGTCGAAGAGGACGTCTACAGCTACAGGCCCGCCGACAACGGCGCCGGGCCGATGTGGTGCCACGGGTCCACCTGTCTGGTGCGGATCGGCGAGACGGTCTTCGCCGGCGGCCTGGAGACGCTCACGGACGCCGAGCCGCTGAACAACTGCCGCTGGATGCTGTTCGCCCGCACGGACCGCGGCTGGAAGAAGGTCGGCTTCGACGAGTTCGGCCGGACCCGCGAGCCCTGCCCGCTGGCCGGCTTCGCGGGCGGCCCGCTGTTCCTTTCGGCCAATCCGACGCTGGCCCCCGACGCGTACGCCGGCCCCGCGCAGCCCAAGGTCCTTCAATTCGACGCCGGCGATCCGACCCGTGTGCCGCAAACGCTGCGCCCCGTCTGGTCGGGCGGGCCGAAGTTCACCGAGCATTCCTATCGCAGCTTCGCCGCCGACGGGCCCGGCCGCGAGTTGATCCTGATGCAGAACGTCGGCTATACCCACGCCGAGTGGTCGTTCCTCGACCGCGAGGGTCGATGGAGCGCGCAGGGCCGGCTAACGTGGCCGTGGGGCGCCGAGTACAGCAAGCCACAGCCGATCCGCATCTGCTATCCCAACGTCGCGATGAAGGACCGGGCGGTGCACTTCTGCGGGGTCAGCGACATCATCGAGCCGAACGAAACGTGGCGTGCGTTCAAGAAAGAGCTGACGGGCCGCGAGTGGGACTACGACTTCCGCCGGCTGTTCTACACGTGGACGCCCGACGTGGCGAGCGAGCCGTTCCGGCCGTGGGTCGAGATCGCCAGCCGGGAGAAGACCTGCGGCTGGGTCACGCCGGGCGACCTGTGGATCGGGCCCGACGGTGACGTCCACATCCTCTGGACCGAGCGGACCCTCGACGAGCGGCTGCGCGAGAGGTTCTTCCCCGACGCCCGACAGAGCCACTCGCTGAACTACGCGGTCGTGCGCGAAGGCGAGGTGCGGACGCGTCGCACGCTGCTGGCGGCCGAAGAGAACATCTCGAACGAGCGCCCGGGCCGGGGCCGCTTCCACGTCACGCCGGACCGGCGACTGTTCGTCTTCTTCTATGTCAGCGGCCACGATGCGACCGGCCGAAGCGTCTCGGAGAACCGCCTGCTGGAGATCGGACCGGACGCGACCGTCGGACCCGCCGTCCGCGTGCCGCTACAGAAGCCCTTCACCGAGTTCTTCACCGCCACCGTCCGCGCCGGCTCGCCCCCATCGCAAGCACTGGAACTGCTCGGGCCGAGGCACGGCGGCGGCCATACGATCAGCTACGCGCGAATCCGAATCGATTGACGCATCGCCCGCTCGAAGGGACGCCCATGGGCCTGTTTCTCGGCATCTTCACGAAAGTGTTCTTCATCCTCTCGCCGTTCTTCTCGATCTCAATGTTCCTGCTGCTCTCGGGCGATATGGACCGGCGGACCCGCAACCACTGCGCCCTTCGCACCAGCGTGGCGATCCTGGTCATCTGCTTTTCGGTCTACTTCTTCGGCAACCTGATCTTCAAGGTCCTCGGCATCACCGTCCCCGCCTTTCAGGTCGGCGCCGGGACCCTGCTGTTCCTGACCGCGATCGGCATGGTCTCGGGCAAGCGCTCGGAGGTCGGGCCCGACAAGGACAGCGATTTCGCGGTCGTCCCGCTGGCGATCCCGATGATCGTCGGGCCCGGCACGATCGGCACGATCCTCGTGCTCGGCATGGAGATCGGCGAGATGGACGAGAAGCTCATCGCCGCCGCCGCCATCCTGCTGGCGGTGCTGATGATCTCGCTGTTTTTGTTCCTGGCCGTGCCCATCGGACGCCTGCTCGGCCAGAAGGGCCTGCACATGATGATGAAGCTCACCGGCCTGATCCTCACCGCCATCGCCGCCCAGATCATCTTCACCGGCGTCCGAACGTTCCTGAACATCCCACCGTCCTGACGCCCCGTTCGCCGTGAGGCGTTGATCCGCAAGGCCGCTCGGCGGGGGTGGCAGCCCCACACGCACAATCCCGATGTCCATCGGGACAGAGACTGCCACCCATCCGTCGTGCGCCGATCCAATCCCATAGACACATGGCAACCGCATGCGGCACATACCCTGGGACGATTACACTCGGCCCGGAGGGGCATCGAGCGTCACCGGCCGCTTCGGGTACAAGCCGATGCGGCAGCACAATCGGGCGATCGGACCAAGGCTCTTCTTCCATCGCTCGATGGCGTTCCGCAACTGATCTGCTTGCGGATCCTCCTCCAACTCCAACCGGTCCATCACCGTCATGGCGGCATCTTTGAAGTTCATCATCAACATGGCCGTCGCGAAGTTGAGCTGGAATCGCAGCGGGGTATCGTCGGGCATGTTCATGTAGCCGCGAAATGTGATGTCACGGAGGATCGATACGGCATCGCTGAGTCTGCCCAGCCGCAGCAGGCACACGGCACGGGCGTTCCTGACCTCAGGAGTCTCTTCTACATGATGGTCGAGAAGACGGAACGCCTCCTCGGGCCGGTTCTGATCGAGCAGTTCACGAACGCGATCCAGCTTACTGTTCGTTGTCATAGCGGTTCTCCTCTGAATGTGGCCGAAAGCGCAGGCAGCGTCGGCGCACGGGTAGGGATCGTTATCTATCGGGAACGGCGGACGATGGCAGGATGTCGTTCGGCACGTCGTCCGTCTTTGCCACACGTGCCGAACCGCTTGACGTGGGCTACACGATCAGAATGCAGAGAACCGAAAGCAGGGAATGGCGTGGGACATGAGGAAGCACCGACATGGCCGACCCGCTGCGACGCACGCACGAGCCGCCACTTTCCGACGGAACCAAGGGAGCCGCAACGGTGGTTTGCACCGGTTCCGTCCAGCGTTCGAGCGACACCTGCCCCCTGGGAGGCGTCAGATACTCCGAGACGAGCGGATGTGACCGCCAGGGGTTCACCTCGCCAGGCCAATGGCACAGGGGCGCAGGGCTTGCCTCCAACCCTTCCGCTTCGCGAGGCGCGCCGAAGCTGTACGCCGGCGCACAAACCAGCAGACCCACGATCACCGGGATGACAATCAATTTGCCCATCTACAGTTGCCCCACATATGTATCAGCCATTCATTGTACCATCGCAAGGGTCTGTCATGTCAAGGCGAAATCTCACTGGGCCGCCCCCGCACCGTATGTGTGAAGATTTCCTGGCATGGGGATGGTCGCCTGTGGTGGCGTCGTCTGAGGCTCCCTTGCGCGTTTGTAGTGACACCGTGAGGCGTTGCCTATGCCCTGACGGGCACACTACAAACGTGCGGCGACGAGCGCGAGTTTGCGGCGGAGGCGGTCGAGCAGGGTGGTGATGAAGCGGATGCGGGCCGCCTCGCTTGTGCCGCGGAGGGCGATTCGCTCGCTTTCGACGGCGCCCGATGGGCGTCGGAACGCCACCTCTACCGAACCGTCGTCGCGCAGCGGGCCGACGGCGACAGCCCATTCGCTCTCGGCGGCCTGGGCAGCGGCGGTTGCCAGCCGTTCCACCGCATCGCCGCCCGATGCATTCTTCGCCCAGTTCGCATCGTGGACGTCGAGCAGATGGTGCAATCGCTCCATCGTAGGCGCAACGTAGGCGCCGAGCACGACCTCGCCCATGCCGTCGGCGCCGGTCAGGGCGGCCGCCACCATCCCGCCGCTGCCGATCTCTGCCAGCGCCAGCGTCGCGCTGCGCGCCCGCAGCAGACTGACAACGTGCTGCTCCAGCGATGTCTCGTCGGCGGCGTAAATCGATTCACCGAAGATACCGACGATTTTCCGCTTGAGGTCATCGAGTCGCTGTTTCGCTTGCGGCGTGTCGTCGGGCAGCGTAAAGGTGAAATCGACGCGTCCGCCCTCGAAGTGCGAGCCGATGATGATGTCCGCGTCGAGCGTCATGCGCTCCTTGATCCGATGGTCGATCTCCGACTGGCCCAGTCCGACGAAACGCAGCATCAGCGAGCGGCCGGGCAACCGCGTGCCGAACCGACGGGCCAGATAGGGCACCAGTTCGCTGCGGACCATCGCCTGCAACTCGCCCGGCGGGCCCGGCAGCGACACAATCGCGCCCTTGTCCGATTCAAACACCAGGCCGACCGCCGTGCCGTTGGCGTTGTTCAGATACGATCCGCGTACCGGCACCCGAATCTGGCGGCGCAGGTTCGCACGAAGCTGATCGGGCGGCACGCGAAAGCGCTGTGCCATCGCCTCCAGCAACTCCGGGTGCTCGCGCAGCGGCGTACCTGTGAACTCGCCGATCGCCTCGCGCGTCACGTCGTTGTCGGTCGGTCCCAGCCCGCCGGTGACGATCACCAGGGCCGCGCGGTCTGTGGCGAACCGAAGGGCCGCCTGGATGTCGGCCCGCGTGTCGTCCACACACATCGAGCCGACGCAGTGCAAACCCAAGGGATACAACGTCCGTGTGAGAAAGTGGGTGTGCCCGTCGGCGTAGTCGCCCGCCAGCAACTCCCCCCCGGTGACGACGATCATGTAGTGAACTACGTCGATCGGCGCCTTAGACGGCAAGACCTCGGTTCGTGCCGTGCCCGCCAGCCCCATCCACACCGCCAGCATCGACATCATGGTCCGCTGAACCGTTTCGGTTCGCATTATGCAACACCCCTTCACTGTCACTTGCCTGCGACTTCGCTTTCGGCGCGGGGAATCCCCCGGGCAACGGCGTCCCGCTCGATATAGTCCATGAGCAGCGGGAAGGCCACCACCGGTTCGAGCGGCCCGGTCGCCTCGTCGCTCGGACCGAACGCCGCCGTAAGGATGCGACGTTCCTCCCACACCCTCGGCTCGATCTGCACCCGCACCAAGAACCCGTGCCGAGCCGGACGGTCGAGCGTCGGGATGGCCAGAGGCCGGGGCTCGGGATCGTCACAGACCACCGCAGTCGGGGCCAGTCGGGGCGTCACGTGCCCGTCGTCGAGCCCGATGTCGAAGTTCCGCTCGTGAATCACCGTGAAGAACCCCTGCGACGAGAACCACCGATCTCGCATCGCCCCGGTGATCTCCTCCGCCGCCTCGGCCGGCTGGGCCCCGAGTTCCACCAGCCATTCATCGAGCAGGTCTGTCACCACCTCATCGAACGGCCGGCTCTCGTCGCCGAGGGCGGCCACGGCGATGCGCGTGCCGAGCAGGTTTGAATAGTTGTCTTCCCAGGAGAAGGCCGACGGGAACTCCGACTGCCAGATTTTGAATCGATACCCGAACCACGTGAGGATCTCGTGCCAGGTGAGCCCCGTCCAGGCCAGATGCGCTCCGAGATCGCACGCCACCTCTCTGGCGATTCGCTCGCGCTGCCCATCGTCGAGATCGGTCCAATCGTCGGGAAATGTCAGATCGACGTGGTACAGAGACGGCTCGATCTGCTTGAACTGAAACGTGGTCCGGCCGGCTTCAATGCGATCGAGCACAACGGCGGCCAGGTACCCCGTCCAATCGATGGCCTTGCGCACGTGGGCGATGTCGATATGTCCGGCCCGACAGGTGTACACGATCCCGCTGCGCTCGGCGCCGTCGAACCGATAGCCGTGCGGGCCCAGGTCGGCCGGATCGAGGAACGTCACGCGGCGCGTGGCGCTGGCATAGGAGCCCGGCCGATAGCTCGGCGGCACGCGGGCGTCCAGACCGTTGAAGGTCCAACCGCCGGACGGCCCGATGCGGCGAAGCGGATTCTGACGCACAGCCGACCCGGCCAGCCGGACCGTCTGCCGGCACCCGAACACGCTCGCCGAGAGCATCGACAACACGCATACCCAAAACACGCACAGACCACGACACATCGGCAGTACCCCACCCATCAGACGGTTCAACGGCGATTGCCCCGCATATCGTACCCCACACCGCCGTCGATGGCAACAGATTCAAGCAGACGGGTGATTACGCTCGCAATGGCATGACCCATCCGAACATCTCGCACGCCGTGCCCCCCTGTGGAGAAGGCCAACCTGCATCTTAAGGGCAGGCCCCAGCAATGCCGACTGTATCTTACAACGTTTCTGCTTGCTTGGCAACCTTCCCCGAGTAAGATGCTGGTGTTAGTTGAATGCCTTGGAGAGCCTTTTGGGGTGAGGACAGATCATGGTGAGAGAACTTGCGCCGAAGGGACTATCAGTTCGCCAGCCTAGTCCCCTGAGATGCAGCTGGACCGCGCGGAGGCTACAGCCCATCAGGTTTATCACGCATAGCCATCGTGCTACTGCGATCGCGGTACGGCATGGCTGGCTCCCTGGTGCACGTTATACAAATCTGAGGGATATAAAACGCTTCGACGAAATCGGGTTCCTGGATATCGATTGGGAGCAGTATGATTTCTGCAGACACTTGTCGGCTGTAAAAGCGGTACAACCATGGACGACCGTGGCACAGGACATACAAGACAGGAGATCCCTTGAGCGTATAGTGGACCAGGCATGGGAATTAGCGCAGCATGTCCGGTATGTTGTCGTGGTGCCCAAAATAAGCTTGTCGGCGAATGATCTTGAGCAGTTAATACCTGAGGAGTTCCTGCTCGGGTACAGCGTGCCTACCCGTTACGGCCAGACACGCCTGCGCCCCGGCTACTTCAAGCGACCAGTTCATCTCCTTGGGGGGCGACCCGACGTACAGCGAAGATTAGCGGAGTCGATGGATGTCTTCAGCTTTGACTGTAACCGCTTCACTCTCGATGCGCAGTTTGGGGATTATTTTGACGGGGAGACCTTTCGCCCCCACCCGATTGGCGGGTATGATCGCTGTATCGTCGATTCGGTGAAGAATATAAACAGGATGTGGAACAGCTACAAGAAAGGGCACGCTCATGGCACCGAGCGACGTCGATAGGCAAGTAGTAACACCGCAGAGACGTGAAGAGTTCCTCATGCACATGTATGACCAGATGTTTAATGACATCAACAGGCATATTGTCGTTGTGTGGCAGGCAGTCGGCACTTTGATTGCCGCCGTTGCTCTGCTGAGCTTGGTGGAGAAAGGAATCGTTCCATTGGATTTCGCCGCCGCCATTATCCTACTCGTCGGGGTATGGTTGCTCGCTCATCTGCAAGACGCGGCATATTGGTACAATCGAAATCTCGCTATCATCGCGAACATCGAACGCCAGTTCCTTATCAGTGGCGACCTGCGTGACATTCACTACTATTTCGGAAAGCACCGTCGAGGCAACGTGATGTTGACGCACCTCAAGATTCAGTACTACTTCGGGTTGGGCATCATTACGCTCGCGACGCTCTACCACTTCTTTATCAGGGTACTGCCTGGATTGGGCGCACCTTGGCGGAACTTCGATCCTGTGCGAGTGCTTCCGTATCTGGTGGTTGTTGCCGGGGTGTGGCTCCTGGTACGTTTGGCCCGTAAGTTGAGAGAAAAGTACAATGAATTTCTACATGAGTCGCCGGGGACCTCGGTGGATACGACGGAGGTGCACTATGGAAATGGCCATCCGTCGAGTTGACTCGGCATGTGCCTGGCCTACACCGGCCAGTCTCGTTGGGTGTGCACCGCACACCGATTCCATGGCGGTCCGCCCAACGTCGTTCGCATTCTGTCAGTATCGAGTTCTCCCCTGGACGTAACCACAATGATAACACGGTGCGTCGGATGCGTCAAGGTCGTTCTCCGAGGCGAATTCCGCGGGGGGGAGGGGCACGGCGGTGTTTCTGGCATGCTGTAGGTCGTGCGTCCCCGCACGACAGGGCCAAGGCGAACGGGGACGTTCGCCCTACGAACGCAACCTGTCGCCTGTGGACGATCTTCGCAAAGTCTCGCAGGCATCGTTCGGAAGCGGTGTGCATGGCCAGGCCCTTGCGGGCGGGGTTATGGGAACGTCGAGCAGCCTTCGCACGTGAAGTCCCCAGAAGATATGAGAAAAGGTCAGATTTTCTGATAGACACTATACGCCAACGACGTATACTATAAAGGGTATGGTCTTCTTTGAAACCGACGTCTTTACCAAGCAGATCGTTGATCTCCTGCCCGACGATGAATACATGAGACTCCAGGGGAAGCTCGTGAAACATCCCAGGGCCGGGGCGGTGATTCAAGGGGGCGGCGGTATACGGAAACTGCGATGGGCCGTGGAAGGCAGCGGCAAGCGTGGTGGCATAAGAGTCATCTACTACCACGTAGCTGCCGACGACAGCATCTTCATGCTGCTCGCCTACAGCAAGACAGGCAAGGACGACTTGACCAGCCAGCAGAAGAAGATATTGGCAAAGCTGGTAAGGGAGCAACTCCTATGAATAAGAAACTGTTCAGCGACTTGACGAAGAGCATCAAACAGGCGGGCCGGATTCGAAGAAGGGAACGGCCCGCTTCCCGCACATTTACCTATGATGCCGTGGACGTGCGAACGCTCAGGGAATCCGTACAGGTTTCTCAGTCTCAGTTCGCCAGAATGATCGGCGTCAGTACGAGCACGGTACAGAACTGGGAACAGGGCCGGAGAAGTCCACAGGGGCCGGCGAGAGCCTTGCTGCGAGTGTTCGAGAAGGACCCCAAGGGCGTTGCCAGAGCGCTGATCTAAACGGAAGTCAGGCTTCCGGGGCAATTCCACAGACGCCTGACCTACTTCGGGCTCGGCTTGCCCTGTAGGTCGTGCGTCCCCCGCACGACAGGGCCAAGGCGAGCGGGGACGGTCGCTGATTTCACTTCCAGTCCAACAGGCGCTGTTGCCCCTTCAGAGCCCGGATATCGGTCACATCCTGACTGACTTCGAGGCAACCCAGATAGCGGCCCTGACGACGGACGGCAAGATAGCGGATATGAATGAATCGGTCGTTGAGTTCGATCCAGAACTCAGCCGTATCGCGTTCCCCGCTTTTGAATCGCGACAGGATCTCTTCGACCACGTGCACGCTCTTGGGCGGATGGCATTTGGACACTTCCCGGCCGATGATGGCTTCGCTGCGGGGGAATATGCGTTCGTCGGTCTGCGAAAAATACGCAACGCGATCGTCCGGACCGACAAAGGTCAAGTCAATGGGCAGGTGCTTGAGCATGGCGTTGATCACCTCGGGTTCCAATTGTCCGGCGTCGAGTCGGATCCGTCCGCGCGCTGCGGCGCGCTCTTCGGATGGCGCGGCGGCGGCGGGCAACCAGGCTTGACCCGGATCTACCCAGGCATAACCGATCTCCGCCTCGCCCCGCCGGACCTTGATCCAGTCGGCCTCGGAGAACGCCTCGTACACCATTGGGAAGAGAATGCTGTCTTCCTTAAAGATCATATCGCGAACGGCCGCGGTCAGTTCCGACACCGCCTCAACCACCGAGGCGCGGTCTTCGGTGTCGAGCCTGGCAAGGGTCGCCTTGAACATGGCCCGAATATCGTCGTGAATCTCCCACATGACCTGTGGCGGCGCCGTCAGGCCGTGAGCCTCCATGACGGGAAAGAGTTGGTTTTCCTTTCGTTCGTAGTGGCGGATAATATCAGACAGATCTGTTATGCCCTTCTTGAGATCGCCTCGGACCGCCGAGTACGCGCGCTCATCTCCGATTCCACCGACAACAGTAAGAAGCTCGGCGGCTTTGGCTTCGGCGATTGCATTCTCCGCCTGGAACGTGTGAATCGGGTGGCCTTCGGGCAAGGGCGGCAGTTGGGGTTGGTCTGAATCGGCGGTGAACAATTCCACGTGCAGATTGCACAGCCTCTTGATCTCGGTCTCCGGGACACCTTCTGCGACGAGTTGCTGCTCCATGGCGCCGACTTCGGCCGGTGAGACGTCCTTGAGAATCGCATGGAATGTGCGCCGGAGATTGTCCAGGGGTTCGCCCGCGTGGAGCCGCATGACGATTTCCTTGAACGTCTGGATGCGCTCTTCGCGGCTCATACCGTCTGCCGACCCCGTCCGCTCGGCGCTGTTGACCAGGGTGACGGTATCATCGGAGTTCTTGAATATCTGGGCGGCGATGCCCATAAGGAGATCATCCGGATCGAGCCCGCCCAGAGAGGCCGCGCTCGAAATCGAGGCGAAGGCCGCCACCGTTTTGTGCAGGAGCGGGTTCTTCAACTTCGAGAACTTCGGCGATTGCGACAGAAGATACTCAAGAAGAAAGGGATACCTGTCGAGAAGGGCGCCGATTTTCGTCTTCGTTGAGAGTTCCGTCGTCCGGGATGTCCCCTTTGCCGCCATAGTTCGTACTCCTGCACCCAACGCGATCGATGACACACCAATCAAGACTCCGACTGCCGGCGGTCCGCCCACCAATCTGGCCGGCTCCCGCTCCGTTGCGATCCATCCCGTCCTCACCGAATCCGGGCTGGATCTCAACCGGATGATTCGCTCAAGAATCTACCGGGGAAACGCCCTCGACACAACCACTTCGGCCACGTCAAACTCGGCATTGGCAGAACATATGGAACGACCGGCTCATACGCACGGCAGAGCCTCTGCCGGAAGAACTGGGCACACCCGCCTCCGCGCACGGCTTGTTTGCGGGGGCGGGCTGCGGTATGATGGGGCGAGGTCAATGGAGCACATTCAATCGTTCAAGCATGAGAGGGTACCATGAGCAGCAGGAGTTCGAGATTGTCACGACGGCAGTTCCTCGGTTCGGCGGCGGGCGCGGCGGCGGGGTTCACCATCGTGCCGCGATTCGTGCTGGGCGGGCCGAAGTTCGTCGCCCCCAGCGAGAAGGTGTACATCGCGATCGTCGGCTGCGGCGGGCAGGGCCGCACCAACGCGCGCGGCTTGTTCGCCCACGACGATGTCCAGATCGTCGCCGTGGCCGACCCGAGAGACCAGGACGACTACAGCCAGTACTATTACCAGGGCGTCGCCGGCCGCCTGCCGGTCAAGGCCGAGGTCGAGAAACACTACCGCCAGCAGAACCCCGCCTTCCGATGCAGCGACTATATCGACTTTCGCGAGCTGCTCGATAAGGAGAAGAACATCGACGCCGTGCTGTGCGCGACGCCGGACCACGCCCACGCCTACGTCAGCGTCGCGGCGCTGCATCGCGGCAAACACGTTTATTGCGAGAAGCCCCTGACGCTCAACATCTATGAGGCGCGCGCCGTCGCCAAGGCCGCCGCCGAGGCGGGCGTGGCCACGCAGATGGGCAACCAGGGCCGCAGCGACGAAGGCAACCGGCTGACCTGCGAGATGGTCTGGGACGGCGCGATCGGCAAGGTCCGCGAGGTCCACGCCTGGAGCAGCACCGGCGGCTGGTCGAGCGGTCGCGGCCGTCCGACCGACACGCCCCCCGTGCCGGCCGGCTTCGATTGGAAGCTCTGGCTCGGCCCCAAACCCGACCGTGCCTACCACCCGGCGTACGCCCCGTACAACTGGCGCGGCTGGTGGGCCTTCGGCACCGGCGCCGTCGGCGACATGGCGGTGCACAATCTCGATCCGGCGTTCGCCGCCCTCAGGCTCGGCCACCCGATCAGCGTCGAGGCGGTCAAGACCGACTTCGTCGATGCCGAGGTCATCGCCGGCAACAACCACATCGTCTGGGAGTTCGGCGCCGAGGGCGACCGGGGCCCGGTGACGGTCCACTGGTACGACGGCAATCTCACACCACCTCGGCCGGCGGAACTGGAGGAAGGCCGGCAGATGGGCGGTGGCGACAACGGCGTACTGCTCATCGGCGAGAAGGGCACGATCCTGGGCGGCGGCTGGAGCCAGTCGCCCCGCATCATCCCGGAATCGAAGATGCGGGCGTACGGCCGGCCCCCCCAAGTGCTGCCGCGAAGCAAGGGCCACCATCGCGACTGGCTCGACGCCTGCAAGGGCGGGCCGAAGGCGTGCAGCGATTTCCGCTACGGCGCCCGCCTGACCGAGTTCGTCCTGCTCGGCGACGTCGCCATCCGCGCCGGCAGAAAAATCCTCTGGGACGGACCCAACATGAAGGTCACCAACGCGCCCGAGGCGCAGAAGTTCGTCGAAGCCGAGTATCGTGACGGCTTCGACCTGAACAAGGTCTGAACCCACAACGCAGACTTGGCCCCGCAGGGCGAGCGTCCCCGCTCGCCCTTTTTTCTGCGCCATCTCCGCACACGATGGGAAGGGCGAGGCACGCCTCGCCCCTACGCGACCGATGGCGCCCTTGTCGTGCGGGGACGCACGATCTACAATGGCCCGCGTCGGTCGAACAACAGGGACGGCAAAGGAGACAGGCATGGGACGCAGACCGTTTCTCACTCTGGCGTGTATCGTTACGGCGTTGGGCCTGCTGTTTGCAGGGTCGGCGTCGGCCGAGTTTCGCGCGGCGATCGCCGTGCGCTGTGTGACGCCTGAGCCGCTGCTGCCCGTCTCCGGCGGAGTCGGGCCGTCGAACCCGACGACGAGGAAGATGGGCGAGCTGACCGTCCGGGCGCTCGTGCTGGAGCAGGACGGGACGCGCATCGCGATTTGCAGCACCGACTTCCTCGGCTTCCCGGGCGTGCTCTGCGAGAAGGTCCGCGCGCAGGTGTCGCGCGTGCCGGCCGCCAACATCCTGATCGGCGCCACGCACACGCACAGCGCCCCGGACTGTTATGGCTTTCCCGACCGGGAAGGCAAGACCTCGTGCGACCTGGCCTATCTCGACAGCGTCTGCGCGGCGCTGGCCGGGGCGATCGACGCCGCAGCGGCCGGTCTACAGCCCGCGGCCGTCAGGATCGCTACGGGAAACGCCCAAGGCAAGATCGCCTACAACTACTACGCCGAGACGCTCTACGATCCGCGATGTCACGTCGTCCAGGTCGTGGATCGCGACCGCAACCCGATCGCCACACTCGTCAACTACGCCTGCCACCCCGAAGTCCTCGGCGCCGATCAGGGCATCCTCAGTCCCGACTTCGTCGGACCTCTGTACGAGCGGATCGAAGCGAGGGGCGGCGGCGTGGGCCTCTTCATGAACTCGGCGCTCGGCGGCATGGTCACCGCCGACTGTCGCGGCCCCGACGGCAAGGACGTCCGGACGTGCGACGAGTGCATTCGCATCGGCCACCTGCTGGCCGACGAAACGCTGCGCATCGTCAGCAATGCGGCGATCCAGGAAGACCCGGCGCTGGTCTGCGAAAGCGCGATCGTGCGCCTGCCGGTCGAGAACGACATGCTGCGGACCGTCGTGCAGCGTTCGCCCCTGGGCTTCACGCTCGACGACGACGGGCACATCGCCACGCGGATCCACGTCGTGAACCTCGGCGACGCCCAGATGGCGACGATGCCGGGTGAGGCGATGCCCAACATCGGCTACTACCTCAAACGCAAGATGCACGGCCGGCACAACTTCCTCTTCGGCCTGACCAACGACGCCTTCGGCTACATCCTCACGAAGGAAGACTTCGACAGCTTCGACCGCTACAACTACATCACCCGCACCTGCCTCTGCGAGCGGACCGGCGAGATCCTCGTCAGGCGCCTCCTCGAACTGGCCGACGCCTGCTCCCGCCCGACCGCCGGGCGCTGAATGTCACAGGCGGCGTTGCGTTCGGTCAGACGGCGCCGAGAGCCATCAGGTTGCGGGCGGCTTCGTCGCTCAGCGGTGTCACCTTCTCGCCTCCGTGGACAATGACCTGGCAGGCCAGTTCGAAGAACTCGGCGTTCTGGATTGCGTGGTCGAGGTCGCGCGCCACGGTGACTTGCCCGTGATTGGCCATCAGCGCCAGGTTGTGGTTCCGCATGACCGTGACGACGGCATCGGCCAGTTCCTGCGAGCCGGGCGTCAGGTACGGCACGCGTCCGATCGGGCCGATGTAGAACGGAATTTCGGGAATCACGAAGAAGTTGACGCCGCGCGACTCGCAGCAGGCCAGCGTCGTGGCGTGCGGCGACTGGAAGTGCAACACGACGTCGATCTCCGGCCGGGAGCGAAGGATGCCCGCGTGCAGGTTCACCTCCACCGTCGGCCGCCGGCCGTCGAGGCACGCGCCGTCGTCGATCCGACACAGCACCACGTCATCGGCGGTCAGCCGGCCCAGCCAGCTCCGCGTCGCCGTCACCAGCATCCGCCCGCCATCGACCCGCTGCGAGAGGTTCCCGCTGCTGCACCGCAGAAGCCCGCGCCGCTGGGCCTCGCGACACGCCCCCACAAACCGCTCGACCACATCCTGCGAAATCCCTGTCACCATAGTCCCCTGCCGATCCCCAAGAGCCAACCACGATCGGGACAGAGCACGTCCCAACCTCACGCGACGCATTCTATGCCGGCATGCCCTGCCCGTCAAGCGAGGGCGAAGCTCGCGCGAAAGGGCCGCACAACAGGGGCAGGCAGCTTTTCATTCGCGACCAGATCTCTCCGCTGCGCCTTGGCTCGCGCCAAGGCTCCGGTCGAGATGACACAGTCCTGGGCCCATTCCATTCTCAAGTGACAGATCAGCCGGCTTCTTGTCACCCTGAGCGAAGCGAAGCGAAGTCGAAGGGTCTGGCCAGAGACCATAGCGGTTCCATTCGCAACCAGATTCCTTCGCTTGGGATGAAATGGCATGGGCCAGAGCGGTGCGCGGATGGGCTGTTTCCCTGACGAGCGACGCGGAGAGGGGCGCGGGGGCGCCCCTCTCCGGCGGGTTGCGTGTCACGATTTGGGGCACTCGGCCTCGGCAGCGGTTCGCAGGGCGTCGATGGCGACGATGCCGTTGGCCTGGCCGTTGCGGGTGCCGTTGGCGGTCTTGGCGCGGGCGGCCTGGAGTCCGAGACGGTCCTCGGCAGCCTTGAGAATCGCTTCGAGCATTTCGGAATAGGAGATGCCGGCAATCTTGGACATCTTGGCCATGTGTCCGTCCCAGCACCAGCCGGGATTGGGATTGACTTCGAGCAGCTTGGGCGTGCCCTGGGCGTCGAGCCGCCAGTCGAAGCGGCAATAGTCACGGCATTCGAGCCGCTCGAACAGCTTCAGGCAGCACTCGACGACCAGCTTCTCCGTCGCATCGGGCAGTTGGGCGGGAATCGACTTGATCTGCCAGTACGGCGAGTCCGGCTGCCACTTGGCCTCATAGCCGCACAGTCGCGGCAGCTCGGGCGGCAGCATCGAGTAGTCTTCCTCGATGATCGGGAGCACCGTATACGACTCCGGCGGGTTGCCGATGATCCCGACGGTGAAGTCCTTGCCCGTCAGGAACTCCTCGACGAGGATCGGCTTCTCATAGCCGAACTTCTCGCGAATCTCCGTGATCGCGTTGACCAGCTCCTCGACGGTGTTGCTGACGCTGCGCTGCGTGATGCCGAAACTGGAATCGCCGAAGTTCGGCTTGCAGATCACCGGGAAGGCGAACGACAGCTCAAACGTGCTGTCTTCCGGCTTGATGAAGAAGCCCTCGGGCACCGGGACCTGCATCTCCTTGGCCACGCCGCGAACCAGCGACTTGTCGTAGCAGAACGCCAGGCACTGCGGCCCGCCGCCCGTGTACGGGATGCCCAGCACCTCCAACAGGCTCGGCACGTGCAGCTCTTTGCGCGGGTCGTTGCCAAAGCCCTCGTCGCACAGGTTGAAAATGAAATCCGTCTTGCCGATCAGCTTCCGCAGGTCGTCGATCAGGGTGTCGTGGCTGCTCAGGTAGGTGTAGCGATAGGCGTCCAGCTCGCGCAGGGCGTTCTTGAGCTGGTCGATCGTGTAGAAATCGTCGTCGTCGAAGACGCACAGCGGCTTGAGGGGGTCCGGCTTGGCCGGGTCGCCGAATAGAACAGTGACGTTCTTGAAGTCTTTCTTGCGCTTGCGGGGCGTCCACTCCTTCCGCACCGACCCGGTGACCATGATGCGCTTCTCCATCATGCCCAGGTCCTGGTTGCGCTGGGAGTCGCCGGAGATCTGCCCGTGGACGATCACGTCGGCAAAGCCCGCCCGCGTCAGCAGCTCCTGGATGCCCTTGCGGCTGTAGAGCCGCTCGGCGTAGAACTGGTCAGCCACCACACCCTTCTCCACGTGGGTGACCACTTCGCGCGAGATCAGACGCTGCTTGTCCAGCGACAGCGACCGCTCGCGGCAGACGAAATAGTGCTTGTCGATCCACTCCCAACTGCGGGGCTGGAACTTGCGCCGCAGGTAC
>Ga0209722_1001236_pt1 | contig 23239 bp, 21 predicted proteins | sample BioC12SIPDNA_2_FD_185745 | JGI IMG/M metagenome (GOLD analysis project Ga0209722, IMG submission 185745) | Anaerobic biogas reactor microbial communites from Washington, USA - Biogas_R1_A C12 SIP DNA (SPAdes) (version 2) | ecosystem: Engineered > Bioreactor > Anaerobic > Unclassified | place... | reverse complement strand
AGCGAAGTATCGAGGGTGGCATGGGTCGGTACTCCGACCCGTGGCCAAACACGGACAACCACTGGTCTGGGTACAGACCAGTGCCACCCAGTGCCCCTGGAATTCGGATGCACCCCGAGCCGGGGACGCAGGTCCTCGAGTTCAAACCGCGAGCCGGGGACGCCAGTCCCCGGGTCAAACCGCGTGCTGGGAGCGCCAGTCCCCGGGTTCAAACCGCGAGCCGGGGACGAAAGTCCCCGGTTTTGCCCGCTGGTTGCGTGTGCTCATAGCGGGCCGACCCGCGGGCCAGTATAATCGGCGTTCTGGCAGTCACACTGAGAAGCTAGAGGACTGACGTGTACGGGCAACCGGGCATTCAACCTCACGGGCGGGCGGCCTCCGCCTCGGCCTCTCACCGCTCCTTCGGGGGTGCGGCTCCCTTCCGCTACCTCATCGCTTGGGCGGCTCCGCTCGGCGTCCTGGTCATCCCCGCGTTGCTGGGTGGTTCTCTGATGTCGGCCGGTTGCGGGCCTGGCCGAACACCCTACCCACAGGCTTTCCAATCAGACCGGCCCCAGGAACGGGCGGCGGCGGCCAAGTGGGCGGCGGAGCTGGGTGATCGCGAGGCCATCGGGCCGCTGGTGGATCGGCTGGAGGACCCAGACGAGGCGGTGCGTTTCTACGCGATTCTGGCGTTGGAGAAGCTGACGGGGACACGGCGGGGCTACGACTATCGAGCCGCCGAGCGGGATCGCTGGCGGGCGGTCCAGGAATGGCGCCGGCACCTGGCGACCGAGAGTACGGGTGGTGCGGCTTCCGTCGGAGGAAGCGACCGATGACCCCCGCGGGAAGCAAGCCGGCCGGCGGGCGGGTGATGCTGACCATCAGCAGTGACCCGGTGAGGATGGCGGACGTCCGGGAAACCGTGCGGCAAGCGGGCCAGCAGATCGGTTTCGTGGATCCTGACTTGGCGTGCCTGGTCCTGGCGGTTGACGAGGCCATTGCCAACGTTATCCGCCACGGCTATGAAGGTCGGCCGGGACAGCCCATCGAGATTGTCCTGGAACCGATTCGTCGCGAGAGCGGACTCGGGTTGCAGGTGGTCATCTGCGACTGCGGGCGGCAGGTGGACCCGGCCACGATTGCGGGTCGGGATCTGAACAACGTTCGGCCGGGCGGACTGGGCACGCACATCATCCGGTCGATCATGGATGAGGTCGAGTACACCTGTCGCGACACGGAGGGGATGCAGCTTCGCATGGTGAAGATGCTCAAACCCCGCGCCGATGGTGAAACGGAGTGCCCGGCGGCCTCCGTCAAGAAGGAGTGAGCCGAGGATGACGCAAGTGGACAACACGCTCAACGATATTCGTCGCCAAGGCAACGCCACGATCGTGGCCCTGTCCGGCGAGGTGGATCTGCATCGTACGCCGGCGGTGCACAAAACCCTGGTGCAGGCCTGCGAGCAGCATCCGGAGCGACTGGTGGTCAATCTCAAGGACGTGTCGTACATGGATTCATCGGGGCTGGGAACGCTGGTGGAGGTTTTCCGACGGGTCAACGGCTACCACGGTACGCTCGCCTTGTGTCACCTGAGTACCCGCGTGCGGAGCGTCTTTGAGATCACCAAGCTGGACCGGTTCTTCAACATCTACGCGACTGAGGAGGAGGCCCTGTCGGCATGAGCGACGCGGCGCCGCCAAGTCGGACGGGTCGCCTGACCGCGGCGGTCACCGCCTTCGGGCAGATGGGCTACAACGCCCGCCACCGGTTTGTCCGGGATGTGCGTTATCTGGGCGGAGTCGGGTACTTGGTAGGTGACACGCTCGCCTGGGTGGTGCGTGCCCTGGTCTTTCGTCGGGTGAAGCTTGGGGCGTCGGCGTTGGCGAGCCAGATGGTCCGCGTGGGTGTGCGGAGCATTCCCATCGTGGTGCTGATCCAGGTGTTCATCGGCATCATCCTGGCGTTGCAGTTGGCTCCGACGCTGGAGGACTACGGCTCGCTGGAGAAGGTCGCGGACATCATCGGGCTGGCCATGTTCCGCGAGTTGGGCCCGCTGTTGTCGGCGGTGGTACTGAGCGGGTTTGCCGGTGCGTCGATCGCGGCGGAGATCGGCGCGATGGTCGAGTCGGAGGAGATCAAGGCTCTGCGGGCCCACGCTCTGAATCCGATCCGTTTTCTGGTGGTTCCCCGGCTGCTGGCCACGGTGATCATGATGGTCGGCCTGACCGTCGTGGCGGACGTGGTGGGCGTACTCGGTGGACTTTTGACCTCGTGGTTGGTGCTGGACATTCACCCGTGGAGCTATCTGGACAATACCCAGGTGGCGCTGTTCTACCGGGACTTCTTCACCGGGCTGGTCAAGGGGGGGGTATTCGGCGTTTTGATTGCCGCGATTGCCTGCTACGAGGGGCTCAATGTGACCGGCGGCGCGGAGGGTGTCGGCCGGGCGACCACCTCGACGGTGGTCAAATCGATTGTGGCGTTGATCGCCACCGATTGCGTGTTCACCGCGGTCTTCTTCATCTTCAAATTATGAGCGGGATGCGTGTCGTGCCCGAGGAGTCGCAGAAGTTCGTCATTTCGGTTCGTCAACTGGCCAAGCTCTTCGCCGACCAGCAGGGGCGGCCCGTGCGCGTGCTCGATGACATCACCTTCGATGTGTATCCCGGCGAGACGCTGGTGGTCATGGGGGGCTCGGGCTGCGGCAAGAGCACGCTGTTGAACTGCCTGATCGGCGAATTGCGGCCCGAGGAAGGCGGCATCTTCTACCAGACGCGGGTCATGCCCCAGCCGATCAACATCCTCGACGCCCGCGAGGAGCAGTTGAACGAGGTCCGCAAGCGGTTTGGGATCCTCTTTCAGAGCGGGGCCCTGTTCAACTCGATGACCGTGGCGGAGAACATCGCGTTGCCGCTCAAGGAGCATTCGTACGTCGACCCGTCGATCATCGACATTGTGGTCACCTTGAAGCTGCAGCAGGTGCACATGCTGCCGCACCGGGACAAGATGCCCGCTCAGTTATCGGGCGGCCAGAAGAAGCGGGCGGGGCTCGCCCGGGCAACGGCCCTGGACCCGGAGATTCTGTTCTACGACGAGCCGTCGGCGGGGCTGGACCCGGTGACCTCGGCGGCCATCGACGAGCTGATCATTGACCTGTCGAAGAAGCTGAGCGTAACCAGCGTGGTGGTGACGCACGAGATGGACTCGGCGTTTCGCATTGCCGACCGGATGGTGATGCTGGACCGCGGGCGGGTGTTGCGTATCGGCCCGCGCGGCGAGTTTGAGCGGATCCGCGACACCGCGCCCGAGCGGCTGGCCGACGAGGACGAACGCCTGATCCACCAGTTTCTCAACGGCAAGACCGAGGGCCCGCTGACCGACGCCGCGGGCATGAGCGAATACGAAAAGTGGATCGTCACGGGATGAGCGAGGGGGCCAGTAGGGCTCGGCGATCCGCGTACCTGCGACGTTATCGCGGCGACGGCGATGCCGCTTGTTTGCGGGCCGCGACGAACCGGCACAGGGCATCGTACAGGTCGGCCAGTTCGGGGCGCGTCGCCATCGCGTACACCGCACGGAGGCCCTGGTAGTAACCCGTGGGCTGCCGTAGCCACTGATCGTGCTCGGCGGCGATGACCTCGAGGTAGTCGCGCAGCCGTTGACGAGCCGACTCATCCTCGACCAGGCTCTCGTCGCATTCGACCTCCACTCCGCACGGCACCGAGGCCGCCGCCCGCACGAGCTTGGCCAGATCCTCCCGCGTCTTCTTGTGCCTGGGAAAAAAGTAGTTCGGCTGCACCATGAGATAGTCGAAGCGCTCCGCCGGCTCGCCGCCCCGCACCAAGTCCTCGACCACGCTCAGCCGTTCCTTCCCGTACGGGCTGTAGGGGATCCAGGTCAACGTGAGCGGTCGGCCGTCCACGCTGAGCGAGTGCACGTGCCGGACTACTTGCCGCATCAGTCCGACGTCGCTTCGCAGGCGTTCGTCGGCGACCTGGTCGCGCGGCCGCATGTTCATGTGCGATTCGTTGAACCAGTAGAAACCGAGCAAACGCAGGTGTTTGAACTCGGCCGCGCGCCACCGGGCCAGGGCTTGCTCGATGTACCAGCGAGCGGCCTGCAGTCGCGGCTCGTCGCTGGAGCGGAAATCCCAGGTCGGCCCGTCCATCGACTCGCCCCAGTCGCTGACGCGCACGTCGGCGTACGGCAGGGTCAGCACGACTTCGATGCGAATCGGCCGGCCCAGCTTGCGCTCCAGCTCGGCTGCCGTCTGCTCCAGGGCGTCGAGTTGCAGGTTCTTGGCGAAGAGGCGATCCAGGCACTCCTCCCAGTCCGGGCGGGTTGTCGGTTTGGCGCTCGCGGATGCCTCGAACATCGCTCCCCGCGAGCTACGGCGGTACATCCACAGGACGGTGTCGAACAGTGTGTCGACCGGGCGTTCGGCGTCGGTAGCTCGCTGTTCGTGCCGGGCGAGGTAGTGTTTGAGATGCTCGGTCGTCCAGTCTCGCGGGCCCCTCGAGTCGAAGCCGTAGTAGAGCAGCACCATGTCGGGCGCCGTCGGCCGATCGAGTCGCGGTGGCTCGGCAGCGCCGGCCGACTCACCCCCTGCCATCAAGCCGCCTGCCAGCAACACGGCAGCCAGGCACCATCTCCACCGCCCCACATTCGCCCCCCTACCAGTAGCACCCGATCCCGCGGCGAAACACGAACGCCCCATGCTTGCTCCCACTTCCCTTGGCTGCCGAATTCAGCCCGTCAGCAGACCCCAAAGCCCGGCATCACCGGCGGCCGCCAGCCGACACACACTGACCAAAGCCTGGATGATCACCAACACCAGCAGCACCAGCCCCACCCGAAAGAGTACCCCGCTCAGCAGGATGGAAATGCGATTCAATCGGCCGGCATGGTCGTGAATCACGTCGAAGGTGTCCGACAACAGCCCCTCGTGATGCTCGGCGAAAAGCAGATCCTGGTACCAGGCGAACAGCCGGGCGCGATTGTCGGAATCGGGCAAGGCGGCCGCCTCCTCCAGAAGTTGATCGCCGTGGGCGGCCCGGTCGCCGTCGATCCGCAGGGCAACCTTGAGGAACCGATGAAAACGTTCCAGGTCAGGCACTGGCATGACGTGGACCAGATCAGCCACGACGCGAACCAGGTGGGTCACGCCGTAGTGGTGCGCGCGGTAGTCGCTGAACGTCGCGAACCGCCGGACCACGGCGGGGCAACGCCAGAGGTACAGGCCCTCGGCGAAGGCGAAGGCGAGCGTCATCAGATAGAAGGTCATCCAGTTGAACGGCAGAGCCAGATCGATCCGCACGTTGCCGCAGATCACTAGCGGGTCCGGCCGGCCGACGTTGGGGGCGAACATGTGGCCGAGCACCGGCACGAGTAGTGCGCCTGCGAGACTGAACCGGGCCAAACGGCTGTTGCCCCAGCCACGCAGCGTCGTCCAGGACAAAGGATTAAGCAGAGCCCGGAGCATACATCTCATCCCTGGCGGTAAGCGAGTAGGTCCCCCTGTCGCGCAACCGGAAGCCGACGGCCAGCCGGCCTGCGTTCGCGGGGCAGGCATCCGGCTTCCGCATCGCCTCCCCAACTCCATAGTGTCGGTTTTCCGTCACGCGGTGTCAATGTGCCCGGGAGTTGCAGTGCCAGAAAGTGGGCGTCCATGCTCCGAACCGCAACGCGGTTCCAGAGCAGAGCCCGGGGTCGCGCTGCGCACCCCGGGAACCATGCCCGCAACCGTGCCCCAACGCTGAAAGGGTTGCATACGTTTCCTGCCGGGGTGCCGGGACGTCGGAGCCGGCTTGGTGGCAAGGTCTGGGCGCCGAGGGGTTCATCCGCGGCCGGCTATGAAACCCCTTCAGGGTTTGTCGCATCGTGGTTGGTCTCATGCCCCAGGGTGCGCTGCGCGACCCCGGGCTGTGTTATTCAACACCGTTGGTGTTGGCCAGACAATCCCTGTCCGGGTCCGGTTCAGCGTCCGTGAGCCGTTACCACGCTCCCGGGGTTCCGGTGCCTTGCCGTTGGCCGACGTCACGCATGATCGGCCAGCCGTGGGGGATCGAAGAAGCGATGGGACCCGCCTGGCTACTCGATGACGATCCAGCGGTAGTCCGCTCCCCAGTCTTGAAGTCTGATGCCAGGGGTAGCGATGGCCTTGCCGTGGGGCTTCCAGTCCTCGGTGGTGAAGAATTGAATACCATCGTGTGCTATAGCGGCGACCAGCTTTCCGCTCGGGGAGATCCTGGGAAACGCGAGCCCGTTTAGGAAGGTCGCCTCTCGCGATTTGACGTCGACCTTGGTTGTACCGATCGGGGCCGTCGCACCTGTCGGTCGTGGGCTGGGGTATAGCAGGATGAATGTCTCGTCAGGGGAAACCGACGCGAACTCGCCCAGTGCGATTTCTTCGGTTTCTCCCGTATCGATGCTCAGTCGATACGTCACCGCAGGTGACGGCATGCCCCTGCATAGCACGGCTCGCTGATCGCCGGCCGGGAGCCCTGCGCTGTAGTAGATGAAGCGGCCGCTGTTGCCCCAAGCTGGACCAAGGTACTTGCTGTAGCCGTCCGGCGTTCCGACGGCATCCGATGCTTTGACCAGTTCGCGGAGCCGACCGTCAGCCGAGAGGACCGCAACGCCGTGTTCCTGTATATGGACATCATCCTCCCCGTACGATTGCGCGTAATAGAAGGCAACCTGTTTGGAATCCGGGGACCAGCGGAAGGGGTTCGTCACGACCCCTGTCGATATTCTGTGCACGCTCGTGGCGTCGCCGAGAACCACGGTTTCTGTGCGGTAGTCAAAGAAGACGATTCTGGCGCCGTCGGGTGACAGGGCCGCGGGCCACATCCCCTTCACCGCCAGTTCCTCGAACGCACGGGCGGGTGCTCCGGGCTCAGCCGCCACCAGTTGGATGGGCTTGGCTCCATGGATATCCTCCCCGACCGATCGTAGCGTCAGGAGCCGTCGTCCGCGTGAATCCAGCAACGAGCATCGCAGGAACTCACCCGGGGCCTGCACGCCGAAGCCCTGTGGAGCCACTTTCTCTCCCCCGGCGGGGTCACACCACCTCAGTTGCCAGATCCGCCCCGAGAACCCGCCATCCTCGGTTCGCACACGTTCGCTACAGATGAACCGCTCGCGCTCGGCGATACTTGGCCGCGTGGTCTGGGCGGATGCCAGCGATATCGTGATACCGCATAGGATGCCAGTTAGCCCGAGCCTGGATATCATGCCGTAAACCTCCTTATCACGCTAAGGATCAACTACCGCATCGATGACTCTGTAAACATCAACCTGCGCACAATCCTGAATCCAGGTATTGAAACTCAGACTTGTGTATCCCTCAATGTACGGATGAGGCTCCTTGTATGGATTCTGATCCTCATTGTACTGGGTAATAAGATCATTCCACACCATGTGGTAATACGCACGAACATCCTCCTGTCGAAAGACCCGAGACCAAGAGTCCCCGGCGAATGTTGTGGCGTACATTCCAGGGTCGTTTTCAACCACCGTACACCAGTGTAAATTCACCCTGGTCGGTGGATGATTTGGATTTGCAAGCATGAGATTAAAGACATCACCCCGAGTAAAGCTGGAAGTGGTGAATACAGGCCAACTTATCGTAGTATATCCACGTTCCTGGATCTCCTCGAGGCCGTCCGTCTTCCCATCATCCGCGTGCGAGACCGACATACCGCAAGTCATCGTTTTGCCCACCACGAAGGTACCGTCGATCAACTCTATACCGCGTGAAGCGGGACTGCACCAGCGTCCAGCCCAGAAGTTGCACATATCTCTTGAGAGATGATCGAAGTATACGCGGATACCCACACTGTCGGAACACACCGGATTCTCAAGGTAGCGTCCAAGAAAGGAGATGCCACCATGGTCTGGCTCGGCCGGGGGGATGTGTCCGGGATTTTTCGGCTTCGTATGGTACCGATAACTGATATCACCGAGGTAGAATGGTATGTCCCACCATGGGTCTAAGACGCTTGGGCTGATCTCCCCCTCGACGCGCGCAAGCCGCTTCTGAGCGATGTCGCCCCGGGCACCGATAACCACAGCATCGCGCGATTGTCGGTAGCAGCCGCCGTCGGTGAGAAAACTCGCCGCAAGGCCTTCCTCGAATTCCTGACTCTTGAGTCTCGGCGTTTTCGGCCAGATGATCTCGGTCTCCACCACCCAGATGGTGAACAATCGCTCGACGTCGGGATCGCGGATGGTCGGCTTTTTCCTGGCCGGGCACTCTTGGCATGCCTCACAGTTTTCTGTGCCGTCCGGACAGACACAGGGGTTGCAGAGGATGGGGTCGGGGATGCTGTCGTTGGCGAAGATGGCCTTGAGAAAGTAGGTGCCCGGCACGGTCAGGTCGGGCGGATCGTCGACGAACTCCCAATGGACCGTGATATACGGATCGTTGATGAGCATCCAGTCGCTCTCGACGGGCACACATTCAAGCTGCCCACTCGAGTTGTACTCATAGACCCAGCCATGGATTTTGCGGAGATCCTGGTCCTCCACCAAGTGGCCTACACGGAAATACTCCGCCCACTGCTCGGCGGTGGTCAGGGGCGGATTGGGATTGGTCGGTTGCTTGCACGTTATCACCCAATCGACACACGCATCCCCGCAGCAAAGCGAAGCTTCTATCTCCGGCCCCTCCTGCAACTCCCAACATGGGTTGCAGGGGCATTCCGGCCAGCAGGCCGGGGCCGGCGAAGGAACCATCGACAGCCATGAGCAGGCGACCACGACAATGATGATAACCCGACTAGCGCGCGTTAACCACATCACACTGGGCCTCCTGGCGTTTGATGATCCGGATGTAATTGGCCCACCCCGAGTCCGGAGCGACGGACATCAGGAGGTCCTCCGCCTCCTGGATCTCGTGTTCCGGTGCCTCGGCACGACGAAGAGTGATCCACAGTTCGAGATAGACCCGCGAGGGCACCTCGGGCGCGTGCTGGATGATCCACCGGAAGTGCTCGGCGCTCTCCTCGTACCACTTCAAGTTGCGAACCTCGATACCCACGAAGAGGCGGGCGCTCGCCAGTTGGTCGATGTACTCGGAGCCGTCGTACTTGGCGAAAAAGTTGTCGCCCGCCCGGGCGGCACCCCGCGCGTCGCGCTCCCAGCAGTAGCTCTCGACCGCGATGAGCTCGGCCCGCACGCGCTCCTTCGGCCGACACCAGGGGGCCTCCGCCAGTGCCCGGCACCTCTCGCGAAGCGCCGCCCAACCGGCATGGTCCACTTGCCTTGCGTCATAGATCCCGCTGGCCCTGCGTTCAAAGACCGGTTTTCGCAGACGTTCGTAGTGCATTCCGACGAGGTGGAGCCCGGCGTACGAGGCGGCGGCAGGGTCGGCGCTGTTGCGGGCCAGTTGCCCGAAGATATCCTCCGCCTCGGTGATCCGCCCGCTGCCGCGGCACAGGGCTCCCAGCCGCATCCTGGCCCGCTGGACGATCCGAGCTTGCGGTGCCGTCTGGCCGACCATGACCAATAGATCAGCGAAGATGGGCATGGCCTCCTCGCGTCGCGCCAGGCGGATCAGCAGATGGCCCTTGGCGTCCAGTGCCCGCAGAGCGGCGGCCGAGTCGGGGTAGTAGGTCAATACGCGATCCAGGAGCCCCAGGGCCTCTTCCGCTCGGGGCTCGTCCGCGAGGAGGACGGCTTGGTCGCACAGTGTCCCCGCCTCGAGCTCTCGGCGAAAGGCGACCTCGGCGAGTTGCGGATCGGCACCGCGGGCCAGGGCCTCGACGATGCGGGATCGGACGGTCCAAGCGGACTCGGGATACTCGGCGTGCAGGCGCTCGACGACGGCCAGGGCCTCGTCGCGATCGCCCGCGGACTGGGCGGTTTTGGCTATCCAGAAGAGGGCAGGCTGGAGCCAGTACGAGTTGGCGACGGCCATGGCCCGCTCGCAGGCCAACCGGGCCTCCGAGCCCATGCCGAGATCGTCGTAGATCTCCGCCGCCTTCAGGGCCGACCTGGCAGCACCCGCCCAGCTTGGCCATTCGACGGCGATGCGGTCGAACTGCTGGGCGGCCGACGCCTTCTCGCCTTGCGTCTCCAGTAGCTCGGCCTGACGCCAGGCCGTCTCCGGGGTCTCCACCTGGGCTAGGCCGGTCGAGCCGAGGACGGCTACCCATAGGCATGCGGCGATTATGGAAGGCTTCATCTTGTGCTCCTGACGTGCAGCGGCCAACGACCGCGCAAGTACCCCCCGCCCACGAAGAAACGGGCTTGGGCTTGGGCTTGGGGCGTATTCTACATGCGGCACCCTTCCCAGTACTTAGGTGTACCATACACCCATCTATGAGGTCTGTCAAATGTTATTTTCGATTATTTTGGGACGGCTGCTGCCGGCTGGCGGGGAGGGGCTTATCAGGGTGGGGGCGGGTTTGCCAGGGCCATCAAATTGACAGCGCCGGATGGTGATTTCCGTCAACGGCCGGGGCGGGCTCGCTGAGCGATGCGTGCTTGGCGGGTGGTGCTGGTGGCGAGTGAGGTTTGCACGCAAGGCACGGCTCACAGCGGAGTGGTGGCGCACGGATGCGTACTCCGCAAAACGCTATACACGTACAACGCCATGTACGTGTTTAGTATGACAGCGCTGCTTCGTAGCGGCCGCCGCCTCTGGCGGCCGTTGGGCGGCGAAAGGGCCTCAGGCGCCGGCCGCCACGGGGGGCGGCCGCTACCGGAAAGCGCCATCCAGCGCTGTCATATTAGCGTCCGCGGAAGGGGGACAGGCACTTTTTGCCTTGAAACCCTTCCGATGCAACGGTATCGCCATGCCGTCACCTGACTGATCCATGTGGAAAGCCTCCAGGTCGGCAAAAAAGAGCCAGTCCCCGGACGCTAGAGCATTTCACGCAATGGCGTAGCGGCCGCCGCCCCTGGTGGCCCGCGAACTCGCAAGGAATACGCCGGTCGCCACGGGGGGCGACCGCTACGATGGGGCGTGAATCGCTCTATACACGTACAACGCCAACGGTATTGAATAGGGTGCAACTCGCTGGCCGCGTGGCTTTCGGGGCAAAATGGCGAATGCCCAAGGCCCAATGACCAATCGTAGCCGTTCACGAGCTGAACCACCAAGGCACCAAGACACAAAGAATGCAGCCCGGTCAAGCAGTCGTACGCTCGATTCTCGCAGATCATTCCTCTTGGTGTCTCTGTGTCTTGGTGGTTCAAGTTGCTCGCGATTTCACCCGTCGGCAGTGTTGAATCGCCGCGACACACGGAGCCCCGTGAACGGTTACGACCAATCAATGACCAAGCCCGAAGCCAGAACGCGAATGATTCATCGGAACCACAGATGAACACAGATAAACACTGATAAGAGCGGGAGTTAGACATCACAACGCATCCCGATCCCGCAGCGCGCTGTGTTTGACGTCGATCTCTTGTTCTGTCTGTGTTCATCCGTGTTCATCTGTGGTTTGATTTCAATCGTGAATAATCCGGGAGAACACCAACCGCGGGCGGGGACGTTCGTCATGGGTCATTCGGATTTCATGGGTCATTGGGGCTTCGCCATGGGTCATTTCGCCCGCGGGAGGCGAGTTACACCCTATTGAATAACGCGATGCAGGTCAGCTCGGCTATACTGGGGGCATGCGAGGAGAATCACACGCGGCGGCTTGTGTTGCCCTGACCATAGCGGGCTCCGATCCATCCGGCGGAGCGGGCCTGCAGGCGGATTTGAAGACTTTTCAGCAGCACGGCGTTTATGGGGCCAGCGTGGTTACCCTGCTGACCGTCCAGAACACGGTGGCCGTCCGCGAGGTGCGGGTGCTCGAGCCGGCGTTCGTGCTGGCCCAGCTCGAGGCGGTTCTGGCGGATGTTCCCCCGGCGGCGGCGAAGACCGGGGCGCTGGGCAGTGCCGCGGTCATCGAGGCGGTGGCCCGGCAGGCGACGCGTTTCCAGTTTCCGCTGGTGGTGGACCCGGTGATGGTGAGCAAGCATGGCGACGCGCTGATGGATGCCGGCGCCGCCGAGGCGCTGCGCGACCGGCTGTTGCCCTGCGCGTTTCTGGTCACGCCCAACATCCATGAAGCGAGCGCGCTGACCGGCATGGTGATCGACGGTCCCGGGGCGATGATCGAGGCTGCCCGCACGATCGCGCGGATGGGTCCGCGACACGTGCTGATCAAGGGTGGCGGGCTGGCGGGCGAGGCGGCGGATCTGCTGTGGTCTGAGGGGCAACCGGTTTGGCTGACGGGTCCGCGGGTCGCGAGCACGAGCACGCACGGGACCGGCTGCGTTTTCTCGGCGGCCATTACCGCCCGACTGGCCGGGGGCGAGGGCTTGCCGGACGCGGCTCGATCGGCCAAGGGCTTCGTCACCCGAGCTATCGCCGCGGCTCCGGGGATAGGGCACGGCCGGGGGCCCATCAACCTTCTCGTGCCGCCCGACGAACCTTGAAGGGTGCCTGCCCGCGTTGCCATGCGGTCCCAAAAGCGTTAGACTAAGGGCGGGTCACGTTTCACAAGGGAGTCGCGCCGTCATCCTCGCCAGGGGAATCTCGGTTCATGGAGAGGTATCGCCAGGAATGGATCGCCCCGACAACCCAATACGGACGGAGACTGTCGCGGCAGAGGTAGCCTCTGGCGTACCGGCCGGGCCTCAGGGTGTGGGTGTGCGCAGCGAGTGGAAGGCTCCCGAGCGTCGCCGCGCCGCCGGCCGGCGAAAGTACGACCGGGCCAAGTACTACGCGTTCATGATGGCGATTGCCGCCGGGATCGGCGCGATCCTGGTAGCGATGAGGTATCTCTCGCCGGCCCTCCTGCCGCTCGCGATCATTGTCTCCCTCGCGTATCTGGTTTACCCGGTAACCCAGGCCGTCCATCGGGTGATCGGGGTTCCGGTGGTGACGGTGGGGTTGATCATGATCTTCGTGGCGAGCCTGCTGACCCCGGCCGGATGGAAGGGATTACCATTTGTCGCCAACCAGACGCGGAGCTTCATGGACGATCTGCACCAGGTGTGGGTAGACGTGCAGATGGGGATTCCCCGGTCCATTTTTGCCGCCCAAGCGGCACGGGCCCGAGGTTTCAAGTACGAGAGCGTCGGGGTGAGCCTGGCGGAACTGGCGACGAAGTCGGAATCCGGCTGGCCGGAGTATCTCGCCGCGTGGAATGAGTATCTGCGGCATCGCGACCGACCTCGGGTCGAGGGTCTGGCTCGCCTGCACGCGGGCACGGCGGGAACGTACATTGGCAGAGTGTTCGAAGACATCGTTCAGTTTGTCAACCAGCGGCGGTGGAACCCGACGATCAACTCGGCGATTGAGAAGGTATTCATCAACGGCACGCGGGCCCTGATCGTGATCGTGCTGGGGTCCTTCCTGATCGGGTTCACACTGGTGGTGACGCTGTACGTCGTTGTGTCGCTCAGCGATTCGCTGCGACAGCAGGCGATGTGGCGGTCGTTGTTGCCGGAGCACTATCGTGGCCCGATTGTGGCGTGGATCCGGGAATTCAACTCGGCCATGCGTCAGTATCTGGTTCGGCAAGCGATGGCGTCGGCGTTGATTGCGGCGCTGGCGGCGACGGGGTTTACCTATGTGGGTCTGCCGCTGGCCATTCCCCTGGGCATGCTGGTGGGTTTGTTGGGCATGATCCCCTACTTGTACCTGGTGGGGCTCGGGCCGGCCATGATCATCGCCGCCTTCCACGCGTTGGAGAGTCGGACGCCTTTCACCCCATTCGCGGTGGGTATCCTCGCCACGTTCGCCGTGTTGCAGTTGCTGCACCTGTTGCTGTTTCGACCGTACATCGTCGGTCGGGCACCGCGAATGGAGCGAATGGCCTTGCTGCTGGGAGCGCTGTTCTGGCCGGAGTTGATGGGCTATCCGGGGTTCTTCTTCGCCATCCCAGCCACCTGTGCGGTGATCGCCCTGTATCGGCTGCACACGGGGTGGCGTGCTGGCGTGACCGCTGCCGAGCATCCCGTGACCGCGGATGAGGCGTCACTGTCGGCGGCCGTCCCTGCCTGATTCGCAGCGCACTTTCGGGCGAGGCCACGACACAGGGCGACGAGGCAATCCCTGCCGGCTCAGACCCGCGGTTCGGTTCGATGACCACCGCGAAGCGGCCAAGCCCCAAAGCCCCCCCTGCCACCGCCGATCTGCGGCCGTCAAGTTACCGCCCTGCCGACTCGGCTCATGAACGTCGCCGGCGGCGGGCCAACAGCAGGAGAGGCAGGCCGATCAACCCGATCCCCATGGTCGCCATCCCCGCTCCCGCGCCACACAAAGACCGTGGTGATGGCGTGAAAGGGGGATCCTCGTCGCCAGGTTCGTCGCCGGGTTCATCACCGGGTTCGTCGCCAGGTTCATCGCCGGGCTCATCGCCGGGTTCGTCGCCGGGCTCATCGCCGGGTTCGTCGCCAGGTTCGTCACCGGGTTCATCACCGGGCTCGTCGCCGGGTTCGTCGCCGGGCTCATCGCCGGGCTCGTCGCCGGGTTCGTCACCGGGCTCGTCGCCAGGTTCGTCGCCGGGTTCATCGCCGGGCTCGTCGCCGGGTTCATCACCAGGTTCGTCGCCGGGCTCATCGCCAGGTTCGTCACCGGGCTCATCGCCAGGCTCGTCACCGGGTTCATCACCGGGCTCGTCGCCGGGCTCATCGCCGGGTTCATCGCCGGGCTCATCGCCGGGTTCATCGCCGGGTTCATCACCGGGTTCGTCGCCGGGCTCGTCACCAGGCTCGTCGCCGGGTTCATCGCCAGGTTCGTCACCAGGCTCGTCGCCGGGTTCATCCTCAACGATCAAGGTAACCACGGTACCAGTCTCAATCGTTCCATGCTGACCACCTGTGGTGACCCATATGTAATCGCCTTCATACGAAGGGCCGGTCTGGAAGGTATAGGTACCGGGAGCCACTTCGCCCACCGATTCGATGGACAGCGTGGCGATAAGCACGCCGTCTTCGCAAGCGGGCAAATCATTCGAACTGAAGAAGACGAAGTAGCCCAACTCGGGCATCGTGGAGAGAAGCGTTCCGTCCTCCGGATTAGCGAACAACTGGTGGGGAGCGAAAAGTTCGGTCGACTGGCGAGTTGGTGTGACGAAGGCGAAGGGTACCTCGGCCGGCCCGAGCAGTTTGTACTGAAAACCGGTGAGGGTCACGGTACTGGTAAGTGTGACCTCGATGGTAAGGCTTACCGGACCCGGGGCCACTCGGACGGTATCCTGGCCGCCGCTGGCAATGGAGAGGCTGACCTGGCCCATCGCCGGGGCGGACGCAATCGCCATAACTACCGTCAGAAGCAAACGTTGCAACATGTCGTGTACCTCACCTTATACAGGTCGGGAATGAGCCGAACGGGCCCCCTACTTGGCCATCGGCGCGGCGAGGGCCCGGGCTTAAGTTGCCAGAGGTAATATGGCAACTTTTTCGCCGCCGGGCTTTGGATATGGGGTGGCCGCTGCGGGCTTTTTGTCCGTGAGCCATGTGCCGGCACGCAATCAGCGGGGCTGTATCGGCTCAAGGGTGATGCGGATTCGCTCGCCGAAGGGCGTGCGGCCGCGGGCCGACAGGTGTACGACGATCTCCGTGGGTCCGAAGATGGCATCGGCATCGCAGAGCCGGAACTCGCAGGTGATGGAGTCGGCGTGGCCCACGGAGGCGGGCAACGGCGTACGTGTGGTTATGCGGCCGGGGACGGCGACGATCTCCACGGTGCCGGTTCCGTTATCGGTCTTATCTTCGCTAAGCCAGCGGGCCTCGCCGAGATTGGTGAGCGTAGCACGAGCCAGCACGGGTTGCCCGGCCCTTACCCGGACATGGTCGCCGCTGTGGATCTCGGTCCATGATCCGTCGGCGTCGCGGACCTCGAAGCGATCGAAGGCTGCGTCGAGGAACTTAGGCGGGTTGGCCCCGTCGCAGGGAGTGTTGCCCACGGCCAGCATCGGGCAGTCGGCGGAGGTTGTGCCGGTACCGCGGGTCCGCAGGCCGGGCGTGTGGTCGGCGGCGATGGCTTTCCAGAACGCATCCTGCACGGCGGTGTAGATGCCGGAGATGCCGTCTGGGTGGTTGTCGCGATCGATCTCGATCCGGTGATCGGCGGGCTTGGGCGGCGGGGCGTCCAGAAAAACCGCGGCGTGGTCGCGGATAACCGCGGTGACCGGGCGGTCGCTACCGTCGGGGTTGATGACCCCGTAGTCGCTGTTCTCGCCGTAACGGAAGCCGCCGGGGTACCACCAGAAGAAAACGCCGTCCGACCCGCTGCCGATGAACATACGGTAAAGATCCCGGTAGAAGTCGGCCTGGAAGGCGAGGCGCTGCGGGGAGTTCTGGCTCCGGTCGATATCCCAGGTATGCACGCCGGCCTCGGCCCAGACTACGGGCAGGCGTGGGGCCGCCCAGCGTCCGTAGGCCACCTGGAACCATCCGGGCTTGACCTTCTGCCAATCGCCGATCCGCCCGTAGGCCTCCGGGGCGAGGAAGTCCACCGCGGCCGCGAGATAGGGGAAATCGTAAGTGATGCGCCCGTCCCAGTGGTAGGTTGGATTGGTCGCTTCGCTCTTTCGGAAGCTCACGAGGTGGATGGGGTCGACACTGAGCACCAGCCGCCGGGCGGCGCTGTATTTCTTATAGAGAAGTGTGTCCAGGAACCGCCGATACGCCGCCACCATCACCCGCCACGGGCCGTCGGTGTCCACCTGGTGCGGCTCGGGGTTGGTGATCGCCCCGTTCGGCGTGCGCGGCACGGGAACACCCCAGTCGCGCTCGGCGTTGGCGATGCTCTCGTACCGCTCCTCGATCCAGCGGGCCCAGTCGGCATCCCAGATCGCCCGCTCCTGGCGCAGGCCGAAGGTCGGCTCCCAGGCGAGGTCATAGGCGAAGACGGTGTCGTTCTCCGCCAGGCGAAGGTGTTCGATGATCTCGCGCATTTTGGGCCAGAGGAAGTTCATGGGCGTACCCGGCCGCAGCGACAGGTTGGCCTTGAGCCCCAGGTTCTCCAGTCGCCGTAGCAGGTCCAGCAGGTTCTGATCGTGCAGGGACTCGTGGTAGACAAAGATGCTGACCGAGTTGAAGCCCAGGTCGCGGACGTGGGCCAGGTCGCGGTCGATGATCGCGGGGTCGTAGGAGCGCCGCCCGAGCCAGTGCTCGAAGAACCGGCCGTCTTCCATGGCGATGCCTGAAGAGGGCATGTAGTTGATGCCGTGGGCTCGCCAGCGCTTGCCGTCGAGCATCAGGGCCCCGTCCTCGACGGTGACAAACTGCTTGTGCTCCTTGGGCCGCCAGACGTGGACCTCGTGCTCGACGCGGTCCAGCATACCCTGATCGGTTCCGAGCTCCACGCTGCAGCGGTATCCCTTGGCGGGCCAGCGGGTGGGACGCCATTCCTCCTCGGCGCGCTGCACCGTCTGGTCGGCGAAGCTCAACGGCCAGGTCTTGTCGTAGACCAACTCATCCCGGTCGAGATCCATCAAGGTGATACGGGCGGAGCAGTTCGTCGGCAAAGTGCGGCCGATGCTGAACGCCTGGACACCCAGGCGGATGGGCTGGCCCTCGAAGTAGGTGTAGTAGTTGGCCCCGCCATCGAGGATGAACACACCGGTGCGCATGCCCCCGGCAAGTTGTCCGATGCCGTTGAGGATCTCGTCATGCAAATACCAGTCCGCGTCGGCGATCCCGAAGGACACCCAGGCTCCGCCCTTGAAGGGGCCGTCGGCGTGCACCAGCAACGTCCCCGGGTGGCCCCGCCATTGGTGTTGGGCGTCGCGAGCGGTCAGCAGTGGTACCCAGCGCCACGCCCGGCCCTTGTCGAAGCCGCCGCCCTGAACCCGCGGGTGTGAAGCCCGGACCACCTTGGCCAAGGGAAGAGAATCATGCATTTCCAGGTCCGCCCCGATCTCGATGTGGGCAACGTTATGGCAGTCGAAGAACTTGTAGGTTGGCGATAGCGTGTCGAGCACCGGCAGCGACCAGGCGCTGAGCAGCGGCTCATATTCCGCCGTACGCGGGGCGGTGCCCACGGGGCCCACCCAGTACTCGTGCTTGCCGGGCACCAGGCTGACGGTATGGCTGACCGCCAGGCCGATGCGCAGGCGGCTGGCGTTCTCCGGGAGGAAGCGATCGCGGCGGCGGGACTCGACGCTCTGCCAGAAGAGGAAGTCTTCCGGCCCCAGCACGTACTGCCGCCAGTGCTCGGCCAGGGACACCACCGCCAGCCAACGCGAGCCGTCCTTCTCCTCCCACTCGATCGCAAGCTGCGTGGTGTTGGGTCCCCCTTTGGCGGAGAAGACCAGCAGGCTGTGGCCCTCGGGATAGGGCCGTTCGAGCGGCGGGGAGCCGAAGGTGTCCCAGTTGTCGTAGCCGTGGGTGATCGCATGGATGGAGCGAAGTCCGTCGGCGGGCCCTTCGGCGACGGTCTCGTAGTGGGCCTCGCCGTCGTTGGGGCCGCAGGACCGCGTCCAGTCGGCAATGTCGGCGGGCTCGAAGCGGACCAGGACGTGCGGCGGCAATCGGGGGGCCACCCGCCGCTGGTATTCCTCTCGCGGGATCCATCGGCCGTCCAGCTCGACCATGCGGTGTTGCCAGAGTGGGGCCCGCAGTACGAGCAGGTCGCCGCCCTGCCGCGCCCAGCGATCCACGTTGGGGGCGGTTTTGGCGGGCAGGTCGGCCCCGTTGGGAATGACCAGCAGGTCGAATCGCTCCGCGTTGAAGGCGTCAGGGTCGGCCAGTTCGGCTGCACCGATGTGTGTCGTTTCGTAGCCCGCGGCGGTGATGCGCTCAGTCAGCGCGGCCAGCAGCCTCGCTTCATCGCCACCCGCGTCGTTGCGGACCAATGCCGCCCGAGCGAGCACCGGCGATCCCGTTTGCTCCGCCGCGTGCAGCAACGACTGAGCCGACAACCCAATCACCAGCAGAATCGCCGCAAGCCAGCCCGACGGGTATCGTGTCATCCCGGTCATCTCCTGATCTGTCACCGAGGTCGCTCCCCCGTCGGGTAGCTTACCCGCTCAGAGTGAACGATTCGATGAGTATGACAAAAGCCCCACGAGCCGCGGGCTTCAGCCCGCGCGGTCCCTGGAAGGCGTACAAGGTTCACTGCGCCAGGAAACACCACGCGGGCTGAAGCTTGCGGCTCGTTGGATGCGGAGCAAGCTTGCCCGCGCCAGGAAACACCACGCGGGCTAGAAGCCCGCGGCTCGTTGGATGCGGAGCAAGCTTGCCCGCGCCAGGAAGCACCGCGCGGGCTAAGTACGTGTTTAGCGTCCTCGGCGCCGCCTGCGGTCCGCATTCCGAACCGCAACGCGGTTCCAGAACACAGCCCGGGGTCGCGCAGCGCACCCCGGGATCCATGCCGGCAGGCACAGATCAACCCTGAAAGGGTTGCATGCGCCATCATTCACGGTGGCAGGGAAAGAATACCCGTCTCGAGAGAAGTATGAAACCCTTTCAGGGTTTGGGGATGACGGGCGGCCCTGTGACCCAGGGTGCGCTGCGCGACCCTGGGCTCTGTTATCCAACGCCTTCGGCGTTGTAAGTGTACAGCGTCCGGGCGACGCTAAACACGTACCGGGCTAAAGCCCGCGGCTCGTTGGATGCGGAGCAAGCTTGCCCGCGCCGGGAAACACCACGCGGGCTGGAAGCCGACGGCTCGTTGGCGTTACTATCGTCGCGGCGACGGGATCAATCGGTTTGGGCAAGATGGATTACCCGCACGGGGACGCTTCGGAGAGACATGATGAAGGTTGTCGTGGGGATGGCAAGGTGGGGCCTGGTACTCATGGTGGCGCTGGCGGCGTGCGCGCCCTCGTCAGCGCGGAACGCCACCGCCGCACCGGGCGAACCGGCCGCTACCCCCGGCAAGCGAGCCTGCGGCATGGTCGCGTCGTCGAGTGCTTTGGCTTCGCACGCGGGCTATGAGATTCTGCGGCAAGGGGGCAACGCCGTCGATGCGGCGGTGGCCATCGCTTTCGCCGAGGCGGTCACCTACCCGACCGCGGGCAACCTCGGCGGCGGCGGATTCATGCTCATTCGGATGGCCGACGGCCGCGCCGCAGCCATCGATTACCGCGAGATGGCCCCCGCCAAGGCGTCTCGCGACATGTACCTCGACGAGCGCGGCCAAGTCATTCCCGAGGCGTCGACGGTCGGCTACCTAGCCGCGGCGGTACCGGGCACGGTGGCGGGCTTGGCCATGGCTCATCAGCAGTTCGGCGTGTTGAGTTGGGACGCGGTGATCGAGCCGGCCCGAAAGCTCGCCGCCGACGGATTCATCTTCCACGCCGCCCTGTCGGACTCGCTCAAGCACAATCGCCGCCTGCTGGGTCGCTTCCCCGAGAGCAACCGCATCTTCCTCAACGACGGCCGGCTGCATCAGGTCGGCAAGATCTTCCGGCAACCCGAGCTGGGCGACACGCTGGCCCGCATACAGAGAGAGGGCTGGCGCGAGTTCTACGAGGGCCGCACCGCCCAACTGATCGCCGAGGACATGGAGCGCCACGGCGGGCTTATCACCCTCGACGATCTGCGCAATTACCGAGCGAAACCACGCGAGATGCTCCGCGGCAGCTACCGCGGGTACGAACTGCTGACCATGCCGCCGCCCAGTTCCGGCGGGATCGTGCTCATCGCCATGCTCAACATGCTCGAAACGTACGACCTGGGTTCGCTGGGCCCGCGCTCGCCGGAGACGTATCACCGGCTCGTCGAGGTGATGAAGCGGGCGTTCGCCGACCGGGCCACTTTCTTCGGCGATCCGGATTTCGTGGACGTGCCCGCCAAGGGGCTGACGGACAAACGCTACGCCCGCGAGTTGGCGAAGACGATCGACCTGCAGCGGGCGACGCCGAGCGAACAGGTGCGGCCGGGCGACCCGCTGCCCTACGAGTCGACCGAGACCACGCATTTCTCGGTCGTCGACGCGGCCGGCAACGGCGTGTCCAACACCTACACGCTCAACACCGGGTACGGCAGCGGGGTCACCGTCCGCGGGGCCGGCTTCCTGCTGAACAACGAGATGGATGATTTCACCAGCAAGGTCGGTTCGCCCAACGTGTTCGACCTGATCCAGGGCGAGGCCAACGCCATCGAGCCCGGCAAGCGCCCGCTCTCCTCGATGACCCCGACCATGCTGCTCAAGGACGGCAAGCTGGTCCTGGTGCTGGGCAGCCCGGGTGGGCCGACGATCATCAACTCCGTGCTGCAGGTGCTGGTCAACGTGATCGATCACCGGCTGCCGTTGGACAAGGCCGTGGCCGCCCCTCGCCTGCACCACCAGTGGTTGCCCGACAAGATCCGCTACGAGCCCGAGGGCCTGGCGGATGACACGAAGAAGGCTATGGAGGCGATGGGGCATCGCTTCGTGAGCGTGCCCCGGCGGATCGGAGACGTACAGGCGATTGCCGTGGACCCGACCAGCGGCGTCCGCCACGGCGTCTCCGATCCCCGGGCCCGCGACGGCAAAGCGGTAGGCGACTGACGGGATCGTGCCTCCGTAGCGGTCGCCCCCCGCGGCGACCTGCGGCGACGTAGTCGCCGTCCACGATGCCGACCTTCGTCGTGTTCGGACAACCGCACGGCATGACTCTCGCCGTACACGCCCCATGCCTTGTCCACCCCGACCTCAAGATTCGACGCGTGTGGCGAATCCCGTTCTCGCCGGTCGCCACAGCTCGACTGAGCTCGCCGAAGTCGGGGGGCGACCGCTACGATCGAGCGACAAGTGCTCTAACCGAGTGGAGCAAGCATCTCGGCGACCAGCTCGATCGGCAGGCCCACGACATTGCTGAAGCTGCCTTCGAGGAGGGTGACGAAGGGGTCACCGTCGTCCTGGATACCGTAGGCGCCGGCCTTGCCCTGCCACAGCCCGCCGTCGAGATAGGCCGATAGTTCCTCTTCCGACATTGCCCGCATGCGCCCGCGCGTGATCGCGTGTCGGGTGCTCTCGCGTCCACCGGCCGCATGCAGAACGGTCACCCCGGTGATGACCTCATGATCCGAGCCGCCCAGCATGGTGAGAATACGCCGGGCGTCGTCGCGGTCGGCGGGTTTGCCGATGATGTGATCCGCCAGGGCCACGACTGTGTCGGCGGCGAGAATGACACGGTCGGGATGCAGCGAGGCCACGCTGCGGGCTTTGAGTCGGCTGGTATACTCGGCGTATTCGATGGGCGTGCCCGACCATGCGGCCGCGTCGGGCTCCTCGCACGGCGGCGAGGCCACTTCAAAGGCGATGCCCGCCTCAGTCAATAGCGTCGCCCGCTGCGGGCTTTGCGAAGCCAGAATGATCGGTCGGCGGTCTTCACCACTCATGGATGCTTCCCGGCCGTTTGCGGCTTCGCACGATACCGAACCACGGTGCACACGGCTTGCTCACAACCCCCACGCCCGGGCGAAGGCCTTGAAGCTGCGATCGTAGGTCGCCTCGGCCTCTGGAGGAAAACAGCAGCCGGGCAACTGCTTCATCGCCAAGTGATACTGCAGGCAATCGCAGCACACCCCGCGCCGCCCGCACGAGTCATAGGTACACGTGCAGATCTTCGTATTCCGGTCCTTCTTGCACTCCATGGCCGACTTCTCCTACCCTGGTTCCCCGCGCTCATCTCATGCGGTCGGCTCAGTATACCTCAGGATCGCGCGTGGCAACACCAGGGCACGGCTCCCAGGTTCACTCTTTGCGGCTAGAGCCCCGGACAACCTTAAAGCCTCCTCCTGAAAGTTCTCGATGGATCCGCTCCGCTCAAGCCGATTGATGCTCATCGCCTTGTTCAGCTTCTGTTTGACGTGTGATTCTACCTGGTATCCGGCAGGCGATTTTACTGCGTCGCCGCGCCCAATCCAGTGGTATCGTTCGCCAGTGCCGGGCTACGAGCGCGGCCCGAACGTAGGGCTTGGATGATGGTAGAGGGAACCTCGGCGGGACTGCACTGGAACTGCACGGCCCCCAGATCGACAGCGACTTTGGGCATTCCGTAGACCACGCAGCTCTCGCAATCCTGGGCGATGGTCAGGGCCCCCGCCTGCCTCAACCGGAGGAGCCCCTGAGCCCCGTCCCCTCCCATCCCGGTCAGCAGCACGCCGATGAGTCGGCGCGAGCGGATGCGGGCGGCGGATTCGAAGAGGACATCCACGCTGGGACAATGGCGGTTGACGAGTTCGGAATCGCCGTATCGGATGCGCACGACCCCGGCCGTCTCTACCACTTTCATCTGGCGTCCAGTAGCAATGACGGCACGGCCCACATGGAGGGGCTGATGATCGATTGCCAGGGAAACGGCGAGAT
>Ga0209722_1001227_pt1 | contig 23335 bp, 21 predicted proteins | sample BioC12SIPDNA_2_FD_185745 | JGI IMG/M metagenome (GOLD analysis project Ga0209722, IMG submission 185745) | Anaerobic biogas reactor microbial communites from Washington, USA - Biogas_R1_A C12 SIP DNA (SPAdes) (version 2) | ecosystem: Engineered > Bioreactor > Anaerobic > Unclassified | place... | reverse complement strand
CCCGATTGCCGGAAAGACCATATGATGGATGCGCGCCCACTCTCAGCCTATGAGTGACGGCAGAGTCAGCGCGATCGCCGGGAAGGCCAGTAGCAGACCTGCGAACACAATGGTCGCAACCCAGAATGGCAGAACCCCCTTGAAGATCGTGCCCATCGGCACGTCCGGCGCTATACCCTTCACCACAAACATCGTAATGCCCACCGGCGGACTGATCATGCCCATTTCAACCACCAGTACGTTCAGTATGCCGAACCAGATGAGGTCAAAACCAAGCGAAGAGACCAACGGGAGAAAAATCGGCAGCGTCAGCAAGATCATTGACATCTCTTCGAGAAACGTTCCCAGTACCACATAGATGACCAGGATCAGCACCATCACACCCATCCGCGGCAAACCCAGACCCCCCACCCATTCCGCCATCTCCTGCGGGATGGTCGAGAGGGCAAGGAACGTGGTGAACACGAGTGCACCCATGAGAATGGTGAAGATCATTCCGGCTGTGCGTATCGTTTCAAGAGTGGCATCTCGGAGCCCCGCCCAATTCAGCCTTCTCCTCACCAGAGACAGCACGAGTGCCCCAACAGCTCCCGCCGCCCCCGCTTCCGTCGGAGTGAACCATCCTATGAGAAGCCCGCCAATGACCACAATAATAAGGATGATCATCTCAAAGCTGTCAGCGATGCTTAAAAACTTCTGTCTGAAGTTCGTCTTTTCCCCTAGTGGCGCCAGACTGGGCTTGAGACGTACCCGCCCGTATATTAGAGCAATGAACATCAGACTCAACACGATACCGGGCACAATGCCGGCTATGAAGAGTTTGCCAATGTCCTGTCCGGCGATGATTCCATAAATCATCAACATACCGCTTGGGGGGATCATGATACCGAGAGTCCCTCCCGCAGCAACAGACCCAGCGGCCAAACCGGCATCATACTTGTATCTTTGCATCTCGGGCAGCGCTACGGTGCCTATTGTCGCCGCAGTGGCAATGCCAGAGGCGCTCGCCGCTCCAAATATGGCGCACGATCCTATCGTGGCTATGCATAAACCACCATGCATACGCCCCAGCCAGCAGTTTGCCATGCGAAATAGATTCTTTCCAAGTCCAGTAGTAAAACATATAGATGCCATAAAAAGAAAGAGGGGCAACACCGCATAATCATAACTGGATATGAGCAAAAAAGGCGTGTCAATAATAGATTGAATAGCGCCAGAAAAAGACGTCAAATAAACCAGCCCAGTGAAACCCAATAGGAGCATGGCAAAACCTATAGGCGTGCCGATGATCAGCAATACCAGCAGCGCACACAATGCAACGATACCCGTCATGATTGGGGTCATCGCTTCACCCCTCTCCTGATGCACTGCACCATATTATAGAGAAGGGCTACGCAGAGAATTGCGGTGCCAACCGCCCAGACGTACTTGAAGGGCCATAGCGGAACTCCCATCACGACGGTTGTTTCGCCATAGCTCAAGGCATATCCAGCGTCTCCGAACATGGCCCACGACAGGACGCCGATTATTACCAATCCCAACAGGAGACCGAATGCATCGGTGAATGCCTTTACTCGGGGTGGGAACTTGCTGGAGACCACCTCCATCACGACGTTGCGCCGGTGCTTCTCAACATAGCTGATAGCAACCGACGCGAAGACGATGCCGAGAACTCCTGCATACTCAATGGTGCCCATGATCGGCCTATGAAAGAGCGCTCGGCCGAAAATATTCAAGGTGATAATTGTTGCCATCACAATGAGCGCAACCGCCGCAAGGACCAGCAGTGCTCGTCCTACAAATTCGACGCATCTGCTTATATTCATAAAGTACTCTCCGGCCGGGGCATGAAGTTGTTCCGACTGAGCTGTGCACATTCATTGGCAGAACACTGATAGAACGGCTTGGGCCGCATCCGACCGCTTTCGATGCGGCCCAAGCCGTCGTGTTGAACTAGCAGTCTTCGCTCATAGGCACGCGGTTGGCGTTCCTATGTGCTGTATCTACTGCGCCCAGGACTGGCTCGAAAGCTCCCACGCGGTGTCGACGATCTCGGTGCCGGGGTATCCCGCATCATTCATACCGGCCGCCATCTTATCGAATACCGGCCTTATCGCCTCGTTCCATCTCGCCATCTCATCGGGAGCAAGGTCGATGAATTGCACGCCCTTTTCCGCGCAATACTCTGTGTTCTTTTCGTTCTCTTCAGCCCAGGTATCGATCATTCTCTGCCTGAGTCCGGGCAGGCTATCGTCGACGATCTTCTGCACGTCGGGGGACAGGCTGTTCCACTTATCCTTGTTCATTACCATGAAGTTCACGGAGTTTCCGAGCGGGAACATCGTGATGTACTTGAACTTGTCACCAATCTGGAAGTCGAACAGGCTTCCCACTGTGGTGGCCGCACCGTCGGTCGTTCCTTTGTCAAGAGAGGCAAGCCAGTCAGTGACCGCCATAGATACCGGCGCTGCCCCGAGTGCCTTCTGGATGTCGGCATTGATTTGATTGGGCACTCGGATCTGAAGCCCTTTTATGTCTTCCATCGTCCTGACTGCTTTGTCCACGGTGACGATTCCCGTGGGGACGCTGGGAATAATGAACAGTACCTTGAAGTCTTTCCATTGGCTTTCCATGATCTCGGCGTACTCCGCCCAGAGGGCGTCAAAGATCCGCACACCGTCGGCGCAGGTCATTCCACGCACGAGTTGTGTGAGGTTCACGCCGACTTCAAATCCGGGCCCGCCCTTGAAGATGAACGAATTCCCGATATCCGCCGTACCGGCCCTGATTCCATCGAGCGTCTCAGGTGGTGCAATCAGCTGGCTATTGCCGTACTGACGCAAGGTCAGCATGCCGTTGGTGGCCTGCTTGATCTCTTCCGCCCAAGCGTCAACGAGGTGGCCGGCCGGTGCCGTAGGCGAATGCTGGCTCGCAATCGAGAGCTCTATTGCTTTGCCCACCGGCGCTGCCGTGGTATCCGTGGCCGGAGCCGCTGTAGTAACAGGCGCCGCCGTGGTCGCCGGGCCAGCAGTGGTCGCCGGACCGGCAGTGGTGGCAGGCGCCGCCGTAGTCGCCGCAGGTTCGTCTTCGCCGCAGGCCACCGCCACCGCGGCGACAGCCAGCAACAGAATGAGAAGTCCTGCTAGTAGGAGCCGCTTTTTCATCGTTTACCCCCTTCTAATGATGCCCGTTGTCTGGTACTCGAGCTTGCGTGACACGACGTGCTCCTACAGCATCCGTACCCCCGATCTTCATAGAGACCCCTGCCCAAGCGAAGATGGCGACATCTTCTCCTCCGCGCGGCCCTTGTGATTGTCTTGATCAGGGCCCGCGATATCGCCCAGCATGCGTTTGAAGACCTCTACGGTCGTTCCGTTGTCGATGACCTCTTTGAGCCCGACAAGACGGGCTACGTCCTCGGCCCAGCCCCACATCATGAGGCTCCAAGCCAGGACGTTTGTGTCGACATCCTCGCGGATGCTTCCGTCGCGTTTTCCCTGTTCGACCAACGCGGCGAACGTTCGGACAAACGCGAGATGCCTCTCGCGCAGTTGCTCAGTCAGAGTCCCTGAGCCGCTGGCGGCAGCGAACTGGAACCAGGGATGAGTGAAGGCCTCGAATTCGGTGAGACCCAAGGTCCCGTGCCGCTCGCCCATGTCCATGACGTGCTCAAACACGTCGCTGCCCGACGACATGTCGATCCATTTCGGGACCCGCTCGACCATGAGGTCCAGCGCGGCCTCGAGCATCGCTTCACGGTCGGGGAAGAACTTGTAAAGGGCGGCCCGGGAGAGCCCGACCCCGGCTGCGATACGGGAGATGGTGGCGCCGTGCACGCCATATCTCGCGACCAGCTTGAGCGTGATCTCGGCAATCTGCTTCTGCCGCTCCGCCCGTGTTGCCCGGGTACGCCTGCCCGTTCCTTGCACCCCGTATCCCCCTGAACTTGGGTGACCGCTCGTTCACCTAACCTAACAGAACCACCAAACGCTTGTCAACAAGAAAGTGAACGCTCGGCCACCTTACGGGGCAGTCGGTATCTCAAGTGCCTTTTTCAGGTGCCTTCTCCGGCGCTCAGGGTTCGCAAGAGGATGCCCTAATGCCTCACTTCAGTCGCGGAAACCCCAGGATCTCCTTGACGAGACACCCCCGGGCCTTGCTGCTGGCTCTGAGGACGGCGGCCGTGCCGGCTCCGCCACCCGCGAAACCCGTGCCGGCAATGGAAAGAACCGTCTCGCCTTCGGGCACGAGCCCGCGGTCCACGGCCACCACCGTGGCTCCCACGAGGCCTCATGGGATGTTACCGGCGGCTCGGGACCGCCGCTGGGCGCTCGGGAACATGCGGCCATTACAGCCTCGGTCATGGACCAGAATACAACCGAAGATGGATGCCGCCCCGAACCCCTCCCCGAGACAATAGCTCGCATGAGACGAGACCACGTGAAAGTCCTTCTGACGTACGTTATGATGTCTGTCATAACGTCGCTCAAGGAGGCGGTGATGTCAACAATACGGCCGTCGACGGATGTGCTGCCGGTCACGGAGTTCCGCGCGAACACATCCGCTTTTCTCGAACAGCTTCGCACCACCAAACGCCCTATCGTCCTCACCCAGCATGGTCGCAGCGCCGCGGTCGTGATGGATGTGGAGGAGTATGAGAGCCTGCTCGACAAAATCGCCATCCTGCAAGACATCCGCATCGCCGAGGAACAGATCGCAAGCGGAGAGGGCCTCTCTCATGACGAGGCCGTACGGGAGCTCAGGTCCCGGCTGGCCACGTGAAGGTCGTCTGGTCATAAGTCGCGCGTGACCAGGTTGTGCAGGCGTTTGGAGCGATCGCCGCCGAGCGGCCGGCGGCGGCGCGTCGCTGGCTCGAAGAGGTGCTCCGCAAGGCCGGCGCGCTGGAGTCCCTCCCCGACATGGGACGGATGGTACCAGAAGTCGGGAGGTCTTCCATTCGGGAAGTGCCTGTAACCCAGTATCGCCTGATCTACCGGCGTGACAAGCACCAGGTAGTGATCCTGGCCTTGCGTCACTGTCGCCGCGCTTCTGTTTGCGGGGAATTGCGCTAGGCATCGGATTTCCCATCCCCGACCCACAGCAGCTCACTCACATTTCCCGCAATCCGCTCCTCCAGCTGATGCGCCTCCGCGTTCAGCCGCTCCACCCCTGGGCTTCGAAGCGGAGGCAGCACCAGCGAGACGGCCGCAGCATCGAGCATGTGCTCCATTAACGGGTGCCTGGGCAGGCTCTTCGCCCAGAGGACTAGGTAGTTTTGAGCGCGGACAAGCGAAAAATCACCCATGTCGTACCCCTGCACGGTTCAGTCGAACACCTGATCTATCAGTTAAGACTCTATCAAGCCACCCGGACAGGATTTCGCAACCACGCCCCGGCGGTCGCGGGGCGAGCGAGCGAAGCGACGCGAGTGGCGAGCGAAGCGAAGCCCTGAAGCGAAGCCCGGAAGTGAAGCCCGGAAGCGAAGCCCGGAAGTGAAGCCCGGAAGCGAGTGGCGAGCGAAGCGAAGCCCGGAAGCGACACCACACTATCGAATCACCCCACTATGAGCGCGCTCACAGTGAGCGCCGGGCCGCCGGGCCCAGCGAGGGGAAACGAGCCCCCGCGAGGGCCAAGGGGACGGAGCGTAGTTCTGCACCCCCGCGGACGGCGCCGCGAGCGCAGCGAAGCGGCGCCGTCCGCTGAGTGGGGGGTGCAGGTCGAAGCGGAGTCCCCTTGGCCCTAGCGGGGCCACTGGCTGCAAGGCGCTGGGCCCTGCGGCCCGCACTAGCTGAGAGCAAGTATCTCCATGCGGGCCTGCGGATACTCTCGCAGCAAGGCCCCCTGGTCGCCCTCTTCGAAGTCCTCGGGTACGAACCCCGGCGAGACCACGCACCCCACCAGCGCCCAATGAGGTTGCGGCGCCGAGCGCCGGTCGGGTGTCCAGCGACGTTCGGGCGCCCATCCCACACCCCAGTCGGCCTGGTCTTCGGAGAGGACCCGGGCCGCCATCCAGCACTCCGCGGGGACCACCAACTGCGGGATGTCGGGACCGAGGACCTGCTGCACCACCTTGCCCGACTGCAGAAGCACTATCTCCACCGGCGCTCCGGCATGAAAGAACCAGATCTCGTCAGAGCGCAGACGGTGAAAACGGCTGGGGCTCTCGGCGGCGACCAGATAGAGTATCGACGTCGACAGCGGACGCCTGCCCGCCTCAGATTGCAGGTTGAGAGGCGAGCGGTAGACCTCCCTGAAGAAACCGCCCTCGGGGTGTGGCGCCAAGCCAAGACGTTCGACTACTTCCGGAGCCGTAAGCTCCTCAAGAGCCGGGCCTTGCGGCCCCCTTTGTTCCCGATCGAGTGTCATGACCACTCCAACTCCACGGGGTTCCTGAGATAGCCCACTCCATCGATCTCCACCTCTACCTCATCCCCCGGATGGAGCTCGCCTACACCTGAAGGGGTGCCAAGCATGATGAGGTCTCCACGGTTCAAGGTCATGGCCTGGCTCACGATGGATATGATCTCGAAGGGGTCGCGGATCATATCGAGCAGCTGGGCTTCCTGACGGACCTCGCCATTGACGCGGGTGCGGAGCCACGCCTCAGGGCTGGGGACCTCGGTCTCCAAGAAGGGCCCCGCGACCGCGAAGGTGTCGTAGCCCTTGGCCCGCCACCACTGCTTATCCTCGGCCTGCTGCGCCCGCTCGGTGACGTCGTTGGCGCACGTCCAACCCAGCACCGCGCTCTTGGCCTCCTCGGGGGCGACGCGGCGGATGTCGCGCGAGATGACCACGGCCAACTCGCCCTCATACTCCACGCGGGTGGCATCGAACGGGTAGACGATGGCGTCCCTGTGACCGATCAGGCCGGAGGGCGGCTTGAGGAACAGCAGGGCGTGCGGCACCTGCTGCAACCGCTGCTCGTCGAGGGCCACCTTGGGGGATCTGGTGACCATCTCCCGGATGTGCTCCCTGAAGTTATAGCCCACGCCCAGGATCTTCCCCGGCGCCGCCGGCGGCAACAGCTTGGCCTCCTCCTCGGCGACCGTCGCACCGGCCAACGCGGAGGGCGCCTCGATGGAGAACCCGTTGCAGGTGACGGTGGCTTCGCAGACCTGTCCCTGGTATTCGATCCTGGCCAGCTTCATCACGCCTCCTTGTGCAAGAGTCCGTATGAGATGGAGTCGACCAGCGCCTGCCACGACGCCTCGACCACGTTCACTCCCACCCCGACGCTCCCCCAGTTGTCGCGCCCGTCGGTGGAGTCGATGAGCACCCTGGTGACCGCGGCCGTCCCTCTGTCTTCGTCGAGGATGCGGACGCTGTAGTTGACCAGATGGATATCGTGCACCTCGGGGAACCGTCGCTCGATGGCCTGGCGGAGCGCCTTGTCCAGAGCGTTGACCGGGCCGTTGCCCTCGGCCGTCTCCACGAAGCGCTCGTTGCCCACGTGCACTTTTATGGTGGCCTCGCTGGTGGTCTCACCGTCTTCACGTTTCTCGACGATGATGCGGAACGTCTCCAAGTGGAAAAGCTCGACTTTCAGACCGAGTTCCGCCCGCAGCAGCAGTTCGAACGAGGCGTCGGCGGCCTCGTAGTGGTAGCCCTCGTATTCCTTGTCCTTGACCCGCTTGAGCAACCGGTCGGCCAGCTGCTTCTCTTCATGCACCGGATAACCAAGGTCCTTCACCCTCTGTGCGATGGTGGCCCGGCCGGAGAGCTCCGACACCAGCACGTGCGGGGTGTTGCCCACCAGCGCCGGGTCGATGTGCTCGAAGGTGCGCGGATCGCGTTTTACGCCGGCCACGTGCATGCCGCCCTTGTGCGCGAACGCGTTGCGACCCACATAGGGTTGATGCGGATCGGGAGAGATGTTGCACAGTTCGGCCACGAAACGGGCGGTGTCGGTGAGCTTGGCAAGGTCGGCTTCGGACACGCAGTCTATGCCCATCTTGAGCTTCAGTCCGGGGATGATGGCGCACAGGTCGGCGTTGCCACACCGCTCCCCGTAGCCGTTGATGGTGCCCTGCACCATGTCCGCGCCTCGCTCCACAGCTACAAGGGAGTCGGCGACGCCGCAGCCCGCATCGTTGTGCGCATGCATGCCCACGCTGCAGTGTCCGCCCAGTTCCGCCACCACCCGAGCGACCACCTCCCCCACCTGCGTCGGCAGGGCGGCGCCGTTGGTGTCGCACAGGCAGACCGCCTCGGCGCCCGCCTCAGCGGCCGCCCGCAGGCAGGCCAGCGCATAGTCGGGGTGATCGGCGTAGGCGTCGAAGAAATGCTCGGCGTCGTAGAAGACGCGCTTGCCCTGGTCGTGCAGAAAGCCCACCGTCTCCGAGATCATGCGCAGGTTCTCGTCGCGGTCGACGCGCAGCACTTTCTGTATGTGCAGGTCCCAGGTCTTGCCCACCACAGCGACGACAGGCGCCCAACAATCGACAAGCACGCGAAGCTGTGGGTCGTCCGAGGCCGCCACGCCGCGCCCCCGGGTCATCCCAAAGGCGGCTACCGCGGCCTCGCCGAGCGGTTCCTGCTGGAGTCTACGGAAGAACTCCTCGTCCTTGGGATTGGAGCCCGGAAACCCGCCCTCGATGACGTGTATGCCGAGATCGGCCACTCGGACCGCGATGCGGACCTTCTCGTCCACCGATACGCTGAGACCCTCACGCTGCATCCCATCGCGCAGCGTGGTGTCGTAGAGCACGAGTGGGCGCGCCGGCTTCACCCAGGCCCTACTTGTTCACCGGCGTGCCGGTGTTCTGAGCGTATTCATGGAAGCGGGCGATGATGTCGCGCGTCACGGGGCCTGGAGTGCCGGATCCGATGGCCCTCTTGTCCACCTCCACCACCGGGCCGACCTCGGCCGCGGTACCGGTCAGAAAAGCCTCATCGGCATTGTAGACGTCATACAGGGTGTAGAAGCCCTCCTCGACATCCATCCCCATCCCGGCCGCGAGTCTCATGGCCACGCCGCGTGTGATGCCCTGCAGTGCGCCCAAAGCCGGGCTGGGCGTCAGCAGCCGGCGGCCCTTGACGAGGAAGAAGTTGTCGGCCGTGCACTCGCACACGAAGCCGGAGGTGGTGAGGAACAGGCCCTCGTTCACACCCGCGTCGCGTAGTTCGAGCGCTCCCAGAACATTGTTGAGGTAGTTGAGGCTCTTGACGGCCGGACTGAGAGCCTGCGGGTCGTTGCGCCGCGTCGCAAGAGTCTTGACCTTGAAGCCCTTCTCGTACACCTCTGCCGGATAGAGCGTGATGTCGCCCGCGATACAGAAGACCGTCGCCTTGGGGCACTTGCTGGGATTGAGTCCCAGATCGCCCACGCCGCGTGTGACCACCAGGCGGATGTACCCGTTCATGACGTCGTTGCGGCGGATGGTCTCCATCATGGCCTCGACCACCTCGTCACGCGAGAGGGGGATCTCCAAGGCGATCGCATGCGCCGAAGCGTACAGCCGGTCGATGTGTGCGTCGCACTCGAATACCCGGCCGTTGTAGGTCCGGATACCCTCGAACACGCCGTCTCCGTACAGGAGACCGTGATCGAAGACGCTCACCTTGGCGTCTTCTTCGCTGTAGAACCGACCGTCGACGTATATCTGCATGTGAGCCTCCCTGGAGCCCCGCCGGGGCTCGGACATTGGATAGGGGGAGTATACAAAATCTGGCCCGCTCCCGGACGTGAGACGCCTCGCGGGCCGGGGCGGGGCGGGTGGGCGGGCCGGGGCGCCCGGTGCTACTGGATGAGCGCCCCTATCTGGTAGACCACGAGGCCGAGAACGAACGCCACCACGAGCATGAGGCCCACACTCGCTCCCATCCACCGCCAGGAGCGCGACTCCTGCTTGATGGCCGCCACCGTGGCTACACATGGTATGAAGGTCATCTGCACCACAAGGAAGGCTACGGCGGCGGCCGGGGTCAGCACGGCCGCGACCATTGCTGCGAGCCCGGCGTCACCCCCGCCTACCGCTCCCGTCGCCTCGCCGCCAAAGAGGACCCCCAAGGTGGCCACACTGTTCTCCTTGGCCACGAAACCCGAGATGAGCGCGACTATCAGGCGCCAATCGCCGAGGCCCATGACGGCTCCGACCGGCTCCAGGAAGCGGCCGACCACGCCCAGAATGCTCTCATCGGGATGCGACCCCGGGTAGCTGGAGAGCACCCACACGATTGCCGACATGATCACGATGAGCGTCCCCGCCTTCTTGACGAAGGCCCACGTGTTGCGCCACACGTACGTCCCGATGGTGCGGGCGTTGGGCGCGTGGTAGAGCGGCATCTCCATGATGAATGCGCTCCGCTCGCCCTTGAACACCAACACCTTGGCCCCTATGCCTATCAACGCCAGCACCACGATGTTGCCTCCCACCAGGCCCACCATGGCCCACAAGGCCGCGTCACCGAAGAAGGCCGGGGCGAGAAAGGCCAGCACCGCCAGGCGGCCGGCGCACGGAATGAACGGCGTCAGCATCATCGTGAGCAGGCGCGACCGCCTGTCTTCGAGGATGCGCGTGCCCAAGATGGCCGGCACGTTGCAGCCAAAGCCGAGGATGAGGGGCATGCACGACTTGCCGTGCAGGCCCATCCAGTGCATGTAGCGGTCCATGACGTAGGCGGTACGCGCCATGTAGCCCACGTCTTCCAGAAGACCGAGGGCGGCGAAGAACACCACGAGTATGGGCACGAATGACAGCACCGTGCCTGCTCCCGCTATGATGCCGTCGATCAGGAGACCGCCGACCCATGCGGGAGCCCCTTCGAGGAGCCTGCGGAGAAGATCGGAGAGGTCCTCGACGATGAGCCCGTTCAGCGCCCCGGCCGCCGGTTGAGCCACCGAGTACGTGACCGCGAACAGCGCGGCCAAGGCCCCCAAGAGGATCAGGAGGCCCCAGAGCGGGTGCGTGGCCACCCGGTCGATGCGGTCGGTGATGACCGTGACGCCGCGGTGTGGTTGCACCACGGCCGCCCGCACCATGCGCGCTATCCAGTCGTACCGTCCACCCGCGATGTCCAGATAGGCGTCGTCGTGCTGCACGAGCACGGCGTGGATGGATTCCCACACCTCGGGCATGGCGGTCTTCACTGCTTCGGCTACGTCGGTATCGCCCTCGAGCAGCTTGAGCGCCGTCCAGTCGGGTGGGTAACCGGCCGGCGCGCGACCACCAAGGAGTCTCTCGATCTCTTCGAGTACCGGCTGATGCTTGGGCCGAACGACAGGCCTGTTAGGAGCGAAGCTGTCCGGTCGTTCGACGAGGGACATGGCGGCTTCTATGAGCTGGGACACACCCCGCCCCCTGCTGGCCACCAGGTCGACCACGGGGACGCCCAGAGCCGCCTCGAGTACCTGCGGTTCCACACGTATGCAGTGCGTCTCGGCGACATCGACCATGTTGACGCCCACCACCACCGGCACCGGCAGCGCCAGCAACTCCGCCACCAAGTACAGGTTGCGCTCAAGAGAGCAGGCGTTCACCACCACTATGACCACATCGGGCGGTTGACCCAGCAGGTAGTCACGTGCGACGCGCTCCTCCTCCGACCCGGAGGTGAGGCTGTACGTGCCCGGCAGGTCTACGATCTCAACGCGGCGGCCCTGGTAGTCGAAGTGGCCGGTCTTCTGTTCCACCGTCTTGCCGGGCCAGTTGCCGACGTGCTGGTCGGAGCCCGTGAGGGCGTTGAAGATGGTGCTCTTGCCCACGTTGGGCTGGCCGGCCAGCGCCATCGTGATCGGGGCCGAGCGCCTGTCGCCCCGGCCCACTAGATCGCTCCGCCCGGCTCCTCGGGCCATCCCGGATGAACCGGTCGACCAGGCTCAGAGGCCGTCTGCGATTCCACGGCCACCCACATCGCCTGGCCCCTGCCGAGAGCCAGCCGCGCGCCGTGCACCTCGATGATCAGGGGACCGCGGCCGCGGTTCTGCAGGACCCGCACCTCGGCTCCAGGGGTCAGGCCCAGAGAGATCAGCCTTCTGGCCAGTCCTGGAGAACGCGGCAGAGCCGAGATGACTGCGTGCGAACCCGGGGGCAACATGGAAAGCCAGGTCATGTCCTCTCCCCCTCGCCCGCGTCCGCTTGTTCGTCACCGTTCTCCAATCCTTCGGCGTACGAGACGAGCCGTGCGATGACCTCGGGCTCCATGACGTGCTCGAGGCGGCACGCCGTCGCGTCCGCCGTGTCGGCCGGGACTTCCAACACCCCGGTGAGAAAATCCCGGATGGCTATGTGACGGCGCTCGACCTCGCGGGCTATCCTGGCGCCCTCTTCTGTGAGGATCACGTGGCCATAGGGTTCGTGAACCACCAGCCCACGCGCGCCCAGGTTCTTCAGCGCCCCGGTCACCGATGGGCGCGAGACCTTCAGGTGCTCGGCGATCTCACTCACCCGAGTGACCCGGGATACCCGCTCCAATTGCAGGATGACTTCCAAATAATCCTCGAGACTCTCGCTCAGAGTGTCGTCCGCGGCGCCGCCGTGCTGCTGGGCGTTGCGCGCGTTGCTGTCGTCCTTCTGGCTCATTTGACCGCCTCGAAAGTTAGGTGTGGCTATTTTAGTATCAACCACCTAACTTGACAAGGGGCGCCGGCCTTTCTGCCCATGAAAAAGGGCGCCGGACTCTCGACCGGCGCCCCTCCTATCTCGGTCTATGCCGCTATGCGCGGAACCGTGACTACCAGCGACGGCTTCCTCCGCCACCGCCGTAGCCGCCGCCACCACCGCCGTAGCCGCCACCGCCGTAGCCACCGCCGCCGTAGCCACCCGAACGGGGGGCACGCGGCGCGGGCTCTTTGGCGACATCGATCTTCAGCGTCCGGCCGTCGAGCTCGACCCCGTCGAGGGCGTCTTTGGCGGCCGTGGCCATCTCATCGCTCGCCATCTCCACGAAGCCGAAACCCTTGGGCCGGCCAGTGGCGCGATCGCTGATAAGGTTGACCGAAAGCACCTCCCCGTGCTGCTCGAACAGAGCTCTCACCGCAGCTTCAGAAGAGCCGTAGCTCAGATTGCCTACGTACAGTTTTGCAGAACTCATCTGTCCCTCCATGTGGAGTTGCGTAACGGCAAACGAGAGGAGGCGACTGCACTCGGGCGGTAAGAGAGAGGGTATCTCGGCTCGACGCCTGGGGAAGGTTCCTATCGCATGTCGGCCGCAGTATAGCATGCCCCGCCAGGCTGTCCAGACAAGGATAAAAAGCGTGCCGCGCTTGACGCGCAGTGGTATCTGAAGGCGTTCCAAAAACCCGGCGCCGGGTCAGCGGCCGGCCGAAGGAGCGGGCGCCTCGGCCGCCTCCTGAGGACGGTCTGCGCCCTCGGGCTCGTCAAGCGCCATCACGATGCGGTCGCGGCCGGAACCCTTGGCCCGGTACAGCGCATCGTCAGCGCGGTGCATGAATTCGTCCATGGACTCACCGCCGGCCACGGCGCCGCCTATGCTGACCGTGACCACGATCTCCGTACCCTGCACTTCTATGGTCGTCGAGCGGACGATCTTGCGTATCCTCTCCAACACGATCTCTGCATCCCGCGGACCCACACCCGGCATGACGATGAGGAACTCCTCCCCGCCTATGCGACCCAAGGCGTCATAGGGACGCAATGCCTTGAGCGCGCGGTCGACCACCGCTTGCAGGACGAAGTCGCCACCCGCGTGGCCGTATTCGTCGTTGACCGCTTTGAAGTGGTCGATGTCCAACACCCCGATACTGAGAGGCAGACCCTGCCGCGGCGCCCGCGCCATCTCCTCCGACAGGCGCATGAGGATGGCCCTCCGGTTCATGATGTGTGTGAGGGGATCGGTGAGCGCCTGCCGCCGCAGCTCGCGCTGCGTATCGATGAGTTTGCGATTGAGCTCGGCGAAGCGCCTGCCTACCAGGAGGCGCGCGCGCAGCTCGTCATGGTTGAACGGCTTCTGCACGTAGTCGGCGGCGCCCGCCTCCAGGCCCGTGGCGATGTCCTGCTTGTCCCCGCGGGACGTCAGCAGGATCAGATACGGCGGGCTCGACAGGTCGAGGGCCCGCACACGCCGGCACACCTCCACCCCATCGAGCTCGGGCATCATCCAGTCCAGCACGGCGATGTCGGGCGAGTTGTCGCCGGTGAGGATCTTCCAGGCTTCCTCGCCGCCGGAGGCCGTGACGACCTCGTACCCCCACTTGGTCAGGACCTTCTGCAGGAGGATGCGAGATGCAGCGTCGTCGTCGGCGACCAGTGCTTTCACATCAACCCGCCCTTCTCTTCTATCAGCGCCTGCAGGAGGCTGTACTGATGGTCGAGCTCCGCCAACGATGAGGCCTTATCCTGATCGCTCAAGAGACCCGCGACCGCTTTCTTCTCCAGGTCGGCCGCGCAGAAGCGCATGGCCTCCGCTCCCACACTGGCCGAAGCCCCCTTGAGCAGGTGGGCCCGCTCGCGCAGCACAGTCGGATCGTCCACCTGGATGGATTCCCGCAGATTGGTCACCATGCGGGGAAGGTCCATCTGATACTGATTGGCGATCTCGGCGGCCGACTCCCGGTCGCCTTCAAGTAGGTTGAGGAGCACCTTCTCGTCGAACACGGGAGCGGCTGGAGTCTCGGCCATCGCCATGGTGTTCGTGTTGGGCTCCGATTCGGGTCCCGCGGGCAGGGTCGACATCCAGCGCGAGATGACCTCCTGCAGCTCCGCGGCCTTGATAGGCTTCGCAAGGTAGTCGTCCATGCCGTTCTCGAGGCATCTCTCTCTGTCACCCGCCATGGCATGTGCCGTCAGCGCCACGATGATGACCTTCGGGTTCTGCGACCCCGATCGCGAATCGCGGATCTGCCGGGTGGCCTCCATGCCGTCCATAACGGGCATCTGCACATCCATGAGTATGAGATCGTAGCGCTTCTCCCTGGTGGCCTGGAGAGCCTGGGCTCCGTCGTTGGCCACGTCGGCCGCGAACCCGAGCTTCTCTAGGGCTTTGAGGGCCACCTTCTGGTTGACCAGGTTGTCTTCGGCCAACAGGATACGCGAACGCCTCCGTGCGCGCTCCGCCAACGTATGACGGGTGATGATGTGGGTCGGACTGACGGGTGGGGCCTCTTCGCCCTTGACCTCAGGTCCCACCACCGCCGCCAGGCAGTCGTAGAAGTGCGACTGGCGGACGGGCTTGACCAAGTACGCGGAGAACCCGGCCTTCTCCATGCGCGCCGCGTCGCCGCGCGCGCCCACGGAAGTCATCATGACGAGACCGGTCCTGGCCAACTCAGGGTCGGCCTTGATCTCTATGGCCAACTCCTCGCCATCGATCTCGGGCATGCACATGTCGAGCACGGCCACCTTGTAGGGGTCGCCTTCGGCTGCGGCCTCCCGCAGAGCCACCAGCGCCTCCTTGGCGCCGGACACCTCTCTGTGACGGCACCCCCACGACTCCAACATTCCGGCCATGACCTTACGGTTGGTCTCGCTGTCGTCCACGCCGAGCACCCGGACACCCGCCACCGTGCCCAGTTCGAGCCTGTCGAGCTCGCTCGGCACAGGCCGGCCCTTGGTGAGCGGCAGCGTGAACCAGAACGTCGAACCCACGCCCACCGTGCTCTCGGCCGACATCTTGCCGCCCATGCCCTCCACGAGCCCCTTGGCGATGGAGAGCCCCAGACCCGTGCCCCCGTGGCGCCGCGTGGTGGAGGCGTCGGCCTGGACGAAGGGACTGAACAGCTGCTCCAGCACCGGACCGGCTATGCCGATGCCGGAATCCTGCACGACAAAGCGGATGATGGCTCCCTGGTCGTTCTCCGACTCGAGGAGCACATGCACGTCGACCTCGCCCTCTTCGGTGAACTTGATGGCGTTGCCCACCAGGTTGGTGAGGACCTGGCGCAGACGCCCGGGGTCTCCCTTGAGCGCCGACGGCACGTCAGGCTCCACCAGCACCGCCAACTCGATGCCCTTCTCGTGCGCCTTGATGGCAAGTAGAGCCATCATGTCTTCCAGGGTGAGCCTAAGATCGAAGTCAATGCTCTCGAACTCCACCTTCTTCGCCTCGACCTTGGAGAAATCGAGGATGTCGCCGATGACCGTCAGCAAGGCCTCGGCGCTCGACTGCACCGTCTCGGCGTAGTCGCGCTGCTCGGCGTCGAGCTCGGTGTCGAGCAGGAGATCTATCATGCCGATGACGCCGTTCATGGGCGTGCGGATCTCATGACTCATGTTTGCGAGGAACGCGCTCTTGGCTTCGTTGGCGGCCTGGGCCTCCACGGCCAGCTGGTTCGTGCGCCTGATGGAGTGCTCCAACTCGCGATTGGCCGCCTCGGCCTTGTCTTTGGCCAGATGAAGCTCGGCCTCCGCCCTCTTGCGTTCGGTGATGTCGCGGGCAAAGACGAAGTTGTACTCGTTGCCCCCGAACTCGATGTAATTGGCGCTGACTTCCACCGGGAACTCTTTGCCGTCCTTGGTGCGATGCACGGCCTCGTATATCCGCGTGCCCTGCTCTTTGACGGCCTCCCACCCCTTGGACCAGGGACGGGGCGCCGTGGGATCGACGTCGTAGATGGTCATGCCCAAGAGCTCTTCGCGGGTGTATCCCAGCTGCTTGCACACCGCGTCGTTGGCGAAGGCCAGACGCCCCTCGGGCGTGATCCAGAAGATCTGATCGCCTGCCCTGTTGACCGAGAGCTGCGTCAGGCGGAGCGATTCCTCCATGCGCTTGCGCTCTCTGATGTCGTGCGCGAAGACGAAGTTGTACTCGTTACCGTTCTGCTGGACGTAGTTGAAGCGGACTTCCACCGGGACTTCGGTGCCGTCCTTGGTGTAGTGCACCGATTCATAGGCGAGCGAGCCGTGCCGCTTGAGCTCCTCCCAACTCTCTTTCCAGTCTTTGGGCAGAGTGGGGTCGATGTCGTACATCGTCATGGAGAGCAACTCGTCGCGATCGTAGCCCAACTGATCGCACATGGAGTCGCTCACGTACACGAACCTGCCCTCAGGAGTGGTCCAGAAGATCTGGTCCTTTGCGCGGTCGATGGAGAGCTGCGTGAGATGGAGACGTTCTTGCAGCTTCTTGCGCTCGGTGATGTCGCGGCACACGCAGAAGACATACTTCTCACCGTCGATGACCGCCCCGTTGGTGCTTATCTCGACGTCACAGAACGTACCGTCTTTGCGGAGGTGGCGGGTCTCGAAGTGATCACCACCGGTACCGACATCTCCGATCATCTCCAGCAACTGCTCTTGAGAGATGTCGGAGTTCCAATCCCAGATGTGCAGCTGTTGCACTTCGTCCAGCGTGTAGCCGAGCATGCGGGCGTACTCTTCGTTGGCCTCGGTCACGGCCCCATCCCGGTTGAGCACCACGATGCCGTCGCGGGACTGCTCTATGAGGATACGCCGGCGCAGGGCCTCGTCGTGGAACTCCTGCTCGGTGCGCTTGCGCTCGCTGGTATCGCGCGCAAAAACGAAGTTGTACTCCTGGCCTTCGTACTCCACGTGGCTCGCGTTGACTTCCACCGGGATGTCCCTACCATCCTTGGTCCGGTGGATGGTCTCGAAGGTCAGCGTGCCCTGCTCTTTGAGTTGCTGCCAATGCTTATCCCACTCTCTCGGCGCAGTAGGGTCGATCTCGTAGATACTCATGCAGAGCATCTCGTCGCGCGTGTAGCCCAAAATCTCGCACGTAGAGGCGCTTGCGTAGGTGAGCATGGCGTCCGGACCGATCCAGAAGATCTGACCCGCCGCGTGGTCCACCGAATACTGGGTGAGCCGGAACTTCTTCTCCATACGCCTTCGCTCGCTGATATCGCGGGCGAGTAAGAGACCATACTCCTTGCCCCCGTATTCAACACAGTTGAGGCTGACGCTCACCGGGACAACGGCGCCATCTTTGCGTCTGTGCAGCGCATCATAGGTCTGGACGCCCTCACGCTTGACAAGATCGAGACCTTCGCTCCACGCGCCCGGGAGTCGGGGGGCGACATCGGCGATGTTGAGCGCCAGCAGCTCCTCGCGGGTGTAGCCCAGCTGGCGACACGTCGAATCGTTCACGAAGACTATCCTGCCCTCACGGTCGGTCCACAGGATCTGGTCACCCGCGTTGTTCACCGACGCCTGGGCCAGGCGTAACGACTCCTCCAGCTTTTTGCGCTCGGTGATGTCGCGGCACACGCAGAAGACATACTTCTCGCCGTCGATGACCGCCCCGTTGGTGCTTATCTCGACGTCACAGAACGTACCGTCTTTGCGGAGATGGCGGGTCTCGAAGTGGTCGCCCCCCGTGTCGACGTCTCGTATCATCTCCAGCAACTGCTCTTGAGAGATGTCGGAGTTCCAATCCCAGATGTGCAGCTGTTGCACTTCGTCCAGCGTGTAGCCGAGCATGCGGGCGTACTCTTCGTTGGCCTCGGTCACGGCCCCATCCTGGTTGAGCACCACGATGCCGTCGCGGGACTGCTCTATGAGAAGACGCCGGCGCAGGGCCTCGTCTTGAAACTGGTCTTCCACCTTCTTGTGCTGGCTGATGTCGCGCGCGAACACAAGGACGTACTCCTGTCCGTCGCTCTCGACAAAATGGCAGTCGATCTCCACCGGGATGCCGTCCCCCGCCTTGGTGAAGTGCACCGTCTCGTAGCTCAGCTTGCGTTGCTGCCTGAGCGTCTGCCAATGGGTGTCCCAGTCGGGCGGAGCCGTAGGGTCGATCTGATGGATGCTCATGCGGAGCATCTCGTCGCTCCCGTAACCCAACATGCCACATGCATGCGCGCTCGCGTGAACGATCCTGCCGTCGCGCCCCACCCATATGATCTGCTCGCCCGCATGATCGATGGCGAGGTCGCTGAAGCGGGTCTCTCGGGCCGTCTCCGCCTGCGCCGCGCGCTCTTCGATCATCATCACCGGCGTCGGCCGGCCGGAGAGGTCGACGCCCATCACCACACGCCGCACGCGCTGTTCGCGTCCGCCGGGCAGGCTGAGAGTGACCTCGCGCTGTACGGGAGCCACCGTCGAGACGGCCTTGCGCGCATCGTCGACAAGCCCCTCACCCCAGAAAGGATCATTCAACGGATGGCTGAGGACGCCGGTGACAGAGGCCCCGGCAACACGGGCGGCCGCTTCGTTCGCCCACACGCACGCGCCGTCGGACGAGAAGACGACAACACCCTGCAGGGTGTTCGCCAGGAGCACCTTGCCCAGTCCTTCGAGCAATCGGGTTTGCTGATCCTCTGTCATCGCAGCGCTCGACCTCCCTCAACACACGACTCAGGGCATGGCTCAATGCCGGTGTTAAATACGCTCACGCTATGGCTAATCGGCAAAAACGAGCTCCGGCTGAAGCTCTGAGGCTCTTTTCGACGACGTGACTCTGATTCCCATCAACGAGTCGACAATGAGCGGCCACAGCCCTGCCGGGCCGGCCCCATCGGGGCCTATTCTTCGATGAACCCCAGCCCCAGAGCACCCGGTCCGCAGTACAGACCGATGACCGACCCCACGATGCTGGGAGGCCGCAGGTGGATGCGTCTGTCGGTTATCTCGAGCAGGAGGTCGTGCAGCCTTTCCATCAGGGGGAGGTTGACCCCATGGGACAGGTTGGCGTACACATCGGAGCCCGGACTGGTGCGCTCGAGGAGGCCGTTGCGCATGGTCTGCAGAGCCTGGCTCACCCCCCGGGTCTTTCTGAAGACGTCCGCGACGCCGTCTTCGATCATCAAGACCGGTCTGATGTTGAGCAGGGTACCCACCAGATACGATGCGCGGCCGATGCGGCCCCCTCGTTGCAGGTATTCCAGTGTGGTCGGCACGAAGAGGAACGTCTTGTGGGCATGGAAGTACTCGATGTACGAGTCGAACTCTCGCTTGCTGACCCCCCGGTCTATGCGTGCCATCATGCGGTCGACGAGGAGGGCGATGCCCCCCGTCGCAAGGCGGGAATCCACGACAGTCACCCCGTCTATCTCCGCGGCCGCCGCCCGGGCCGTCTCGCAGGTGCCGCTGAACTCAGAGCTCAAATGCACTGAGTAGACCCACCGGTATTGCTCACGGAGCCTGCGGTAGAGCTCTCCCCATACGCCCGGTGGCGGTTGAGAACTGGTGGGCAGCACCGAGGACGCGGTGAGACGCTCGTAGAACTGCTCCGGCCGCAACTCCACCCAGTCGAGATAGGCCTCCTCACCGAACAGAACGGTGAGCGGCACCATGGTCAGGTTGGGATCGTCGAGCAGCTCTTCGGGCAGGTCGGCGGTCGAATCGACCACCAGAGCAGTCGTGCTGCGATCTACCGTCAACTCGTTTACTTCTCTTGTGGAGCCGTGACGATCACCAGCGGGACCTTCGCATTTGCGACCACATGGCGGCTGATCGACCCGAGGAGCATCTCCCTTATCGTTCCATGCCCACGCCTGCCGACCACAAGGAGCTCGGCGTCCAAGGCGTTCTCCACGAGGACTTTGCCCGCGTGGCCTTCCACCACGATCTCCTCGTGCTCAACGGCGGGCGCACGTTCGACCACGATGGCGGCAGCCTCTTCGGCCACTCTGATGGCGGTCTCACGGAACTCCTCGTAGAACTCCTTACCCGCCACCACACTGGCGAGCACGGAGGCCGGGATCTCCCACGCACTGACCAACCGTAGCGTGGAGCCACGCAGCGCCGCCTCTCTAATGGCGAAATCGAGCGCTATGGCCGCACCCTCGGATCCATCGACTCCAACGACGATGACACCCATCCGATCCCCTTTCGAGCCCGACGTCGACACAACTACATGAAGTACGCCCTCTACATACCCGGGACGGCTGTCTCTAATCCTTCAAAAAGATCGGCCGTCTAGCCGTGCGCGACCACCTCCGCCACCAGATCGCCGACCGCGTCGGTGCCCATACCCATCTCGTTGGCGGTCATGGACTTCATCTGACTGACAGCGTAGGCAATACCCTTCTCCACACGAGAAGCGGCCTCAGTCTCGCCGAGATGCTCCAGCATCATCTGCACGGCGCCGATAGCCGCCAAGGGGTTGATGGCGTTCTTACCGGTCCACATGGGGGCCGTCCCGCCGATGGGCTCGAACATGCTGACGCCGTTCGGGTTGATGTTGCCGCCCGCAGCCACCCCCAGGCCGCCCTGGGTGATGGCGCCCAAATCGGTGATGATGTCGCCGAACATGTTCTCCACCACCAATACATCGAACATCTCCGGGCTCACGACCATGTAGAGGCAGGTAGCGTCCACGTGGTAGTACTCGCGCTTGATATCGGGGAACTCCTCCTCACCGATCTCGGCGAAGACCCGGTTCCACAGCTTGTACATGTGGGTAAGCACGTTCGACTTGCCGATGAGCGCCAGGGTGTTGTTCTCGCCCACTCCGCGGGCCTTCTTGCCGTGTTTCCGCGCGTAGTCGAAGGCATAGCGCAGGCAGCGGGCCACCTGGTCGTACGTGTAGACCATCTCCTGGATGGCCACCTCATCCTTGGTGCCCGGCCGGGAGTTGCCGCCCATGCCCGTGTACATGCCGCCGCTGTTCTCGCGGATGATGGCGTAGTCGATCTCCTTGGGCCCCTTGTTCTTGATGGGCGTCTCCACCCCGGGGATGAGACGGACGGGCCGCAGGTTGATGTACTGGTCGAGCTCGAAACGGGCCTTGAGCAGGATGCCCTTCTCCAGGATGCCGGGAGCCACTTCGGTGTGGCCCACCGCGCCCAAAAGGATGGCGTCGTGCTGCTTGAACTCTTCGATAGCCGAGTCGGGCAGAGTCTCGCCCGTGCGCATGTAGCGCTCGCCGCCGAAGTCGTACTGGGTGACAGAGTACGAGAAACCCGTAGCCGCGGCGGCGACTTGGAACACCTTCAGTCCCTCGGCGACCACTTCCGGTCCGGTGCCGTCGCCGGGCACCACCGCTATCTTGTATTCCATGTCGGTCCTTTCGGTCGTAAGCAACGCAGATGCGAAGCCCGGCGTTGCGACGTTCAGTTCGCCGCGGCGCGGGTCTTCAAGTACGGCAGCAGGCCGCCGGCGGCCACCAGTTCTTGCATGAAGGCCGGCAGCGGCTGGGCCTGATAGGTGACGCCGGTGGTGACATCGGCGATCTCGCCGGTGGTCAGGTCTACGGTCAGCTCGTCGCCTTCATTGATGCCGTCCACAGCCTCGGGAGCGATGAGGATGGGCAGGCCGGTGTTGAAGGCATTGCGGTAGAAGATGCGGGCGAAGCTCTTGGCGATGACTACCGAGACCCCGGCGCCCTTGATGGCGATGGGAGCATGCTCGCGCGACGAGCCACAGCCGAAGTTCTCTTTGGCCACGATGATGTCGCCCGGCTGCACCTTGCCCGCGAAGGCAGGGTCGGCGTCTTCCATGACGTGCTGGGCCAGCTCTTCGGCAGTCTTCATATTGAGGTAGCGGGCCGGGATGATGAGGTCGGTGTCGACATCGCGGCCGAAAGTCCAGGCATGTCCGCGCAGGGCCGTCATGACTGCCTCCTTCCCTCGGCGGGAGTAGACGCCCCGATCTGGTCGGGAGTGGCGATGTAGCCCGCCACCGCGCTGGCCGCGGCCACGTACGGGCCGGCCAGGTAGACCTCGGAGCCGGGGTCGCCCATGCGGCCCACGAAGTTGCGGTTGGTGGTGGAGACGGCCCGCTCGCCCTTGGCCAGCACGCCCATGTGACCGCCCAGGCAGGGTCCGCAGGTGGGAGCGGAGACCGCCGCCTCCGCGTCGAGGAACACGTCGAACAGGCCTTCGTCGTTGGCCTGCCGCCAGATGGCCTGGGTGGCCGGGATGACGATGCAGCGGATGTCTTTGTGCACCTTGCGCCCGCGCAGGATGTCGGCGGCCTGGCGCAGGTCTTCGATGCGGCCGTTGGTGCAGCTGCCGATGACCACCTGGTCGATCTTGATGGAGCTCAGCTCGTCGGCCGGCTGGGTGTTGGAAGGAAGGTGCGGCTTGGCCACCATGAGCGGCACGTCCTCGGCCTTCCAGGAGTAGGTCTTCTCGTAGACCGCGTCGGGATCGGAGGTGAAGTAGACGGGTTCGCGGCGGAACCGGCCCTCGACGTAGGCCTTGGTGGTGTCGTCGGGAGCGATGATGCCGCTCTTGCCGCCGGCCTCGATAGCCATGTTGCAGATGGTGAAGCGCGAGTCCATGGACAGACCGCGGATGGCGGACCCGGTGAACTCCATGGCCTTGTAGAGAGCGCCGTCCACCCCTATCTGGCCGATCGTGAAAAGGACGATGTCCTTGCCCGTCACGTAGCGGCCCAGGGTCCCCTCGAAGTCGAACCGATGGCTCTCGGGCACCCGGAACCAGGCTTCACCCATCGCCATCGCGCCCGCCAGATCGGTGGAACCGACCCCAGTGGCGAACGCGCCCAGCGCGCCATAGGTGCAGGTGTGTGAATCG
>Ga0209722_1001225_pt1 | contig 23372 bp, 20 predicted proteins | sample BioC12SIPDNA_2_FD_185745 | JGI IMG/M metagenome (GOLD analysis project Ga0209722, IMG submission 185745) | Anaerobic biogas reactor microbial communites from Washington, USA - Biogas_R1_A C12 SIP DNA (SPAdes) (version 2) | ecosystem: Engineered > Bioreactor > Anaerobic > Unclassified | place... | reverse complement strand
GGAAGCGCGCCATATAGCCGAGAACCTCCAACCGCGGACCTCGATAGCCCCCATAATGAGCCCCCCTTGCCGCCCAATCTCGCCGACCACCGCATCGCCGGCCTCCATGTTATGCTTCGAGACGCTCGAAAGCGAGAGGTCCTTGGGGCGAAGGACGGTCTCTACGGGAGGTGCATCATGTCAGCGCAGCTAGGATTCGACCTCGGGCGAAAGATCCGAGCAACCTCGCTGGTCGACCTGCAGCCCGGTGCAGTGATCAGCCGCGAGGTGATCAATAAGCCGCAGGGGACGGTGACCGTGTTCGCCTTCGATCAGAACCAAGGTCTCAGCGAGCACACGGCACCTTTCGACGCGCTGGTCTACGCGCTGGAGGGACGGGTGAGGGTCCGTCTGGGCGGTGTCGATCATGAGGTCTCGGAGGGAGATCTGATCATTATGCCGGCCAACGTGCCCCACGCTCTCACCGCGTTGACGCCGTTCAAGATGATGCTGGTCATGATCCGTGCCTAGTGCCGGCGACGCCCCGCTAGTGTCCTGCGTCTGAAGTCCTCTTACGCGGTCTCGCGTGACTGAGGATGTCGTTTGGTTCCTTGGTCCAGGTGAAGGGGTGACAGCGCTCGTTCCAGGCGTCGATGAAGCGGCGGATGGCGGCTATCAGGTCTTTCACGCTGACGAACGTGCCGCGGCGGATGGCCTGACGGGTGATGATGCTGAAGAAGACCTCGACCAGGTTCAGCCACGATCCCGAGGTGGGCGTGAAGTGCAGGGTGATGCGTGGATGCTTCTGGAGCCAGGCCTCGACCTCGGGGTGCTTGTGGGTGGCGTAGTTGTCCACCACCACGTGCAGCTTCCGCCTGGGGTAGGCCCGGGCCACCTTCTTTAAGAAGGCAAGGAACTCCTGGTGGCGATGCTGGTCAAAGCAGGCATCGGTGACCCGGCCGGTGGCTACCTCCAGAGCGGCAAACAGAGTGGTGGTCCCGTGGCGCACGTAGTCGTGGGTAGCTTTCTCCGGGAGACCGGGCCGAAGGGGCAGGATGGGCGCGGTGCGATCCAGGGCCTGGATCTGGCTCTTTTCATCCACGCAGAGTACGACCGCCTTCTCGGGCGGGTCCAGGTAGAGGCCGACCACGTCGCGCACCTTGGCCTCCAGTTCAGGGTCCGTGGAGAACTTGAACGTCTCCCGGCGCCAGGGCTGCAGGCCGTAGCGTCGCCAGCAGCGAGCCACCGTGGCGTCCCCGATCCCCAGCTGGGCGGCGAGCAGACGGGTGGACCAGTGGGTGATACCGAGTGCAGGCGGCGGTGCTTCCAGGGTGTGGGCCAGGATCTCGGCCTCATCCACCACCTTGGGCCGGCCGGAGCGGGGCGCGTCCGCAAGGGCGGCGATGCCCCCCAAGCGATAGCGCTCTCGCCAGGCGATCACCGTGGGCCGGGAGATACCCAGGCGTCTCGCCAGAGGAGACGTTCCCTCTCCATCCGCGCTCCCGAGCACGATGCGGGCGCGCAAGACTGCCCCAGCGGACACCTTCGGCGAACGGGTCCACCCTTCAAGCGTCACGCGATCCTCTTCCGGAAGTCGCAGGGTAGAGGTGATTTCGGCCATGGCCAATCATGGCATATTTCCACCCAACTGTCAACTAACTTATGACGCAGTGCACTAGAACACCCCGTACTCGTCCACAGCTTCGCGCAGGGCAAGAACGTTCTCGGGCCTGGCTTCGTCTGGTATCCCCTGGGTGGACTCGATGATGAGCGCACCGGTGTCACCGAACAGGTCGATGAGTTCCTTGACATCGTCCTTCACCTCTTGGGCAGTGCCGGTGCACATGAGCGAAGAGGGCACGTTCCCCCAGAAGCACATCATGTCCCCGCACACTTCCTTGAACTGCTTGCGGTCCACATGGTCAAAATGGGCGGCTACTTTCCCGGGCGGAAGCTGGGCCAAGTACTTCAGCCGGGTAGTGTAGTTGCCTTCGAAGAGCGGAATGGGAGTGAGTCCGGATTCGACCAAGGTCTCGACGAGCTCCTTGAACGTCGGCCAGTAGAACTCCTCGAACGCTTCCTCGCTCATAAACCCATCGGCGCCCCGATGCATGGGAATGAAGACGCGGGGGTTGCCGCTCGCTCTGGCTCCCGCCAGGCAGAGTCCGATGCAGGCCGGTTGCATGAGGTCTATGGCCCGCTTGAGCTGCTCCGGGTGTCGGTAGATGTCCAGGCTACTGCCCTTCAGACCCCGGAAGAAGTCGGAGACCGTGTCGAAGGCAGGGATGACACCGGAACCGTTCACCAGTGGATATCCCAGGGAGGCCATTTCCTGCACATGGGCCTTGACTATCGCGACCTCCTCCTCCACCACATCGGCCAACTTAAGCAACGAGCGGAGCGCCGTGCGCATCTCGGGCATCCCGGCCAGGGCTCCCCCTTGGCGGGTGAGGCTGTAGGAGGTGGCGATCCAATGCAGGGGGAAGGGGATCCGAGCGAACCCAGCCAGATTCCCCGCAATACGAGGGAAGATCCTGGTGAGGGTGAAACCATCGGGGTCGGCGAAGAACTCGTCGTATTCGTCTTCGTGCAGATAATCACCTTCGACGAATTGGAACGGGGCGTCATCGGCCAGAACGCCGCCCGGCCACCGGGTCTGCGTGATCCCCAGAGCATCGAATCCGCGAGAGGAGAAGACCCCGCTCGTGGGGCACATATCCCAGCCGAATTCCAGCGTGGCCTCTTTCACGGCCCGGTGGCGAAGGGCGCAATCGTACCCGGCATCTCTGTGCGAGATGCCCTTGATCCTGGTGGGAAAGTAGTGGGTTATGAGTGGGATGACCGGCACCCGGTCGGGCTTCTTGAGTGCGACTACGTCGTTGAAGCGCTTTTCCCGCTCGGCGAACAGCTGACTGTTCGTCTTCATGTCGCGGTCGATTTCCTTTCTGCGCGCTCGGACGCCGCTCCCCGGAGTCTACAAATACCTTGACCCAGGCGACGCGCTCGTTCAGCGACACCGCCCATCCCCGTACTTCGATCTAAGGGTGAGCCCGGCCACCTCGAGGGACCGGCTGAAAGGCTCACGACTTCTTGTATTACTTCATGTTCGGTTCCGTCTCCAAGATCAGGCTCGTACCCTTCAGGTCGGGTGTATGAGACCACTTGGGCTCCCGGCTGACATGCTGGTACAACCTAGGCCCTTGAGCCGCCATTCCTCTGACAGAGCCGACTCTCCAGGGTCTCATGCTGGGTCACAACCTCGTGCTTGATGCGACGGGACAGAGTTTCCCAGGCTGCGAACACATTCTTGCGGATATCACCCGCGACGAGGGCCCAGACGATGTCATCTCCCACCGCCAGAGCGCCTTCATTGACCCAGGCACGCGCGCCGATCACCCCCGGCATGTTTTCAACTTGAGCGATCACGTCTTCGAGGCGTCCACCGTCGCAGGACACTTCCATCCCCGCCACTGCGGAACCATCACGGGAGGTAGCACGGACCACGCCGGTGTGGGTGAAGAACACTCCTATCTGTGATCCGGCTGAGCAACTCTTGATGTCTTCGAGCCACTCCTCGAGTGGCGGCCTTCTGCTTATCACTGTGTTCTCCTCCGGTCTGCTTTCACACGCATGCGGAGCGACTCGTACACGACCGCTTCTAAGCGGCCGGCCCGCAGGCCACAGCGGCGTTAGGACATAGATGTTATAACGGCCTTCACCTGCGGTCAACTGGCGACCGAGAATACCGAGACGACGGGGCCGGAGTCAGTCGAGCCGGTCGGCGAGCTCCGCTTGAGCGGCGAGCTCCGCTTGAGCGGCGGTGGCAACTTTGGCCTCCAGGGCCACATAACGAGCCACCAGCGCATCACCGAGCGAGGTCAAGCGCGCTCCACCTCCACCTCTGCCCCCGCTCGAGGTTTCCACGACCGCGCTTCCAAACCCCCGATTGAGGGTGTCGATGAGGGCCCAAGCCCGCTTGTAGCTCATTCCCAGAGCCCGGGCGGCGCTGCTGATGGAGTGCCCTTCGCTCAGCTTCTGCAGCAGCGCTATCTTGCCGGGACCGAAGGTGATCTCGTCGCCTATGGACACCTGCGGAGGTAGCAGCAAAGCCTTGCGATTTGGATCACTCATGTAGCAAGGTTATCCGAAACGGGGCGATGACTCCAGCGGATCCGGTCGATGCTCCTCCAACCGGGCCAGCGCTGTTTTGACACGCTCCCGCTTGTCCTCCTTTGAAGTGGCCAGCTCGATCACCATGGCCGCCTCCTGGTCCATGAAGTCCTCCGCCTGACGAGCGATGCTCTCAATCGAGCGCTTAGCGGCCTCGTTCCACTGACCCGAGAGGCGCGTGAGGTTCTTCTCCACCTCCCAGGGGAGTTGCGAGCGCAGCCGCCGGTAGATGAGGCGGCGAAAGACCGGCATGGGCACCAGGAACCACGCCATGTCGAGCGGGATGTCGAAGGTCTTGTCTATGCGAACATCGGGGAACGACGGCGGTTCTACCTCGGCCTGGAACGTCGCTCCCGAAAAGCGGGTGCCAAGAGCCGTCTCGATGGCGATGGCCAAGCGATCCTGGAAGCCGCGCACCGCCTGCTTGAAATGACTTTCCGCCTCGACCAGCACGGGAACCAGGAACTTCTCGCCGCGTGGCAGCACCGCTCCCATCTCCCGCCGCAAGGCCGTGTCCGCCCACTCTTGGAAGGCCGCCGAGGTCTTGCCCAGGTGCCCTTTCCAGGTTCGCGAAGCCCTATCGAAATCGGCTCTGGTGGAGGCAAGGGCGGCGGGTAGCAGAGCGGAGTAGTCCTCAGCCAACTTGTCATGTGAACGGCGTTCGAGATGTCGGGCAACGACCCGGATCGCCCGCCCCACTTGACCGAGGTTGCCCTGCTCCCGTCGGGTGAGCTCGAGGAGTCCGGCTCGGGCATCCTCACCGACTTCGGCGGCCACCTGGGCGAGCGATAGGTAGTCCCTGCATTCTCGCACCAGCGTGCTCAGCTTGTGCTCGAGGATCTCCTCCAGCCGTTCCTCGTGGTGGCTGACTACGCGGTCGACCAGGTAGTCCAAGAGACGGGCACGCAGGTGTTGGAAACCCGGCTTGGTCGAATAGGGATAGATGGGGACGTCTCGCCCCAGGCGTTCGTGGATCTTTCCCGCCACGAAAGCCTCGACGGCCCGGGCCTGCTCCTCTGCCACCTGGTCGACCTTGGTCAGAAGGATGACCACCTCCGGGGTGAAACGCAGGACGTCGCGCAGCAGACGGAGGTCGCTCTCGGCGAGAGGTGGGTCGACAGTGAGGGCCACGACGGCGGCCCCGATGTCGGGAAGCCACCCGAGGGAGGTCTTGGTGGTCTCGGCGAAGATGCTCCCCAGGCCCGGTGTATCGACGAAGCGGACCGTGCGGAACGCCTCGAGCGAAGCGAGCTCGACATCGACCACCGCTACCTGCCTCACGTTCTCGGGATTGCTCTTCTCGGTCACGTAATCGGAGAGCTCATCGAGCGCGACTTCTTCTTCCCGCCCGTCGAGGAAACGGACCGTGGCCTTGTCCGTGGGGCCGTAGGAGATCTGGGTGATGACGGATGTAGCCGGAAGCACATCGACCGGCAGTACCTCTCGTCCGACGATCTCGTTAAGAAACGAGCTCTTCCCCGCCTTGAAGCGTCCGACGACGGCCACATTGACTACATGGCGTTCGGGTAGAGACCGCGAGAGGGCGGAGATCTGAGGGAGTAGAGAATCCAGGTGGAACTCGGCCTGAATTGCCTTGACGGCTGCCAGTCCTCGTTGAACTGAAGGGATCTTCGCGTAAGACGCCTGCTGATTCCCCGACTCCATATCCAGCCCCCAGTCGCGCTCACTCGCGCTTCGACCATCGGTGGTAGGCGTCATCAGCGGCAGCGATACCGCAATCCCGGCGGACTCCATCGCCGAAGGCATTATAGCAACGGTCCCATCTTCCCCTTCACGGGACACCCCGCAGAGCGGGCACCAAGATGTCCCCATAACCTGTTTCCCGGCAATTTTGGAAGCCGTACCGCTCTAATATTGAGTTTATATCAATATCTGCTATACTCAGCACATGAACGAAGAAGGACAGACCGATATTTCCGCGAAGCTCGCCGAGCTACTTACTCGTGCGTCTTGGCGCCTGCGCATCAACGAGCGCAAGGCGCTGGCGCCCCACGGGCTCACTTTCGCCCAAGCCAGGGCTCTGCGCACGCTCGTCGACGCCGGGCCCATACGCATCGGCGATCTGGCGGCTGCTCTGGAAATCGTCCCCCGGTCGGCCACCAGCCGGGTGGACGACCTCGAGGAGGCAGGGCTGGTGAGCCGGAGCGCCGACCCTGACGATCGTCGCTCGGTCATCATCGCCGTCACTTCTCAGGGGCAGGAGCTCGTCAACCGCCTGAGAGCCGAGCGCAGAGTCGGTGCAGAGAATCTGTTCGCCCCGTTATCCGGCGAGGACAAAGCAGAGCTCCTCCGGATTCTGAGCACCCTCACCAATGATAGAGAGACGTGATGCAGCCCTCGGGTGGACAGATGGTGCGATCCATGCGCCGCAGTGACGACGTCCGTGGCCGGAAGGTCGCCCCCGGGACGGCTCGCCGGATCCTCGCTTTCGCCGCGCCCTACAAGCGGCTCCTCCTGATCTTCCTCGGCCTCGTGATACTGAGTGCCATCATCGGAGCCGCCAACCCCCTCATCTACAAGGAGATCATCAACGAGGGGATTATCGGACAACGCGGCGGCTTAATCATCCTTCTTGCTCTCATGGTGGCCGGGCTCGCGATCGTCAACGCCGCCCTATCGCTGGGCGAACGCTACGTCTCCGCCAAGGTGGGCGAGGGTCTGGTCTTCGACCTGCGAACCAGGGTCTTCTCACACGTGCAGCGCCAGCCCATCGCTTTCTTCACGCGCGCACAGACGGGGGCGCTGGTCAGCCGCCTCAACAACGATGTCACGGGCGCGCAACAGGCGTTCACCGACGTGCTGTCGAGTGTCGTCGGCAATCTCATCAGCGTCGTTCTGGTGCTGGCCGCGATGTTCGTGCTCTCATGGAAGCTCACGCTGGCCGCGTTGGTGCTCCTGCCGCTCTTCGCGCTTCCGGCTCGCTGGCTAGGCCGCCGTTTGCAGCTCATAATGCGAGAGAAGTACGATCTGACGGCCGACATGAACACCATCATGGTGGAGCGCTTCAACGTCTCGGGCGCCCTGCTGGTCAAGCTCTTCGGGCGTCCAACCGACGAGAAGGCGGAATTCCACGGCAAGGCGGGCCGGGTGCGGGACATCGGGGTCACCCAGGCCATGTATGCGAGAGTGTTCTTCCTCTCCCTCATGCTGACCGCCTCGCTGGCCACTGCCCTGGTGTATGGCTGGGGAGGCACGTTGACTATCCAAGGAGCCCTCGATGTGGGGACCTTGGTCGCGCTTGCCGCCTATCTGGGGCGCCTTTACGGTCCGCTCACCTCTCTTTCCAATATCCACGTGGACATCATGACCACCCTGGTATCGTTCGAGCGGGTGTTCGAAGTGCTGGATCTCGAACCGGCCGTATCCGAAAAGGCTTCCGCCGTGGCCGTCCCCCGCGGGCCCGCCTCCATCGAGTTCTCGCACGTTGACTTCAGCTACCCCGCAGCCGAGGAGGTCTCACTCGCCTCCCTAGAAGCGGTCGCTCTGCCCTCCACCGGGATGCGCAAGGAAGTGCTGTTCGACGTCTCCTTCAAGGCGGAGCCGGGGGAGCTGATCGCTCTGGTCGGCCCGTCGGGGGCCGGCAAGACTACCATCAGCCAACTCGTGCCCCGGCTCTACGACGTCTCCGAGGGAGCCGTCAAGATCTCGGGTGTCGACGTGCGCGACGCCACCAGCGATTCGCTACGCGCGGTGGTCGGTGTCGTGACCCAGGACGCCCACCTCTTCCACGCCGGCATCCGAGACAACCTGCTCTACGCCAAACCAGAAGCCACTGAGGAGGATCTGCGGGAAGCGCTCGCCGCCGCCCAGATCCTGCCTTTCGTCGAATCACTGCCTGACGGCCTGGACACCATCGTGGGAGACCGGGGCTACCGGCTCTCGGGAGGAGAGAAACAGCGCATCGCCATCGCCCGGCTGCTGCTCAAAGCACCCGATGTGGTGGTGTTGGACGAAGCCACCGCCCACCTTGACTCCGAGTCGGAAGCGGCTCTCCAGAAGGCACTCGACACGGCCCTGGCCGGACGCACCTCTATTGTCATCGCGCACCGGCTGTCGACGGTCAGAGACGCCGACCAGATACTGGTTATCGCAGATGGTCGCATCGTGGAGCGCGGGCGGCATCAGGAACTGGTCGCCGCCGGCGGGCTGTACGCCGAGCTGCACGATACCCAGTTCCGGCCGCATGACCTGAGCCGCGCGGCAGCCTGAACCGCGCGACCTGAGCGGCGCAACGGCCCGAGAGGAGCTTAGCCGATCCCAATTCCGCGTGTATCATCTGGGGGCGCATGTACGTGAACCCAGCTGATCGCGCGGGGTTCTATTAGCCGGAGCAGAAGGAGAACCCGTGGCCTCAAAGCCTTCGCGATGCTGGGCGCGACCCCTGATCGGGTTGGTACTCACCCTCCTCTGGGTCGCCATCGCCGGAGTCGGCGGTCCGTACTTCGGCCGCATCGGCGAGGTCGCGACCAACGACCAATCTTCGTACCTGCCCAGCAGCGCCGAGTCTACCCAGGTTCAGGAGCGTTTGACCGAGTTCTACGGCAGCGAGACCATTCCCGCTGTGGTGGTAGCAGAGCGCGCCGGCGGCCTGCATCCTAAGGACCAGGCCTGGCTGGCAAGACAGTCGACGCAGTTGCCCGGCAAGGTCGATGCCATCGCCGGCGGCGTGTCTCCCGCCATCCCATCCGAAGATGGGATGGCGGCCCAGATGTTCGTACCGTTGTCCGCCGATTCAGAGGTGAAGACCGCCGTCGGAGAACTGCGCACCGCTCTACGGGAGGCCCCGGAGGGTCTCAAGGTGTATGTCACCGGAGCCGCGGGGCTGAGCGCGGATCTGGCAAATGGGTTCGCCGGCATAGACGGCCTGCTGCTCTTGGTGGCCGTTATCGCGGTGCTGATTATCTTGGTGATGGTCTATCGATCTCCCCTGCTGCCCATCATGGTGCTGCTCGCTGCCATGAGTGCTCTGTGCGCAGCCGTGCTGATCAGCTTCCATCTGGCCAAGGCGGATGTTTTCAAGATCAACGGCCAGGTGCAGGGGATCCTCTTCATCCTCGTCATCGGGGCAGCGACCGACTACTCACTGCTCTATGTCTCCCGCTTCCGGGAGGCGCTTCGCGATAACGAGTCGGTCTGGAGCGCGACCAAGGCCGCCTGGAGAGGATCGGTGGCGGCGATCGTCGCCTCCGGGGGAACCGTCATTGCCGGACTACTCTGCCTGCTCCTATCGGATCTCGCCTCGAACAAGGCGTTGGGACCGGTGGCCGCGCTTGGTATCGTGTTCGCGGTGCTGGTGGCTCTCACGTTCCTGCCGGCAATGCTCCTCCTGGCCGGACGCATCGCCTTTTGGCCGCGCCGACTGGAGCGTGTTGCGCAGCCGGCCGATCAAGACCAGAGCGGCCTTTGGGCACAGATTGCCGGTCTGATACAGACCCACGCCAGACGGGTGTGGGCCACCGTCGGGATCCTGTTGGCGCTTGGTTGTGTGGGCCTGGTTGGCCTCAATGCGAGTGGGGTTCCGGTCAGCGACTTCGTGATGGGCGAGTCACAGGCGCGCGATGGTCAGGACGTCCTCGCCGCCCACTTCCCCGGCGGCTCAGGTCAGCCCGTTATGGTGATCGTCCCAGAGACAAGACTTGCCGATGCTGCGGCAGTCGCCCTCGAACACGCAGGGGTGAGCAGCGCTTCGGTCGTCTCCGGGGATTCACCGAGCGGCTCCATCCCCATCCCCACTCCAACTGAGGGGCCGTTCGCCCATGCTGCCCCGACCGTCGCCGATGGCGACGTCATGCTACAACTCACGCTCGCCGACAAGGCGGACTCTCTGGAGGCAGAGCGCACAGTCATCGACCTCCGCGCCACCCTCCGCGCCGTCGATCCTTCGATCATAGCGGGCGGATCAACAGCCATCGATCTCGACACGAATCTCACCAGCACTCGTGATCGCAACCTGATAATCCCGGTGGTGCTCGTGGTCATCACCGTGATCCTGATGGTCTTGCTGCGCAGCGTCCTTGCACCGCTGTTGCTCATGGTCACCACAGTGCTCAGTTTCGGCACGGCTTTGGGCATCTCGAGCCTGATCTTCAATCATCTCCTAGATTTCCCCGGAGCCGACCCGTCGGTGCCGCTCTACGGGTTCGTGTTCCTCGTCGCGCTCGGCATCGACTACAACATCTTCCTGATGACGCGCGTACACGAGGAATCGCTGGTTCGCGGGACCAGAAAAGGCGTGTTACGCGGACTGGTGGTCACCGGCGGGGTGATCACCTCCGCCGGCGTGGTGCTGGCCGCGACCTTTGCGGCCTTGGCGGTGATCCCGATTCTGTTCTTGGTACAGCTCGCGGTCATCGTCGCCTTCGGCGTCCTACTCGACGCGCTGGTGGTACGCGCTCTTTTCGTGCCGGCGCTGGTGCACGACGTCGGCGACAGAGTCTGGTGGCCCTCGAAGCTCGCTCGTCGCCGAACCGGGACCTGAGCGCCGGCGCGCTTGGCTCCCGCCCCCGGACCAGCCGGGAATATCTCCACCAAGCTCAGGCGGCCACTTTCGGGAATGCGGACAGCTGCAACAAACTCGTCTTGCCAGACGAGACCCGAACCGGACAACCGTTCGGTCTCGAGCCTAAGGTCGTGTCCCAGGTCGGCCGCAGGCTGTTCTTCGACCCGCGCTCCGGCAATCTCAGCGAAGAGCCGGAGCGCCGGCGACTCCGGATCGAAACCCTTCGGTGTCGCTCCGCCTTGTAGAAGGGCCTCGAGCCCGTATCCGCGCAGACCGGCACGGCCTCGACGGGGTGACTACGGCCGGCGCCGGAAAAGCGCCGCCCACAGCACGGCGTCCAACACGAAGGTATGGAAAGCGAAATAGCAGCTGCCCACCGTCGCGATCCAGTAGGCCGCATCCCCGCTGTTAGGCTTGAGCGTCAGAAGCGCCCAGGCGAGCGCTATGGAGGCAAGTCCAACGACGAAGAGGACTGTGCGAACGGCGATCCATACGCCCGCACTGGGCCTATCCACGTACAGGCCGGACAACGGCATCCACAGAGCCGAGGGGAAGAGCATCAACACGACGATGGGGATGAACCACACGAATCCGAGCTCCCCACCGATGTGCACTTCGGTGGGGACAACCTCAAATAGAAGGTAGTAGAAGACCGCGAGATACCCGATCGCGGAGAGGATCATGGAGACGGTGTAGACAGGCCGGAGGCTTGTGGGCACCCCGCCCCACAGAGCGTTTGCGCCGCCCGGAGCTCCCCGCAGCCAGAGCACGTAGCTCCCTATGACGGCGGCGCCCCCGACGACATTCATAAGTAGCAGAATCACCTGCGAGGCATCCACTTCACCCTCCCTGCTTCGGTTGCCGGCCGGGATGCCGGCTGTTCACCCGCGACCCCCATATCAGCAAGAGCGCCCGCCGGACCCGCATCCTGCCGGCGGCGCCGAACACAACGACGTCGAGAGACAGTCTTCCCAGGACCCTACCTTCTTGTACTCTAACATCAGACTAACCGAGAAGGTGTTGAATACAACGAACCAAGGGACAATGATCCCGTAGACAAAGCTGGGAGGGTCTTCGAGACCCAAGGATGTGTCGCAGGGATGTTCATGAAGGCAACCGCCGCAGAGAATCAGCCTCTTGAGGTCGTTCCCTATGTCGATCTCCGGAGATATCTGGGGACCTGGTATGAGATCGCCACCATACCGCAGCGTTTTCAGAAGGGGTGCGTGGGAGTGACCGCAGAATACTCCTCGCGCAAGAACGGCGATATTGAGGTGGTCAACACCTGCATCCAGGGCACCCTTGATGGGGAGGTGCGCAGAGTCCGTGGCAAGGCCCGCGTCATCGACAAGGTAACCAACGCCAAGCTCAAGGTCAGCTTCTTCTGGCCCTTCTGGGGGAGTTATTGGATCATCGAGCTCGACCCCGACTACCAGTGGGCCGTCGTGGGCCATCCGAAGCGGGACTACCTATGGATTCTAAACCGTTCGCCTCAGATGGACGACGCGCTCTACAACAGGCTTCTTGAGTTGATCGCCGACAAGGGCTACGACCTGGCGGGAATCACGAGGACCCTCCAGCCGGCGGACGGGCTGCCTGTGCGTGCGCGAGGCGACTCGGACTGAAGGTCCTCGGCGGGCGGATGGCAGCTTGCGCGTGAGCTGCTACTCGTTGCCACCGCAAGCCTACGCCGCGCTTATTGATGCGTTATGAACAGTTTGAGCAGTTATGCTGGACGAAGAGATCCTCGCTTCGTGACGATCCGTCGTGGAGGATCACTTGACGACGCGAATCATCGTCTTCTTGCCGCCTGGGCTGCAGATTGCGCAGAGCATGTCTCACATCATTTTCGTGAACCATATCCAAACGACCCCAGACCTGCAGCCGCGATTGAACAAGCCCGCGCCTGGTCCACGAGCCAAGTCACGATGACACAGGCGCGTGAGGCGGCGTATGCGGCTCATGAAGCTGCAAGAGCTTCAACCGGTGCTGCCAGCCTATCCGCCAGAGCAGCCGGGCACGCAGCCGCTACCGCTCACATGGCGGATCACGCATTAAGAGCCGCTGCCTATGCGGTCAGGGCGGTCCGAGCTGCCTCATCTGCAGAGGAACAAGATACCGCCGCGCGACACGAATCTGAGTGGCAGATAGCAGGACTTCCTACCGAAGTGAGGGAGCTTGTTCTGTCCACGTACCGGTCCCGATGGTCCCCCACACATCCAGGGCATCAAGGGTGAGGCGCTCGCCCGGGGCGCTGCTCGAGCTGCGGACGATCTGGACCATGTGGTCACCTTCGGGAAGGATACCCGTCGACCACGCGTTCACCTGGTAGGTTGATGCCGGAGCGCGCAAGTCGATCGTCTCCGTCCTTACTCCGTCGAGGTAGACGTCGGCCATCCCGGGGGTGAGACCCTTCACAGCTATCCAGTCCAGGCGGGTACCGCAGAAGTAGACGGCGGTCGAGGCCCCAGGCGTGGACGACCGCGCGTAGCTGCCCCCGGAAGCATCTGCCTGGGCGACGCTCGACCAGTTGCCGGTAAGATGGAATCGCGGGTCGGACTCTTCCCGGCGCCGGCACTGGCCGAAATCGACCGCCGTCACTGTGAGTCTGTCGCAATGTACACCGCCGATCCAGAGGCTCGTCACGTCCTGACGCATCTGCGCGACCGGGTGCCGGCCCTGGGGTTGCGGCCAGGCGTTCGATTGGCAGAAGTAGGTTGCGAGTCCCTGCCGGTGGACCCAGTCGATGGTGACGTAGTTACCGTAAACCCCCACTTGAGACACGGGCACCACCGATACGACTCCGCGGAAGTAGGCGTCTATCTCCCTACCGTCCGAGGCGGGGAAGTCGACTGTGTAGTACACGGGGGTTGCGGTCGGAACACCGAGCCTCTCCAGGGCGCGCAGAGCCTCCTGAGCGTCCGCCACTCCTTGATCGAAGCCGTTGCGCGCCGAGAAGTGGTTGTCGGAGTCCTCGAACCAGAAGAAGTAATCGACTCCGGCGGCGGTTGCCGCTTCGAGCTCAGCCTTAGTGACCTGCCGCCACGCGGCTCCCTTCCACGGCAGATAACGCCCGATGAAGTCGCGGCCGGAGGCTTTGAGCTTACGGAAGAAGGTCGGCCAGTCCACATCGGTCATCGAGTAATCCACGCCATAGCGCCTGTCGGCCGTCAGCACCTCCGCCACCTCTCCCCTCGTCGCGGGAGCGAAGAAGTCGAAGCCCGGGCCCGTGCCCTGCAGGCCGTCCAGCAGTCCGGCGTAGGCCGCTTTCCTGGCCCAGGGGTAGTGAGTGGGATCGAAGTTGCCGAAGGACGGAGTGTAGCCGGAGGGAGGCGCAGCCAGATCGGCGGCCCGGGCCACCATGGTGATGAGCTGGGCCCGCGTCACCTTGCCATCAGGGTCGAAGCGTGATGCTGTCTTGCCCGTGGTGATGCCGGCCCCAGCGCATACGGCAACGTATTTATCCGGATAGAAGGGATCGGCGGAGCTCAACCCCTGGGCGACGTCGCTGAACGGGCAGACCTCGTCCCCGGTGACCGGCAGTCCCAGGGTCCTCACGATCACCTTGGCAATCTGCTGCCGCGTGATTTGGCCATTCGGATGGAAAGTCCCATCCGCGAACCCGCTGATGATGTCTCGTCCCTTGAGGTCGTTGATGGCCGGCGCGTACGGATGGGCATCGGGGACATCCGGGAAGAGAGGAGCTCCTAGGGCGGACGGGGTGGAAAGCAGGAGGAAGAGCAAGACTGGAACGCAGAGTATGACGACCCGACACCCTATCCTCGCAGATGGACACATCGGTGGCCTCCGACACATCAGCACACTACCCGTCTGCTCTCGTCTCGCCCTCTCCGTTCCACCCTCTGGATTGCGCGGGCCCGCTCACGGCGGGGCCCATTCTCATCAAGGGCTGCCTGATATACAACCGACAGCCGCCACCATCAAGAGAATGAGTAGCAACGCCAGCAAGAACGGCAGAACGCGCCTCATGTTCCCCTACTTCCCCGGCCCCTTACGAGACCGGCGGTCTAGTTCTTGGCCTCGTGCGCCTGATCACCGCGCATTATGGACGATCGCCGGACGAATGAGAAGCCTTGTCAGGCCGGTGGAGTCACGCCGTGAGAACAGGTATCTGGGCGCAACGTGCTATGCTGCTTACAGTTAGTTGCTAGGCGGCTGAGGGATCCATACCCCTGGGGACCGGCTTGGTCATCACCTTCGCCTAGCTTTGTGTCAACTCTGAGCAGAGTCTCCCGGTCGATGCGACCCTGGTCGATTCCACCTCTCAATATGTCGGTCTGGAGACAAAATGCTTCTCTATCTGGTCAACCCGTCCAACCCTCTCGTCAGCATGTCCTTGAACCGGGGAACGTATCTGAGCCGCTTCCGTTTGTGGAAGCCCCTCGGACTCCAAGTCCTCGCCGGGCTCACCCCGGCCGATTGGGAGATCTCGATCCTCGACGAGAACCTCGGACCGATCGACTACGAGACGCTTCCGCGTCCTGACGTTGTCGGCATCACCGCGTTCACGTCGCAGGCGCCCCGAGCCTACAAGATCGCGGAACGGTTCCGAGTTCACGGTATTCCGGTTGTGATGGGCGGCATCCACGCGACCATGTGCCTCTCCGAGGCCGATCGGTATGTCGATTCGGTGGTGACAGGAGAGGCCGAGACCGTGTGGGCAGAAGTCCTGGATGATGTAAGGTCCGGTAGTCTCAAGCCTCGCTACGACGGTGGCCAGGCGGGCATGGACCAGATCGTCTCCGCCCGTCACGATCTCCTGCCCCGGGGCTATGCGTTCGGCTCCATCCAAACCACTCGAGGGTGCTCGCTCAATTGCACGTTCTGCAGTGTCACCCGGTTCAACGGATCCCGATACAGACAGCGCCCCATCCCCGAGGTGGTCGACGAATTCCGGTCCATTCCCGAGACCAGAGTGCTCATCGTGGACGACAACCTCATCGGCCGTCGGCCGCAGCACATCGAACGGGCCAAAGAGCTCTTCCGAGCGATGGCCGCCGCAAACACCGGCAAGTCCTGGGTCGGGCAGACCACAATCAACATCGCCGACGACGAGGAGTTGCTGGCCTTGGCCCAGGAGGCGGGCTGCGTGGGACTCTTCATCGGGTTCGAGTCGGTGACGCCCGAGGGACTTCCGGAGCTGGGCAGGAAGTCGGCCATGCTCTCGGGGCGCAATATCCGCGCCGCGGTGGAACGAATCCATGAGCACGGGATGTTGGTGGTCGGCTCGTTCATCATAGGTCTCGACTCCGACCGTCCGGGGGTAGGCCCGCTGATTGCCGGCGAAGCCGAGAGGTACGGAGTGGACAACATCAACGTGCTGTTCCTCACTCCGCTGCCCGGCACCCGACTGTGGACAGAGCTCAAGACGGAGGGAAGGATCGCTATGAACGACTTCCCCGAGGATTGGCAGTACTACACCCTCAACTATCCGGTCGCCCGCTACAAGTATCTCAGCGCGGATCGGATCGTCCGGGAGATGACCGAGTGTAACCGCGCCTTCTACTCTTCTCGCAACATTCTCGCGCGGTTGGGACGCAACCTCTGGGCCGGTCGCAACCCACTTCTGGGGCTCGTCAGCAACCTGACATCCCGGCGGAACTCTCAGCGTTTCGCCCAGATCTACGCGGCCTTGTGGCCGTCGGCCGATGGCATCGAGGGAGCTTCACCCAAGGTCAGATCCCAGCTGGAAAGACTCGGCCTTCCCATAGAGAAGCTCAGGAACGGCTCCCTGTGAGAAGACTCGCCGGCATATGCACCACTTAAGCGACACAGCGATGACTACGGCCGAGCTCCGGCGTGAAATGCATCCCACCCCGGAGGTTCAGGATCTCTTGCAGCTTGGTCAGGAGCGAGGCTACGTCACCGGCGACGAGATCATGACGCTGGTCGAAGAATTCGACATGACGGTAGAGGAAATCGAAGACCTTTACTCCCAGTTCTTTGACCAATCCATCGAGATTTACGAACAGTGCCCCGTCGCTCCTGGAGGACTCGACGCCATCGAGCCCGTGCTCGATCTGTCCATTCAGACGGTGACTCAAGACCCTCTTCGGCTGTACTTGAAGGAGGCCGGAACCACTCCTCTCCTCTCCAGGGACGAGGAGATCGATCTTGCCAAGCGCATCGAGACCGGCGACAAGCGGGCCAAGGACCGAATGATCCAGTCCAACCTGCGTCTGGTCATTTCCATCGCCAAGAACTACTACACCCAAGAAATGGATCTCCTCGACCTCATTCAGGAGGGTAACACCGGGCTGATACGGGCTGTGGACAAGTTCGATTACCGCAGGGGCTTCAAGTTCTCCACGTACGCCACCTGGTGGATCCGCCAGGCTATCACCCGCGCCATCGCCAACCAGGATCGCAACATCCGCATCCCGGTGCATATGATCGACAAGATCAACAAGATGGTCCGCATTGAGCACAAGCTGCTTCGGGAGACAGGCAAGGAGCCCAATGACGACGATCTGGCCGCCGAGCTCGGCATGGAGCCTCGCGAGGTGCAAGAGATCCGGGGGATCGCCCGGCGCACCACCTCACTGCAAAGTCCCGTAGGTGAGGAGGGGGATGCCGAACTGGGCGATTTCCTCCAAAATATGAGCACTCCCGATCCGGCCGACATGGTCTCCGAAGTCTTGGCCCGAGAGTACCTGGCTGAGATTCTTATGAACATGACTCCACGGGAGCGCAAGGTGGTGGAGCTGCGATTCGGCTTCAAGGGTGAACATCCCCGCACCCTGGCTGAGGTAAGCGTGCGCTTCAACGTCAGCCGGGAGCGCATCCGTCAGATCGAGGCTAAGGCACTTGAGCAGATCAAGGCTGCATTAGAGATCCAGGCTCTCGGGGAGTTCACTTAGGGACGGCATCGCGGCAGACGCATGCGGTGTAGGCTAACAAGGAAAGAAGCGCCCAACGCAACGGATCCATTGAAAGGCAGGTTGCCCTCATGTCCACTGGAGCAATAGTCGGGGTCGTAGTGGCCGTCGTGGTGGTGCTGCTGATCCTGGTAGCAGCCATCCGCATCGTCCGGCCGACCCACCGAGGATTGGTAGAGCGCTTCGGCAAGTACAACCGCTTCGCCGGTCCGGGCTTTCATCTCATCATCCCTCTGGTCGAGCGCATGTTCCGCGTGGATATCCGCGAGATGCTGGTGGAAGCTCAACCCCAGATGATCATCACCAACGACAACCTCAACGCCCGGGTGGACGCCCAAGTGTATCTCAAGGTGAAGGCCGACGAGGACAACGTGAAGGCCTCTCAGTACAACGTCGCCAATTACCAGAACCAGATCGTCAACCTGGCCCGCACCACACTCCGTAACATCATCGGAACGCTCACCCTGAAATCCGCGAACAGCGAGCGCGGCAAGATCAATTCGGAGTTGCGCAGCACCCTCTTGTTGGAGACGGCCAGTTGGGGCATCGAGATCCTACGCACGGAGCTCAAGGAGATCGACCCGCCCGAAGACGTCCAGGAGACCATGAACAAAGTCGTCAAGGCCGAGAACGAGAAGGTCGCGGCGATCGACTTCGCGACCGCCACCGAGACACAGGCCGACGGCCAGCGCCGCGCAGAGATCAAGAAGGCCGAAGGCACCAAGCAGGCGAGGATCCTTGAGGCCGAGGGACGGGCCCAAGCCATCCAACTGGTGAATGAAGCAGCCGACAAGTACTTCATCGGTAACGCCCAGGTCCTCCGGAAGCTGGAGGCGGTAGAGAAAGCTCTCTCCCAAAACGCCAAGGTAGTGGTGCCTGGCGATGGTCAGCTCATCAACGTCATCGGCGAGCTGGCGGGGGTGACGCCGGTGGCGCCCAAGCCGGCCGCGAACACCACGCCGGTGAGGAAATAATCCGGGGCCGGACGCGCGGACGCACGGACCTCCTACCTATGACGGGCAGACCGCTTTGTCGGTGACCCCCGGACTTGAGATAGCCCAGGGTGAGGCTTAGAATACGAAACAGGTCGATGTGTTTTTTGACCGGGGTCTGTGGGTTAGGCCCGGGGGGACACCGACCACAGCAGTAGGGCACCCCGGCGCAGTACGGTCATAATTTCATCTCGTTTGACGGAGCCTAGACTCACCGGACGCGTCTCTCCTGACCACGGTCCCCCAGGCGAGGTGATGTGGATGGAAGGCGGCCACGGTCCTTCATCCTTCAGCCCAGAGGTGCACGGGCTTCACGGCGCAAGGTCGTCCATCGGCTCGTGCCCTCATATGCTCAGCAGTTTCAGGAGGTTCGGCATGAAGACAACATGTGCCGTCGCTCGGTTTCTGATGGTGCTGGCGCTTACCGCGGGATTCATCCTCGGAGGGTCGGCCGTCGCAGAGGCCTGGTCTAATGGTGAGCCGGCGAACTCGTACGGCACGCACGATTGGATTCTGGACCAGGCGAATCAACTTGCCGCAGCGGACGGAGCCAACTGGGTGAATATTGAGCTGGCTCTCCCCATCACGGACGATCCGGATACGGTCTTCTACGACAAGAACTTTCACTTCTACGACAGGTGGGGCGACCTCCAGTTCGGCCAGGCCCCAACAGCGGTCAAGTATCGGTACGGGCTGGCCGTGCTGTATCTGAAATACGGCAAGGTCGACGCGGCAAGCCGCCAAGTCGCCCTTCTCTCGCATTACTACACCGACGTGTGGTGCCCGCTCCATAGCAACTTCGAATGCGATACGCTGGTGCCCAATCTCGCCTGCCATCTCACGTATGAGGCGGATGTCTTGGCACACCATCCTGGAAATGTCGAAGACGACGGGTATCAGCGGGTTGCGGACCCGGCTGCGGCGACCGCCGTAGCGGCCAATCACTCAAGCCAGTACCTTTGCCCCATCCTCGCGGCCTATGCATCAGGTCAAGGATACGGCGCGGCCGGCGGACAGGTGGATCTCATCACCCAAGACATGCTTGTCAGAGCCGCTCAAGGTCTTCGTGACATCATCGTCACTATCGCCAAAGCCGCGAGGTGGTAGGCCTGAACGAACTGGTCAAAGGGAGACCGACATCGGGGGCCCGGGACCGTACATCGCGGCCCGGGCCTCTATGCGCCGCGTTGCCCCCCGAGCTTCCGCGTGCCCCAGCGTCCACCCGGCCCACGCGCTAGACTCTGTCTGCAGGGGCAACTCCTCCTGGGGTGATCAGTCGGGCATTCCTTCTAGTCCGACGAGGTGTTCGACGACACGATCGTTGTCCTCGCCAACAAGAACAACGGGGACCTATCGGCGCGGCACTCCACCATCTGCGTCCCGTACCGGTGCCTGGTGCCGCTCAAGGTCGACTGTCTTCTGGTGGCGTGTCGGGCCTTTTCCTCGCAGGCAAGTGTGAACCAATGTTTCAACATCATCCCGCACTGCGTCGCGTACGGTCAGGCCGCGGGCACAGCCGCGGCCCTCGCAGTCAAGGCAGGGATCGAACCGCGGAGAGTCGACTACGGAGAACTGCAGGCAGATCTACGCCGGCAGGGAATCGAACTGCCTGAGTGAGTGCAGGGTGCCTCAGTCTCTCAGAGGAGGATCGCCTTCGACGACGACCGAGTCCGGGGGCCGGCGCGCCTCTTACGACTGCCCCCGCGCGACCGAAGGCCTAAGACGCCGCCGCATGAGACACGCCTGGATGGCGGCCAGCACCAAGGCGGCCACGGTAAGCATGGCGGCGACGAGAAAGGCCTGCCGGTAGACCCCGTCGTTGGCTTCGGCCACTGCCGCTCCCAGACGCGGCCCCACGTAGGACGCCACACTCACCGCCAGGTACATGATGCCGAAGTTCACGGAGAAATGCCGGGGACCGAACGTCTCCGAAGTCACCGGACCGATGAGCGCCAGGAATCCACCGTAGCACACGCCGACGACGAACACGCCCACGACCACCGGGAGGTAACTGCCGGCCTGCCAGAGCAGCATCAGGGCGGCCACTGCCAGCGCAAGCACGGCGAGCAGCACTGGAACGCGACCCACCCGGTCGGACAGCACCCCCCAGACCACCTTTCCGATCGCCATCCCCAGCGCCAGGTAGCTCACGAAGGCTCCGGCCGCCTGCGGCGATATATCGAGCATCTGCTGGGCGATGGGGGAGGCGTGGCCGGTGACCATGAGCCCGGAGACCAGCCCCAAGATGAAGACCGGCGCGAGCAGCCAGAAGGTGGAAGTCCTCAGCATCTCCTTCCAGTTCTGCTCGGCGACGCTCTCATAGGCAGTGGCTTGGGGAGAAGCGATCTCAGAAGACGTGCCCCGCCTGCCTGGCGGCGTATAGCCCACAGGGGCGACCGTGACGAGACGCGAGCATCCCGCTACAACCACGATGAACAGGGCCCCCAGGAGCCGAAGAGTCCACTGATAACCCATCAGATCGAGCAGGAGGACCGTGACCGGCCCCCAGATGACCGCGCCCATCCCAAATCCCCCTGTCAGCACCCCGGAGGCCATCCCGCGCTTGTCGGGGAAGAAGCGCATGAGATTGGTCATCGTGGCTCCCGGGTAGGTCAAACCCCCGACACCGGCGATGAACGCGAACAGGTAGAGGAGGCCGAGGGAGTCGGCGAAGCTGAGGAGTACGGTGCCGGCGCCCAGGATCACACCGCCCAGGAGCAGTAGCGTGGGCGGAGGGACGTACTGCAGCAGCTTTCCGGCCACCAACGTCATCAAGCCGGGCAGGGCCACGACCAGTGTGAACGCGAGCGCGACGTCGGCGGAACTCCATCCGTGTGTATCCATCATGGGGATGACTAGAACGCTCCACGCGTAGTAGAAGCCGCAACACATGGCGGCCACAGTGGACGCCGCGAGGCTGACCCACCGCCGCACGGCGTAGCTCGTCTCGTCCCGGTCGGTGAGGACTACGCGGTGGTGCTTCTGATGTCCGATGTCGCGCTCCGTGGCTACTGTGAAGACTGTCTACTCAACGGCTACTGTATCAGCAAGGGAGCGGAAAGAAGGACTACAGCGCCGGCAGTCGCTCTCAGGAGCCGCCCCCGAGGAACGCTGCACCTTGTCGGGATCGCAGCCTACACCACCGGCCTGGCATTTGGCGGGCTGGGAGCCACCTCAGAGAAGACATTCTTCGGCCGGTCAGAAAGGCCCACCTCAACGAGCAGGCTCCTTCTCCCGATGCTAGAGTACCGATCGCACGCTCTCCCGCCCGGAGACCGGTGATGGTCTCCGGATAGGTGAAGGCAAGGGGGGACCGCATGCAGGTCGTGACCGGGGCTACAGGGTTTGTGGGTAACGCGCTTGTGCGAGCGCTGCTTGCCCAAGACGTGCCCGGGGTGGTAGCTCTGGTGGGACCCAGCAGGCGCACCGAGTCTCTAGCCGGTCTTGAGGTAAAAACCCTGGAGGCCGACATGCGCTCCTTCGACTCGCTTCTGTGCGCCTTCCAGGGGGCTGAGGTCGTCTATCACACGGCGGGTCTGGTATCGATACGGACCGGGGGCCTCAGGAGACTTCTAGCTGCTAATGTGGAGGGTACCCGCAACGTCCTTCGTGCCTGCCGCGCAGCGAAAGTGGGCCGCCTGATCTACACCAGCTCCGTCCACGCCCTCCTTGAGCCGCCCGTGGGAGCGTGTCTGGATGAGACCGTCCCGGTCGACCCCGCCGGGGTTCGCGGTCCCTATGCCCAAAGCAAGGCGGAGGCCACCCGTCTCGTTCTTTCCGCCGCCTGGGAGGGACTGGATACAGTCGTCGTCTTTCCCTCCGGCATCATCGGGCCCTATGATTTCCGTCCATCGTATGCAGGAAGATTCATCCTTGACTGTGCCCAAGGCCGGCTTAAGGCTTACGTGGACGGCGCTTACAACTTCGTAGACGTACGTGACGTGGCGAAGGGACTCATCTCAGCGGCCGGCAAAGGACGGAAGGGCCAGGGTTACATCTTGGCCGGTCACAAGGTCAGCGTGGCCGATCTCATCCGCGCTATTGAGCATCTCACCGGAGTGCCGGCCCCCCGGTGGCGCATTCCCTTCCGCTTGGCCCGAGCCGCCGGCACCTTCATGCCCGCGTATTAGTGGGCAAGCCGCCGCCAGCCGCTGTTCACCACCTACTCGCTGGACGTCATCGCCTCCAACTGCACTATGATCTCCTGCAAGGCGCAAAGGGAGCTTGGCTTCTGCCCCCGGCCCCTGCAAGAAACCTTGAAGGATACGATCGACTGGCTCAAGGAGGCGGGCAAGATCTGCCTGCAGTAGCTCGTTGTCGTCGGGAAGACTGGCTGGCGGGCAATGGGTGCGCGGCCCGTCCCCCTGCATCTTCCTGGGGACGGGCCGCGCTCATTCTTGGTTGGACCAGGAACACGGCCTCCAGGCTTCTCAGCACCTCCGCGCCCCGTTTGCCCTCCTATTGCTAGGAAGCGTCCAGACCCCACTTCTCGAAGTAGGCCTTATAGAACGCGGGCCGTGGGAAGTTGGGCTGCATATTGAGGGCCCAGCTTCGGAACTTCGGACCCCGCGTATGAAACTTGTAAAACGCGTCCATGAATCCCTGCAGCACCTGCGCCGGGATTGTCACGATCATCTCGTCTGTTTGCGCACCGGCACGGTCGTAGTCGCCCGGATCGGGCACGACGAGGGTGGCTATCCCATCCAGGAAGGGATTCGTCACCGAGTACACGCACGAGCCGATGGGATCGATGATGCCGACGAAGTGGCGGCCTTCGAAAGACCTGTAAATCATGCTCAGATGCCGCATTTG
>Ga0209722_1001222_pt1 | contig 23389 bp, 26 predicted proteins | sample BioC12SIPDNA_2_FD_185745 | JGI IMG/M metagenome (GOLD analysis project Ga0209722, IMG submission 185745) | Anaerobic biogas reactor microbial communites from Washington, USA - Biogas_R1_A C12 SIP DNA (SPAdes) (version 2) | ecosystem: Engineered > Bioreactor > Anaerobic > Unclassified | place... | reverse complement strand
TGCGCTGATATCCATGGAAACCCAAGGTCTAGCCCTTGCCAAAGCTTCTATCAATGCGGTGGAAGACGAACAGCTCAGAACTATGACTGAAACAGCAATAATGTCGGCGGAAGCTAGGATCCAGGGAATGCAACAGTTGATACATGACAAAAATATTAATTCAGGAGGGGTAAATTAGTGACTAACTTCGTCAGTAAAATGTTCAGTGAAAAAGCGGATCAGTCAGCTGATAAAACCCTGGCTTTTGCCTTTATGGCTGCAGCTGGTGCATCAGCCCAAGCCTACTTCACAGGCGCTCTGCAGTCGACTACTCCAGAAGTTCGCGCTTTACTTAGCGGTTTTGCCACCCAGAAGGCTATAGAGCATGAAGGGATAAATGGCTATTTAATGCAAAAAGGCTATATAAATCCCTATGACGATTCGATACATCAGCTTACGGCTGCGGAACAAAACGCTCAGTTGGTAATGGGTCGACATTAAGATTCTTATAAGTTAGGGCTCCCCAGGTGACAGGATCGTTGCCGAAGGGGAGCTCTTTTTTCGTTAGCCTTTCGAGCTGAGGACTTTGCATAATTCAATAAATCCTTCTGAAGGTGTATCAGCCGTAGATTTGTTAATGTCATCCTGAGGGAGGAACGACCGAAGGATCTTTTCCTCTGGTACCAGTAAAGATTCTGCGACTGAATGACCGACACTATTTCAGCAGTCTCGGAGGTTTGTTTGGTCTTCTTTATTTATCTTTTTTTAAGGAGACAAGGTAAATGTCCTATGTCTTCACAGCTTTAGTTCAGAGAGCAAACAATTGTCTGGGATGCCAACAGAACACCAAATCTACCTTTGCGGGGGCTCCCAGCTTTTAGCGGCTGCCTGAGAAATACGGTCAATGACAATAGCCATCACCACTATAGCCCAGCCAGCTTCAAAACCCTTGCCCACCGCGATCCGGTTGGTGGCCTTGAGAACCTCTTCACCCAGGCCGCCGGCACCGATCATGCTAGCGATCACCACCATGGACAAGGCCAGCATGGTGGTCTGGTTTATGCCTGCCATAATGGTAGGCATAGCCAGGGGTAAGCGCACTTCTTTCATCATCTGCCATTTGGAGGCACCGAACACCAAAGCCGCTTCCTGCACCTCACGGGATACCTGGCGAATGCCTAGATTGGTCAGACGAACCACAGGCGGCAGGGCATAGATAACCGTAGCAAACACCCCGGGAACCTTACCCAGTCCGAACAGCATCAGAGCTGGGATCAGATATACCAGACTAGGCATAGTCTGCATGGCATCCAAGATGGGGGTGATAACTGCGTTGATCCGCTCTGAACCAGACATGGCAATTCCCACCGGAATCCCGATAACTAAAGAAATCAGCACTGCAATGATCACTATACCCAGGGTTTCCATGGCTACTTCCCATAGTCCGAACATCCCTATAGTAAGAATAAGTATCCCGGGAAGCAACGTCTTAAACCAGCTATGAGTCAGCCGCCAGGATAGCAAGATCACCACTATGATCCACGCCCACCAGGGAACCCATTTCAAAAAATGCTCTACACTCAACAGCGCACTTAGCACAAAGTTGGCAATAGCATCGAAGAAAGGCCCCCAGGCTACTACCAACCATTTGACAAACTTGTCAATGTAAGGTGCTACGAAAAAATGCCATTCTTCAGGAAACAATTATTTTCACCTCCGCCCGGCGGCAGCCAGCTGAGCAGAAGGAGAAGCGGCAGTACCTTTGGCTTGTTTCTTAATGCGAGCTTTTCTAGTTTTCATAGATATATAAATCGGTGGTCGTTTTTTGTTGGACAAAAGAGCCCTCTCGTCGGAAACAAAACGCGCTACATATTCATCAGCAGGGTTATCCATTATCTCTTGTGGAGTACCTTGCTGTACAAATTTTCCTTTGCGCATGACGGCCATGCGGTCTCCTAAGCGGATGGCTTCACTCAGATCATGGGTCACAAATACAATGGTCTTATTATATTCCTTTTGCAGGTGAGTGAGAGTATCCTGCATTTCCCGGCGAATCAGAGGATCTAAGCCGCTGAAGGGTTCATCCATCAACAGTAGATCTGATTCTTGAACCAGAGCCCGGGCAATGCCTACCCTCTGTCGCATGCCTCCCGAAAGCTGGGAGGGATAATGATTCTCCCAGCCTTCCAGACCAACTTGGGCTATCGCATAGCGAGCTTGTTCATTTCTTTCCTGGGGAGATATCCCACGCAGCTTGAGGCCAAAGGCGACATTTTCAATTATATTGCGATGGGGCAGCAGTCCATAATGTTGAAACACCATGGCGGTCTCATGACGCCGAAAATCAATGAGTTCTTGTTCATCCATATCCAATACATTGTGCCCTTTCACTATGATTTCTCCCCAGTTGGGATCTATCAGGCGGGGAATGCAGCGAATCAAAGTTGATTTGCCGCTGCCTGACAATCCCATGATAACGAAAACCTCGCCACGTTTGACCTGAAAAGAGACATTTTGTACCGCCACAACAGCGCCGTTATTCCTCAGGTGTTCGATGGCATCAAGATCCTGGGGATCAAAATCGCCATGTTGTTTGTTAAAGATTTTCCATAAGCCATTTATTTCCAATAAAGTGTCACTGGTGCTAGCATCTGTCATATTAGTTCACCTCTTCTAGTGCCTGCTCCACCTTCTGGGCGACATCTTCTGACACCCAGGATTTCCAGGTATCCGGATATGTTTTCAAGAAATAAATGGCGGCAGCTTCGGTATCAGCGTTGTTTTCGCTCATATAAGAAAGGAAATCATTGTTCTGCTCCAAAGTGGTTTCATATTTGGATACTAGATCCACTGCTTCAGGAGCAGTATTGGGCAGATCCACATGAACCCCCTTGATAACTTTAGCGGCCGGATAAGCACAGCCACGATTATTGGTATCATTATAGACTTCAGGATCATAAGGTGGTTCTTCCAGTCTGGTCATATCCAGCTGTCCTATTACCCAGTTGGGCTCCCAATTGTAACCCACCCAGGCTTCGCCTTTTTCATAGGCAGACACCATAGAAGCAGACAGAGCCGAGTCGGAGCCAGGGCCGAAAAGGTTGAAAGTCTTATCCAGTCCATAGGTCTTAAACTTGACCTCATTGATTTCGGTTACCATCCACCCGGGAGGGCCATTGTGGAAACGGCCTTTGGTAGGGACTTCAGCATCTTTAAAGAGTTCCCAATAACGAGGCAGATCTAAGACTGATTTCAGATCTGGTGCCATAGGTTCGATGCCGCGATTCGGGTCGCCTTCGATGACGAAAGTGGGTACATACCAGCCCTGGGGTGCATCAGGAAATACAGAGCCCAAATCGATCACTGAACCAGCTTCGACCAGTTCATTCCAGGGCTCAGCGTAATTATCTTGCCAGACTTCCATGGTGATATCTACGTCACCGCGAGCCATACCCTGTAGCAGGGGCATAGTATCGCCAAAGGTGTACTCGGGTTCAGGATAGCCATAACCATGCTGGAGAATAAATCCCACCACCCGGTTATGCACCTGCACACTGTCCCAGGATACGTCAGCCATAACCAATTTAGGCTTATCACTGCCATTAGTGGTGCCATCATTGTTTGCTCCGGGATCACTGCCGCCGCAGCCAATGGCTGATAACCCCAAAATGAGCAGCACCAATAATAACAGCGGTTTAGCCGCAGTTCTACCCCAAAATCTGCCAATTTCCTTCATAGAATACCTCCTACCGGCGCCAAGCCACAGCGCAGCCGGGGGAAGCGGTGAGAAAAGAGATTATTGTATTATAACAAGAAAGTTTTTAAAGGAAGGCAAGTTTACCTACCGCAGTGACAGAGACTGCGTTCCTCAGAAAAAACAATCCCCATTCTCGCCTACGAGGTTAGCTGACGGGCTCGGGCCTGGGTTAGCCCTACTCCATGATGCCAATCTCATGACAACCATGAAAACTCGCCCCAAATAACGGTTCCCCCGCGCTCCACTCTGAAGCTTCGGCTGAATTATTATATTTAAATGGTAACGGAAGTTCCCCACTTATACAAATAAAGGAAGGCCTAATTATTGAGGATAAACCACGTAAAATGACTGCTCAAAAGGGATTATCATATAATAATCAGTTTATCTGCCCCGATAACTGCCTTTTCCTTACTATTAGTTATCGGTAGGCTAGGTCTTGGCAAGCAACCTACTCTTAAGAAATGGCCGTACTAATCAGTTTTAACTGCCAGGTACCGTTTTCATAGACTGCTTCATAGGTGGGAAAGACTGCCCCCAGAACACCAAACCAGGAGACCCCGGTAATAAGGGCTCGGGTTTCGCTATACTCTTCCACCTCAACCCACAGCACTGTTCCGTCCAAAGTCTGGCTGTGATGTTCAGCATCATAGAATTCAAATTTGGTGGTATCTTCTTTAACATCTTCAAAGCTATAAACTTGTAGTGATAGATCAGTTAACTCCTTGAGCACTTCGGTTTTGGCCGAATCGCTTAATCCCACCAGTGTGTCCAGATGTACGGCAATAAACCTGCTGCCGCCGTTTTCTTCGTTAAAGGCAGCCTTCATAACGGCGATGTATAAATCCATTCTCTGTTGTTCTTCTGCACTGATTGGGGGATTGATTTCTTCATCTGCAGGTTCAGTCTGGAAGTTTGCTCCCAGACAGCCGGTTAAGGATATCAGAACCGCTACTAACAGTCCGCAGAACACTCTTTTCAAACAACTCATCCTCCTTAGTCTTTGGGAAGGTCATACCTAGCTGTTCAGCCGGTATGGTATGCTATTAGCAAACCAATAATTCAATTTGAAGGAACCTTTCCCAATACTACGAGATAAGAGCCTGATAATTTCAGTTCTAGATACTAGGAGGGGCTTTCTCCATGCAAACAGAAATCAGCCAAATAATGAAAAAGCACTTTGGCTTTACCGATTTTAAGCCGGGACAGGGGCCAGTAGTTGCCAGTATAATGGATAAGCGCGATACCGTGGCAGTGCTCCCCACCGGGGGAGGCAAGTCGCTGTGCTATCAGCTGCCTGCCTTAATGCTGCCGGGGCTAACCCTGGTCATCTCCCCCCTGATCGCCCTGATGAAAGACCAGGTGGATGCCCTAAACTTGCAAGGCATCCCCGCTTCATTCATAAACAGCTCCTTAAGCGGAAGTGAAGTGAACCATCGCCTGTTTTTAGCTAAGCAAGGCATGTTCCGGCTTCTTTATATAGCTCCGGAAAGATTGGAATCAGAGCTATTCAATCAGATGCTGACGGATCTACCTCTGTCTCTGGTGGCTATTGATGAAGCGCATTGCATTTCCCAATGGGGACATGATTTTCGTCCCAGCTATATGCAAATCGGCACCTGGATAGCCTCTTTGTCTGAGCGGCCTATACTGGCGGCATTCACTGCTACGGCTACTGCTCGAGTCCGCCAGGATATAATTAATGGTCTAGGATTATACGAACCCCAGGTGTTTGTAAACAGCTTTGACCGTCCCAACCTGCGTTTCGCTGTTGAAAAAAGCGGGGATCGCTCCCGTTATATAAGTCAGTTTCTTAAGGAACACCCCGGTCAAGCCGGCATCATATATGCGGCTACCCGCAAAGAAGTCGACACACTCCATGAGCAATTGACAAAGAAGGGATTTGAAGTAGCTCGCTATCATGCTGGTATGAATGGCTCTGAGCGTAGCCAGGCTCAGGATGATTTTATTTATGATCGTTCCCAGGTTATTGTGGCTACCAATGCCTTTGGATTAGGCATCGATAAATCCAATGTCCGTTTTATCATCCATCACAATATGCCTCGCCATCTGGAAGCCTATTATCAGGAAGCCGGACGCGCCGGACGTGATGGTGAGCCCTCCGACTGTATACTGCTGTATCATGCTGGCGATATACAGGTGCAAAAATACCTCATTGAACAAACCGACCTAACCCCGGAACGGAAAGCTGTGGAGTATGAGAAATTGTCTAGTATGATCAAATACTGCCATACTTCGGGATGTCTGCGTTCATATATCCTGGACTATTTCAATGAAGCCATGCCGGGGGGTGATTGTGATAACTGCTCAAATTGCATCGAGGGTGAACTGCAGGATGTTACTATAGAAGCGCAAAAAGTCTTTTCCTGTATCTACCGTATGCGGCAGCAGTATGGCAGCTCTTTGGTGGCTTCAGTCCTGGCTGGCTCCCGGCAAAAACGGGTGATCCAACTGGGCTTAGATCGGTTGTCTACCTATGGAATCATGAGTGATTGGAAACACGCCCAGTTGGTTGAATTTATTAATCGGCTCATTGCTGAAGGCTATTTAAGCAGCAGTGGGGGCCGGTATCCGGTAGTAATGCTTACTTCCAGAACCCGACCGATATTACGAGGAGAAGAAAAGCTGTGGTTGAAAATGCTGCCTATCCCTGCCCCCCAACCGGCTAATGATGACGTGTTTGCCGCTTTGCGGGAACTGCGTATGACCATTGCTCGGCAGGAAAAGGTACCTCCCTATGTAGTGTTCACCGATGCCACCTTGCAGGAAATGGCCCGGCGCTTGCCCCATAATATGTCGGAAATGCTGGATATAAGCGGAGTAGGCGAGGTCAAGCTCGAAAGATACGGGCAGCGTTTTTTGGAAGTTCTGCAGAACCACTCATAACTGAGAGTTTGGCATAATGAATTTTTCCTGACTTATCATTGTTTTTGTAGAATGTCATCCTGAGCGGTAGCGAAGGATCTATGGCATTTATAAGACTCTTCGCTTTCGCTCAGAGTGACAATATTGAAGGGTTTATTATTCTCAACTATCAGATGGCACTTTTCTTGGTAATTAGGAAGGCTGACCCGTTTTACGGGTCAGCCTCAGGGTGTTTACAGCTTAAACTGAGCTATTAGTTTAGTCAGCTGCTCGGCGTTTTCAGCCATACGCCGTGATGCCTGGTTTATTTCCTCAGCGGCCTGAGCAGCTGCTTCGCTGCCGCGGGCAATCTCTTGGGAACCGGCTGTAGACTCTTCGACCGTAGCGGCAGTAGCTTCAATAGAACGGTTGATTTCCTGCATGGCCGACATTACCTGGTTCACATTCTGAGAAATCTTCTCAGTGAGATCATAAACGGCTTCACTATCCTGCTTATACTGCTTACCGATATTGACCATCAGTTTATAATCTCGCATAACATCTTCGGTCATGAAGTTCAATGCATCATGGGAGTTGTCGATCAGAACCCCAATAGCATCCTGAACCTGACGGGTGAGGGATTGGATACCAGCCACCGCTTGTGAAGAGTCCTCGGCTAACTTACGCACCTCTTCAGCGACTACGGCAAACCCGCGTCCCTGTTCACCGGCTCGGGCTGCCTCGATAGCAGCATTCAAGGCCAGCAGGTTGGTCTGATCAGCAATACCAGCAATATTCTCTGCCAAATTGGATATCTGCTCTACTACACGTGCCTCAGCAATTGATTTTTCCAGCTTGGCCTGTATAGCGTCATAGACCTGGACGGCATTCTGCTGCGACTTTTCAGCTCCTTGCTGTACCTGTAGAGCGCGCTTTTCAATTTCACCTGCCTGGCGATGTCCCTCGGCAGCTTCCTGATGAAGCAAGTTTAAGGCTGCATCGATTTCTTGTCCTGAGGCGGTGATCTGCTGGGTAGATGCGGCCAGCTCTTCCATTCCAGCAGCTATCTGCTGGGATGAGGCGGCTACTTGTTCCATAGTCGCGGCTATGTTTTCTCCTTGGGCTGCTAACTGTTGGGATGCACCTGCCACTTCGTGAGAGCTGTTGGTAATAGAATTAACCATATTTCTAAGACCGGTTATCATTTGCTTCAAGCTGCGAGCGGAGACGCCGAATTCATCCTGGCGTTCAAGAGCCTTGTCGTCAAATTCACCGGTAAGATCACCAGCAGCTACTTTATCCAGATTGCGGGAAATTTTCCCGACGGCCTGACCAATTATCCTGCCTAAAACAAAAGCAAAAATGATCCCTATGAGTAGAGCGATTAAAGTAATAGCGACAATTGCTATTCGGAGCTTGTCCACATCTGCCAAGGTTTCCTTTTCAGTGGAGGTAACCGCTATAGACCACAGGGTACCCGGGATAGGGGCATATCCCAAATAGTTGACTTCGCCGCCATATACATACTCCCCAAAGCCGGTTTGCTGGGCTACCATTTTCTTCTCTAGTTCCACTAGGGGAGCCAAAGAAGGATCCTCCTTGACATTTTCAAAGTCGTTGTCACCATTGACGACCAAACTTATATTGGGATGGGCGATAGTAGTACCCTCTTTATTGAGGATGTAAGCATAGCCTGTCTCTCCAAATGTTACTGATCCGGCGATTTCACTTAACTCAAGCGAATCACTGAGACCAACAAGTACTCCCTGTACTTGCTCGCTATCGTCATATATAGGAGATGCAAAGACAAAACTGAGGCTGCCATCGACTCTGTTGATTACTGGATCAGACATGCAGGCTTCACCAGCTAATGCTCGCATAAAATAATCTCGGTCTAGCAGGTTAGCTGTTGCACCATTGGTAAACCTACATTCACCGTCGGCAGTAGCTACTCCCATGTGCATAAAATCCAAACGTTCCTGTTCTTTGGCGAGAACAGCAAATTGGGCCGACCAGTCCATAGATTCCATACCTGGCATATGTGACAGAGTAACTACTGATTCCAGTCGGGCTGCTATCTTGCTGGCGACCAGATTTGCTCCATCTTCGGCCTTAGCGGGTAGTTGCTGTATGATATTGTTAATCAAGGCATTGGAAGCTGTATTAATGGCTATTAATCCTAGGCTGCCGCATATTATTATTAATAATGAAGCAATATACACCACAAATCGAGCTGTAACACTTTTCCTCATATTCTCCCTCCTCTGAAAATTCTGAATTCATGCATGGAAGATGGACTATAGGCCTAATATTCGATTAATTCATGGAAAATCCTCCCGTATTCGCTACTTAATTTAATATCTTATGAAGGCGAGGGATTTAGAGAGTAATTCGGTGAAATTACCCCAAAATGATCTACGCTTGGAAAGCATCCTTTAACAATCTTATTTCCTCGGCATAAACGGTAAGATCTCCCGGGGTCTCCAAGCAGAAGGGCAGATGACGTAAGCGGGGATGGTTGATAAAGTTCACAATAGCCTCCAGACCAATAGTACCCTGTCCAATATTGGTATGACGGTCTTTGCGGCTGGCTAAAGGGTTCAGGCTGTCATTAAGATGAACCGCTTTCAGTCTGGATAAGCCAATGGTTTTATCAAATGATTCCAGGACGTCCTCCAAGTCATTGACGATATCATAGCCAGCCGCATAGATATGGCAGGTGTCCAGGCATACTCCCATCTTGTCCTGTAGTTCCACTCGATCCAAGATAGCAGCGATTTCCTCAAAGCTGCTGCCCACTTCGGTTCCTTTGCCGGACATGGTCTCCAACAGTACCAGAGTATGCTGTTGCGGACGCAAAGAAGTATTGAGCAGTTCGGCAACCAATTGGATTCCAGTTTCCACACCCTGGCCTACGTGATTACCGGGGTGGACATTATAAAGTACCCCTGGCAAATAATCCAGGTTAGCCAGATCTTCACCCATGACCAAATGAGCAAACTCACGTACCTGCGGGTCAGCCGCACAGGGGTTTAAGGTGTAAGGAGCATGAGCTATGATAGGAGCAAAACCATGCTGTCGGGTCAGATCTACCAGAGCCTGAGCATCTTGGATATCCATTTTCTTAGCTTTACTGCCGCGCGGATTGCGGGTAAAAAATTGAAAGGTGTTGGCGCCAATGCTTAAAGCTTCTTGGCCCATGTGTTTATAACCTTTGGATGATGACAGGTGACAGCCAATGTATAACATGGTAAACGCTCCTTTATCAAATTCCCTTTTACAGTCATATTATAGTAGCACTAATAACTAGTCTATCCAACAATAGACAAACGGGATTGACAAATGAATAGATGGGTGTAACATATGAGTATAACCGCATATACTCATGAAAGTGGTGACAAATTGGAACTGGTGGTAATACTTAAGGCTTTGGCTGATGAAACCCGGTTAAGGATGCTGCACCTGTTAAAGGATCGGGAATTATGTGTATGTGAAATAGAAGAGGTATTGGGCATACAGCAGTCCAATGCCTCTCGGCATCTGGAGAAACTCAGGAATGCCGGACTGGTCTGTTCGGAAAAGAGAGCCCAATGGGTATACTATCAGCTAAATGAAGATACTCTGCAGCGCTATCCTTTTCTAAGCATAATAATCAATGAAGAAACCAGCCAAATTCCCTGTTGTCAACAAGATACCTTGCGGCTAGAAAACTCAGTGGGGTGTAGTCGCTGTTAAGCTAGACCTATGAAGCAGTTATAGGCCTGTTGATGGAAGTACCGTTAATAATTGATGTTAATGTAGTCTGTATTGGAGTATCTGTCTGCTTATATGATTAACCCAATAATTGGAGTGGAGGAAAGCATAATGGAAGAAATCCGCGATAAAGTTCAGAAACATTATGGAGAAATTGCCCGGAAGATCAACCTGGGAGGAGAGGGAAGTTGCTGCGGGTCGGGGAGTTCATGCTGCAGCACCATTACCAGGATAGACATAAATTATCGGGGTGAAGACCTATCGAATCTCCCTGAAGAAGCCGTCAATGCTTCATTGGGCTGCGCTAATCCTCTGGTTTTGGCAGAACTAGAGGAAGGAGAGACCGTTTTGGATCTAGGCAGCGGTGGTGGCATAGATGTGTTGGTAGCGTCTCGCTATGTGGGGCCCACCGGCAAAGTATACGGTTTGGATATGACCGATGATATGCTGGCCTTAGCCAACCAGAACAAAGAACGCATGGGAGTTGCCAATGTTGAGTTCTTAAAGGGCTATATAGAGGAGATCCCCCTGCCGGATGAGAGTGTTGACGTAGTCATGTCCAACTGTGTGATCAATCTTAGTGGTGACAAAGATAAGGTTATGAGAGAAATATATCGGGTCATAAAACCAGGAGGAAGATTAGCCATCGCTGATATAGTGTCCACTCGAGAGGTTCCGCCGGAGATCAGGCAGATCACATCACTGTGGGTATCCTGTATTGCTGGAGCACCCAGTATTGAGGAGTATGAAGGACTGTTAGCCCGGGCTGGATTTCAGCAAATCAGAGTTACTCCCGAAAACTACTATACTCGGGAAGTATTGCAGGGACTGGGTGCCGAGGACACCAAATTGACCCTGTCCCAATGGGAAATGGCTGATGGTGCCTTTGCCGGCGCCTTCATCAAAGCCATAAAAGAAGTTTAACACCTATACAAAACTAAAAACCCGCCTGTAGGTAAACCTAAGGCGGGTTTGGCTATTCCAAAGGTTAGAAGCTCAGTTCCAAAGCCTGGCGTACTACTTCCGGGGTAACATCCTGGTCTTCGCCTAACCTGACCATATCATGGGCCCGTAGACTATCCAGTATTTCTGGGATATTGTCCCGGGTCAGACCATGGTCGCTCAGGTTGGTCTTTAGATTCATAGTTTCGAAGAATGCTTTAGTCTTGGCAATGGCTTGATCAATTCTCTCATCTTCGCTGCCTTCAGTCAGACCCCAGATGCGTTCCCCATACTGCAGCAGTTTGGCATGTTTTTTATCTTTGAGAACCGTAAGCATACCCGGGGCTAAAGCGGCCAGGGTGGAAGCGTGCTCCATACCATAAAGAGCTGTTAACTCGTGGCCCACCATATGGGTGGACCAGTCCTGAGGAACACCGGCGGCAATCAAACCATTCAGAGCCATAGTGGCGCATAACATCAAATTAGCTCGCACATCATAGTTTTCCGGTTCCTGCAAGGCTACCGGTCCCAATTCGATCAAGGTATGCAGAATGCCTTCCGCGAAACGATCCTGCAAGCGAGCCTCCATCTGACAAGTCATATACTGTTCGAAAACGTGCATAAAAGCATCAATTACGCCATTGCTGATCTGTTTAATGGGCAGAGTATAGGTCTTGGTGGGATCCAGCACCGCAAAACGCGGAAAAACGGCATGGGAGTAAAGAGAGATCTTGGCATTCATAGACTTGCGGGATATCACTGCCCGGGGATTGGATTCAGAACCAGCCGCGGGCAATGTTAGAACCACACCCAGGGGCAGGGCCTCATTTATTCCCTTGCCGCGTCTGATCATTATCTCCCATGGATCCCCATCATACCTGGCACCAACAGCGACAAACTTAGTACCGTCAATTACCGAACCCCCTCCTACTGCCAGAAGATAATCGATCTTTTGGCTGTGTACCATTTCAATAGCCTTCATCATGGTTTCGTAAGTAGGATTCGGCTCGATGCCTCCAAACTCGACAATATCATAGCCTTCCAAGGCTGCTTTAACTTCATCCAGGACCCCGGTTTTTTTTACGCTGCCACCGCCATAGGTAATAAGAACTCTAGACCCGGCTGGAATTTCTCGAGATATTTTGGAGATTTGTCCTTGACCAAATATGATCTTAGTGGGATTTTCATATACGAAGTTGTTCATAGGCTGCCTCCTTTTTGCTGCACATCGTTGTTATAGTCACTGGTAAAACTGTATATTTGAGTTTACTACAGCATCCCTAGGTTAGTCATAACAAATCACTGGATAGCTGTCAAGATATGCTGAATTGCTACAAGATCTGATCTGCAAGCCGGAGGTAAACTCGTCATCATAAAGGACTCTTTGCCCCTTATGTCGAAATAGCGGAGCAAATCTTTGCCAAGCCAGACTTAAAATGAACGCACTGGCTTAAAGACACATTATGAGGAGGAATAGTTATGATCCAATGGAAAGAAAGTTACCGCCTAGGGATAGAAGAAATCGACGAACAGCATAAGAAGCTTTTTGAGATTGCCAATAGAGCTTATGAACTATTGAAAAACGATTTTGTGACTGATAAGTATGACCGCATCGTAGATATCATAGAAGAACTCAAGGATTACGCCGTCTACCATTTTAGCTTTGAAGAAAAGTATATGGCCAGTATCAAATACAGGAAACTTTTCTCCCACAAAGTGATTCATGATGATTTTATTGCCAAAATCAATGAGGTTGATTTGGATAATGTGGATGAGAGTCAGGATGAATACCTGTTAGGGATCCTGGATTTTGTAGTACAGTGGATCGAACAGCACATACTAGGAACGGACAGGCAATACGTTAGCTAAAGCAAGGGCTTGTAAGAGGGACGGTTGTGGACAATTCCCTGCGCAGCAAAATTAAGGCATAAGGATGAAGTAACATGAGCAATAACAGTCATCAATCAGGACAGATTTGGCCGCCCCTGCAGTTTGACCAAATCAGCACAGTGGAGCTGATCGGTGAGGGCTTCCTTTTTACCGAGGGGCCACTATGGAATCAAGCCGAGGGCTTTCTGCTTTTCAGCGATATAACTGGTGATACCATCTATAAATGGGTACCGCCCAGCCTCCTGGAGGTATTTCGTCGCCCCAGCCAATGTTCCAATGGCTTGGCATACGATATGCATGGCAGCCTGTTGGCCGCCGAACATGGCGCCCGTCGGGTCAGTCGCCAAAAAGCCGACGGCAGCATTGAAATCCTGGCTGATAATTATGAGGGGAAGAAGTTGCACTCCCCTAATGATATTGCGGTTCGCTCCGATAACACTATTTATTTCACTGATCCCCCCTATGGGTTGGGACGACGCCCGCCCGAGCTATCCTTTATGGGGTTGTATCGCATTGATCCACACGGAAAGATCTATTTGGAAGGCGAATTTTACCAGTGCCCCAACGGGCTAGCCTTTTCCCCTGATGAAAGAATCCTTTATCTAGCTTTGACCGAGGCGGATGAAGTAGTGGTTATGGATGTGGCCCAAGATGGTTCCACCAGCAATGTCCGTTCCTTTGCCCGGGTACCCTATCCCGACGGCATCGCCATAGACCTGGCTGGCAACATATATGTTGCCGGGGGAAAGGGGGTAGCCGTGTTGGCTCCAGACGGAACCCAATTAGGGACTATTCCTATGCCCCGCATACCAGCTAATTGTGCTTTTGCGGGACCAGACGGCAAATGGCTCGTTATTACGGCCCGTGATCACCTCTATCAGGTAAAGGTGCCCATACCGGGATTTTAGGACAACAAAAGCTGTTGCGGAGGCTTGGAGTTGGCCATAATTAGGGATTGGCATTTCACAAAGGCAGGAGAAGACCACTAATTATAGAATGATGTAAACAAGAAAGATGCATCGAACAGCATAAGCTGCAGGAAAGGTCGTTAGGTAACTGTGAATACTGCCGACATTCTATCAAATTCAAATACGCCGCCCAGCATGAACGAGTCAGGCCGAAGATCACAAGTAGCAGTACTGCGCTGTGAAACCTATGATCTCCAAGAGGTGCGAACCCAATTGGAGCGGGGCATCGCCCTGCTGGGAGGATGGCAGAAATGGGTGAGGCCCGAAGAAAACATCCTTTTGAAACCCAACCTGCTGGCAGCTGATCCTCCCGGAAAAGCAGTTACCACCCATCCTGCCGTTTTTCAGGCAGTAGCGGAAAGTCTGCAACAATTCGGGGTCAAGATAACCTATGGGGATTCTCCTTCCAACGGAACCGTGGAAGCTGCCGCCCGCAAATCTGGCCTGGCAGAAGTGGCCGCCCAACTGGGAATGAGTTTGTCCCCCTTTAGGGAAGGGGAGACTATTGATATTGAGGGTTCTCATCATCGTCACAAAGCTATCATCGCCCAGGCAGTCCTGGATAGCGATGGACTGATAAGTCTTCCTAAGTTAAAGACCCACCCACTTACGCGTTTGACAGGAGCCGTAAAGAATCAGTTCGGATGTGTTGTGGGATTAGATAAGAAAATGTTTCACGCCAAACATCCCCAGGTGGATCATTTTGCCGCTATGCTGGTAGATCTGAATCTTTACATCAAACCACGGCTGTACATATTGGATGCTATTGTAGCCATGGAAGGCAATGGCCCCCGAGGGGGCGCCCCTCGCCGAACCGGGATACTGATGATATCAGCTGATCCGGTAGCTTTGGATGCTACCGCCAGCCGGCTGGTAGGTTTGGAGCCCGAGCAGGTGCCGACCAATCTAGCTGGTCAACAAAGCGGCTTGGGTGTATACCGCCTAGAGGATATCGAGTTGCTGGGGGATAATTGGGAAGAGCTGGTGGTTAGGGACTTCAATCTGGGCATCGGCTTGCCAGGGTTTGTTATAAAAAACATCTGGCTGCGCAATCAAATAGTACCCCGTCCGCAAATCGACCCTCATCAGTGTAAAATCTGCGGCTTGTGCGTCAACGCCTGCCCCTTGCGACCCCCAGCAGCTGACTGGGCTGAGGCGGGTCAGGAGCAGCCTCCTCAATATAATTATGCCACCTGCATCCGCTGCTACTGTTGCCAGGAAGTGTGCCCGGAAGGCGCCATTACTCTGCAAGTGCCCTGGCTGGGTCGAATTATGGGACGCAGAAGTGACAGATAAATCCTTTATTTAGACCATAATGATGGTAAGGCAATGGATAGCCCGGCAAAATCAGGATGTTCCACAACATCATCTTCCATGCCGGAGGCCACCAGGGCGTATACACCATCACGCCAAGCAAAGCATTCCAGAGTTCTTTCCTGGGGATCGACCAACCAATAATGTTGCACTTGAGCCCTAATTGAAATCAACTAGGAGTGAAACACGGGCAGTTCCTAAAATGAGTGCTATTCAAGTTTTCCATGATAAAATCAATTCCAGGAGCTAACATCAGGAAAAGGCGGTGAAGGAATGAAACTGGTGCTGAGACATCTCACCAGTGGGCTGATCTACGCCCGCAGTCTCAGGATACTTCCTTCATTGATAGGAACTATCATCCCATTTTTCTGGCAAATGGTTAATCTGTATGGCACCCTGCCGGCAGTGTTAATAACTCTAGCTATTCTCCAAATCATCACAGTCAGCCTCACCGCCATCATATATCCTTTCCTGTATTTGCGTCTGAGCTTCTTAACCGTATATTGTCTGGCTGTACTGATTACGGCCATAGCCTTTATTAGCTGGGTGTTTATTAATGTTTACAGAAATCACCGGGCCAAGTTCAAGCTGATAAAACTGCAGTTTTCCACCCGTACAGCTTTGATTCTACTAAGCCATTTACTGAGCAACCGCGTTTTATCTATACCTTTATCATCACGAACTACCTTTTGGGATATCCACCTAAAACCCAACTTAGCCGGACAGCTACAAACAAAAAGCCGAGAGGAAATCATTGCTGCCATACGTCATGATTACCAACAGGCGCAAAACTTAATGCCGAATGCTGTATTCTTCGGCTGCTCTCCCGGGTCGTTTAAGACGCTATTGATTGCAGCCGGGCTTCAGGAATCCCAGTTTTCTATCCTGGAAACCATAATACCCCAAGAGCATGCTAGAGTCTTTGGAGTGAACCGACCTTTCTACCTTTATGTGATATTTGTTACTTGAGGGTTTTGCATCGTCAACTGTTGGCTAAATTATCATTGGAATTTATAAAATGCCATCCTCAGTGGTAGCGAAGGATCTATGGCATTTACGAGACTCTTCGCTATCGCTCAGAGTGACGATGTTGAAGGAGTTATTGAGATATGCAAAATCCTCACTTAGCTGACAACTAGATCAATACAGGTATAGGCCTGCCTGTATTCTTACAGTTGTGGAGAGTTTTTCTTTATAAAACCTTCGATAAAATCTGCTCCAGCATAACCGACTGCCACCAGAGTAAACAGGGTTTGTTTTTCCATGGTTTGACCTAGCATTGTAATAGCAGCAATGGTTCCAGCAGCAACCCCTATCAGGATACTTATAACCAATTGTTTGCCATCAACTCCTTCTCCAAATTTTCCTGAGGGTGTTTTTTCTTTGAGCTTTTTTAACCCTATTATCACCCTTATAAGCTGTCCAACCATCCCCAAAAAGGCACCCATAAAAATAAAGATTGCCGTTTCACAAATGGACAAAATAAGCCACCTCCTATTGCTAATTATAGGATATTAAGTAATATTATGATAATATGTGCGAGAAAGAGATCAATATTTTCAGACCGTTCGCCTGTAGACAGATTTCAATTGTCGATAAGTTATAAGTTATAAAGTTTGCAAAATGTATTGAGATTATAACTTATGGGTAATATAATTACTATACCAAGGAGTCTTTTATGAGCCGATGGGGAGAAGTTCTGTATCCAGAAGCATTTAATGGTGGGTTCATCCGCACTCACTGGAATTATGAGAAAGATTTAAAGGATATTTTGGAACGAAGCGGTAAGAAAGATGATTTTATCGGCAAGTATAAAATGCGGTTAAGATTTCTGGATGAGTACCGGGAAAAAAGCGTGCTGAAAAGAGATTGGTTTGAAGCCCTCAAACATACAAACAAGTTATATGCTATTAAGATTAAAGACGATAAAAATATCAGAATACTGTTCAGCTTCGTAGAATATAAGGGCACAAAATATGCTATATTGCTGCATGCTTTTGAAGAAAAAAAGGGGAAACGAAAGAGTCCAACGAGCTATGATACAGCAATACCAATAGCTCAGCAAAGGCTCAAGGAGGTATTAGAGTAGTGAAGGATATCCGAACCCTACCGGATGCAGGTGATATGATTGAAAGGTTAACAGGGGGAGAAGGAAGCAGCAAAGATAGTTTATATGAAATTTATTACCAGATATCCACTGCGCTTTTCGATTACCGTATCAAACACAATTTATCCCAGAAAAAACTAGCAGAAAAGTTGGGCGTTACCCAGCCGATGGTAGCCAAACTGGAAAGCGGGGATTACAATTACACCATCGAGCAGCTATGGAAAATAGCTAATAAACTTGGCTTCGCTTTCCATATTGAGTTTAAGGAAAGAGAACCAGAAAGCTTTTCAGTTATTGCCAGGCCGGAAAATGAGGATCATATTGTAGACTATGCAGTTGGCTATTTGGCGGTGGGATCATGAAAGACAAAGAGATTATAGCCGATTTTCAATTTCTGGGAAACCGGGTAGATAAATTCGTTCTAGATACCAAACTTATCGAAGAAAAAGGTCGGAGCAGTATCGCCTTTGATTTTGACTACGAGGTGGTGGAGGTAGCAGAAGATAATGCCCGATTTTTCGGTATTATCCAGCTAATTGTTCAGGGGAAAGCGAAAATAAAAAATAAAATTCTGTTTAAAATTGACTTGAAGATGGAAGGCGCTTTCTCCGGTAATGCCGAAAAACTCAGTCATCAGAAATTCACTGATATGCTGGAAATGAACGGATTGATCACTTTGTTGCATATATCCAGAGCGTACGTGCTAAGCGTTACTTCCCAATCAGGCATCAACCCACCAGTAAAATTGCCCATGGTTAATGTAATAAAGCTCCGCGAGAAGAAAGCCCAGCAAAGTCAAGGATAATAGCTGGCTCGAGATAAAATATATGCCGATTCCAATGTTTGTTGACTTGGAGTCGGTTTTTATTGGCTGTAATTGGGGACTCTTGTCTTTTGATTGGAGGGATAAGCAGGCCAATTGTAGAATGGTAGTACTTAGATCAAGTTCCAATATATTGCTTATGTAATGTTAGGAGAGAACGATGAGCAAGAAAAAGCCGAGGATGGCTATATGTTATGATTTTGATGGCACCCTAGCCCCTGGGAATATGCAAGAATACGATTACATACCCAGGCTGGAAATAACCTCTCAAGAATTCTGGGAGCAGGTACAACAAAGGGCTGTTGAACAACAGGCGGATGAGATACTCAGCTATATGTGTTTGATGCTTGAGAAAGCCAATGCGGATAAATCGAAAGGTATACAAATCACCAAAAAAGCCTTTGCCGATTATGCGCAAAAGGTAACGTTATATCCCGGCGTAGAAGAATGGTTCACCAGGATCAATGAGTACGGACGTCAAAAGGAACTCAAAGTAGAACATTATATAGTTTCGTCTGGCATCCGGGAAATGATCGCAGGTACCGCTATTGCCAAGGAATTCACCAAAATATATGCTTCCTCATTCATGTATGACCAGAATGGAGTTGCTTATTGGCCAGCTCTAGCCGTAAACTATACAACCAAAACTCAGTTTTTGTTTCGTATCAACAAAGGATATTTGGACGAGTGGGACAATACTGGCATTAATGATTATCTGGAAAAGAGCCAGCGTCCAATTCCATTCGAAAGAATGATTTATATAGGAGATGGTTATTCAGATGTACCGTGTATGCGCCTAGTTAAGGAGCAGGGGGGCACCTCAATAGCTGTATATAAACCGCGAACACCAGGAAAAAAAGAGATCGCCAAGCAGTTAATGACTGAAGGTAGAGTGGACATGTTTGCCCCGGCTGATTATCGAGCAGGCAACAAACTTGATGTAATCACTAGAGGATTAATTGATAAGATAGCTGCAGAATATAGGATTCTGGAGTTAGAGCAGACTTGCGGCGGTTAATACCTTTCATATTCACGGGGAGGGAGATCATATGGCAGTTTGGCTTATAAGGGCAGGGGCTCATGGAGAATATGAAGAGAAGTTTATTACTGAAGACAGAGTCTATGTAACCTGGGATAATCTTGATGTTGATTTAAACAAGCTTAAACACAGGGATGATTTGACTGTGGTTATGAATGAAAAGTACCCTGATGCCAAGCCGAAAGCAATTCAAAATTGGGTAAGCCAAGTTTTCCCTTTTGCACATGAAATGGAAAAGGGAGACCTAGTAATCGTGCCGCTGAAGTTTCAACCTTCTATCCAAATAGGAGAGATTACAGGAGATTATATATTTGACAAGGCCGGCCCTGACCCATATTTCCACTGGCGTGAGGTTAAATGGGTAGGCGAGGCAATACCCCGAGCTCGCTTCGGCCAGGACTTACGTTATTCTTTTGGTGCTTCTATGACCATATGCCGCATCAAACGGAATAATGCGGAGGATCGCCTCAGATCTATGCTAAAGAATGGTTGGAAAGCAGAATTACTACCTAAGCCAGCTGTTGGGGGAGCTGAAGTAACGGGTGGTGATGGTGACGAATATACAAATCTGGAAGATCTAGCCCGTGATCAGATTGCTCAGCTTATTTCATCACGGTTTAAGGGCCACAATCTGACCCGCCTGGTGGAAGCTATTCTTAGAGCCCAAGGCTATACCACCTATATAAGCCCTGAAGGACCGGATGGTGGAGCAGACATCCTGGCTGGTGCAGGTCCACTGGGGTTTGGAGCGCCCCGCCTTTGTGTAGAAGTGAAATCAGGGGATGCCCCTGTTGATAGGCCTACGGTGGACAAACTTTTAGGCGCGGTGACCAAGTTTGGTGCCCAGGAGGGGTTATTTGTATCCTGGAGCGGGTTCAAGAGCAATGTGCATAAGGAAATGGCCGCAAGTTTCTTTAGGGTGCGCCTTTGGTCACAAAAAGAACTACTGGAGGCTTTATTTGCTAACTATGATCGTTTAGATGAGGATATAAAGGCAGAACTGCCGCTAAAACGTATTTGGACTGTTGCCGCACAAGAACAGAGTGAATAGACTCTGTTTTTGCTTTTTAGGCAAATCGGGAGCGCAATAATAATGAAGATTTTTGTTGGGGTAACTGATAAGAACTGGTATAAATTTCCTGGAAGTGCCTAAATCAGTACAGGATAGGCCCGCTAAGGAGTATTTGCGCTGGCATAATGAAGAGGTTTATTTGGGGTAGAACCAATTTTATTATAACGAGGGAGACAAGACTATGATCCTTACTCGAGTGGCCTGGCTGCTGGTGGCTATTTGGCTTTTGTGCGCCTTGTTAGTGGTTCCGCTGCATCGGGCAGGAATAGCTGGAAATTATATTATAGCGGGGGCCTTATCAATTGCTGCAGTTGGTATGGGAGGCTATCTGGTTGCCAAAGGCAAAGACCTGACTAAGAATGAACGCTGGGGAATTGTTTTAAGCGTGCCGATATGGATGATATTGGCATTCAGTTTTCTGTAGGGCTAGTTGACAAGGATACGTTCTAACATAGTCTGCTGTCATCTAGTTAATAAATTTATCCTATGTTTGAATTTATAGGAGAGTGTTAATGGTTCGAATTCACCTTTGTGATACCTGGGAACAGATATATCCATATCTCTAAAGCTGGTTTTCATGGTCTTTTCACTGAATCCATTGCGGCGATTATCGGTTTGTTTGTTGCGGTAATCGTATTTGCTGTAACCTAGCTCTTCGTCTAATTCAGCTGCCAGATCGTTTTTAAGAACCGTACTGCCCATCTCTTTGAGAAGTTCCTGTACGCCAGCAACATCATTGATTCCGGCATCCTGCAGCATTACCAAAACTTTTTTCCTTATACTCTTCCCTCCGGGATAATTCTCCTTTTTGCCATAAAACAAAACCTCCAAGCGATGCTCTTATTCTACATCCGCTTAGAGGTTTACACAAAATATGAAACAGCTCGGATATTGTCAACGTTAAACTATATTATTGTCTCCCTGGTACCAATTTACTGCTTTCAATACACTTGTAGCAACTTGAAGTTGCTCATCAAGGGTTAAAAAACGTGCTGTAAAATAATATGTTTTTTAGTAGGTTCGCCGTAATTAAACCTGAAATCCTTCATTTGTCTCCATACGAATTCCTCACAACTATTTATTGAAGTTCCCAGTGGGATATCAAAATCACTCGCTCTTAAGTGATTAGGATTATAAGCCTCTCTAAGACTTGCCATATATTCATGATTGTTCCCAACCATTTTTATTGAAACCGAATGCCTTTTTCCAGGTTTCAAAGCGGATAGGGTCATCGAATTCGGATTTGCACATCCTCCAACCCAAGCAGACCATTTATATTGTATGGCTCTATCTACTAGGACGGTAACTAACCGTTTAAATTCTTGTTCTCTGAATGTACGCCATGGGGTATTTCTTTTACCAACAAAAAGGCGCCAGTTGTTTTCTGATATTATTCTTTCGGTCTCTATTCCTACACCTGAACAAAGCTCGATAAACCCCTGGTTGTAGTTGAACCTGAAATCAGCATATTTCCTATCACGCAATATGTATGGAATATCGCAATCACGATATAGAATCGGAAGCACGAATACTCGTCTAATTTCCAATTGCTTTTCCCAAGCTGTACTAAGTTCACTTTTCACCCATTGTGAGGCAACTGAATCTGGCGACAGAATGATTCCCAGATAATCTTGCGATCGAATGCCTTCCTCTATCTTCCCTAAGATAGATTCACCAACTTTGATTTCCCAATTACTGTACCAGACATTTATTTTAGTTTTTTTCAAGTCATTAGCAAGTTTTTCAACAAAGGGTTTATCTACACTAGAATGACATAGAAATATACTAGTCAAAATTTAGCCTCCTGTGACAACAGATTAAGATGACCTTTTGGGTATATTGTGCTTTAGTAACGATTATCGTCCTGTCTTTTGATTATAGTGATAGGCCTTTGTTCAATTAGGCGACTAAGCGGGTTTAAGGGCATTATAATAATTCTACCGAGTTAGTCACAAATAGCATCCAAAACTTCTTCAAGGCCTTTTGCATAGTTATATCTAAAATCTGCATACTTCTTATGTTTAAGCAATGTAGGGATTTTACAGTCTTCTATTAGAACTGGTAGGACTTTAACTTTTCCTGTAGAGACTTCATCCCAATATTTTGAGTGCCATTCATGCTCTACCCAATTGGATTCAACTGAATTCGAGGATAGTACTATTATTAAGAAATCGCATGAATCTAAGCCTTTGGATATCTCTTTTGGTATTGATTCTCCAACTTTAATTATCCACTCATCTAGCCAGGGTCTATGTCCAGCTTCCATAAGATCAGTTGCAAGGCATTTAGCAAGATATTTGTCTAGTGATGAATGACAAATAAAAACTCCTTTGCCAGTAGTTCGCTGAAAGAATCGAGTCCTAATATGCATTTCGGAAGCATAGGTCTCGATTAAGATAAATTCTTGAAGTAAGCTACTCTGTTCTTTATGGCCACCTATTGACACAGCATCGTTAATTTCTTGATAAATTGATTGTTGGCGATTAAATAAATCGGTTATTGATATTCGATTGCTTATATAGCTTTTTGGAATCAAGTGGTATGATGCACCAAGCAAGGCGCTACCAAAATATACAATTGCTTGTTCTTTTCCTCTATCATATTCGTCATCATCATAATATCCAATGCGTCCTTTAAACTTTCCTCGAGTTATCTTTACTATGCCGTACTTGGTTATTGACATATAATCGCCTCCTAAAGCATCGATAAACAAGGTGATGATTAATTGGTAGTGTTTTCAACTCATTTTAATTATTATCCTGCCTAAGTTAAATAAAGTTGTAGAGACCGGTGGTTAGCAACCCTCTGCAAACTCTAAAATGAGACTTTTGCATAATTCAAAAAAATGCCTTTAAAAAGGGTAGCTAAATCTATCTACCGCAA
>Ga0209722_1001217_pt1 | contig 23441 bp, 23 predicted proteins | sample BioC12SIPDNA_2_FD_185745 | JGI IMG/M metagenome (GOLD analysis project Ga0209722, IMG submission 185745) | Anaerobic biogas reactor microbial communites from Washington, USA - Biogas_R1_A C12 SIP DNA (SPAdes) (version 2) | ecosystem: Engineered > Bioreactor > Anaerobic > Unclassified | place... | reverse complement strand
ATTATTTCACGAACACGCTGCTGATAAGAATGCTTCTGATAAACCTCAGACTGTCCCTGCAGGGCAATGCGCTGCCGCAATTCAGGATGCTGCAGATAATACTTGACCAGATCTAGAGTTTCTTCACGGCTTTTACTCCAGACCAGATGGTGATGGTTAATGAACATTTCCTCCACCGCTGGTGTCCACTGGGTCAAATAAAACCCTCCACAGCCCAGAATTTCAAAAGTGCGCATACTCATCATGGTACGGGAGGTGTCTACTGAATGTAGTCCCAATATTATACTTGCTGAAGCACAGGCGGCTGGCAAGTCCTCATTGGCCATATAGCCGCCATAGTGAGAGGCGGGAATAGTATAGGCTTGATTGGGGTCTAACCACCATTCATTGCCATATACCTGTACATCATAGCCTTGCTCGATCAAAGGCTGCAGGACGGTAGCCACGCCATGTTGACGAGCCGGGTGGTAGGAATAATTGTTGCCGGTAAAAATGATTTCATGCTGGAAACGTGGATCGGGGGCACCGGGCCGGTGATAATTGGGGTTGCAGGCAAACATCAAGAGATGAGCCGATATGCCATGCCGGTTATAATCAGCCAAGCTTTCCCAACAGGGAGTAAACACCAGGGCTGACTTTTGGGCAAAGGGCAGGGAAAGATACTCAAAAGAGACTGGGTCTTCTATAGCCCAATAGACATGAGGTATGCCGCGCTGTTCCAGGAGTGGGAAAAGCTTGGGCATACGCCCGCCTCCCCCATCATTGAATACCAGATCAGGACGAAATTCATTGATAAAAGGCTCTAAGGAAGGCTCCTGATCCAGAAAAATATAGCTAACCTCATGTCCCAATTCCGCCAAAGCTGGTCCAATACCATACTTTACAATAGGAGCCGTATTGGCAAACAGAATCCTCACAAGACTTTCACCTACTTTTTTGCTGTATAGCTCATACTATGCAGGTTAAGTAGGTTAAGTTCAGTCTATTACTGGGCACTACTGTTTACGAACAGTCTTTTTATGCGCGCCCCCAAAGGCATTTCTTCCTGGGTGACTAACTCCAGGATCGGACTGGTCTGGGCAGTTGAATAATAGGGGTTTTCCAAGTTTTGCAGGCGGCGTTCCTTGGCACGTAGGAGGGTCTGCATCTGCTCCATTGTCTCCTGATAATGATTGATTTCCATTTGCAGGCGGCTGTTACGAGCTTCCGCTTTGCGGATGCCCTTTTTCAGACTGCTGACATCCCGTTCGTAAAAATAGATGCGGCGCCGCAGCTGTAGGTTCTCCTGCTCTACTCGGCCAATTTGATTCTGCAGTTGCAGCAAAGCCTGACTCAGTGAATGTTGTGTCTCCTCATTTTCGTCGGCCGATAACTGCACCAACTGCTCCCTGGTAGCAATAATCATGAAATCGATGAAATAATCCAGGTGTAATTCTTTATTGCGGAGTTCCCCCTGGCAATCAATGTCATGAATTTCGAAAACGTATTTCAAGTCACTTTCCCGTTCGATCTCCGGCTCAAATTTCCCAAAAGGAATGCGATCGCGAATGGTCTCTTCCCGGCTGATCAAATGAAGTTGCCCTTTTACGTCTTCTACCACACAGAGAATATCCAGGCGCAATAAGGCTTCCACCGCCAATCCCTGGGCTCTCACCACGGCGGTTTTGACCTTTATTTTCAGATCTTCGATAGAGCGAAAGAGTTGATCCAGAGCGCAATCATAGTGAGCTTGCAGATGATAGGGTTGATCCAGTTTGCTTATAACTACCGGCGACCAGATAGAAAGTGCCTGACCCATGCCATTACCTCCCTATTACACCTTTGTATCCATGTATATTATTCGGACGGGTCAAGTATGTAAACGGGCCAGAAAAAAGAAAAACTGCATGGCTTCATGCAGTTTGACAGTTACAACGCTTACTGATTAGCAGCGGCTATTCTTATTTCCGCTTCGGGAGTATCACAAATAAACAGCTCTACTGTTTCGGTAAGTACATCCGCATAAGTATAGGAAACCCTGCGTACCACTTTGCGTTCGTTGAGTTTGACAACGAATATATTTGGATAAATGGATTCGAGGATCCCTTCTTTCTCAATTATGCGATTCCTGCCCCGGTTGGCCTTCAATCTGATCCTGCTTCCTACGAAGGATTCCAGGTCTTTCTTGATGTCTGCAATTAGCCTGGGAGAACTCACAAGAACACACCCTCTTTTATTCATTAATCTTTATAAGTTTATAATAAAATCGAGGGTCTGTCAAGCAAAGTACAATAGTATATATTAAAAGGCAGCCAGTTGTCAACGGTCAGTGGGCGAAAAAATCTCGTCAACATATGCCAATCATTGCGGAAGCTGTACGAATGATACGAAAGAAAGGTGTTATTTGGTATATCTGTCTGCCACTGTGCTGGCTGCACAGGCATCCGGCTTGATGCGGGCGCCAAAACCACTGCCGACGATCATGCCGGTTACCTCCCTGACCAATTCCTTGGTTTCTCCATGAGTGCCCACATCCAGGTGGATTTCCACCGTCAATTCCTCGTGCCCCTGTTCTTTCAAACATTTATACAACTGATCGCTGAGCTCCAGACTCAGGGATGCTTCATAAAAAATGCGCTGCCGCAGACTGTACATCCTGGCCTCAAAGGCTTTATTGTAATAGTAGCGCGCCCCTTTGCCCAAGCGGTGGATAATGATAGCTCTCACAAAACAAGTTCCTTCAGGAAAGGGCTTAGAATCAGTCCCCACCAGTAGTTTATAAGGACGATCCGGGTCTTCACCCACATAAGCCAAAATATCTGTTACTACTTGCTCCAGGGTCATGCTTCCTTTACTGGGACTAGTAAACTGCATTGGATCGACCTCCTAGCCTAAAAACTGGTTCACTAAGCCGGCCAACTGTTCCAGACTCAGTTCTTCCGGCCTTTGATTTGGTTTGATACCTATCGTCTCCAACTGTTGCTGGGCTTGAGTTTTGTTGACTTGAAAGAATAGGCTGCTACTATTCAATATAGTCTTCCTTCTCATTTGAAAAGCTGACCTCAGAAAGGCTTTGAAGACCTCCTCATTTTGTACCTGCAGGCGGGGTTGTGGCAGAGGGGTAAACTGTATTACCGCCGAATCTACCTCGGGGCGTGGATAAAAGCAGTTGCGTGATACCTTCATCAGCCACCGGGTATCAGCATAATAATGGGTCATCAAAGTCAACAAGCCATAATCCTTACTGCCGGGCTGCGCAATAATGCGCTCAGCTACTTCCTTTTGCATCATCAAGGTAGCTTTTTGCATATGAGGACAGTTCTCTAAGAGCTGAAATATTATGGGACTGGTTATATTATAAGGAATATTGGCACACACCACATACTCTGGCACCTGGGCCAAATCGAAACGCTGCACCAGTTCCGCTTCCAAATCAACATCCAAAATATCTGCAAAATGAAGCTGCACATTATGGTAAGGTGCTAACACCTGCTGAAGAGGCCTTTCCAGGCTCTTATCAATATCAATGGCCAGGACTCCCCGGCTCTTTTTAGCCAGTAGCTGGGTCAAGGCCCCCAGACCTGGCCCAATTTCCACGGTGTATAAATCGGGATTGGCACCACTTGATAAAGCGATGTTCTCCAGAATGTTGCCATCGATGAGGAAATTTTGTCCCCAGCGTTTTTTCGGGTAGATTTCGTATTGTTGCATTAAGCTGCGCAATACTGAAGGGGAAGATGTTTGCATCTAAGGTTCCTTCAATCATTCGATTTTATGTTTATTATATACTATGATGCTACCCTAACCATAGAATCGTGGCTTTACCTATAATAATTTTATATAACTTTATAATAAATTAACCCGGGGAGCCCGCTGGTTTCCCCGGGTCGGGTGTGCTAGAAGGCAGGGTTTTGTTGGCGCATATTCCGGGTCAAATCATTGATATCATTCTCAAATCCCTGAATTGGTCGGCCTTGAATGATGCCGGCCGCTACATCTGTCAGCCTCTGCACCAGGCCTGGGTCAGTGGTTACCAGCACCTGAGATATCCTCTTGTCGCTGGCTTTAAGCTTGTTCATAACACTCCGTTTGATTTGGTTAGTCTCATCGGCCCCGTTTACCTTATTATCGAGAGTCAGTCCCACCATTACCATTAAGCCACTGACACTATTCCCGTCGGTTCGATTTTGCATATTATTCATATTAGTGTTGTTAGTGGCCTGATTATTGGTAGTAGTACGGTTAGTTGCCATTCCCTGATTATTGTTCAATGGGGAAGTGGGGTCATTAACATTCAGATTCCGCTGTGTGTCCCTGCCTGCATTGGTGCCTGTATCCGGGCTGCTGTCAGTCATCCCGATACTGGAGACTACCACGGTGGCATCCTTTACTCCGTCAACCTGCTCGGCTAGGTCGGATAAACGACTGGCTAATGCTCTTCTTTCACTGTCCGTCATCTGTTCATCGGTTCTGTCCATGTTCTGATCCTGCTGTTGCTGGGGTAGATCCGGCCTCTGGGCGGCATTATTACAGCCTACTGCCAGACTGCCTAGAATTAATGTGAAACAGATCAATAACACCAGATTTTTCCGCAAATGTGTTCACCTCCTTTTCCCTTGTCTGAATTAGTTTTTTCCGGTTTCAGGATTTCTAACAAGGGAAAAGATGGCACTATAAATTTTTATCAACAAAATCACATTTTTTATGATCTATGCAGTATAGCCGCGTCCTCAGCGCGTGTAGCCGGGCTTTGCGGATTCAGATCATCACGCTATTTCTCAAGCTTCAGACCAGGCCAGCACTTCCTGATAGAGCCAGTCACACCAGGCTTCCATGCCCTGGCCGGTTTTAGCTGATACTTCAAAAATCTTGATCTTCGAATTTAATGCATATACCCGCTTTTTGACGGCTTCTATATCAAAATCGGCTATGGTCAAGTAATCTATTTTGTTGATCAAGAGGGCATCACAGGTGGAAAACATCAGCGGATACTTAAGAGGTTTGTCGTCCCCTTCCGGAACACTCAGGATCATAGCGTTTTTTACTGCTCCCGTATCAAATTCCGCCGGGCACACCAGGTTGCCCACATTTTCAATAATTATGAGGTCAAATATCTCTGGCCCAAGCTCCGCCAATCCCTGGGAAGTCATAGCACAATCCAGGTGACACAGTCCTCCCGTTCTAAGCTGTATCGCCGGTATGCCCACTGCAGCGATCTTCTCCGCATCCACTGCCGAATCTATATCCGCCTCCATTACTCCGATGCGCAGCTTATCCCGCAGCAGTTCGATAGTTTTCAAAATCAAAGTGGTTTTACCTGATCCCGGTGAAGACATGAGATTCAATAAAAAGGTGTGCTGCTGGCGCAAACTCTCGCGCAACTTTTGGGCCTGCTGGTCATTGTTGGCGAGTATGTTCTCTTTGACCTCAATGATTCTGATCTGGCTCAATATCATTGCCTCCTGTTATAACGAAATTCTATCTTCCCTTTTATCCCAGTATCTCTATCATAATCTAAACATATGAGCGCGCAAGGAGGCAAAGCAGATTATTAGGGGCGATGTGGCATCGCCCCCTGTAGGTGTTTCATTCATCGTAGCCTGCACCATAAGTGACAATTGCGAGCCGTAGGCGTGGCAATCTAGTTATAGCAATATTTTGAAACTCTCTTGTCCACCCTGCCATTTACTTATAAAACTGTTCTTTGGTGAGGCGGAAGCATTCTTCGGTTACCTGCAGGGTTCGGTCTATATCAGCTTCAGTGTGGGCTCCGGACACAAACCAATTATGATGGGGATGGAGGAAAACGCCGCGTTTGGCTGCTTCTCCGCAGAAGAAGCGGTTGTGAGAAAAGTCATCATCACCGATGAACCTCATAAAAGGCATAGCCGGATGACCAGTATAACTGATTTCCAAGCCCATGCTACGGGCTTGTTCTTCCATGCCCTGTTGCAGCTTGGTTCCCAGAGCAAATATCTTGGGTATAATGCCGTCTCTTTCAATTATTTTCATACAGGCTAGGGAAGCTGCCATGGGTACCGCACTAAAGAAATGGGTGCCGGTAAAAAAGGTGGCTGCGGCGGCTTCCTTTAAGTATTCTTTGCCGGTGATGGCTGCCAGAGGATATCCGTTGGCCATAGCTTTACCGAAACAGACCATATCCGGATCAGCTCCATAATATACATGGGAGCCATGAATATCCAGCCGAAACCCGCAGCGGATATCGTCGAATATAAGCAGCATTTTTTCATCTTCGCATATCTTTTTTATTTCCGCATAGTATTGGGCATCAGGTAGCCACTGATCACCTCCGGCTGGATGGTGATGAGGAGTAAGCATAAGAGCGGCTACATCGCCTTTGTTCTCTGCTACCAGGGCTCTGAGTTGCTCCAGATCAGTAAAATCGAAACGCAAGATATGGGCTTTATACTCCACGGGGATACCATATGTTGCATGGGAACACCAGAAATGAGCTCCATGATAGCCTCCGTTGGCCACAATGACCTTGTTTTTCCCTGTATAACCTCGTGCTACTGTGGTGGCATAGGTGGTCACATCCGAACCATTTTTGGCGAATGCCGTCCAATCCTGGCCATGGATAAGATTGACCAGATATTCCGCCATTTCATTCCAGCGGTTGCTGGGCAGAGTAAAAGCGTCTCCTCTTTCCATCTGATCCCGCGCCGCTGCATCTACTTCTTCATTACAGAGTCCAATCACATTAGTACCGAATGAACACATATAATCAATATATTCATTCCCGTCTACATCCCAGATATGACTGCCTTTTCCCTTGACCAAAAAACAGGGATAAGAACCAAAGGTCAATCCCAGCGGACTTCTGGGGCCATAGATACCATTAGGAACATACTTCTTGGCCTGTTCAAACATCTCATAAGACTTATCGAAGCTGTATGTTTCCACACCGATCCCTTCCTTTCCTATTTAGCTTCCGCACAAAATTCGTCGGTCAGTCGCCCGATTTATTTATATGATAGAAGGTTTTTGAAAATTCAGCAAGTGTAATTTGTTTGGCTATTAGCGCGCTATCAAGTATAATTATAATGCTCGGTTATGTATCCGATTGGGATAGACAAAAGGGCTAATAGCAGCTGGGCCTACCAGAGCTTCATACCAGGTAACGCCGGCTTGTAGTATACTGATTCTGGAAATATGAAAGGAAGGAAGTTGTTCATTGCTAGATAGTTATGCCAAGAAAACCTCTACTCGGGAAAAAATACTAGCGGCGACCCGCCACCTAATGAGCGAAAAGGGTGTCCAAGCAACTACCTTGGCTGATATTTCTCAGGCGGCAGGTATAAGCCAGGGCACCCTATTCTATTACTACAAAAGCAAAGACGATCTTATCTATGATATAGTGGAACAACATTTTTCCCAGCTCACTGATTCGATCATCGCCAGCATACCGCGCCGCAGCAGCAGCGATAAGGTCACGCTTTTGCGGGGGACTCTGGAAAAGCTGATAAAAGATCAGGATACCAGCCGTATGAATATGTATCTTTTGCAGGAAGCTATGGCGGGGAATAGTGAAATCAAGGATCGCTTTATGGTGAAATACCAGACTTGGCGGGAAATGATCGCCCGTCAGGTTTCTTGCCTGTTTGCCATTAACGATCCTGAGGATTTGGCTGGTCTAGGTGCAGTGATCCTAGCCATTATCGACGGTCTTACCATCCAGTATTTACTTGATGATCAGAGTTTTGACTTCAAGAAAGCGGCTGGGATCATGTCCGGTATGCTGGAGAATATTTCCTCCCCGGCCAAGGAGACTCCATAGATATATTTTTAGCTCGGTCTATCTCAATCCATACTTTTTGATGCGGCGATCGACAGTACGGCGCGATACCCCCAATGCCTCTGCAACCCGGCTAACATTGCCATTAAACTGTAGTAAGAGTGCCTTGATCTGCTGGGCTTCTACTTCAGCCAGCTGTTGCTTTATGTTCAGGTAAGCAGGCATGGACATTATTGGTCGGACAGTCTCTTTTTCATGTAAGGTCTGGATCTCATAGGGTAAGTCTTCTAGTTTAATGGAATAGTCACTGACCGCAAACTGAATTCTCTCCGCGAAATTCTGCAGTTCCCGTACATTACCTGGCCAGGGGTAATTTTTCAGTAACTTCCAAACCGCCGGATCAATAGTCGGGGTATGCTCCAACCACTCGGGGTCACCCTGGATCAAGAAATGCTTTAACAATAGATCAATGTCTTCAGGCCGCTCTCGCAGCGGAGGTATGCGCAAGCTGATGACATTGAGCCGAAAATACAGATCTTTGCGGATAGTCCCTTTTTGCACTTCATTATATAGATCCCGGTTGGTAGCACAGATAACTCTGACATTGACAGGAATCGCTTTAGAACTGCCCAGCCGGGATACCTGTTTTTCCTGCAAGACCCTTAAAAGGGCGGCCTGCTGCTCCAAAGGCATGTCCCCGATCTCATCGAGAAACAAGGTTCCGCCCTGGGCCAGTTCGAATTTTCCCGGGCTGCCCCCTTTGCGGGCACCGGTAAAAGCACCTTCCACATAGCCAAATAGTTCACTGCCAACCAGTTCGCGGGGTATGGCCCCGCAGTTTACCGCTATAAATGGACCATCCGCGAATTTGCTTTGATTGTGTATAGATTGGGCAAACATTTCTTTGCCAGTGCCACTTTCTCCCTGAATCAGAATGGTACTCTTATTTCGACTGGCGGCTTTGGCCAGTTCTATGGTATCCTCCATTATTTCGCTGCAAGTCAGTATATCATCAAAATGGAAACGAGCCTGGAAACTGCTGTACCTATTCACCAGTCGATGCACTTCCGCCAAAGGTTTTAGCACTAAAATTATCTTGTTGACCCTCCCATCCGGACCCTCTATGGGAGTTCCGGTGGCTAGAAACTGCATATCTCTGCCTTCCATAGCTAGGCTAACCTCTTCATCCCGAAAAGCTTGCTTTTTGGTTAACATCCTTTCCAGGTTTTTATTGTCAGCCACCAGCATTTCGAAGCTCAACTGCTCCTTTATGTCGGCCCGGGTTTTTCCGAGCATAACTTTAAGAGTCTGATTTATAAATTCTATCTCTCCCTGGCGGGAGATAATAATCACACCGTCGGACATGTTGCTGATAATATCCATGAGCAGTCTTTCTTGCAGCATTAAAGCCTGATTGGAAGTGGTCAATTCTTTGGTGCGTTCCTGTACCAATTGATCCAGGTGATTATTAGCTTTTTGCAGCTGGGTTTGAGCATGTACCCGCTCGGTAATACCATAAGCGCCCAGCATAACATAGGGCTGATCCCCCATCCATTCTTCAAACAGGAATACATCCACCCATTTCTCTGTACCGTCTTTGGCTACGATTTTCAGTTCATAGCTGTTGGGTACTTTTTCTCCCCGCTGCCGAGCCTGGGCATTGGTTCGAACCAAGTCCTGAAAATCCGGATGCAAAACTTCCCAAAACTTCTTGTGCAGCACATCTTCATTGGCATATCCGGTATATTCCTGGAAAGCGGTATTGGTCCAAACGTATTGAAAATCCTGGTTATAGATATACATAATAATAGGTCCATTGCGAATGAAATTGGAAAAGTTCAGCCCTTCGAGAATCGTATCCCCCATGATCTATGTTTCACTCCCAGCTTTAATGAGGATTTGACTGCTTTTAACTTATCATTTGCGACTATAAAACGCAAACACACAATGGACAAATCTGCCCATTATTGAGCCAAAATTGCGCTTTTCGAGACAGAACTGTCCACGTCTTGGTGTCGCTAAAAATATTCTGCCTGCGGAATATCGGCACTTATAATGTTTTTCTTAACATATCATCTGTTGGCACAAAACTTGCTTTTCATAATATATAAGTCAATTAACCACACTAACAAAGTCAACTAAACTGACAGGAGTGATTTGCATGACCAATTTTGATGTGGTGGTCATCGGGGCGGGTAATGGCGGTCTAACGGCTGCTGCCAGCCTGGCCAAAGCCGGGATCAAAACCCTGCTGCTAGAACGCCATAACGTTCCAGGAGGCTGTGCCTCCTCCTTCTGCCGGGGACGCTTCGAATTCGAGGTGGCCCTGCATCAATTAAGCGGTTACGGCCAGGCCGACAACCCGGGGCCCTTGCGCAGCTTCCTTAGCCAATTCGGGATACCAGATCATTGTGAATTCCTGGATATGAAGAATTTATACCGTCTGGTTTTGCCCGGAAAACTGGATATAACTCTCCCCGCTGACCGTGAGGGTACTATCCAAGCTTTAGTAGAGCAATTCCCCGCTGAAAAAGAAGGCATCGAAGGTTTTGTTGATCTGGTATATCGTACCTTTTTAGAATATGCGGCGGTATTTTACCAGCGTGATCCTGAAGCCAGTGCCGAGAAATACCCGTTGATGGCCCAATATTCACTGCAGCCCACCGCCCAGGTCATGGATGAATATTTGCATAATCCACTTATCAAAGCGGCTCTGGGAATTTATTGGGGCTATTCAGGAGTACCATTATCCAAACTGCCCTTTATAGATTATGCCTCTTTGTATTTTTCCTACCTGCATTGGAAACCAGCCTACATCCGCCATGGTTCCCAGGCCATGTCAAGTGCGCTCTTGGATTATATTCTGGCTAACGGCGGTCAGGCTCGATTCAACTGTGGGGCAAAAAGAATTCTGATTGAAGATGGTCGGGTGGTCGGAGTCGAAACCGAACATGGTGATGTGATCCCTACCAAAGCAGTGGTCTCCAATGCATCCAGCATTGATACCTATGTGGAATTGTTAGGTGAAGAACATGTTCCCGAAGAACAGTTCCAGGTCTTAGGTGGCCAAACAGTAGGGCCTTCCTCCCTGACTTTATATGTGGGGCTGGACTGCGAACCTCATGAGGTAGGTATAACCGATACCACTAATTTTATTGTCAGCGATCCCGATACGGACAAGCAGTTCGCCTCCATGAGCCGGCTGGATACCAGTGATGATTACCTGCTCTTGTCCTGCTATAACCTGGATGATCCCCAGGCCTCACCACCGGGTACGTCCCAGGTTTCTATTGTCAACTTAAAATATGCCCAGCCCTGGCTCACTTTGCCCCCTTCGGAATATCACCAGGCCAAGTTCAAGGCTGCCGATGGAGTTTTGAACCGTGTTGAACAAGCATTTCCCGGCCTCCGCAGTCATATCGAAGAGATCGAAGTGGCTACTCCCATCACCCATATGCGCTATCTAAATACTCCCGGAGGAGCTATTTATGGCTTCGATCAGTACGCTAAGAACTCCAACTTCTTTGTCTCTCCCACCGCACCGATCCAAGGCCTGGCACTGGCTGGGGCCTGGTCAGGCCCGGGCGGCTTTCAGCCTTCCTTGATGTCCGGCGGTTCTGCAGCAAGAGCAGTCAAACGATATTTACAGCAGCTAGGGGAGGGAAAATAATGAGTGCACGTAAAGATATAAAATCCCAATTAGAAGGCTACCAGGAAATTAAAAAGGAAATAGAGATCTGCCAGAAGTATGGCCAGGATTATCGGAATGAACGAGGTCTGAAAACGGCGATAATCAACCGGCTCCACCCTCGGCAGTTGGAATTGACCGTTTCGGAAATAATGGTTGAAAATGCCCATACCAAGACTTTGCGCTTAGCGGCCAATGGAAGTTTCCTGCCCCCGTTCCTTCCCGGTCAGTATTTGAACGTGACCGTACAGATCGATGGCGTTCGCACCAGTCGTCCCTACAGTATTTCCTCTTCACCTACGCAAACCGCCTATTATGATCTGACCATAGGCCGGGTGAAGGATGGTTTTGTTTCCAACTACCTTTTAGATGAGGTGAAGGTGGGCGACACCCTCATCACCAGCGGGCCATTAGGAAATTTCTATCACAATCCTCTGTTTCATGGTAAGAAGCTGGTGTTTTTAGCCGGCGGCACGGGAATCACTCCTTTTATGAGTATGATCCGTACCTTTACCGATCAAAACCTTGATCTGGATATTCTGTTACTCTATGGCTGCCGAAGTGTCAAAGATGCACTTTTCCTACCGGAACTAAAGCACCGGGCTGAGCTACATCCGAATTTCAAGTTCGAATTGGTTCTCTCTGAGCCCGACCCCGAAGATCAGGGGCGGCAAGGGTTACTGGATGCCCAGCTTATCAAGGATTTGGTTGCTGATATTGGTGCCACGACTTTCTATCTGTGCGGGCCATCCGCTATGCAGAAGTTCTGCACCAGCCAATTGGAATCAATGGGGATCAAGCGCCGGGCCATCCGCTGCGAAGCTTTTATAGCCCCGGAAGATGTTTTAGCCGATCCTGGCTGGCCTAAGAATATATCTGCTGATCAATCGGTCACTCTCACCGTACAGCGTCCTAGCGGGGCCGCAATGACCATCAAAACCCGAGTAGGCGAACCTGTGCTGACGGCACTGGAACGTGCAGGACTAGCAGTTCCCAATGGCTGTCGCACCGGCGAGTGTAGCCTCTGCCGAATAAAGATGACTGCCGGGCAGGTTTTCCAACCCAGCGGTGCCCTAGTGCGCCACTCCGATCGAGCCCTGGGTTATATTCATTCCTGCCGGGCTTATCCGTTATCGGATTTAACTTTAATGATTTAAGGATCAGAAAGGGGAGACTAGTATGGAGTTCACATCGAATGTCGCGTATGAAGTGGTTGATAACATTGCTATTATCAGCCTGACCGATCCCAAAGGCTACAACTTTTTCACCTGGGATCTCATCGACGATATCGGGCGTATTCAAGAGAAAATCGCGGAGGACAAGTCCCTTAGAGCCGTGATCATTCGAACTACCGGCAAGCATTTTTCCGCGGGCATCCATTTTTCCAGTTTGGGGATCCTGAATTCCCAGCTGGTAATGGAAAAACTTACCCATAACCAGCGCATTTACTCATTCTGGCAGGATCTAGGGATCCCAGTGATAGCCGCAGTGAATGGTCTATGTTTCGGCATCGCCACAGAATTGATCTTAGCCTGCGATATCCGCATCGCTGCCGAAGACAGTGAGTTCGCCATTCAAGAGGTACGCTTTGGCCTATCCCCGGATCATGGCGGCACTACCCGCTTGACTCAACTGGTAGGAATTGGCCAGGCCAAACGAATGATTATGAACTGCGAGCAAATCAAGGCTGATGAGGCTCTGCGCATCGGACTGGTGGAAGTGGTTGTCAAACCAGAAGAGGTACATGATTATGCCTTTAAGATGGCCAAAAATATGTGTACTTTTCCGCCCGCCGGTCTGTTTTTTGCCAAAAAGGGCATCAACCTGGCCAATGAAAGCAGTGTGGCAGCCGGACTGTACTTCGAGCAAGCTCAGGCTACCTACTGCTGCGGAACAGAAGACCAAAAGGAAGCCATGCAAGCCTTTATCGAAAAACGGCCACCCGTTTACAAAAATCGTTAGCAACAACCTAGCAATTGAAGGAGGAGTTACATGAAAACAAGGATCACAGAATTATTTGGAATAAAATACCCCATCATCTGCGGCGGCATGCTGTGGCTTTCTTCACCTGCCCTATGCGCCGCCATATCCAATGCCGGTGGTCTAGGCAATATAACTGCAGCCAATTACGATAGCGGTGAAGAGTTGCGGGCGGCTATCCAGGAGGCTAGAAAACTAACGGATAAACCCATCGGGGTCAATATCACCCTGCTGCCCTCTTTCAGAATCACCGAGGAGACTTATGACGATTATTTCCGGGTCTGCTGCGAGGAAAAAGTTACTGCTATCGAAGTCTCCGGCAAACCTGCCACCAAATACATGGATATGGTTCATGCCGCCGGAGTTAAAATCATGCACAAGGTCGGGGCAGTTAGACACGCCCGCAATATTGAGAAATTCGGCTATGACGCAGTGATCGCCGCTGGTATCGAAGAAGGCGGACATCCTTTAAGCGACGATGTGACCACTATGGTGCTTACCCCCCGGATAGCCGAGACGGTGTCTATTCCAGTCATTACCACAGGTGGTATCGCTGATGGCCGCGGACTAGCCGCCGCATTGACCCTGGGAGCCGAAGGAGTGCTGATGGCTACTCGTTTCATAGCTACCAAGGAATGTGAAATTCATGAGAGTTTCCATCAGGAGCTGATCAACCGGCAGGAACAGGAGACTACCCTGATCAACAAAAGCATCAATCTACAGGGACGCGCCCTGAAGAATGATATTGTAGCTGAAATTCTTGAGGTCGAAAAGAACGGAGGTGGATTAAGCGAATTAGCCCCGCTGATTTCGGGGCAGAGGATGAAAGAAGCCTATAAGACCGGAGATGTGAATCACGCTGCTTTTATGGTGGGACAATCCATCGGCATGATCAAGGATGTCGTGACCTGTCAGGAACTATTGGATCGGATGGTAAACGAAGCTCAAGAAATCTTAGCCAAAAACCTGGCCAGATTTAGTAAATAGCTGAGGATCATTTAGTAAGAGGAGGCTAAATAATATGGATAATAGTTATCTGAAAGAATTTGAAGCAGATGTAGAAAAATGGCGCCATACTTGGGAATCTCGTTTGGATCCTGAGGGACCCATCCACTATGAGTACCCACCCTATCCGCCCAAATGGTGGTTCAATAAGTGGGCCGAGGAAACTCCTGACAAACCCTATATTTTGATGGGCGACATCGTTTTGCCCTATGGAGTCTGCAATGACATGAGTCGGCGTATCGCCAACGCCCTGCTGGATCTGGGTGTGAAAAAAGGTGACCGGGTAGCTATTATGGCCCCCAACGTACCTCAATACGTTTTGGCGCTGCAGGCTCTATTTAAGACCGGAATGATCGAAGTTCCTACCAACCCGCTCTATACCATACCAGAACTGGCACATCAGTTTGCTGATAGCGGCACCGAAACCGTTATCGTTATGGCTATGTTTGCTTCCAAGGCCATCGAACTGCTGAAAGACCCTAAGTCCCCCGTCAAAAGAGTCATCTACTTCCAGGTTCCTAGCGGCCCGGTAGAAGTAGAATCTGGTGAAGGTATATATGATCTAAACGAACTCCTGGCTAATGCCAGCAATGCTGAACCGGACATAGAAGTTACCGGAGATGATATAGCCAGGTTGCAGTATACCGGCGGTACTACTGGTGTACCCAAAGGGTGTGTACTAACTCATGCTATGATCATGTCCCAGGCTATTCGCACTTCTACCATCAGTGCTAGAGGTTTTACGGCAGTATCCAAGGAAGACTATCGGACTCTGGGCGCCATTCCCTTAAACCATGTCTATGGCTTTAACTTCATTGTCAGTGTAAACCTTTATACCGGCGGCAATATGGTGCTGGTGGCGGTTCCCAATGCTGACAATCTGCTGGAGGCGATACAAAAGAACAAACCCACCATCTTTGCTGCGGTTCCGGCCATGATCATAGGTCTGATAAACCACCCCGATATAGCTAATGCTGATATCAGTTCGTTGAAAGGTATGTTCTGTGGTTCGGCTCCCCTAGCAGTAGAAACCTTGAAGGAATTCGAGCGCCTCACCGGCGGCCATATCATTGAAGGATACGGTTTGTCAGAAACCTTGAACATTATTACCGCCAATGCCTTTAACACTCGCAAATATGGCAGCTGTGGACTGGTATGGCCTGATACCGATTTAGTCATTGTCGACGTGGACACTGGCACCCAAGTGATGCCCCGAGGTGAATTAGGCGAAATAGTTACCCGTGGCCCCCAGGTAATAACTGAATACTGGCAAAACCCAGAAGAAACTGCCGCAGCTATCCGAGGAGGTTGGCTCTACACCGGAGACATCGGCTATATTGATGAAGAAGGCTTCGTTTTCATAGTGGATCGCAAAAAGGATATCATTATCTCCAGTGGCTTCAATGTATATCCTCGCGATGTAGAAGAAGTCTTGTTTGCCCATCCCAAAATTGTAGAAGCCTGTGTAATAGGAGTTCCTGATCCCAAACGTGGTGAAGCTGTTAAGGCCTTTATATCCCTAAAAGAAGGCGAGACTATGACTGCCGAGGAAGTCATCGCCTACTGCCGGGAAAGCCTGGCCCCTTATAAAGTGCCCTCCCACGTAGAGTTTATGGATGCCCTGCCCAGGACCACCGTCGGTAAAGCCGACAAAAAGGTTCTGCAAGCCCGGGGATAACTGGTGCCAACTAAAGCAATATGACAGCAAAGAAGCAGCAGGTGCCAAGATGGCTCTGCTGCTTCGGTATTTTAAAAGCCAGGCCAATTTGTAAAAGGAATCGCCCAGCATCAATTTTGGGATCGAGTACTGGTCGAACCTTAATTGCTCACCAATGGCAGCCATCCTCTTGGTTCCCCCACCCTGGTTACCCGGTATGGCGCCCCCTTGGTTTATTGACCAGTAGGGTGTTGGGGAGAAAAATTTTCCATATTAATTCTATATTTTAACTATAATGTTTATATAAGTATCAGATTCTCCACACCAATCTGGACAAACAGGAATGATTATAGGAGGTGTAAAGATGGTCGATTTGCCCCATTTAGTAAAGGGGATCCGACACCGGAAACAGCGAACATTAATAACAGGTACAGCTATAATGCTGGTATTGCTCCTTGCCGCACCCGCCTTGGCACTGCCCCCTTTTCAACTGGACCCCAATATTCCGGATATCTCCATAATAACGAAGCCTGCGGCGCCAACCAACCTTATTGTTACCGGAACCACTTCAGATACTATTGATTTAACCTGGACCGATAACTCTGCGAATGAAGAAGGGTTCTTTATTCATCGCAAAATAGAGGGAGCAGCTGGGTTTACCACGGTCGGCAATGTTGGTCCTAATGTCACTAGTTTTCATAATACCGGGCTTACTGCCGAAACGAAATACTACTATGTGGTTTCAGCTTTTAACTCGCTTGGTTCATCACCAATGAGCAACGAAGCCACCGGCACAACTCTGGCCATGCTCCTGCTGCTGCTCCACTGGCTCCCACGCTGTTGAGCGCGGTTGCCGACAGTGATACCCGTATTGACCTTACCTGGCAAAACAACTGCACCAATGAAACCGGATTCTACATTTACCGGAAAAAGGACGGGGAAACCAGCTTTGCCATGGTGGATGATACTGGTTCGGGTGGATGGAATGGATTTGGAGATACCGGTTTAGAACCAGGCACTAAATACTACTACTACGTTTCAGCCTATAATGCCCAAGGCTCTGCCGACAGTAATGTTTTAAGCGCAACTACTACCGGAACTTCTTCGGTTAAGCCGAATGCCCCTTCTGGTTTAACTGCTACAGCCACTTCCGCTGCAGAAGTAACACTTATCTGGAAGGATAATTCCAACAATGAGTCTGGTTTTGTCCTGGAACGTTCCCTGACTCAGGCGAACGGACACGCTGCGATTGCTACCCTACCGTCGGAAAGCACCTCCTATGACGACACCGGTCTCACCGCTGCCACCACCTATTTTTACCGGATCAAGGCCACCAACAGTGCAGGAGACTCCGCTTATTCTTCCCCGGCCCAGGCCACTACCCAAGAGGATCAGGTAATAAAGCCGCCGGTTGAGAACGACGCTGCCATGGTATTGCGCTTCTATATCGATAATCCTCAGTATTATATAAACGATACGCCTGCCCCCATGGATGCCGCACCTATTATAAAAGAAAGCCGTACCTTGCTGCCCATCCGTTTTGTGGCAACTCCCCTAGGCGCCGAGGTAGGCTGGGATGCAGCCACCAGTAAGGTTAGCATAAGCCACGACGCTACTACCATTGAAATGTGGATTGGTCAAAACATCGCCCAAGTCAACGGGGTGGATAAAAAGATCGATGCGGACAATTCCAGTGTCGCTCCTCTCATTATCCCCCCGGGCCGCACCATGCTGCCCCTGCGTTTCATCAGTGAAAACCTGGGCTGCCAGGTTGAGTGGGATAGTGGACTCAGAGAAGTGAAAGTCACTTATCCTAAACCGTAGCTATAAATGCATAGTTAATTCAGGTAATAAGATTGCCATAGGCGGGTGCCTAATAAAGCGCCCGCCTCAGATCACCTAAGTATTATTGTAAACTTATATAATCCCAATCTTTCCTTTCTTCTGCATCTACTGTGAAAATTTTGTGTTTGAAAAGAGTCGATAATCCGCGTTTTTCCATGTTATACGTAACATAAAAACTATTCAATCTAACCAAAATACCCTCCCCTTTGCAATCTTTTTCATTTCCATCACACTTGTTCACAGCTATTGCTCCTTGTATTAAACTAGAATTCGTCTTTATCTATATTCACTAATAGACCTCTGAGAGTTGTTCTCCCCATCAAGCCTCAATCCGGATGGCTGTATGGCGGTAATTCGTATTCGTATCTATAATCCAACCCCTTAACTTGCTGATTCGTGGATCGCAGGCACAGTTGAACACACTGGTATCATACATTCTTTTGGCTCCGAAAGATTCGTGGATGTGGCCGCAGAGCCATATGGAGGGCTGTTTATCTCTTAGAAATTCGCGTATGGCAGGACTGCCTACCCGTCGCCCACTATATATCTTGTCCAGACATCCATAGGGAACATCATGGGCAACTACAATAGTATCCGACTGCACCTGGATTTTACTTAGCTCAAGCCTTTGCTTCTCAACATTTACCTCGCGGTTAGTTGAAAAAGGAGTGATCGATACAAAATCGAAGGGTACAAAGACCCCCTGTGGAGAGGTTAAATAGCATTTATCAGTCTCATCTCCATCTACAAAATCATCATTGCCGAGAATATAGAAAACCTGAATGTTTAAGCTGTTGACGTACTCTTTGAACTCCTGGTAATTACGTTGTTGGTATTGAACATACTCATCGAACCTTGATACATACGGGTTTTCCAAAACATCACCGCAGATGATCAATATATCCGGTTGATGCTGCTGCAAAACCTTTTCAATCTTTTGCATGATAATCTTACTGCCATGAATATCTGATGTAGCAAATAATTTCACATTCTGACCTCCCATTATCCCTTCTCGCTTCGCCTTTGCTTAAAATCAGCTGCTGCGAAAAGCCTTATTCTCCATCCCCATGTGACTACTGTTTATTGCTCTCCCGAAAATATTTGTTGTTTTCTACCAGCTGGTGGAAGGTTACCGGGCAATAATGGTTGATGTCTACCCCTGCATTCAACATGTTTTCGAGTTTTAAGTAATAATCAAATGCATCCCCCGTAGCCCTGTTATGAATATGACCAAACACCAGCACACTGTTTTGGTAAGAACGGGGCCACTTTCTCCAGTACAAATCCTCTTTGCCATTATCCCAAACCAGCCCAAAATCGCCCATTATTGCTACATAATCTTGCTTAGTCATGCTACGTTGTTCCGGGAATCTAGAAGTATTTAGTTTTCTGATATCTAACGCACCATGAGTATCACCGGTGATATTTAACATATTGATAGACACTCCCCTTTTTCTCCGCTTGTTTTAAGTAACAAATATGTTGATTGTTTGGATTGATGTCTTGGTTTGATAAGTTTTATGCTAATATTAACTAATTGCTCCTGTCATTGCCTCCCTCCCGCTCGGGAGTAAACAGGAATACCCGAAGGAGGCGATGACGCTACGAAGATTATTTTAATTAACTGTGGATGCTTATGGCTCATTGGAATTTCCAAATGAAAAAACAATACTATTATATAGCTATAGGTTTAATATCTTTGGTTGCGATAGTGGCTTTTCTGGTTTTAAATAACCAAACACCAGTCTACAGCACCGGCGAAACAGTTGAATACGGGAACGGAGTAATGGTTACATCCAAACAGATTCGGCAGAGCAACGGTTGCCATGTATTCCTGCAGCCTAACAGCCCCCTATTGCCAAGTAATCTAGAATATCACGGATACCATATCCAGATTAATTATCCGCTAGTTTCGTGTTTTAATAAGCAGGCAGAATCGATAATAAACGAGCAAATAGCGAAGTTTCTTGGAGTTGAATGGGACGACCTGCGCCGTTTCAACGATGGGGGTTGCCAGGTTACAGTTGGATTTGATTGTGAGTCGGTAGCAAATATCTTGGCTATTACCTTTACCGGAGAAACATACATATGTGGAGCCGCTCACGGTTCCCAGTGGCAAAAGACCTGTCACTTCGATTTAGCTACCGGCAACACCCTTGATGTAACCGACCTGTTCCCACCTGAAATTGATTATGAGAATGCTCTAGGAGCAATCATGGTCCAGCAGTTTAAGAATCAGAACATCTATGACGACCAATGGGAAAACTATCATGACGCCGAAAGCGATCTAGTAAAATGGATCGGTGACTGGAAAATTCGTAAAGATGGACTGCAGATATATTATATGCCCTATATGGGACCAGCACCCGGCGGTAATACTATCAGTGTTATTATTCCTTATAGTGAAATCGAACCGCTAATCGATAAGGAAAGTCCGCTCTGGGAAGCTCTGGATAGTCAGATTTAGGTTGGAGGCCGGGCCTCTCGTGCGCTGCCATAATTCTGACCTTACCAAGTCGTTAGTGTAATTTTGACCTTGGCCGGAGCAAATAGGAGGTTGGCCCGTCTCCTATCCGTGGCAAACAAAACCATTCACAATCCATGTACACCCCATGGTTATTATGGTGGAAATGCCCGAAGTACCAGAGTTTCGGCTGAAAACGCTTTAGTACCTGGGACAGCATTGCCCGGCAGGGGTCACTGGCAAATATGCTGGCATATTCGTGAGGCACGATCTGAAATTCCAGCGGACAGGTGTGCGAGACAATTACATCGATTTTTTCATCCTCGTCTGGCAAATTAGCAAGATCATCTTCAGTTATGACCTCTTCTGCAAACCAGTCATAGCCCGGAGTCCGTCGCCTCTTATCCACAGATTCTGCACCACCCACGAAAAGAACCCGGCGGCCATCCGGTAAAGTCAGTGAGCTTCCCCGCGGCATATAATAAATATTAGAGCCGGCCTCTATGGGCTTTTTGATACCATGTTTACGGCAAAGCTGGCGCAGAGCTTTATGATCTTCATGGTTGCCATCGCAGAAGTATATGGGAATCCGGTTTCTCAGTAGCTTCTTGGTGTATTTGCATTCAGACCGATTAGGCCAAAACCCAAAATCCCCTACCTGCAGCACCATATCCGGGGCTTCCTCGTTAAGGATATTCTCTAGAGTATTCCAATCATTTTCAACATCACCCAGCATGCAAATAGCCATCCGATACCCCCTCCCTTCCAACAACTTGTTTCATGTTGTCAGATTGTAAATCAGTCGTTTATATTATTGGTCTCTTTGATTTTTCGTAGAAATGCTTTTACTTCCAGCTCAAACCGTTCCCTGATTTGCGGCAAAGCAACTAACAAGGGAATATACTGATCGCGGCTTATCTTGAAGCTCAAGGTGTTTTCAGCCAAGAACCGGAATTTCCTCAGTTCCTCAACCATTGTCAGGGTTTCCTGGCTGAACATGGGAGGTCGGACTCCTTTTACTTCTCTCCCCATCTGCTCCAGGAGTTTTCGATCGGCTATATCATCAGCTTCATAAAAGGGCACTGGCATGCCATCGATTAACCTAGCTGTAAGGCTAAATATGTGCTCTATCTTAATATAAATTTTGTGAAGGTAATCCCTGGCTCCATATGCAGTAATATCACTCAGGGGTTCGCCGTACACATTTGGGCAATCTGATATTAAGCCTATTGCTTTCATTTCTCTCTCCTCCGCTGCCAGCCCATTGATTATTTCACCGAATCTCTCCGCCAAGTAACGGTAGCGATTTTCAATAGTTGGGGGTAATATACTTGCGAGCATTTCACTGGGATCTACAGGAAGCACTATGCCACGTCTAAGTACTTTATCTCTCAGTGAAGGCCATGCATCCTTCTCGCGAACCAGGTCAAAGTCAGTAGGTCGGGCGATTTCCTCCAGTTCTCCATATGCTTCAAAGTAGTCTCCATCTAACTCCACTACCATAAGATCTATGTCCGAGCCAGCACCGAACCACCCCCAGGCCAGAGAACCGTATAGATAGACGCTCTTTGCCCCATAACGAGAGTATAGTATTTCTGCCATCTTATTGGCCTTTTGTAATGCTTCCCTGGTCATTTCGATATCAAAACTATAGGTCTTCTACTCCCCCATCTATTTGAATGTTATATTTATGGTAATTCAATGCTTACAAAACACGTCATTAGTCTTCATGTTTCTTAATCATCCACTGCCGCCCGGAAATTCCTCAAATACTAAGACTTACAATCAAGTTTTCCCCGCTCATACCCAAGAACCGATTTACTCCTAAAATTGTAGACACCAGATTATCATCCGTCAAAGCAGCAATTTTGCGAAAAAGTGAGCATGGGGGAGTTGGCATTTTATGGATGAATAGGCATTGGAAGAATTTAAATAGGCAGTGTTTCTATAAGCATCAGGCTTCTAAAAACAGCGAATTTAGTAAGGACCATTTCTCTTTTTGACATTTGAAAAGTGAGAACTATATAATAAAGTATTTAATAGCAAATAGCGAGGGCTTGTAACCTCGCTATTTCTTTCTATGGTGGGCGCAACAGGATTCAAACCTAACTGTCTTATAAACTCTCTTCTTGTTTACAACCAATATCAAAGCCCATAGTTAGTGGGGCCAAATCCTCTATGGGCTAAGATAGCTTAACTTTTCCCAGCACATATGTTAAATTATTAAAAACCACCGAAAGGCTTAACACTATGACTACCAAAACTTTTATACATCTGCATCATCATATTTAGAGCTATGCTTGGGCTGGTTTTAGACGGGGCACAGGTATAGCTTGTGCCCTGTATTGGTTTATATAGGGCTGCGAGGTATTTTCCTGGTAGCCCTTCTATTTTTCTGGAGGTGTTTTTAATGGCAGAACAATTGAGGAATCCCCGCGGAACCAGGGATTATTATGGTCAGGAGCAGCAACTACGCAAATTTGTCCGCCAAACCCTGGAAACAGTATTCGAACAATATGGTTACGAAGAAGCGGAAACCCCGGTATTAAACTATTATGAAACTCTGGCCCAGAAGTATGCTGGTGGGGCAGAGATCCTGAAAGAAGTGTACCGGCTAAGCGATCAGGGCGAGAGGCAGCTGGCTTTACGCTATGACCTTACCATTCCCTTTGCCCGCCTGGTAGGAGCCAACCCGCAATTATCACCTTTTTATCGCCGCTATGAAATAGGCAAAGTATTTCGTGATGGCCCAGTCAAGGCAGGCCGCCTTCGAGAATTCACCCAATGTGATGTGGATATGGTGGGGGTTAAATCCATTTTGGCAGAGGCTGAATTGATGGCTATGGCAGTTGATCTCTTTCAGCGTCTTGATTTGGAAGTGGTTATCAACTACAACCACCGCCAGCTTCTGGAGAACATCTTGAAAGAAGCCGGCATTCAAGCAGACTGCTATTCCGAGGTTATTCTGAGTTTGGATAAACTGGACAAAATCGGACAAACAGCAGTGGCAGAAGAACTAAACCAAAAGGGTTTTACTTACCCAGTGATAGAAAACGTTTTTGCTCGA
>Ga0209722_1001214_pt1 | contig 23462 bp, 18 predicted proteins | sample BioC12SIPDNA_2_FD_185745 | JGI IMG/M metagenome (GOLD analysis project Ga0209722, IMG submission 185745) | Anaerobic biogas reactor microbial communites from Washington, USA - Biogas_R1_A C12 SIP DNA (SPAdes) (version 2) | ecosystem: Engineered > Bioreactor > Anaerobic > Unclassified | place... | reverse complement strand
TGTCAGACACGTCCAGAAAGTTTTATTGGCTTTTCAAGAATCGATCCAAAGCATTGCTCCCCTGACCGATAAAAAGACCTCCTGAGCTATGTATATTTTGGGCACTGCCGGTCATGTGGATCACGGCAAATCATCCCTGATTGCCGCCCTGACTGGCACACATCCAGACCGCTTAAAAGAAGAAAAAGACCGCGAGATGACCATCGAGCTGGGCTTTGCTTCTTTGCGTTTACCCAATAACGAAGAAGTCGGCATCATCGATGTACCGGGTCATCGCAGTTTTATTGACAATATGCTGGCAGGCATTGGCGGGATCGACGCGGTCCTGCTGGTTGTTGCCGCGGATGAAGGCGTTTCTGCTCAAACCCGTGAGCACCTGGCGATCCTGGATTTGTTGGAAATCAAACGTGGGGTCGTTGTTCTGACCAAAACTGATCTGATTTCAGACCTGGAGTGGCTGGAATTGGTGAAGCTGGATTTGAAGGATTTGCTCGCGGACACCAGCCTGGCGGGAGCCCCTGTAGTGCCGGTTTCCTCCCGGACCGGGGAAGGACTGCCAGAGCTTCTGGACACGATTCAGGATGTTTTAGCAGGCATACCAAACCGGGTGGATTTGGGAAAGCCAAGGCTGCCGGTGGACAGAGTTTTTACTCTCACAGGTTTTGGAACCGTTGTCACAGGCACGCTCCTGGACGGCAGTTTCAAGCTTGGGGATGAAATAGTTTGTCTGCCGGGCAGCAAAAGCGGACGCATCCGGGGACTGCAAAATCACAATCACAAATTGCAAAAAATCGACCCGGGCTTCAGAGCTGCCATCAATCTGACCAATATCAATTTGCAAGATGTCTCTCGGGGTGATGTGATTGCCAAACCGGGTGATTACCGCCCGACTCAACTCCTGGACTGTCAGCTCAACCTGCTTAAAGACAGCCCTTATCCTGTCCGACATAACATGCAGGTAAAACTTTACCTCGCGGCATCTGAAACAACCGCCTTTTTGCGCCTTTTGGGCACGCAGGTTTTGCAGCCAGGCCAATCAGCCTTCGTCCAACTGCGAACCGACCACCCCATTATCGCTTCCAAAGGTGACCGCTTCATCTTACGCCTGCCCTCCCCCTCTGAAACACTGGGCGGTGGTAGTGTTTTGGACCCTGAGCCTAAAAAACTCTACAAACGATTTGACCAGAACCAATTGGAAAAAATGGAAAAATTGTTCTCTGGCAGTGAAAGCGTACTTGTTCACGAAATTCTGGAGAGTTTGCGATTTGCTGACTATCAAAGCTTAGCCAAAAAAACTGGCTTGCCGCAGGATGTGCTGAACAAGATTTTGGATCAATCCATCGAACAAAAATCGATCCTGGCCCTAAGACAAACGGATACACTTTCAAAATCGATTTTCATCGATGCCGGGAAGTGGGCGGTAGTTCGCGACAAACTTGTTGATAGAGTAGAGGACTTTCACCATAGCTACCCTCTCAAAGCTGGTATGCCAAGAGAGCAGCTAAAAACCTTATCGGACCTAAGCCAGGAGAATTTTGATCTAACACTTGATCGCTTGAGCCTTGATGGACTCCTGATCCAAAAAGGTACCTTGGTCTGGGCTTCCGCACATGAGGTCAAACTCACTCCTGAACAAGAACAAATTGTCACGCCAGTTATGGCTGAATTCGAGACCAACCCATTTTCACCACCCGACATCAACCAATTGACGCTTTGGATCGGGCAAGACCTGATCGAAGGTTTGATTTCTTCCGGCAGGCTGGTGTCGGTCTCAGACCTGGTAATTTTCACTCCAACTGCCATTCAAGAGATGAGAAATTGGGTCAAAGAATATATTGGCCTAAACGGCGAATTGAGTTTGTCCCAATTTCGGGATCATTTCAAGACAAGCCGCAAATATGCGGCCAGCGCTTTGGAATTCTTCGACGAGATTGGATTTACCTATCGCAAGGGTGACGTTCGCGCTTTAAGATAGTACAATGTAAGTATCACCAAGTAAAAAAAGGAGAAACAAGTTATGGCATGGAAAGTACTCATCACAGACGGTCTGGAAAGCATTGGGAAAGATCTACTCAATCAGGCCGGTGTCGCGGTCGATAAAAAAGGCATCGATGCGGACCAACTTCTTCAGGAAGTTGGAGATTATGATGGGATGATTGTTCGCGGGCGTACAAAGGTCACAAAAGAAGTCTTTGATGCCGCGAAAAAACTGAAAGTGGTTGGCCGCGCGGGGGTCGGTGTTGATAACATCGATCTTGAAGCTGCCAAAGAGCATGGGGTTACCGTTGTGAACTGCCCTGTTGCCACCTCAGAAGCTGTAGCTGAACATGCAGTGGCATTGCTTTTCGCGCTTTCCCGTGAAATCCCACGTGCGGATGCGGCTATGAAAGCTGGAGATTGGGCAAAAAAGAGTTTGATGGGGCTTGAACTAAAAGGGAAAACCCTTGGCATAATTGGCTTTGGCAACATTGGACGGCTCGTCGCCAAATATGCCAGCGCGATGGGGATGAAAGTCGTTGTTTACAAACGAACTTGGGACCCCGAGTATGTGCGCGAAAAAGGCGCTGAACAGGTTCATCTGGACGAACTGCTTGCAAAGGCTGATTTCATCACCCTGCATCTACCCCTTACTCCTGAAACAAAACATTTACTCAGCGAAGATGCTTTCACAAAGATGAAAGACGGCATCTACATTGTTGATGCTTCCCGGGGTGGTGTGATCGATCAGGCTGCCCTGCTGCGGGCGTTGGAATCCGGTAAGGTTGCTGGAGCCGCCATAGACGTATTCGAAAAAGAACCGCCCGTAGAATGGGATCTAGTCAAACATAAAAAGGTTATCGCCACCCCTCACATTGGTGGACAAACCATTGAAGCGCAGACACGCGCCGCGGAAGACATTTCCTCAGAAGTGATCAACGTTTTGGAATGTAAAGACCTGCGCTGGAAAATCTGCTGATTTTTTAGCAACAAAACTAAGTTTTAACTGCCTCTTTACGAGGCAGTTTTAATTTACGGGAGTTGGTGTTGGGTAGATCAATTCCTGCGCCGGAGTACCTACCGGTGTAGGCGTCGGGATGGGTGTCTGCCCTGAGGGATCGTGCACGTAAACATAATCACCCACATCAGCCCATTGGAATAACCAGTTGGCGTCTCCAGGGAACATATTCACACAGCCGTGAGATTGAGTAAAACCAAGCATCGCCGGCCAATAGATGCCGTGAATAGCTTGAGCATGGTTATAGTACATTGCCCAGGGAACCGCTTCGAGGTAGTAAAAGTCAGACCGGTCAGAAGTGTAAGAACCTTGCATCTGGTCCAATTCCAATTTTTGATAAATGCGATATGTGCCTGGGTCCGAATAGAGCTCGCCTGACCCGGTCGCGACCAGGGAGGCAAACACTAACTCATTATTTTCATAGACCGATAAGGTTTGATTGTACAGGTCGATATTGATCCACCTGTCCCCCACCACCCCTTCGGGTGTGCGCGTGTCCACCACCACTCTGCGGGATTTCAAGGAAGGCATCCATTCTGTGGGAGAGATCTGATACCACTCATAGCCTTCGGCTTCTGTGACATTGTAAATTGGGAAAGACTGGTATTTGTCGTAATTTTGTCCAGAACCGGGTGAAGAAAAACCTGGCGCAGTATAAGAAGCTGTAAAATCGATCGTCCAGCCAAAATCACTTTCAGGAGTGGCAAAAAATTCCAAACCCTGCCATTTTGGCCAGGAGTAGAAGGGCGTTGCTTCAACCCAGCCACCGGATTGGACCCGCACAAAGGTGCGCTCTCCTGAACTGGCCTGGTCGATCATGGCCACGTAACGTGAGGCCCCGTCTGGAATGGTTCTCAGTACGGTTCCTCCGCCAATCGCGTCGTCCAGGCTGGCGTAGATGTGTGTTTCTCCGCCTGTGATCCTGGCCACGCGCACCGGGATGGTCGCCAAAGCGGGGTCTGGTTTGTGAGCTCGCAAGCCTGCCAAGGGGTAAGTGAAACCTTGTTCTCTCAGGTTTTTAATTGTCTGCGAAGGTCCTAACGGCAAGCAATCTCCGGGGTCCTTTGGATAATATCCAGGCATACACAGGGGTAAATCATAGAATTGGCTTTTCTCAACTGCCAAATCAGCGGCTTGCGTGGACTGACCTGTCCTGAAAAGCAAGCCATACAAAATAACGAAAAGAATCAGCTTTGTTTTAATATTTTTCACGTTTCGATTATAACCGTTCAAATTAAGGATGCAAATTATCGCAGAAACTTTTGCGGATAACCCTTTTCAAACTGAAGGTTTACAGGGTAGAATTAATCGAGTGCGTCCTTAGGAGGATGAATATGAAAATTCCGTTCTTTCAGGTTGATTCATTTGCAATCAAACCGTTCAGAGGAAATCCAGCAGGGGTAGTTTTATTAGAATCCGCCCGGGATGACAATTGGATGAAGTCAGTTGCTCAGGAAATCAACCTTTCTGAGACTGCTTTTTTGTGCGCAAAAGGTCAGGATTACGAACTTCGCTGGTTCACCCCCACAATCGAGGTTGATTTATGCGGCCACGCTACGCTGGCAAGCGCCCATATTCTGTACGAGTTTGGATATTATGACCCCGATGAGACAATCAACTTCTTCACCCGCAGCGGCACACTCACCTCTGTCTTCAAAAGGGGTACGATCGAACTGAATATGCCCAGGATAGCAACCAAAACCATCGACGCCCCCCAATTGCTGGGTCAATTGATCGATTGTGAACCGGTAGCAGTGTCTGAAACCGAAAATGGGGTTTTGCTTGTCGAGCTGCCGAGCACTGAAATGGTGCAAAACTTTGTGCCTGATTATGACTTAATTGCTCAACTCGATCATCATGATTTTGCTATTACCTCCTCGGGGACTGGCACTAAATTCGATTTTGTTTCCCGCTTTTTCTCACCCAAATCGGGTATTCCTGAAGATCCGGTAACTGGGATGGCACACTGTTTTCTTGCCCACTACTGGCAGGAAAAGTTGGGTAAAGAAGAATTCCACGCCTGCCAGGCTTCTGCCCGGGGTGGCGAAGTTTGGGTCAGATTAGCCGGCAACCGGGCTTACATTGGTGGCAAAGCCATAACTGTGATCAAGGGAGATATCCTAAGGCAATCCTGAGTAATTTCTGCGTTGCCTGAGCAAAAATATTAGACAGTTGTTCAAAAACTCTCAACCGCACTCCGAAAATCAAAATTTCACTCGAAGCTGCGGTTTTTTCATAACTCAGTATAAGTAAAAATCCATTTTATTGTTCCCAATTTCTCGTCAATTATCTAGATCGACTGTCCAACCCGCTCAGGATGGTTATAATTAGCCGATAGTACAAGAAGCTGTATTTTTTAGTTGAAAATTTTGTCTTTAATTTTGAATTATTTGGGCGAAGGAGCAGCAAGATGGAATTATTAAAACAGAAGATCCTTAAAGACGGCCGCAATCTCGGCAAGGGCATCCTGAAAGTTGACCGCTTCATCAATCACCAGGTTGATCCCCGCTTGATGGACGCTTGTGGACAGGAATTTGCCCGCATCTTTCACGACACACCTGCTGAAAAAATCCTGACCGCGGAAATTTCCGGGATCGCTCCAGCCCTGATGACTGGAAATTACCTGAATCTCCCCGTCGTCTACGCCCGCAAGACCAAACCAGTAACCATGCCCAGCGACGTTTACATCACTGTGGCTCCATCGCACACAAAAGGACACAACACCGAGCTGATCGTCTCCCCTGAATATCTCGGTAAAGAAGAGAAAATCCTTATCATTGACGATTTTTTAGCCTCGGGTGCCACGATTGCCGGCCTGATCCGCTTAATTGAAGTAGCCGGGGCTGAAGTGGTTGGCATCGGCACATTGATCGAAAAAACCTTTGAAGGCGGTCGGGTCCTGCTTTCAAAATTTAACGTTCCGATCCACTCTCTTGTCTCGATTTCTTCCATGGAGAATGGAAAGATTGAATTTACAGATGAATTTGAGGTCTAACCCAGTGAGGTAAGATGAGTGATCGCATCGTCATTCTAGATTTTGGTTCGCAATACACCCAGCTGATTGGTCGCCGTATCCGCGATATGCAGGTTTATTGTGAACTGCTGCCCTGGAACGCCAAACCATCAGAAGCCCTGACAGCAGACACGAAAGGGATCATTCTCTCCGGCGGACCGCAATCAATCTACGCCCAAAATGCTCCTTTTATTCAAGACTATGTCTTGAATAGCGAGTTGCCCATCCTGGGGATTTGTTACGGCATGCAAGCCCTGGCTCATCAATCAGGCGGGGAAGTGACCCCAAGCACTGAACATGAATACGGACTAACGAAACTGAGCGTTCCCTCTCAAAATCCTTTGCTTCACCTGGGTGAACAAAAAGTGTGGATGTCGCATGGTGACCATGTCACCCTCCTTCCACCCGGATATGAAGGCATTGCCAATTCTCGCAATAGCCCTTACGCGGGCATGGCTGACTATGAGAAGAACCGCTATGGGCTGCAATTTCATCCTGAAGTCCATCACACTCAGTACGGCAGTGAAGTTTTGACCAACTTTGTTCTGAATATTTGTGGCTGTCAACCCGGCTGGACCCCAAAAAACATCATCGAAGAAAGTGTTGAAAAGATCCGGGAACAGGTGGGCGAGGAGCGCGTCCTTTCTGCCATCTCAGGCGGACTTGATTCTGCCATCACCACCGCCCTTGTGGAACGGGCGATTGGAGAGCGAGTCACAGCCATTTTTATTGACACAGGTCTGATGCGCCAGGACGAAGCCAAACAAATTGAAGCCACCTTTCGGCCTCTGCTGGGCGAAAGATTGATCATGGTTGACGCGGCTGAACGATTTTTCGCGCGCCTCAAAGGCATCACCTATCCCGAAGAAAAACGGAAAACCATTGGTGAGTTGTTCATCCTCGAATTTGAAAAGGCAGTTCACGAAGCGGGCGAGTTCAAATTTTTAGCCCAGGGCACCATCTATCCTGATGTGATTGAATCCAAAGGAATTGGCGTCACAGAAGCACATCGGATCAAATCTCATCACAATGTGGGCGGGCTGCCTGAAAACTTGCGCTTCAAGTTGGTTGAACCTTTACGTTTCTTGTTCAAAGATGAAGTTCGCTCGGTCGGAGTAGAACTTGGCCTGCCACTTGAAATACTTTGGCGGCAGCCCTTCCCTGGGCCAGGGTTGGCTGTGCGCTGTCTGGGAGAGGTCACGCCTGAACGCGTCGCGGCTGTCCGGCAAGCCAACGCCATTCTGATGGAGGAACTCTCAAACGCCAATTTGCTGCATCTGTCAACGGATGAAAATGGGGAATTGCGGGGAACCTCCCAGGCTTTTGCCGCTCTGCTGCCGGTCAAAAGTGTTGGAGTGATGGGCGATCAGCGCACCTACGCGGAAACGATCGTTTTGAGAGCCATTACCACGGTCGACTTCATGACAGCCGATTGGGCGCGTCTGCCCATGGACCTGCTGGGGCTTATCAGCAACCGTATTGTCAACGAGGTTGAGGGTGTCAATCGCGTGGTTTATGACATCAGCAGCAAACCACCTGCTACAATTGAGTGGGAGTAACTTTATAACAGATTTGATGTAAAAGCCTTTTTGTCAGAAAAGCTATCTGACGAGTAAAATTAGAAAAAAAAATGAGGAGATCCAAATGATGAAATTAGTGCTTGTCCGTCATGGTGAAAGTGAATGGAATAAACTCAACCTGTTCACAGGTTGGACAGATGTGGAACTGACCGAAAAAGGTCGGGAAGAAGCAGCCACCGGAGGAAAATTATTAAAAGAGCAAGGCTTTGATTTTGATATTTGCTACACCTCCTACCTCAAGCGGGCTATCCATACCCTGGATATCGTTCTTGACCAAATGGATCGTTCCTGGCTCCCTGTAATTAAGTCCTGGAAGCTGAATGAACGCCATTACGGCGCTTTGCAAGGCCTGAACAAAGCCGAAACAGCCGCCAAATATGGCGAGGAACAGGTACTGATTTGGCGGCGCTCTTATGCCACTCCCCCACCTGAGCTGGACGAAGACGACGAGCGCAGCCCCCGTACCCAGGCGCAATATCGCGAAACTGAAGAAAAGTCTGTCCTTCCTCTCACGGAAAGCCTGGCAATCACCGTGGAACGGACCATGCCCTACTTTGAAGAAGTGATCAAACCCGACATGATTGCTGGAAAGCGCGTCCTGGTGGTTGCTCACGGCAACTCCCTGAGAGCCATGGTAAAGAGCTTCGACCAACTGACCGAAGAACAGATCGTTGGCGTCAACATCCCGACCGGCGTCCCCTTGGTCTATGAATTTGATGACGACTTCAATGTGCTCAAAAAATACTACTTAGGCGATCAGGAAGCCATCAAAGCTCAAATGGAAGCCGTAGCCAACCAGGGCAAAGCCAAGTAATTAATCTGGATTCAAATTCAAGAGGGAGTTTGTAAACTCCCTCTTGCTCTTTCGATATCCTTCCAAATAATAGACCTGTTTGCAATTCTTTTCCATCTTGTTTGAAAACATTAACAGTTTCTTTACAATACTTCCAGGACTAAAACCACTGACAGCAATTTGACTGTGTTATCATCAGAAACTGTCACAGGTGAAGAATGCGTAACGAAAAAATAATTTTTGTTGATATCGACGGAACACTGGTGGATAACACTCTTGTTCCTTCCCCCTCAACCGTGCAAGCCTTAAACCAGGCAAGAGCCAACGGTCATAAAATTTTCCTCAATACTGGCCGCAGTGTTTGCCAGGTTTATGATTACCTCTGGGAGCTTGGTTTTGACGGCTTTATCGGAGGAAATGGGATTTACATCGAAGAAAATGGCGCTGAACTTTTTCACAAGGCCATTCCTCAGCCCCTGGTTGAAAAGGTTTATGATTACCTGGTGGATCGTGAAATTGGCTTCTTTGAAGAAGGACAGGAGAGCCTCTACGCGCACGCGCAATATCTGCCGGAATTGACGAAACTGCTTGAAGCAAGCACGGAAGAAGTCAAAAAGTGGACCATGCGCTTATTCCCGACCACAGCCTTCAATTGCCAGGGACCACACCAGAACATCAACAAAATCAGCCTTGTTCTGACTGATAAAGCAGATTTTGAGGAGATCCGTGAGTTCATTCAGCCCGATCTGGTGATTGGTGAGTGGAATCTTTTTGGAAAGGAACGGGAATTCGCCGACATTTACCAGGCAGGCACCAGCAAAGGTACAGCTGTCGAATTTGTGATGAATCACCTTAACAAAGACCTCAGTGAGGCTGTCTGCATTGGAGATGCGGGTAATGATATCGACATGGTCAAAATTGCCGGAATGGGCATCGCCATGGGCAACTCTATCCCGGAATTAAAGCAAGCGGCTGATTTTGTGACCGATTCGGTCGCCAACGATGGTATTTATAAGGCGTTCAAGCACGCTGGCTTGATCTGACCTTGTTTTGAGCTTGATGTAAACTTAATAGTAGAAAAATAACATTTAGTTATCAAAAGTTTTTGGACCTTTTGCTCAAAATTAAATTTCTAAAAAAATATTATGTTTGAATTGCGGAATTCCAAATTTTTTTCATGGGGGGTTCGAGTAGTCTTATTATTTCTGGCTGCCGGTCTGTTTTTGTCGCCTGTTTCAGCTCAGGCTCCGGAGCCAAAACTTGAAATTACAAATGTCGACACGCGTGAGTTCCCAAAAATCTCGCTTGCTTTTAAAGGCCAAAATTTGATCGAAAATGTCCCGGTCGATACCAGCAGGATCCTAATTCGTGAAAACGAACAGAGCCTGGTCCCTGCCCTGGTTGAGCGCGAGTATGCCGGCATCCGCTTCTCCCTGGCAATCGCGCCGGAGTATTCGCTGACGCTTTTTGACGCAAATGGGCAGCAGTACTACCAGCAGATGGTTGACGCCGTCAAAACGATCATCCCTCAGCCTTCTGATCAGGATCGGAACTCGTTTGGGCTTTACATCAATCCTGATATCAGTCATTCTGACTTGCAAAGTTACAATGAATGGGTCGAGCTTCTCGATGGCTACCAGGGAAACATGCGTAACCTGCAGCCCTCTCTGGCAAGCCTCACGCTTGCCATTCAGTCTTTGGAACTGAGCGCCTACAAGCTTGATAGTGTTTTGCTTTTCATCACGCCTTACCTGCCACCAAATTTGCTCCCTGAATTTTATGAACTGGTAGAAAGGGCTACGAGCATGAATGTTCCGGTTCATACCTGGATCGTCATGGACAGCACCATGATCGGCTCTGCTTACGAATCGAATCTACGCAGCGCTCTGACTGCCAGCGGTGGCAGTCTCAACACTTTCACCGGCACAGAGCAAGTCCCAAATCCGCAAGATTATCTGGAAGGAAAAGGCTATCAATATTCCGTAAGTTACAACTCTGAAATCAAAGAAACTGGCGTGAGCGACCTGGCAGTTGAAGTTAGCTTTGAGAGTGGTACCAGGTTGACCTCCGCGATTGTTGAATTGGATTTAACCGTTGAGCCGACTAAACTCAGTTTCATCAACCCGCCCAACATGCTTGAAATCATCCAAACGGATGAAGATACCATCCAACCGCTTTCTTTGCCTGTGGAAGTTTTGATCGAGTTCCCGGACAACCATCCCAGGCAAATCAAGAGTTCCACCTTGTTCATCAATGGAGATCGGGTCAGCACAAATCAGGCTCCCCCCTACGGCAGTTTTGTGATTGATTTGTTGGAGTACGTACAGGAAGAGCAGCTCATCCTGGAAGTCCAGCTGGAAGATGAACTGGGGTTGCGGGGGCGCACTCCCAGCCACACCATCACTTTGGATGTTTTTCAGCCTGAATCACAACTTGAAGCTACCTGGTACAGTAATCCTTTACTGTGGCTAGGGATACTTGCCCTGGCGGGTTTGCTTGCCTTGTTTATTTTCAGGAAACCAAAACCCAAACCAGAAGCGGAAAAGCAGGAGAGCCCTGCAACAAAACCTGATAAGCAGGCTGCTGAGCTGCCATCTTCTAGCTTTGTGACCCTCAAAAAATTCGGCAGTTTGATCAAACTGGACCCTGACCAAAGCCCCTCCGCCGAAAAGCCTTACCTGCTCACCGAAGAAATCACCTTGATCGGGCGCGACCCAGGCCTGGCAAATCTGGTTCTGGACAAACCATTCCTGGAGCCCTTACACGCTGAGATCCACTTTTTCCCGGACGGACGCATCCGCCTGACTGACTTCAACTCCACCTCGGGCACCTACGTCAATTACAAACCCATCTCCACTCATGGGGTAAATTTGCAGCACTCAGATTTGATCCATTTTGGCAGCTTATTATTCCGCTTTAACAGCAGCACCCGGACAATTGAAGGCAGCCCCAAAACCGGATCAGAACAAAGCGATCAGAAAAATCCGGAGACCAAGAAAAAGTCCGGTTGAATTATTGAAAATAATCCTGTAAAGTACTAAACGAAGGCATTAAAGCTATTCGGGCTCGAATAAGCTTGAATTGACACGCCTTTCATGTTAGAATTTTGGCTCTGTGGAGGGATGGCCGAGCGGACGAAGGCGCCTGTCTTGAAAACAGGTATAGGGCAACCTATCGTGGGTTCGAATCCCACTTCCTCCGCTGGCGCAAGCCATAGATTCTGGGGAGGTGCCAGAGTGGACGATTGGGGCCGCCTGCTAAGTGGTTGTCGGGTAAGACCGACCCGGGGTTCGAATCCCCGCCTCTCCGCCTTAAAGACCGCGTCGCGTACGCGGTCTTTTTTTTTCGCTTAGTCGATCGGCTCAAAGATAAATACAAAAAATCAGCATAGTCAAAATTAAATAATCATAGTAAAATAGCTTAACTGGTCAGACCTCTTACCACTCACCCAAGGAGGATTTTTTGACAGCAACTTATTTCCCCATCCAAAGACCAGCCGATCTGGCTGAAAGCCGCTTACTTGACGCGATTTTGGACAACACCTACCCGGTTGGCAGTCCTCTTCCACCCGAGCGTGAGCTCTCCAGCCAGCTTGGTGTCACCCGCCCAACTCTACGGGAAGCGCTTCAGCGCCTTGCCCGGGATGGCTGGATCCACATCCAGCAGGGCAAATCCACCATCGTCAACGATTACTGGCGTGAGGGCAACCTGATCATGCTCAACGCTCTGGCAAAGGATTTTGAAAAACTCTCACCCGACTTTATTACCAAACTCTTGGAGGTCCGGGCAGCTTTGGCTCCAGCCTACACTCGAGCAGCTTTTCAGAACGCCTCCGCTGAGCTTGTGGATTTTTTAGAGCCCCTCACCCGACTACCTGACACCGCGGAAGCCTACTCGAAGGCCGATCAAGACCTGCACCATCAGTTGACGGTGCGTTCTGCTAACCCGATTTACTCTTTGATCTATAACGGTTTCCGCCAGATTTCCTTTCAGGCCGGTCTGACTTATTTCCACCCCAAAGACGCCCGCGAGTACTCAAAAGCCTTCTACCTGGGTCTTTTAGAGGATGCAAAGAAGGCAGATTATTTGAGCGCCGAAAAACGCGCCGCTGATGTCACCACCGCCAGTTTGACTTACTGGATCAACTCGCTAAGAGATCAGGAGGAAAATTGGAACAGCCACTAACCCGCTCACAACTTTGGTCGCAACTCGATCAGGATTGGGATCTGATCGTCATCGGTGGCGGGATCACGGGCGCTGGGATTTTTCGCCGGGCTGTCAGTGGTGGCTTGAAAACACTCCTGATCGAGGCGGCTGATTTTTCCAGCGGCACCTCCTCCAAATCCTCCAAATTGGTCCATGGCGGCTTCCGCTACCTGCGCAATCGCCAATATGATGTGACCTTTGAATCCGTCCGCCAACGTGAGCAGCTGTTAAAGCAGGCAAAAAATTTGGTGACCCCCCTTGGCTTTGTTCTGCCATATGACAAATCTGACGGGCATAAAAAAGCTTTTCAGCTTGGCGTGATCATGTATGATCTGATGGCGCCCAAATGGAGCCATAAGCATCTCTCTTTGGATCAGCTGCGCGCTTCCATGCCTTTGCTGAGACCAAAAGACATGGAGGGCGCTTACCTTTACTACGACGCCCGCCTGGATGACAGCCGCATGGTGCTCAGATTAATCCAAGAATCTATCCCTGATGGTGGCACAGCGGTCAATTACGCCAAAGCTCTCAAGCTATTGAGGCAAAACAATGGGCAGGTTTGTGGCATTGCCGTGCAGGATCAATCCCGTCAGCAAATTGGCACAAAAAAGATTTTTGCCAAAGCGGTCATCAACGCCACTGGTCCCTGGACCGATGAATTGCGTAATCAATTAGGCAAAGGGGAGCGCGTCCGCCCGCTGCGAGGCTCTCATCTGATTTTCAGTTTTGAGGATCTGCCCCTGCCGCACGCGGTAACACTTATGCATCCCAAGGATGGTCGGGCCATGTTTGCCATCCCCTGGGAAGGTAGAACCATCTTTGGTACCACCGACCTGGATCACCTTCTACCCCTGGAGCAAGAGCCCTACTGTACCAACCAGGAAACAGAGTACATGCTGGAAGCTGTCAACGCCATTTTCCCTGATGCTCACATTAACGAATCCTCCATCATCTCGTCTTTTGCCGGCTTGCGTCCGATCGTACGCGGCGACGCCAGCGACCCTTCCGCCGAATCCCGGGCTCACCTGGTTCTGGAAGAAAACGGACTGATCACCATCACCGGCGGCAAGCTGACCATCTTTGAAATCATGGCGGAAGACGCCCTCAAAGCCGCTCTGCCCTTGATTGGCAGACAGCTGGCACCCATCAAGGCCTGGTTCAGGCAAGCCGACTTCAGCTCAACCAATACCCATCTTTCACCGGAAAGCTCCCATTATTTGCTTGGGCGCTACGGGAATAGTGTTGAGCAGCTGCTCAGCCAATCCAACCCGGCTGACCTGGCACGCGTCGATGACCTCTTCTGCCATTGGGCGGAACTGCCCTACAATGCTCGCCACGGCATGGTCGAGCATCTGGATGATCTACTCCTGCGCCGTACCCGCCTGGGCTTGCTGCTCGAAGACGGAGGCAGCCAGCACTTTGAAAAAATCCGTGCCTTGGTCCAACCCGAATTGGGCTGGACGGATCAAACCTGGCAAGCAGAACTTGCCCGCTACCAACAAATCTACTCGCAGGCGTACAGCCCCAAAGCGCAAATTGCCTAAATAGGAGAAAACATGGCCAAAAAACTCACTTTCACCCCCGCCTGGTATGAAGACCCCACCCCAGAGGGCAGCTGGCGCTCCCTTTTCAAATGGGGCGATCCTGCCGCCTTCAAACACCCCAACAGCGGTTTGACCAAGTTGATCATGGATCGTTTTGGCCTGACGGAAGAGATCCTCTCCAAACCCGGACAACTTGCTATTGACCCGATCCCCGACAACGTCCCTGTCAACCTTGCCCAGGAGCACCTCGATTTTCTAGCTGAAACATGCGGCGAGGAGAACCTGCGTACTGACACCTACACTCGAATGGCCCGTTCTTACGGTCAGGGCATGATCGACGCACTGCGCTTGCGCCGAAAGATCGTCGAAAACCTGCCAGGGGCGGTCGTAGCCCCGCGGACACAAGTGGAAATCGAAAAAATCGTCAGCTACGCGAATGAACACCACCTGCCCCTTTACGTATTTGGTGGCGGCTCTACCGTCACCCGTGGGTATGAAGCCACCCAAAACGGCATCTGCATCGACATGTCCGTACACATGAACAAGCTGGTTGAACTGAACGAGATCGACCAGACCGTCACAGTCGAAGCCGGCATGTCTGGACCGCAGTTGGAGGGTTTGCTGCAAAACGCGGTTGAAAAACTGGGCGCAAAGCGGAACTACACAGTTGGTCATTTTCCTCAATCCTTTGAGTATTCCAGCGTCGGGGGCTGGGTGGTCACCCGCGGTGCCGGGCAAAACTCGACTTACTACGGCAAGATCGAAGACATGGTCATTTCCCAGGTATACGTCACGCCCAGAGGTATCTTCAAAACCTGCCCCCACCCCCGCGCGGCCACTGGTCCCGATTTTGACCAGATCCTGATGGGCGGCGAAGGCAGTTTTGGCATACTCAGCCAGGTCACCCTGCGCTTGTGGCATTGGCAGCCCGAAAACCGCATCCGTTTCAGCTACATGTTCCATTCCTGGGAAGACGCCCAGGCAGCCTGCCGGGAAGTGATGCAGGGCGAATTTGGTTTCCCCTCCGTCTTTCGCATTTCGGACCCTGAAGAGACGGATGTGATGATGAAGCTCTATCACATCGAAGACAGCCTTGCCGATACGCTCCTGCAAAAATTGGGCTTCCAGCCCATGCAAAAATGCTTGATGCTCGGTTTCACCGATGGCGAGCGCGGCTTCTGCCGCAACCTGGACCGAAAAATGCGCCGTATTTTCAAACGCTATGGTGCATTTGAGCTGAGCTTCGCCGGCGTGACCAAAACATGGGAAAAAAGCCGTTTTACCGATCCCTACATGCGCGAGGACCTGCAGGACTACGGCATTTTGATCGATACACTCGAATGCGGCGTTACCTGGTCACAAATGCCCCAGGTGCATGCCGATGTCAGGACGGTGGTCAAATCCAGACCCGACACAGTCTGCATGACCCACATCTCTCACGCCTATCCACAGGGAGCCAACCTCTACTTCATCTTCATCGCCAAAATCGATACCATCCGCGAATATCTGGACTTACAATACAGTATCCTTGAGGCCATCGCCCAATCTGGCGCGTCCATCAGCCACCATCACGGCGTCGGCAAGCAGACTGCCCCCTGGCTTGAAGATCAAATCGGAAAAGAGCAAATGGACCTTATCCGCCTGCTCAAAAATCACTTTGACCCTAACAACATCATGAATCCCGGTGGTACACTGGGCTTGGACATGAACGAAGCGCAAAAGGCGAAAGTCTGGAGCAAAGATCTGGAGGCGTAAATGAGCAAAGAGCACTTACTGGCTATCGACGTAGGCACACAATCCACCCGGGCTCTGATTTTTGATTTGCGGGGCAAGCTGCTGGCTAAAGCCCAGATCCCGCTGCCCAGGTACTCTGCCCCCAAACCCGGTTGGGCAGAGCTTGAAGCCCACCTCTTTTGGGAAAGTCTAATCCAGGCTTGCCAGAAGCTCTGGACCCAACCCAACGCCGACCCTCAATCCATCGCCGGAGTCGCCTTGACGACCCAGCGCAATGTCATCATTAACCTGGACAAAAACGCTCAGCCGCTGCGCCCTTCCATCCACTGGTCCGACCAGCGCCAAACGCTTGGGCAGCCGAATGTTGGTGGAATTTGGGGTTTTCTTTTTGCCGTTTCCGGCATGACAGACACCATCCGCTATCTGCAAGCTGAAGCAAAACCAAACTGGATCCGCCTCAACCAGCCCGATATTTGGGCTCAGACCGACAAAATTGTGCTGCTTTCCGGTTACCTGACCCACAAACTGACAAACCGCCTGGCAGATTCGGTTGGCTGCCAGGTGGCTCATCTGCCTTTTGATTATAAAAAGCACCAATGGGCGGCTAGTTCTGATTGGAAATGGAAGGCCGTCCCGGTTGAACCGTACATGCTGGTTGAGCTGGTTCCACCAGCCGGGCAGCTGGGCGAGATTTCGCTCGAGGCTTCAGCAGCCACCGGCATCCCGGCTGGTCTCCCTCTCATCGCGGCGGCAGCCGACAAAGCTTGTGAGGTTCTGGGTTCGGGCACGCTCGCGCCAAACATTTGCTGCCTGTCTTTCGGCACCTCATCCACCATCAACACCATTCACAAGCGTTACATTGAGGTCATCCCTCTCATCCCGCCTTACCCAGCGGCGGTGCCTGGTTCTTATTCATTGGAGATCCAGCTTTTCCGCGGCTATTGGATGGTCAATTGGTTCTTGCGTGAATTCGGACACAACGAACAGCGCATTGCTGAAGAGCGGGGAGTTCAGCCTGAAGCCTTGTTTGACGATCTGGTCAACTCCGTCCCTGCTGGCTCGCAAGGTCTGATCCTGCAGCCCTACTGGGCACCCGGCCTCAAATCACCTGGTCCGGATGCCAAAGGAGCCGTGATTGGTTTTGGCGGCGTGCACACACGGGCGCATTTTTACCGTTCAATTTTGGAAGGCCTGGCATACGCCTTGCGGGAAGGAGCTGAACGCACCAGCAAACGCAGCCGTATTCCCATAACTGAGGTGCGCGTGGCTGGTGGTGGCTCTCAGAGCAATGCCGCTCTGCAGCTCACCGCCGATATCTTCGGTATGCCGGTCAGCCGTCCCCACGTCTACGAGGCCAGCGGTCTCGGTGCCGCTATCGACCTGGCGGTCGGGCTTGGGCTGCAGCCATCCTTTGAAACAGCGGTGGCGGAGATGACCCACCTGCAAGATACTTTTGAGCCCGACGAGAAAAACCACAAGCTTTATGATGAGCTTTACAACCGCGTCTATCTCAAGATGTATAAACGGCTCTCGCCGCTTTATGAAGATATACAAAAAATAACCGGCTATCCCGCAAAGGAGTAGCCGGTCTATGATTGCTGGTAAAAACTGAATTCAGGCTTGGTCTTTGGACCGCACAACAATGGTTGATTTGCCAGCCAGTTTTTTGATTTCGAAATAATCTTTCTTGGTCCGGATCAGCGAAGCCAGTTGCCTGGCGCCATAGGTGCGCGGGTCAAAACCGGGGTCGATGCGACGCAGGGAGTTGCCAACATCCGAGAGGCGTGCCCAGCCTTCATCGTCCGTGCTGGCTGTCTCGATCGCGTCTTCGATGTTATCGATCAGGTCCTGCTCTTCCTTGCTCATCTGTTGTTTGGCTGCCGCCTGCTTTTTCTGGCGTTCCTTCTTTTCCAGGTTTTCGGTGTAAATGAAAACATCACAGGCAGAGACAAAGGCGCGCGGGGTCAGGTGCTTGCCGATGCCCACCACCAGCTTGCCGCTTTCACGCAGGCGGGTGGCCAGGCGGGTGTAATCGCTGTCGCTGGAGACCAGGCAAAATCCATCCACCTGGTTGCTGTGCAAAATATCCATCGCGTCGATGATCATGGCCGAATCGGTGGCATTCTTGCCGACCGAATAGCTGAATTGCTGAAAAGGCTGGAAGGCGTACGAGTTGAGTGTGTCTTTCCAGGACCTCATATTGGTTGAGGTCCAATCGCCGTAGATGCGGCGGATGGTGGCGTTGCCGTAGCGGCTGGATTCCACCACAATTTGTTCGATTAAGGACGCTTGAGCGTTATCACCGTCGATCAAGATGGCGATACGTTTTTCCCTCACGTCGTTTTGGGTTCCGTTATTATTGTCCATACCCCCATTATAACTGCTTTCCGTTAGCTTTAAGCCTCAACAAACTTCGTTGTGGTCCTCCATCAGATTATGCTTTTTGTAGTAATTCTGATGATACTCTTCTGCCAGGTAAAAAGTGGTGCTCGGGCGGATGGTGGTCACGACCCTGCACTCAAATTTATCGGAATTTTTGATCTTGGACAAAACCGTCTGAGCGGTTTTTTCTTGTTCTTTGTCCATTGCGAAAATGATTGAGCGATATTGCGAAGATTGTGAGCGGCAGTTGTCGTCGCATAAGGTGGGATCATGGAAATCGAAAAAGGCCTGGATCAATTCTGTGTAAGAGATGACAGACGGATCAAATTCGATCTTAACTGCCTCAACATGCCCTGTTTTGTCCTGGCAAACTTCACGATAGGTCGGATCTTCAACATGACCGCCGATATAGCCAACCTCAGTGTCAAGTACGCCGGCTAACTTTTGGAATTTGGCTTCCATACCCCAGAAGCATCCCCCCGCTACTATTGCTGTTTGACTCATAACTGCTAACACTCCTGAATTTATTCTCCGGCAATCAGGCTTCTGTAGGCCTTGCCTCCATTGCTCTAATGCCTTTTTGGTTATTATAAGATCACAAAAGAAATCGAATTTGTTTTGTTTAAGGTTTGGGGATTTTGGACGAGGAAAGTTTGTTTAGAAAATTGGCGATATTTAGAAATCAATTATTTTGAAATTACTTGCCTTATATAACCTTCTGTAAGTGGTTCCGTAAAATCGATTGCATAAAGGCGTATACCATTTTCCTTGCATAAAAAGTCATTTTTATCTTTATTGTAAGTCTGTCGTTTCCTTTCTGATTGAGATTCCACGACCAAATGTAATTTCACTTAGGTCGTTTACTTGAATTCAGATAAGTAAATAGCTTGAGCCGAATAATGAAAACCTAAAAGTTTTGATCCGTAAATATCGCTACAGATGTTCTAGTTTGTGAAGAGATATGTTTGTTTACCATAATCCGTCAAGGAACGTAGTAATTGTGGGAATTTCAGAGTTAATCGGCGTTCAATAAAAAAATAAGAAGATTGGAAAAGTTGTTATAATTGCCTCATGAAGTGGGATAAGAATGAAGCTCGTTTTTTACCTTTTGTGGTTTTATTGTCTATAGCTTTTTTTATTTTGTTTGGGTTTTTAAATTCAACAGGCTCTAATAATCTTGCAATGGTTAGAATATTTGAACCTGATGAAGCAGCTGTGTTGCCAGTCATTCAAAACATGGTTGCACCCAAAGGGAGCTTGGATGGTTTTCTAAGAGGTTTCATCTTCTACGGATATTACTACTATGGTTTCCCGTTTTTTGGGCTTTCGGGGATAATTGCTTTACCATTCCAGTGGCTTGGTCAGATACAAAATACACAGCTGATAATGTTAGCATTGAGGCAATTTGTCTCGGTTTTGCCAATGATTATTGGAATTGTTCTTCTTGTATATTTACAGGATGGCTTTCGCACATACCGATCAATTTTGCTTTTGCTATTCTTGTTGATTGTACCTGCGGTTTTCCAGAATGCTCTTTGGCTACATCCTGATGGGCTGGTTCTGCTTTTATCTGTGCTTGTATTATTTTTTTTAAACAAAGATAACAGATCATTAGGAAAGTATTTCTTCATTTCAGCTGCTTTTTGTGGCGTCTTAGTTGCGACGAAACTAGTCGGTGTTTTCTTTTTTCTAGCTGTTGGGACCGTATTAATCTGGTCTTTAGTCGAGAAAAAAGTAAACTGGAAGAAGGCGTTGATATCCGCAGTTGTGTACATACTTATTTTGGTAATATTTTTCATAATCTCAAATCCCTTTTTGTTATCTGAATGGGGGAGAATCGAGTATCTGAACATTGCCAGAAAACAATCCGACATGTTGTCAAGCGGTTATGGGGTTATTTATGGGAAGGGATTAAAAAGCCTTTGGCCTATAATGCAACTATATTATGGTGAATCTGTTTTTTTAATAACCACACTAATAGTCTCGCTATTATCAATATTTAATAAGAAAAGAAATTTTTTTACGGCATTAATTTTAGCCTGGTTTTTCCCACTCACATTATATCTATTGTTCTTTATTCACTTCAAATATCAATACTGGCTACCCGTCGCTTTACCTTTATTTTCCACTTGGGCTTTGATTTTTTGTAACAAAGATGGATTTAGGGCAATTAATTTCTGGCGGAAAGTTATTTACATTCTTTTCACGTCGATACTTGTAGCTCAATTTTGTCTTTTTTCTTACCATGATTATAAAATTGCAAAAAAGCAAATTTTTGGGGAAAAGAGCAATCCAAGTATTCAGTTTTACGATGAAGTCAGAGTAGTATTATTTTCGGAGCTTAACAATCCCCTGTCAGTCTACTTTGATTATCGACTGTATCTGCCAGATGATAATAATTGGGAAAAAACGACATCATTTGATCTTTTAACATACGAATACATTCAGGAAAACCATTTTGACATCTTAATACTCCAACAACAACGCATTAATGATTATTTACAGGAAGGGCTTGTTGGTGTCAATCCCGTTGAGTTTGAGAAAAGTCAAATCTTTTATCGAGACGCTGAGGATGGACAAATCGATGGATATAATTTGATTTTCAGAGACGAGGTAGGTCTCGTATTTCAAAAATAAACTAAAAAGCGACTGCTAATGAAACCAAATTTAAACATCAAATTGAGTAAATTGGAGATTAAGCTACTAGATTTTTTCCAAAAACATAAACAGCTTTTGTTATTAATTTTCATAACTATCTTTGGTCTATTAATAAGAAATGATCTCCGTTACTTTAAGTCTGGAGACTTTGTTCATTCTTTAGAGCCTTGGGGACAATATTTGGAACAAAATGGAGGTTTTAAAGGGATAGCAACATTGGAGAGTAACTATAATGTTGCCTATATCTACATTCTTGCATTTCTTACATATTTACCCAAGGCATTGCTCGCAAAGATTAAACTGGTTTCAATTGTATTTGATTTTGCAACAGCGATTATTGTCTTGCTGATTATTCGAGACACATTCAATTTTAATAAAAAAAGTTATCTCCCTTATCTTGGATATACTTTGGTATTATTTGCTCCGACAGTAATTTTGAATGGAACGGTATGGGGCCAATGTGACATCATATATACAAGTTTTATAATTCTTTCACTCTACCTATTACTCAAAAAAAAGTACACCTTTTCATTCATTTCATATGGGTTTGCTTTTGCATTTAAACTACAAGCGATATTTGTCTTGCCAGTTTTATTATTATTTTATATAAAGGAAAGGAAATTTTCCGGGTTTAATTTTCTTCTTATTCCATTGGTGAGTTTTGTAATTTTTTTGCCAGCATGGATGCTTGGGAAACCGATTTCTGAGTTGTATTCAATCTATTCAGAGCAAGTAGTATCTTATCAATCCCTTGTATTAAATTATTCAAACATCTATAGCCTTTTACCAGATAATTATGATTTCTTCTCGCGGTCGGGCATCTTTTTGTTCCTTGCTGTGCTGAGTGGATTTTACATTATCCTATTCTCAAATAAAATCAAACTACAACATGCTGATTACATCACAATCGCGATGATAACTGTAATGATATGCACATATTTTCTACCATCCATGCACGAAAGGTACATGTTCACTGCAGACATTCTCGCAATAATCTATTTTTTCTTGGTTCCAAAGCATTATTTTGTACCACTGATAATTTGGTTCTTGAATGTGAATACTTACCTCCCGGTACTATTTGGCTTCGGCCCAGTCATTAATTATCCGATTATGTCTCTTGTATACCTCGCCTTATTAGTGTTTCTAATCATGGAAATATTCAGAACTAAGTCAAGTAATGCATCTCTAATGGCCTCTGGATAACCATCCACTTCCTGTCCTGGGCAAAGGGATATCAAATATAGGTCGGATTTTGCAATTCAATCCGGCATTTTTTTATTTGACCCCCTACAGCCCTTTTTTGGGCATAGGGAGTGGAATTAGGGGCTGGGTCTTCCGTAGCCTGGACAATGTTTCCCGCGCAGCAGGGCATTGGCTATCGTGTTATCTGCCCCGTGTGTAACCATACGGAGTCTCCTGATACCTGCCCACTTCGTGGCAGGTGCAGGCCGAATGCGCAGAAATTGACCGTTAGATCTCCAGCTTTTTTAGCGATTCTGACAATCGCGCCTCCCATCCTTGGGCTTCCCCAAGGGGGAAGCTCCTGCTAGTGCCGGCTTCCTGACCGAGCACAGCCCTTGACCGAAGGTCTCCAGATTCTGCCGATCGCGCCGGCCTCCCTTACACTGCTGCTCGCGCCGGTCTCCAGACCGCGCGCGTTATTAAACCCAAGGGTTTTCCACTGTTTTTGTTATACAATTGACTCATGGATCGCTACAGATTCACCGATGGTGTTTATGTCTATTTTGTCACCTTTACGGTGAAAGACTGGCTGCCAATTTTTATTAACCCAGAAGCTTCTCAAATCATCATTGACAGCCTGCAATACTCCATTAACACAAGGGGGCTTCGAATCAATGCCTATGTGATCATGCCTAACCATCTTCACATGATTGTTTTTGACAAAAAGTTTGTTAACAGTAATTTAAAGCTGACTTTGACAAACTTCAGGAAATTTACAGGAAGAAAACTAGCAAATCACATCGACAATAACCTTTCTGATTTATATTCCATCAGTATCCGAAGAAAAAGTTTGGAGGATAGGTTTAGGCAAGTATGGCAACCAGGATGGCATGCAAAAGGATTATTAAGTGAGGATGTTTGGATTCAGAAAATGAATTATATTCACGAAGATCCGGTCAGAATGGCTACGTCAATCGACCAGAACTTTGGCGGTATTCTTCGGCTGGATATTGGTTAAATGGAGAAATTGGGGATATTCAAGTAGTACCTATTGAATTAGAAGATGAATAGAGGAGATTATTGGTAAGTATTGCGTGCTCGGTCTGGAGCCCCACGCACAAAAATCGCACGGGGCAGGCCGGCACGAGCGAATGTTGGGAAATGAATTGTGGTGAACCTTGGTCGTTGCTACGTGCGCGGTCTGGAGACCCACGCACAAAAATCGCACGGGGCAGGCCGGTACGAGCGAGTGGTGGGAAATGAATTGTGGTTGCCTTTGGTCGATCCTACGTGCGCGGTCTGGAAGCCGGCACGAGCAGGCTTTGGGAATTAATTAGTGGAGATTTTCGACCGGTCCAGCCTCCTCTGCCTGTGC